>OLNY01000031.1_pt1 | contig 128427 bp, 107 predicted proteins | sample 1671981 | NCBI WGS metagenome assembly OLNY01 (sample SAMEA3136632, study PRJEB25190) | human gut metagenome | biome: human gut; feature: human-associated habitat; material: faeces | place: Austria | collected 2013
GGTGACTTTTGCTTTGTGCTTGTGCACAACTCTGGTCAGCTTTGCCCATTCCTCATTCCTCACGCCTCATTCCTCATTTAAACGCCCCTTGTGCAATCTGCTTTATAATAAGTCTAAATTTTGTTCACATTCACGAAAGAAATTTCTCGCTCCACTATTGCTATTTATGTGAAAATAGTATATAATTATCTTACGTGGTTGATATATTTTGTGTAAATGATACATATAATTATATACCATAAAATATTCTAAGCCGTCTTATCGGCACAGATTGGAGCGATCAACTTGAAAAAATACGACAGCACAAAAATAAAAAATATTGCTATTGCAGGTCAGGCAGGTTCAGGTAAAACCTCTCTGACTGAGGCACTGCTATATAAAAGCGGAGCTACTGACAGGCTCGGCAAAGTCACTGACGGTAACACTGTTTCTGACTACACACCCGATGAGATAAAGAGAAAATGTTCTGTTTACACTTCCCTCTCCTCTCTCGAAACTGGCGAGTTCAAGGTAAATCTTCTTGACACTCCCGGTATGTTCGATTATGAGGGCGAGGCTGTTGAGGGTATCGCCGCAAGCGGCTGCGTACTCATCACTGTATCAGGTAAATCAGGCGTTCGTGTAGGAACTCACAAGGCTTATGACCTTGCTAAAGAAATGGGTAAGCCGACAATGTTCGTTGTAACAAAGCTTGATGATGACAACGCAAACTTCAATAACGTTCTCACTCAGCTCAAGGCAGAGTTCGGTCCTACTGTTTGCCCTGTTGTTGTGCCTGTTATTGCTGACAGAAAGATAGTTTCTTATGTAAATCTCATAGAAATGAAAGCTTACAAATATGAGGGCGGCAAGGCTGTTGAAACTGATATGCCTACTGCTGAAGTATCAGAGAAAATAGGTTATCGTATCGACGGTCTTATCGAGGCTGTATCTGAGGCTGTCGCTGAAACTGACGAAGTGCTTTTTGAAAAGTTCTTCTCAGGCGAGGCGTTCACTCAGAAAGAGCTTATCGACGGTATCCACAACGGCATGAACTCAGGCATTATAACTCCTGTTACCTGCGTTTCTTCTGCCGATATGTCGGGCGTTGATATGCTGCTCAAAGAGATAGACCTGCTGCTGCCTCCTCCGTCTGAAAAGGACGCCATGATAGGTGAAACGGCAGACGGCGAGGCTGTTGAAGTTTCCTGCGTTGAAAGCGACCCTATGAGTGCATTTGTATTCAAGACAGTTGCCGATCCATTTGTTGGCAAGATGTCATACATAAAGGTATTTTCAGGAAAGCTCACGACTAACAAGGAAGTTGTGAACGCTACCACCGGCAGCACTGAAAAAGTCGGAAAGCTCGTTACACTTCAGGGCAAAAAGCAGATAGACGTTGCCGAGGCAGGCTGCGGAGATATCGTTGTTGCAATGAAGATGAACGTGAACACAAATGACACTATCTGCGACGCTGCAAGAGTTGTCAAGTTTGCACCGCTCACATTCCCTAAGCCATGCTATAAAATGGCAGTCAAGGCTAAAAAGCAGGGCGACGAAAGCAAGATATCCTCAGCAATGTCAAGACTTATGGAAGAGGATCTCACAATAGATTACAGACTTGACCCGTCCACAAACGAGATGATACTAAGCACTTTGGGCGGACTTCACCTTGATTCAGTTGTAGGCAGACTTGCAGGAACGTTTGGCGTTGAAGTTCAGACCTCAGTGCCTAAGATATCCTACCGTGAAACTATCAGAAAGAAAGTCAAGGTACAGGGCAGACACAAGAAACAGTCAGGCGGTCATGGACAGTATGGCGACGTTTGGATAGAATTTGAGCCATGCGTATCTGACGATCTGGTATTTGAAGAAAAGGTATTCGGCGGTGCAGTTCCAAAGAACTTCTTCCCTGCTGTTGAAAAGGGCTTGCAGGAAAGCGTAAAGAAGGGCGTGCTTGCAGGATTCCCTGTAGTTGGACTGAAAGCTATCCTTGTGGACGGTTCATACCACCCTGTTGACAGCTCAGAAATGGCATTCAAAATGGCAGCGTCCATTGCATACAAAGAGGGTATGCGTCAGGCTGAACCGGTTCTTCTTGAACCTATCGGCTCACTGAGCGTGTTCGTTCCTGATGACAACACCGGCGACATGATGGGCGAGCTCAACAAGAGAAGAGGCAGAGTTCTTGGCATGAATCCTGCGGAAAAGAAGGGCATGACAGAGATAGTTGCGGAAGTTCCAATGGCTGAAATGGCAGACTTCACGCTGCTCCTCAGACAAATGACACAGGGTCAGGGCGTGTTCACCTTTGAAAAGGCACGTTACGAGCCGCTCCCTGCAAATCTTGTTGCAGATGTTATTGCTAAGAACGCAGTGGCTGACTGATATTCGAGATAGAATTTTTAAGGGATAAATTACAGAATTATGATAAAGGGCAGTACGGGAACGTTTCAAAGCGTTCCCGTACTTTTTTGCACAAAAAAACAGACGGCATAAAAACCGTCTGCAATTATCATTGTATTTGAATACACCATAGTAGGGGCGAACAGTTCGCTCGTTTCCTGTCAGCTTTTATGTGACGCACATATCACCCATTCCAATATTTTCTGTCAAGGCTGCGATACTGAACTGCCATAGCGATATGCTTTTTATCTATCACCTTTGCACCGTCCATATCTGCCACAGTGCGTGCGACTTTAAGTATACGGTCATAGGCTCTTGCGGAAAGTCCAAGCTTGTCGAACACGTTTTCCAAAAGCTTTGACGCCTCTGTTGTCACAGGGCAGACCTCATGAATGATATCCGATGTTATCCTTGCGTTGCATATTATGTTCGTGCCCTTGAAACGCTCGTTTTGAATGTCACGGGCTTTTTGAACACGCTCTCTTATTGAGGCGGAGGATTCTTCTTTGGCTGTTGAAGAAAGGTCGGCATACTCTACAGGTGCAACTTCCATGTGGATATCGAATCGGTCAAGCAGCGGTCCGCTGACTTTGGAAAGATAGCTTGAAACTTGTTTCGGAGAGCATATGCACTTTCTTGTTGGGTGACCAAAATAGCCGCATGGACATGGATTCATGGCGGCGATAAGCATAAACGAACACGGATATGTTATAGAACCTGAAACTCTCGATATTGTCACTTGCCTGTCCTCTAAAGGCTGTCGTAATATCTCAAGGGCAGGGCGTGAAAACTCTGCAAGCTCGTCAAGGAAAAGCAGTCCGTTATGTGCAAGAGATATCTCACCGGGTTTCGGCACAGAGCCGCCGCCCGCAAGGCCCGCAGGAGAAACGGTATGATGCGGTGAGCGGAACGGTCGAGTGGTGATAAGAGGGCTGTTGCTGTCCAAAAGCCCTGCCACTGAATGGATATTTGTGGTTTCTATAGACTCCTCGAAAGTCATGGCAGGAAGTATTGACGGCATACGCTTTGCAAGCATTGATTTTCCTGAGCCTGGCGAGCCTATCATAAGCACATTGTGACCGCCTGCCGCTGCGACCTCCAATGCTTTTTTCGCTGCGGACTGACCTTTTACATCGGCAAAATCAAGGCTGCCGTAAAAGCTTTCTGCGGCAGGTTTATAATGTGCCGCAGGGATTATCTCAGCTTTTTTCGCAAAATGGAAAACAAGCTCCCCCAGTGACCTTACGCCATAGGCTTTTATGCCCTCCACCACCGACGCCTCACGGACGTTATCGGCAGGAACGAATATTGCTTTAAGCCCCATTTTCTGAGCCATTATGGTCATAGGCAGGACGCCCTGAACGGGTCTTAACTCGCCGCTTAAAGAAAGCTCGCCGATAAAGGCTGACTGCCGCAGCTCCTCATCGTCAACAAGGTCTGCCATTCTAAGAAGTGCCACTGCCACGGCAAGGTCATAGACTGAGCCGGTTTTTTTCACGTCCGCAGGGGCAAGATTTATTATTATCTTTCTCAAGGGCAATGTTATATCGCTTGAACGCAATGCAGACCGCACACGCTCACGGCTTTCTTTCACTGATGCGTCTGCAAGTCCCACGATATCAAACGAGGGCAGACCTTTTGACGCCTCTATCTCAACCTTGACTGCAAAGGCGTTCAGCCCAAGCAGACCCACACTGTTTACTACAGCAAACACGGTAACTTCTCTCCCTTACGTCTTAATCTGAGCACATCTCAGAGCTTATGATATCAAGCAGGAAATCTGCAATATCGTTATAGACCTCACGGCGGTTTGTTTCGTTCACAAGCTCGTGACGGGCGTTTTCATATATTTTCATTTCCACGTCGCAGCCGTTAAGGGACAGTCTGTTGAACACGCTGAGGACGCCTTTTCCGTAGCTGCCAACCGGGTCGGCACTGCCTGCGATAAGATAGGTAGGCAATGTTTTCGGATAGGTGGAGAACCACTTTTCATTTGAAACGTACCAAAGAAGTTTGGCAAGATTTTCAAAGCCGTTGAGGGTGAAAATGAAGTTGCACTTAGGGTCGTTTTCATATTTGGAAACTATTTCAGGGTCACGGGATATCCAGTCATACTCGCTGACCTTATCGGTAATTTTTCTTGTATAAGCACCGAAAGCAAGCTTATTTACGGCGTTGCTCCTATATTTATCACCATGGAGTATTTTCAGGCTGTCAACAAGGGTGAGCAAAGCAGGGATACCCTCCATACCGCCGCTCGTTCCGCAGAAGATAGCTGCGGTGAGGTTTCTGCCGTGCTTTGTAACAAAGGCTCTTGCAAGAAAGCTGCCCATGCTGTGACCAAGGAGAAAATACGGTTTATCGGGATAGTTATGTTTCATCATTTTTGTGAGGGTATACATATCCTCGACGGCATTTTCCCAACCATGCTCAGGGGAGAAATAGCCAAGTTCGGAATTATCGTTCACACTGTCGCCATGGCCAAGGTGGTCATTTCCGCAGACAGCAAAGCCCAATCCTGTGAGGAACTCTGCAAGGTCGTCATAGCGTCTGAAATACTCACACATACCGTGAGATATCTGCACAACTCCTCTCACTGTGCCCAATGGGAAACGCACATAATAGGCGATCTTATGAAGTCCGTCGGCTGACGGATAATAGCTTTTGAAGTGAGTACAATTCATGATTTTTACCTCCTTAGTATTGTTTTTTCACGCACTTTACTTTATAATTAGTATAGCACTTTTTGCTCTGATAATCAAGGGGAAAGGTGGGAAAAAGTGAGAAGTGAGGAGTGAGGAATTGTTGTGACCTTTACTTTTATCTTCTCGGAGAGGTTTGTGTTGGTCAAAAGAAATGTCAATTAAACTTGGTTCTGAATGGTCGAAATGTTTTGAAATAAGCTGTTAATTCTGCCAATAACGGGCGAACGATGTTCGCCCCTACATTAAAACAACGCATTTGCGTGCTTTTTGACAGGCAAAAAATGCACGTTCCATTTGTTTAGAACTTTTCAAACTCTCTAAGCGACCAACGGTCGCAATAAAAAAAATAATCGCCGCAGGCGATACCTTCATTCCTCATTCCTCACTCCTCATTCCTCACTTCTGAATGAACATTTCGGAACAGCGGACATATAATTATATATAGCTCATATGGGAGGTATCAATATGAAAAAGACAGTATTTCTCTGCGTCGGCGGTGACGCAAGACAGACATATACAGCTCAGGCTCTTACTAAACTCGGCAGGGTCTATACTTACGGCATGGACGACAAGGGTGAGGACACTATCCCTTTATCAAGCCCTGAACAGCTCACTGAAAAGGCGGACGTTCTTGTGCTGCCGCTTATGAAAGGCGACGGGCTTTTGATACCTGCCTGCCGTAATATAAAAGTATCATGCAGTGACGTTTCACCGCACCTTAACAAAAATGCACTTGTTACCGGCGGTCTGCTCCGCCGTGACCAGATAGAATATTTCTCCTCGCTGGGCTTTGATGTGAAAGATTACTACAAGCGTGAGGAGCTTGTTATAAGAAACTGTATACCAACTGCGGAGGGTGCTTTGCAGATAGCTATGCAAGAGCTTGCCGTCACGGTGAACGGTTCGGCGGTGCTCGTTATAGGCTACGGCAGAGTGGCGAAAGCTTGTGCAAAGCTCTTCAGGGCGGTGGGTGCTCAGGTCACGATATCTGCGAGAAAGCTTTCGGCTCTTGCGGAGGCGGAGGGGTCGGGTTATGACGCCACGCTTATTTCTGCACTTGCGGACTGCCTTGGAAAATACACCATAATAATAAACACTGTTCCTGCCATGATACTTGATGAAAAACTTCTGGGCGTTATGGACAAAAACTCTCTTGTCATCGACCTTGCCTCAAGACCCGGCGGTGTTGATTTCGACGCTGCCGCAAAAATGAACAGGCGTGTGGTATGGGCACTGGGTCTGCCTGCGAAAGCTGCACCTATGACGGCAGGAGAGATAATCGCCCGGACAGTCACGGACATTTTACACGAAAGGGGAACAAAGAATGTCACTTGACGGCATCAGGATAGGGTTCTGCATGACCGGCTCGTTCTGCACGTTTGAAAAGGCTTTCGCTGCTGCACAGCGGCTTGTGAGCGAGGGTGCTCAGCTCATACCTGTGATGTCTTTCAATGCAGCGTCCATATCGACACGGTTCGGCACTGCAAAAGAAAACATAGAACGGCTTGAGAACATTGCAGGGCGAAAGGTCATTTGCACCATTGAAGAGGCTGAGCCTATCGGTCCGAAAAAAATGTGCGACGTCATGGTGGTCGCACCCTGCACGTCAAACACGGCGGCAAAGCTGGCTCTTGGTCTGACTGACACGCCTGCCACCATGGCAGTGAAAAGTCATCTGAGAAACGCCAGACCTGTAGTCATTGCTATATCAACAAATGACGCACTTGCAGGCTGTGCAAAAAACATAGGTTATCTGCAAAATCTTAGAAACTACTACTTTGTGCCTTACGCTCAGGACAATTATGAGAAAAAACCAAACTCCATAGTGGCTGATCTTGGTCTTGTGTCTGAGGCGGTTCAGGCGGCACTGGACGGCGTTCAGTTACAGCCTGTTTTAAGAGTGAAATAAACAAAAGCTCTCCGAATCTATCGGGGAGCTTTTGATTTTCATCTTATATTTTTATGAACTTCGGCTCATGTTTTTTGAAATAGGTAAGGTATTCAAAGCCTGCCGCTTGGGCGATCTCAACGCCGTCAGAGATATTTTTGCCGATATCGGCGGTATAGTGGGCGTCAGAGCCTATGGTGAGTATTTCGCCGCCGAGTTCCTTATAGAGCTTTACATAGCCGAGGTCGGGGAGGGGCTTTCCGTACTTCTGCCTAAGTCCTGACACGTTTATCTCTATGCCCTTGCCTTTTTGGATAAGTGTACAAAAAATTTCTCTTATTATCTTATCATAAGGGGCAAGGTCTATTTGTATGCCGCAGTCGCCCTGAATATATCTCAGGGGATAGGTAAGGTGTCCTAAAACGTCGAATTTGCCCCATTTGCACATTTCAAGCATTTCTTTGAAATAGTCGTCCAAGAGGGCATATATTTGGGACAAGTCCATATTTTTGTACTCTATCCAATAGAAGTCGTCCTTGCCTTTATTCTGATGATGAGAGCCGATGATAAAGTCAAGGCGTTTATCGGCGGCTATCTCTTCGGCAAATTCTATATCCTGCAAGGGCTGACCAAGCTCTATTCCGCACAGAAAATTCAGGTCGCTAAGGTGCTGTGCTGCCTCATACTGGGCGGCGATACTTGCTGGGGCATACTCCCCTGAGCCGTACATCATGCCGTCTTTCAGGGTCTTTGGATCGCCGTAATGGTCGGCTTTATAGCGGAAATTGCAGTCGCAATGGTCGGTTATGGCGAAGGCTGCCAAGCCAAGTTCTTTCGCCCTTTGAATGGACTGCCGAACAGTTCCCTCTCCGTCGGGGGAAAAACCAGTGTGGGTGTGCATATCAATAAGAGTTTTCATGGGCTCTCCTATCTGTACTAAAAATTGTACTCATATAGACTGGTAAAGCTTTTCGAGCTGTGCTGCTGTCTGAGCGGCACGTTTCACAAAGCTGTCGGGTGCGGCGTTTTTATACAATGGGGATTTTGACATATAAAGTTCCAGCGACAGAGGCGGCTGGCGGTCGAGGTTTTTGAGTTTTCTCAGGAACTTTTCAAAGTCCAGATTGCCGTCGAATGGTATCATATGGCCGTCAGTTTCGCCGTCGTTATCGTGGATATGCAGGCAGGCGAGTTTGTTTCCGAACTTTGTCAGGCAATCGGTATTCTTTGAAAAGCAATTCTCATGGCCTGTATCGTAGCAAAATCGCACGTTATCGAGGCTGCCGAACCGATCGAAGAGCACGTCAAGAAACTGCGGCAGCTGGATATTCTCAAAGGCGATATCGACGCCGTTTTCCTTTCCGCACTGTATTATCTTGCCGAAATTCTCTATACCGAAACGTGTCACCTCAGGCGGAACAAGACCGTCAGTGGGGTGGCAAATCATAGTTTTTACGCCGTTTTCGCCGCAGACTTTCACGCACTCAAGCGTTCTGTGGAGTATATACTCACTCACGGGACATATTTCCCACAGGGCGTTCATGCGGTCAAATGGAGAATGGACGTTTTCTATTTTAAGTCCAATATTTCGTACAATTTCATACTGGGTATATTTTAATCCGTCAGAAAAGCCGAGCATAACGCCGTCAAAGCCGTTTTCTTTTATAAGCCTTATACGCTCTTCAAAGGGTATTTTAAAGGTAAAGTCTGCAAACATACAGCGTTTCAAGCCGTTTTCCTCCTTACCAAAAACAGCGGCAGAATTGCTCTGCCGCCGTAAAAGTTTAGTTTTTGAGAGAATGGAGCGGTGCCGGTATCTGACCGCCACGATTGATGAATTTTGATGGGGATTCTTTTTTAAGCGGCATAACAGGTCCGCAGCCGAAAAGTCCGCCCCAGTCAAGCTCATCGCCTACGCTCTTGCCGATAGCAGGGATAACTCTTACTGCGGTGGTCTTATTGTTTACCATACCGATAGCTGCCTCATCTGCGATGATAGCGGAGATAGTATCGGCAGGGGTATCGCCAGGAATACAGATCATATCAAGACCTACGGAGCAAACAGCTGTCATTGCCTCAAGCTTTTCGATGCAGAGTGCACCGCTCTTTGCGGCGTCTATCATACCTGCGTCCTCAGAAACAGGGATAAATGCACCAGAAAGTCCGCCAATTCTTGAGCAAGCCATTACGCCGCCTTTTTTAACTGCGTCATTGAGCAGTGCGAGGGCTGCTGTTGTGCCGTGTGTGCCGCACTTTTCAAGTCCTATCTCCTCAAGGATATGGGCAACAGAGTCACCTACTGCCGGAGTTGGTGCGAGGGAGAGGTCAACGATACCGAAAGGCACGCCAAGACGCTTTGATGCGATAGTACCTACAAGCTGACCTACTCTTGTTATCTTATATGATATCTCCTTGATAACGTCAGATATCTTTGTGATATCGGCGTCAGGATATTTTCTCAGGGCTGCTCTTACAACGCCAGGGCCTGATACGCCCACGTTTATCATACAGTCAGGCTCGCCAACGCCGTGGAAAGCACCTGCCATGAATGGGTTATCCTCCACTGCGTTACAGAAAACAACGAGCTTTGCTGCACCAAAGCAGGCAGAGTCAACTGTTCTTTCTGCACACTCTCTTACGATACCGCCCATTATTTTGCAGGCGTCAAGGTTGATTCCTGTTTTTGTTGAGCCGATATTTACAGAAGAGCAAACTCTCTCGGTAGTAGCGAGAGCCTCAGGGATAGACTTGATAAGCTCGATATCACCTGCGGAAAAGCCCTTTGGAACGAGTGCGGTATATCCGCCGATAAGGTTTACGCCGACGTCCTTTGCGGCTCTGTCCATAGCGTGTGCAAATGGGACAGGTGAACACTTGCAGGCAGCGGACACGATAGCGATAGGGGTAACGGAAATTCTCTTATTGATGATAGGGATTCCAAGCTCCTTTTCTATCTGCTCGCCCACCTCAACAAGTCTTGCGGCTTTTGCGGTTATCTTCTTATAGACATTCTCACAGGCAACGTTTATATCGCTGTCGATACAATCAAGCAGAGAGATGCCCATTGTGATAGTACGAATATCAAGACAATCGTCCTGTATCATTCGTATCGTTTCCAACACGTCATATGTATTAATCATTTTACTGAAATCTCCTCTTTATATGTGGTGCATACAGTTAAAAATATCCTCATGCATTGTGTGTATCTTAACGCCCATGGTCTGACCAAGCTCTGTCAGTCCGTCTGCCATAGTTGCAAAATCAGAGTTGAGCTTTGTGATATCAACCAGCATTATCATTGCGAAGAGATCCTGCAAAACTGACTGAGTGACCTCGATAACATTTGCATTATATTCTGCACACTTTGTGCTTACCTTTGCAAGGATACCTACAGCGTCCTTACCTATAACCGTAACAACAGCTCTCATTAATAAGACCAGCCTTTCCAAATTCATTTATATACATTTTATTATACCACACAGTGGAGATTTTGCCAAGAGTTTTAATTATAAATATTTTATTAACGTTGGGAATGCGTTTTATGGGGCGACGGTCAAGGCAGGTGGTTTGCGGTGAACGAAACGGGCGAACATTGTTCGCCCCTACCCATATTTGTACGAATTACAAAAAAATTCGTAAAAAATCAGAAACGGTGAAGTGCAAAAAAAGCGGGGTATCAGATTTCTGCAAAACAAAAAAATTTGATGAGCGGGACGTCGAGGGTGCCGTCCCCTACAAAAAACGCCCCCATTTAGGGGACGTTCTTGTATTATTTTTCTGTTCTGAATGGTGCAAGTGGTATGCCTGTTTCGTTGAAGATAGTTACCTCGCAATAGTTGAACCAGTTATATCTTGCATAGAGCGGTTTTTCAACGTCCTTTGACCATATGAATATCTTGCTGCCGTTTATGGCGATATTGGCTTTTACGAACTCGCCGTCTGCTCCTGCTATCTCAAAGCCCTGAGCCTCTCCTTTTACAAAAAATCCGTTTTCTGCATGGTCAAAGCTCAGTTCTATGCCGCCGTTTTTATACTCCAGCGACTTATAGATAGGGCCGAAAGCTTTTACGTCCATGCCGTAGAAAAGCTTTTCTGCCTGAAGGCAAAGTCTTTCGCCAACCGGTACTTTTTCCTTAGGGTGTATCTCGTTGAACTCGCCGCAGTCGGAGATAACGGCGATGCCTGTATTTTTCACGGTCTTATAGGCTCTCATCTGAGCCTCTCTTATTTTACACCAATGCTTATAATCAGGGTCGGCGGCATATTTGAACATAGGCAGCTGGACGATGATGAAAGGAAGTTCGTCGTCGCCCCACTTCTCTCTCCACAGTTTTATGAGGGAGGTGAGGAGGGTATAATAGCTGTCAGGCTTATGGTCGTCTGACTCGCCCTGATAATAAAGAAATCCTTTTATTGTATAAGGGCAGACTCTTGACACCATGGTCTCGAAAAGTCCTGTTGGGCGGAACGGGTTCACACAGTTTATCGGGCCCGGCCAATTCTTATCGCCAAGTATCTCGTTGGCTTTTTCCCAGCTCATTGACGGGTCTTTCTGCAAAAGCTCGCCGTATTTTTTATCCCACTCACGCTCGAACTTCTGATAATCTCTATACTCTTTTATCTGCTCTTCGACAGTTTTGCCCTCGATACCCTTTTCGTACTCTTCTATGTAGCTTTTTAATTCGCCGTTGTTTTCAAGAGTTGGTCTGTCTACCCATGCAGAGGCTGATGTGCCGCCCCAGTTACAGCCGATAAGTCCTACGGTCACGCCGAGGTCTGCGGCAAGTTTTCTTCCAAAGAAAAAGCCGACTGCACTCCACGCTCTTGAATTATCTTTTGACGCTTGTGACCATGCGGTATTATTTTCGTCCTCATAGAACATTTCGTCAAGGTTGCCACGCTTTTGAGTGTAATAAAATCTTACGTTGCAGTCAGGGGTGAGGTTTTCAAGCACCTCTTTGCCGCCCTTTGCATTTTGCAGCTCAAGCTCCATATTTGACTGACCGCCGCAGAACCACACTTCGCCTATCATGATACGGCAGAATTTTTTCTCTGTACAGCCGTCTGAAACTGTCATTTCGTACTCTCCGCCTGCACTCATTGGCGGCAGGACTACTGTCCACTTGCCGTCGCAGACCTTTGTCTGCACTGAAACGCCGTTGAGCGTTACGGTGACTGTTCTTTCCTCGTCGCCAAGTCCCCATACGGTTATGTTCTTATCACGCTGGAGCACCATATCATTTGAAAAAATATTTGCTACTTTTAACATACTTTTTTCACCTTTCAATACCTATAAAAATTCAAAAAAATATCATCGCCGCAGGCGATACCTTAATTCCTCACTTCTCACTTACAGTGTGTGGTAGAAAAGAATGATATCCTCAAAGACGCCTTCCTTATTTTCAAAGCCCTGCGGAACTGTTCCGAGGCGGACAAAGCCCAATGCCTCGTAAAGCTTTATTGCCTTGACATTTGACGCAACAACGGCATTGAACTGGAGCACCTTAAAGCCTTTCTGCTTTGCTATGAAAAGACAATGCTCAACTATGACCTTGCCTGCACCTTTTCCACGGCAGGTGCTTTTTACGGCATAGCTTGCGTTTGCGATATGTCCGCATCTGCCAACATTATTAGGGTGGAGAATATACATTCCAACGGTCTCGCCCTCATACTCTGCAACTCCGCAGAATGTTTGTGATGCAAAAAACTTTTTCGCACCCTCATAGTCGAGGGTCTCTTTCTGTGGGAAGGCATTGCCCTCTTTTACAACTTCGTTCCATATCTCTGCCATTGCAGGAACGTCATCAATATTGTAACCTCTTACGGTCACGTTTTTCATTTTTGCCATTTTGGATACTTCTCCATAATAAAATTACTCTATAAATGACTTCATGCCACGCTCACGTCGCCAGTCAAGGAACTCTTCATATGTGCCCTGTCTGTCGATACAGCCGTCAGGGGTTATCTCGATTATTCTGTTTGCAACTGTCTGGACTATTTCGTGGTCATGAGATGCGAAAATTACGACGCCTTTGAAATCTCTAAGTCCGTTATTAACGGCTGTGATAGATTCGAGGTCGAGGTGGTTCGTTGGTCGGTCAAGCATGATAACGTTTGAGCCGAAGAGCATCATACGGCTGAACATACATCTTACCTTTTCGCCGCCTGAGAGGACTTTTACAGGCTTATAGATCTCGTCCCCTGAGAAGAGCATTTTGCCGAGGAATCCTCTGAGGTAGGTATCTGTTACTTCGGAAGTGGAATATTTTCTTATCCAGTCAACGATGCTTTCGTCATTATCGTTAAAATAGGCTGAGTTATCTATTGGAAAATAGGAACGTGATGTGGAAACGCCCCATTTTATCGTACCCTCGTCAGGCTCTTCTTCCTCTGCGAGAATTTTAAAAAGCATTGTGATAGCCTGCTCGGACTCGCCGATGAAAGCTACCTTATCTGTACGGCTGAGGGTGAATGAAACGTTATTGAGGAGCTTTACGCCGTCAACGGTTTTTGAGATGCCGTTGACTTTGAGTACGTCTTTGCCCAGTTCTCTATCCATATTAAAGCCTATGAAAGGATATTTTCTTGATGATGCAGGCATTTCCTCAACTGTGAGCTTATCAAGGAGCTTTCTTCTTGCTGTTGCCTGCTTGGACTTTGATTTATTTGCAGAGAAACGGTTGATAAATTCCTGAAGTTCTTTTATCTTTTCCTCTGCTTTCTTATTCTGGTTCTTTATCATTCTCTGCATGAGCTGTGAGGATTCATACCAGAACTCGTAGTTACCAACATACATTTTTATCTTTGTATAGTCGATATCCACGATATGGGTACAAACATTATTGAGGAAGTGTCTGTCATGGGATACGACGAGGACTGTTCCAAAATAGTCTGCGAGGAAGTCCTCAAGCCAGCTGATAGCGTCGATATCAAGGTGGTTGGTAGGCTCGTCAAGCATGATGATATCAGGGTTGCCGAAAAGTGCCTGTGCAAGGAGCACCTTGACTTTCTCGTTACCTGAGAGGGTGGACATCTGAGAATAGAGGATATCCTCGGAAAGACCCAGACCCTGAATAAGCTTTGAGGCGTCAGACTCTGCCTCCCAGCCGTTTAATTCTGCGAACTCGCTTTCAAGCTGTCCTGCTCTGTCGCCGTCCTCCTCAGTGAAGTCCTCCTTGGCATAAAGCTCGTCCTTTTCTTTCATTATCTCATAAAGACGCTTATTTCCCATTATTACGGTTTCAAGCACTGTATACTCATCGAATGCAAAGTGATCCTGACGGAGCACTGACAGTCTGTCCTCTTTTGAGATAACTACCTCGCCTGTGGTAGGCTCTATCTCGCCACAGAGAATTTTCAGGAAGGTGGACTTTCCTGCACCGTTTGCACCGATTATACCATAGCAGTTGCCGTTTGTAAATTTAAGGTCAACGTCTTTGAAAAGCAGCTGACCGCCGAATGAAAGGCTTACGTTTGATACTGTTATCATTTTAACTCTCCTATATCTGATAATTATACTTTGACACTTTATTATACCACACAAACACACTTATGTCTACTTTTAATTATTAATTTTTCATCACTGCACTTTTACGGTGCAAACAGGGTTTTGCTCTTGACGTTTTCAACAAAAAGTGTTATAATTATCATGTACACATTGGCAATAGCGATAATTATTGCCGCAAGAATTTAAGTTGGAAAGGATAACTTGAATATGAAAAAAGTATTGTTCGCATCTTCGGAGTGTGTTCCGTTTATCAAGACAGGCGGTCTTGCTGACGTTGTCGGCTCTCTGCCTAAGTGCTTTGACAAGAGGTATTATGATGTCAGAGTAATTCTTCCTAAGTATTCCTGCATGAAACAGCAGTGGAAAGACATGATGCAGTACAAGACCCATTTCTACATGGACTTTGCAGGTCAGAGCCAATATGTAGGCGTGCTTGAATGCGTTTATGACGGCGTTACATTCTATTTTATCGACAACGAACATTATTTCACAGGGGATAAGCCTTACACTGAGCACCACTGGGATATAGAGAAATTTATGTATTTCGACAGGGCTGTGCTTTCCGCACTGCCGCTACTTGATTTCCGTCCTGACGTTATACACTGCCATGACTGGCAGACGGGTCTTATCCCTGTATATCTTCATGACAGCTTTGCAGGGGGAGATTTCTTCCGTGGCATAAAGACTGTTATGACTATACACAATTTGAAATTCCAGGGAAATGACGGCGTTGAGCAGTTCAAGAGGATATCCGGTCTGTCTGACTACTACTTCACTATCGACAAGCTGAGGACGGGTGTTGATGGAAATATGCTCAAGGGCGGACTTGTTTATGCTGACGCTATCACAACTGTCAGCAACACATACGCTGAGGAGATAAAGACGCAGTTCTACGGCGAGGGTCTTGACGGACTTATGAGGGCTAGGGCTAACGATCTGCGTGGTATCGTCAATGGTATCGACTATGTTGATTACAACCCTGACACTGACAAGAACATTGTTGTAAGATACAATTACGACAACGTGCTTGAGAAGAAGATACACAACAAGAGGGCAATTCAGGCTGAGCTTGGTCTTGCACAGGACGACAACCGTTTCATGATAGGCATTGTGAGCCGTTTGACAGATCAGAAGGGCTTTGACCTTATTGCATACATGATGGAGAGAATGTGCGAACAGGGTATACAGTTCGTTGTGCTTGGCACGGGTGAGCAGAAGTATGAGGATATGTTCCGCTGGTTTGCAGGCAAGTATCCTGACAGGGTTTCTGCGAACATTTACTACAGTGAGGAAATGAGCCACCGCATTTACGCATCTGCTGACGCATTCCTTATGCCGTCACTCTTTGAGCCATGCGGACTTTCACAGCTTATGTCGCTGCGTTACGGCACGCTGCCTATCGTTCGTGAAACCGGAGGACTGAGAGATACTGTTCAGCCATTCAATCAGTTTGAGAGGACCGGCACCGGTTTCAGCTTTGCAAACTACAATGCACACGAGATGTACAACACTGTTATGTTTGCAAAATACATATTCGATGACAGGCGTGATGAGTGGAACGGACTTATCAAATCTGCAATGGCACAGGATTTCTCATGGCAGGCGTCTGCTAACAAGTATCAGGAAATGTATGACTGGCTTATTGGCTAAGGCATGACAAAAAAGCTCCGCAGGAAAAATGCGGAGCTTTTCTTATATGATATGGTTTGGGTCAGGCGTATGATACGTTTGGGATCAGGCGGGCGACCTTAGGTCGCCCCTACAAAAATAAACATAAAAAGCGGTACAGTTCAGGCTGCACCGCTTTTGTTTTGCATTTATCAGTCACCGAAAGCGACGCCCAGAGCCTTTGCGGTCTTGACGAGCTGGTGGTCGGCAGGGACGAACTTTGTTTTGCCTGCGACTTCTGAAAGTGGGTTTTCTGCCACAACTTCGTTTATCATTGCCACTGCATAGCCGTACTTATCGGCAGCGATAAGCTCTGCGGCATGAACGCCGAACTTTGTGGCGAGAACTCTATCGTAAGCTGACGGGCTGCCGCCTCTGAGCATATGACCAGGCACGCAAACTCTTGTTTCTCTGCCTGTAAGCTCTTCTATCTGCTTTGCAATTCTAGGGGTAGCAGTTGTAAGACCCTGTTCTGCACGGAGTCTTGCTCTTTCCTTTTTCTTGAGTTTAGCCTCGTCCTTATCGAAAGCACCCTCGGCTACGGCGAGGATAGAAAATCCCTTTGATTCTCTCTTTTCGCAGGCAGCGGCAAGCTTTTCGATATCATATGGTATTTCAGGAATGACTATCATATCTGCTCCGCCTGCTATGCCTGAATAGAGGGTGAGCCAGCCTGCTTTATTGCCCATTATTTCAGCAACGAGTATTCTTCCGTGGGAGTTCGCTGTGGAATGAAGTCTGTCGATAACGTCTGTGGCGGTATCCACTGCGGTATGGAAACCGAATGTTACGCTTGTGCCCCAAATATCGTTGTCGATAGTTTTAGGCAGGCCGATAACGTTAAGGCCCTCGCTGGAAAGGAGGTTTGCGGTCTTATGAGTACCGTTGCCGCCCAATGTGAGCAGGCAGTCAAGTTTCTGCTTTTTATAGGTATCTTTCATTGCCTTGACTTTATCCACGTTATCTTCCTCGATGACCTGCATTTTCTTGAAAGGTGTTCTCTTTGTTCCGAAGATAGTTCCGCCTGTGGTGAGGATACCTGAAAAGTCAGACTGTTTCATTTCTTTGCACATATTATTGATAAGTCCGTAATAGCCGTCCTCGATACCTACTATCTGAACGTCCTCGCCGAACTTTTCATAGCAAGCCTTTGCAACGCCTCTGATAGTTGCGTTAAGTCCCGGACAATCTCCTCCGCTGGTGAGTATGCCTATTCTTCTCTTCATTTTTATCAAGTCCTTTCAATGAAATTTATGGTCAATACTTATCGCTTGTGCTGAAATCTTCTACATTGTCCTCGTCAGGGACGGTCACATCCTGCTGGCTGTCCTCAGGGGTAGCGTCGCTTTCAGGTTCGTCGTCGATATAGGTGAATCTTGCCGCCTGATGTTCAGTTTTGCCCTTTTCGCCGTTCTCACTGAGTTTGAAACGTGCTATCATGTTCTTTAGTATGAGCGACTGGCTTGAGAGCTCTTCACTTGCTGAGGCTGAGCCGACTGCCATGGAAGTATTTGCAGAAACGACTGCGGAGATCTGGTCTACGCCTGTATTTACCTGAACGATAGCCTCTGCCTGAGCCTCTGATGCGTCTGAGATATTCTTTACGAGATCCTTTATGGTATTTGAATTGCTTACGATATTATTCAATGAATCGGCTGTTTCTTCGGCTATCTTAGAGCCTTTTGAAACGGCTGCGGACTGGTTTTCGATAAGTGCGGCGGTCTGCTTTGCTGCCTCGGCTGATCTTGACGCAAGTCGTCTTACTTCGTCCGCTACAACGCCAAAGCCCTTTGAACCCTCTCTTGCAGCCTCTACTGCGGCGTTAAGGGCAAGGATATTTGTTTGGAACGCTATCTCGTCGATGACCTTGATTATCTTTGAGATCTCGTCTGAGGCTGTATGGATAGCGTTCATGGCGTTGACCATGTTGCCCATATCGCTGTTGCAATTATCAACGGCGTCTGTATTTTTAAGGACGATATTGTATGCTTTTTTTGAGTCGGCAGAGTTTTGTGTTATCTGCTTTGAAACGTCGCTGAGGGTAGCGGAAAGCTCTTCGATAGCTGACGCCTGCTGAGTTGAACCCTGTGAAACTGACTGTGCGATATTTGACACCTGAACTGCTCCTGAGTTTACCTGCTCGGCAGACATATTGATAGACGCAAAGGTATCGGACAGAGAATCGAGGATCTCGTTAAATGTGCTCTTTATCTTATAGAAGTCGCCCTTGAAAGTGCCTTCCATTCTGTGGCAGAGGTTGCCCTCAGATATCTGAGTGAGTGCCACGGTTATAAGGTTTATATACTGTCTTAGGCAGACGATAGTTTCTTCAAGGGAATTTGAGAGGACACCAAGCTCATCCTTTGAATACCACACGTCAACAGGGTCTGTAAGGTTGCCCTGTGCAAGGGAACGAAGTCTGTTTGTGGTGGAGATGATAGGCTTTGTTATCCTCTTTGCGAAGAGCAATGAGAACAGCACGGTCAGACACATGAGCACAACGCCTATTACAATGATGTTTGTAAGTGCACTGGAGCTTGCTGTGGTAAAGTCTGCGACGTTTGTGACCATTATAACTGTGCTGTCGAAATACGATGAATTATAATAGCCGACTATATAGTCGTTATCTTTAAGGTTATATTCTGTTGTGCCGCTGTTTTCGGAAAGTATATCCTCAACGGCATTTGTGACTTCTTTATAATCGGCGTTATTCTTGCCGACCTCAAGGGCATTTTTGCCCACCATTTCGTTATTCTTATGGAGCAGGACTTTGCCGTCTGAGCCTATAAGATAAACATAGCCGGACTTGCCGAATGTATACTCATTAAGGGTATCAACGAGCATATCTGTTTGAATGGTTATACAGCCGACCCTCTGGTCTATCAGGTCAGACTTTGTGGAGGCAAGTATTGTAAAATAATTTTTGCCGCCGAAAGTATAGATATTGGTGAGATAAGCTGAGTTTCTTTCGCAGGCACCTTTGATGTGCTCTTTCTCAACTGATGAGGAGATAGTTTCATTGTCAGTTGCAAGCACGATGCCGTCACTGTTAAAGATAGTGAAGTTCAGGTAAAAACCTGTGTTGTCGGCAAAACTGCTTTTGAGCACTTTCAGTCTGTCGGCGTCGGTCTTGGCCTCAATGAATGAGTCGGACTTGACGGTGGACACGACGTTATTGGTATAAGAGCCGATAACGGAATCAAAATTCTTTGCAGCCTGAACAGCCAATGGCTCTACGGTGCTTTTAAGAGTGTCCTTTGCAGAAATATTGATGAAATATACAGAAACCACGCTGAGCAGTACCGTGATTATAAGTGCTACTGACAGCATGGCGAGCAGCAGCTTTGAACGCAGCGTTTTCATATATGTAGATCCTCCTTACAAACTTATTTTCTCAGCCCTGTCCAAGCATGGCACGGTTGCATTATGAAACCATTATATCACATTTGCACAATTATTTCAAGTACCGCAGGCATATTTTTTGTGAACTTACAATGCAAATAACCATATAGATATGAATAAGAATAGGTAAAAAAGGGGGTAAAAAATATGTTTATAAGCCTGAGGCTGAGGAAAAGGGCTGTGCTTTGTTTGATAGCGGTGCTGACGGTACTTGCGGCGGTAATAACGATACCGACGCCTGCTCAGGAGAGCGAGGCTGGGGACGGCATAGAGCTGCCAATAATAATGTATCACAGCATAGTAAAAGACGAGGCACGCAGCGGAGAATATGTCATAACGCCCATTGAGCTTGAAAAAGATCTGCTTTATCTGAAACAAAACGGCTACAACACGGTTTTTGTGAACGATGTTATAAGATATGTCAAGCGTGGGGGCGAGCTGCCTGAAAAGCCTATCATACTGAGCTTTGATGACGGCACTTACAATTACAGAGAATATCTTCTGCCACTTCTTGAAAAATATGATATGAAAGCCACGGTATCGATAGTCGGGGCATACACTGACACTGCTTGTGAAGAGGCTGAGCCGAATCCTGCTTACTCTTATCTTGACTGGCAGGACGTTTCGGTGCTGCGAAACAGCGGTCATGTTGAGATATGCAATCACTCATACGATATGCACCGTCTTGAGGGCAGGCGTGGGGTCAGTCAGCTGGAGGGGGAAAGCTATGAGGACTACCGCAAGGTGTTTCTAAACGATACCACAAAGCTGCAAACCCTATGCGATGAACGCTGCGGATTTCAGCCGAACGTTTACACTTATCCTTTCGGGATAAACTGCGAAAGCTCAAGGCGGCTTGTGAAGAACATGGGCTTTGAGGCAAGTCTTGGAGTGGAAGGAAAAATGAACATAATAAAAAAGGGAGATGAAGGCTGCCTTTTTGGTCTTTACAGATACAATCGCAGCGGAGTCATCTCCACGGAAGAATTTATGAAAAAAGCCCTCAGGGCATAAAAAAAGCAGCCCCTATTGGAGCCACTCTCTAAACTGAATCACCATCAGTATGTATACATTATACCCTCGTGAGCCTTTGAATTATACTGGTTTGTGTGTGAATTTTGTAAAAAAAATGTGTATTCATGTAAATGATGTGTTATATTGTTTCATAAAAAGCCGACAGGGTCCTAAAGTATATAGCAAACTGCGTATTTGCGTGGTTTGCGTAACTTTAGCCCTGTCGGCATAATTTTATTTATCCTGCTTTCTTCCCTTTACTTTGCCTTTTATCCATATTAGTATGACCACGAGGGCAATAACAAGGACGATAAGGACGATAGCAAGGGCGGTGTTGAGCATTTTTTTATACTGATCCATGACGTTTGCGTTTGGGGACGTTTCAGAGGACGTACCGGAACCGGTCTTTTTTGTCACGGTCTGGGTTTGCTGTTGGTCGCCTTGGGAGGCTCTTATTATTGTGACAGTATAGGTGGTGGCGTTGCCGTCAACGTCTGTGACTGTGATAGTTCTGACATTTTCGCCCACCTGACAATCGCTTGTGCCTGTATACCATATATAATCTGAGGGGCTTGCTGTTGTGCCCTCTATCTCAACATTAGTAACGGAATTATCAACGTTAACGGTGTAGTTATAGACGTTATAGGCAAAAGCCGGTGAAAGCTCGCCGTTGTCAACAGTCAGGGCTGTTAAGACGCCTTTATCGGGGATACCGTTTGAGGCTGTTGTTTCGGGAGCGGCAGTGGTAGTGGTTTTCTCGGTAGTGGTTTCGGTCTGTGTTTCCACTTTATCGCTGCCTACGGTTATTATACAATAGGCTGTAGGCGAGCCGATAAGCTCTGAGTCAGGTGAATATATCTGACAGCTTTGGAGGCTTATATTTGCATCTCCTGCGGACAGTCCTTTAAAGGTAAAATTGAAACTTACTTCTGACGAGGGGCTGTCGGGAAAGCCGTTCACGGTGAGCACTCCTCCGCCGCCTGAGGCGTTGTCGCTGGAAACGAATTCTATGACGGAATCGTCATATGCGATATTTGCCTGAACGCTACCTATCTCAGAATCTGCGGAGAATGTCAGTGAAACGTCGAACTCCTGATCTGTCATGACGGCGTTCTTCGGGAAATAGAAGAATGCCTCCCCTGTTGCGTGGGCTGTCAAAGCCGTCATGGGCACTGCGGCAGCGGCACATATAAGCAACGAGAAAAATTTTCTCATGGTATTGGATTTTGAAGTCATTGCTATCCCTCCCGTTTAAATGACGATTATTTTGTGCGGATCTTTGAGGTATCAGACCACGGTCCGTAATAGGTCTTTCCTCTTTTGACGGTATAGCTCCTTACACGGACATAGTAGGTCTTTTTGCTTTTGAGTTTTGTTACAGTCTTTTTGTCGTTCTTATTAGACGTCACCTTTACCACCTTTGCACCCTTGAAGTTCGAGGCTGTGGAATAGGATATCTGATAGCCTGTGGCAGAACCTTTTTGAACATAGTCGATAAAAAAGCCCTTTTTCTTTGCGGTGAGTTTTTGTATCTTCTGCTTGGCAGGGTTTATCTTAAAGGTCTTTGTGATAACGCCGCCGTAAGAGCCTTTTCCTGTTATTGTTATCTTTGCAGTGCCTACGCTCTTATTGGAAGAATACTTTACGGTATAGTCTTTGCCGTTTTTCAAGGTCTTTTTGCCATAGGTGACTTTTATGCTCTGGGTTATATTCTTGCCGGTGAAGTTCTTAGTCTTTATGCCTTTGACCTTGGCTTTGGCGAAGTTGTTCTTTGCGGCTGTGACGCTCTTTGTATCAGACCATGCACCATAATAGCGAGTGCCGTTCATGTCTGTATAGGAACGAACTTTTACATAATACTTCTTCCCTGCTGACAGACCTGAAACTGTCTTTCTGTCGGTCTTATTGGAAGATATCCACAGGCTCGGTGCACCTAAAAGGTCAGAGCGTGTGCTATATTGCAGTTCATAGCCTGTTGCGGAGGCTTTTTGCACGAAGTCTACATAAAAGCCTTTATATCTTGTTTGCAGGGATTGTATTTTCTGCTTGGCAGGGTTTATGGCAAAGTTTCTTGTGACTGTGCCCTGATAATTCCCTATGAAATCTATTTTTATCATGCCCTGTCCGACCTTTACGTTTGAGCTGTAGGAAACTACATAGTCGTGACCTGGCATAAGGAACTTGCCTCTGTCTGTGACCATTACGTCAGGCTTTAGGGCTTTTCCTGTGAACGCAAGGGTATCGACATAATAGACGCTGGTGAGTGAGCCGTATCTTGGCAGAATGGTGAACGTAACGACGCTTGTGCCGCTGTATTCGCCTTTTCCTGTGAATATCATTTTGGCTTTGCCTGCCATGATATTGTTGGCATACTCAAGGGTATAATCCACATCACGGACAAGCAGGGTGTTGTCATAATACAGTTTGACATTCTCCTGCGTTATCTCATAGCCTGTGAAATATTTTTCGCTCACAAGATTTTTCACGATGCAGCTGCTGACAAGCTTTCTTTCGGTATAGAGAGCCTTCACGGTCATATTGGAGGTGACGGCTGAAAAGTCCTTATCCCAGCCGACAAAATGTCTGCCCTTTATTTCAGGGGCGTCAGGTGCAAAGGCACTTTTGCCGTATTCGACGGTCTGAGTGGAAATGGCATTGCCGTTTATATCGGTGAACGTTACGGTATAGGTATAGGCTTTCCAGCCTGCGTAAAGCACCTTTGAGCCGTCGGCAAAGCTTATTTTGGTAACAGGCTCGCCCTCAAGCTTTGGATTATCATACCAGCCTGTGAACTGAGCACCTTTTTTGACAGGTTCGGCAAGGTCTGCACTTTCGCCTTCGTCAAGTTCTAACGGGTTAAGGCTGCTGTTTTCGCCACCGTTGAGAACGTAATCGAACCTTGCTTTATCCCTTGAAGTTACTTTTGCGGAAACTGTGGAATTTTCAGTGAAAACGGTATCGCCATTCACTGGTTCGCCGTTGCGATACCAGCTCAGAACGCAGCCTTGCTGGACGTTCACGTCAGGGAAAATTACCTTTCCTGCATAGTCTGAGCACACTTCTATGGTCTGCGTTACGGCGTCGAAGGTTATTTTATGGGACGGCTGCTCACTGTAGGAGGTCTGTCTTACAAGGCTGTCCTCTAACGTCCACTTGCCGCTGTCTTTGAATTTACCTCCGTAGGTATTCATTGCATATGCACCCTGCGACATAGCCTGACCTGCTGACAGGCTCGAAACGCTGCTGTCGCTGTTTGCACTATAGCAGCCTGAGGCGTTCACAACGGTCATGGAGATATCTCTGCCGCCCACAAAGGCATTCGTACCTTTGGTGCTGTTTTCGCTTATGTTTGAGGAGCACTCGGTAATGATACCGCAGGCTGCTCTGCCAACTATGCCGCCTGAATAGACGCTGCCTGAAACTGTTCCGTCAAAGGTACAGGCTCTCACTGCCTCGCCTTGTGCAAAGCCGACTATTCCGCCTGCATAGTTTCCTTTCACGGTGCAGTCTTTCAGGGAGATGTTATTTATTTTTGCACCATATTTAATATTTGCGAAAAGTCCTGAATAATCGCTTGCGGATATAACGGCGTTTTTGATAACGTGGCCGTTACCGTCAAAATAGCCCTTAAAGGCATTGGAATAGTTTCCCACCGGCGAGATAGTTTTTCCGCCGAAATCAAGGTCAGACTCAAGGGTAACGAGCTTGCCCTCAAAAGTTTCGCCGTTCGTGACACTCTTTGCAAAGCTTTCCCACTGGCTTTCGTTTGTGATAACGAGAGCCTCGTCATTTTCCTTGGCGGCTGACTTCAAAAGCTTTTCAGCGTTTTTGATATCGTTCTTCGAGGCATTTTCATCGGCAATGACTTTTCTTGCGTTGTTCGCCTCCCGCTCACAGCCTGTGAGCGTACCGTACTTGGCAAGGGCGTTTTCAAGTCCGCTCTTGTCGGGCTTTGCGGTATCGTCTGTATAGGCATAGATAAAGAAGTTTCCCATAGAATCATCATTGCCGGCTTTAACGTCTGTCCAATATCTGCCGTTGATAGATACATAGCTTTGACCTGCGGTCGCTTTAGATGTTTTGCCGCTTTCTGCGACGGCATAGCCTCTGTTATCGTCGCCGCTGAATTTTATCACAACGGAGTAGCTTTCGCCCTTTTCAAGGAGCACGTCCTCAGGGATATCAACGGTATAAAAGCCGTTTGCGGACACTGAGCCGCTCACCTGCGATTCAAGGACTCCCACCGGGCTGCCTGAGGAAACGTCAGAATAAATGCTCAGGGTATAATCTGCACTGCCTGTTTTGCCAACATACACAAAGCCTGCTTTATCGAGCTTTTCGCTTTCCTTGGCGGTGAAAACGTTGGCGGCGTATACCGCTCCGTCATTGCTGGCGTTCACCATATAGCCTGTCATTTTGCTGTAAAAGTATGTATTATCGCAGCTTTTTTCAAAATCATAGCAATTCCACTGACCAAATTCTTTCTGATCATAGGATATCCAATAATAGCCGTCATTATCCTGATCTGCACCCCACGAGCCTTTCACGAGCCATGCTCCGTTATGTTCAGGGGTGTATTTGAAATTATATTTGCTATAGTTATCGTCCCAGCCAACGATAGTGACGGCGTGGTTGATGACGGTGTTCTCGTCAGTGTCAGGGTTATAATATGCGGTATTATCCTCGTTCATATAGCCTGTTCCTGCGAAGTAGCTGGCGGACACTGCACCCAGTTCTTGTATCTTCTGCTTGACCTCGGTGGCGTTTGAAAGCTCCATAGCGTAGTTGAGCCTATACTCGCTTACATTTTTCTTATCCTCGGAAACTGTCATATTTTTAGTTCCGTAGGCAAGGAACGGTTCATAGTCCTCATAGCAAAGTCCCTGACCGTTTGCAAAGGCTGAGGCTGCAAAGAGCCAGTTTCCGCCTGAGACGAAATCATCTGTGCCTGTGGCAGTGCCTGAATTTGAGGACAGCACCAATGCAGGTACGGAAAAATCCACTGACGGGTTTTCAAGGTCCTTTTTTATAAGGTCCTGTTCTGCACAGGCGAGTGCTGAAAACGCCCAGCATGAGCCTGTTGTTGCCTGAGTTTTAACAGTGGTGAGCTCGCCTGAGTTTCTTGGGTCATAGACAGAGGGCAGCTTTGCGGCTGCGGCTCTTGCAAGCTTTTTGGTCTGATAGCTGCTCATAGAGCTTTTGGAAATGCCCTCCACCTCATAGCCGTAGCCGTTATCGGTGATGTTCACAGGGTTTATCTGAAAGCTGTCCTGCTCTGCGGCAAGGACTATGGTCTGTGCTGACAGCTGGAAAGTCATGAGCAAGGCGGTACAAAAGCCTGCTATGCCTTTAAGTTTTTTCATTTTCAGCCCTCCTTTTTTCAGGTTATGGTTATCTTTCTTGTATACTCATTAGAAACACATCTGCCAAAGGCTGCTGTTTCTCTAAGTCTTACGGCGTTCTTTTCAAGGAATGCCACACGCTTTGCATAATCTGAGATATTCTCAAGCTTTTTCAGCGAGGTATCATACTCAAGCGTTCTGTTTTCAGCCTGAGCAAGTATGCGTGTGCCTGTGCGGTTAAAGGCGAGTATCCTGCCGTATGGCACTTGTCGGATATCGTCTTTTCTGATGCCGAGAACAAGGTGCAACACCATTCTTCTCACTCTTGCCATGGTGATATTTTTTGACTTTATACGCTGCTCGAATATATCCATGGTTTCAGGGCAGGAGCTTACGACAGACATAAATCTGTTTGCAAGGTGCTCGTCGCAGTCAGGAAGGGCGAGAAAATCCTCTCTTGAGGCTGTGCACAGTTTGAAAAGCACTTCTCTGCCTGCCTGCTGAGTAAATGACGGTGTGCAGCCCTCAAAGTCATAAGGAACGAACCTTTGCCAGTCGCCGCCCTTTTTTATAAGCTCTCTGATATGGGAGGCAGAGGCAAAATTGCCCGACTCAGCCTGAGAATCATGTGCCACCGCCTCACGTTTTACGGCATAAGGCATGAGCCATGGTGCTATCCTTTTTGCAGCTTTTATATACTCTACTGCAAGGACATTGTTCGGAGAGGCAAATATATCCTTGGCGGCCTTTCCATAAAGCCCTATAGACGCCTCATACATAGCCTGAGGGTAGGTCTTGCCCTGTGACAAAAGCTCCCTTACCTGCTGTGAGTTTTCAAGCATTGCGGATATTTCCGCTGCCTGCTCAAGTGCGTTCCTGTCGCTGCTTTCACAACCGAAGGATAACATTGTTACAACGTCCTCGCCAAGTCCTGCAAGGATTCTTACTGCACTTCTTGCAAAGACCTCGCTGTTTGAGCAGGAAAACGGACAAGGCAGCTCAATAACAAGGTCTGCTCCGTTCCTTATTGCCGCCTGTGCTCTGTCATATTTTGAGAACACCGCTGACGAGCCACGCTGAACGCAATCGCCGCTCATGACGGCGACTATGCCCTCTGCACCGGCACGTCTTGTCGCCTGTATCTGATATTTATGCCCGTTATGGAACGGGTTATATTCCGCTACTATTCCCGCAATTTTCATTTTTTTACTCCTCTTTCTACCCTATGCTATTTTTATTCTGTATTTCAAAAGCTTACTGCGAATTATGATACAATGTGTTACGGCGTGGTAAAAAAATTGTGCAATATGTATATTTATGAAAAAAGCTCTTGAAATTTATCATTAATATTGATATACTATAAGTATATGATATTATGGGCTTAAAGTCAAGGCAATATTGCACAATTATTGCGTATATTGTCTGACAAAAAGGGGCCTGTTATCTGACACATTATAAATCGGGAGGAGATTTTTCCAATGAAAATCTTAGTTGTAAACGCAGGTTCATCATCTCTTAAATATCAGCTCCTTGATATGAAAGACGAGTCAGTCATTGCAAAGGGCAACTGCGACCGTATCGGTATCGACGGTCATGTAAGTGCAAAGACAGGCGACGGCAGACATATCGAAGAGGATTGCGATTTTCCTACTCACACTGAGGCTTTTGAAAAGCTCGTTGAGGTACTCACATCAGGCGAGACAAAGGTCATCGACTCTATGTCTGAGATATCGGCAGTTGGTCACAGAATAGTTCAGGGTGCTGAGATATTCAAGGAAACTTGCCTTGTTACTGACGAGGTTATCGACCAGATCGACGCACTGGCTGAGCTTGCACCTGTACATAACCACCCACACGCTCTTGCACTGAGAGCCTGCAAGGCTGTTATCCCTGAGGGCACACCGCAGGTAGTTGTATTCGACACAGCTTTCCACTCAACAATGCCAAGAAAGGCTTATCTCTATGGTCTGCCATATGAGTGCTACACTGATCTTCATGTAAGAAAATACGGTTTCCACGGAACATCACACAGATTCGTTTCAGGCGAGCTTGCAAAGGTAATGGGCAAGCCTATAGAGGAACTCAAGATAGTTTCATGCCACCTTGGAAACGGTTCTTCTATCACAGCTATCAACGGCGGCAAGTCTGTTGACACATCAATGGGATTCACTCCTCTTGACGGTCTTGTAATGGGCACACGCTGCGGTTCTGTTGACCCTTCAGCTGTTGACTATGTTGAAAAGAAAATGGGCTTTACACCTGACCAGATGACAGAATACATGAACAAGAAGTCAGGATTCCTTGGTCTGTCAGGCATCGGTTCTGACAACAGAGATATTCAGGCTGCTGCAAGTGAGGGCAACGAGAGAGCTCTTATCGTAAGCGAGATATTCGCTTATCAGATCAAGAAGTTCATCGGTTCATACGCTGCTGCAATGAACGGTCTTGACGCTGTTATCTTCACAGGCGGTATCGGTGAGAACGCACCTGAGGTAAGAGCTGCTGCTTGCTCAAATCTCGATATTCTCGGTATCCACATCGACGCTGAGAAGAATCTCTGCCGTGGAATCCTCAAGGAGATCTCAACTGACGAGTCTAAGACAAAGGTTTACGTTATCCCTACAAATGAGGAACTTCTCATTGCCAGAGATACACTGGCACTTATTTCTAAGTAATATTTCAAATAACATCAAGGACGGCTTTCTTATGAGAGCCGTCCTTTTTTGCATAAAAAAGGCACAGGAGAAGTTTCCTGTGCCTTGATTTGTTTGATAAGACCGCCAATTTTCATGTAGGGGCTGGTGCCCTCGACAGCCCGATTTTGAGAGTGTAAAAATTTGAATTATCACGAAGTTTTGTGGGTTGACGAAATATCGAGAAGTGGGACGTCGTATTTCTGCAAAGCAGGAATTGCGTCGCTCCACTACATATTTGTTTGAATGTACGATATTGACTATATACGTTTTCCAAACACCATTGTATCAGGTCTTAACGCCTGAGAACTGGGTCTGATAAAGTCTATAGTAACAGCCCTTTGCTGCAAGCAGCTGCTCGTGGCTGCCCTCTTCTACCACCTGACCGCCGTCGATAACGACTATCTTATCGGCGTCACGGATAGTGGAAAGTCGGTGAGCGATAATAAGGGAAGTCCTGTTTTTCATCAGTGCCACCATTGCGGACTGAATGTGCATTTCAGTTCGGGTATCGACAGAGGAGGTCGCCTCGTCGAGAATAAGTATCTTAGGGTCTGCAAGGACTGCTCTTGCTATGGAAAGCAGCTGACGCTGTCCCTGAGAAAGGTTCGAGCCGCCTTCTGCGAGGACGGTATCATAGCCCTCAGGAAGTCTTTCGATGAACTCGTCTGCATTTGCGAATCTTGCGGCCGCCTTTATTTCATCAAGGGTAGCATTTTCTCTGCCGTAGCGGATATTCTGCTCTATGGTGTCTTTGAAAAGCACGGTATCCTGCAAAACTATGGCTATGGAACGTCTGAGCTTGTCTTTCGGGATATCGTAAATACTCTGACCGTCAACGATTATCTCGCCGCTGTCAACAGGATAAAATCTTGTGAGGAGGTTCACTATGGTGGTCTTTCCTGAGCCTGTTGCACCGACAATGGCTATTTTCTGACCTGCTTTCACCTCAAGGTCAAGGTCTTTGAGCACCTGTTTTTCAGGGACATATGAGAAATCTATATGCTTGAAACTGATATCGCCTTTGACGTTCTCGACCTCAAAATCAGCTGTGCCCTCGTCGGTTTCCTTATCGGCGTCCATGACCTCAAAGATACGCTCTGCACCGGCTATGGCTGTCTGAATGTTTGCAAACTGGTTGGCTATCTCGTTGATAGGACGTGAGAACTGCTTTGAATAGAGTATGAAAGCCTGAATAGTTCCCACTGTTATAATGCCCTTTATTGCGAACCAGCCGCCGAAGGCTGCGATAAGGATAAAGCCGAAGTTGGATATTACGTTCATGCACGGACCCATTACGCCGCCGAATATCTGAGCTTTTATGCCGCATTTTTTCAGATCGTTGCTCATTTTCTCGAACTTGTCAACGGCGTCCTGCTCCTTGCCGTAGGAAACCACAGTTCTGTATCCGACTACCATTTCCTCAACTTCGCCGTTTATCTCACCTAAGAGAACCTGCTGTTTGATAAAGTATTTCTTCATATACTTTGTGAGAACGCCTGAAACGAATATAGTGAGAAATACTGTAGACAGGGATATGAGCGTGAGCAGAGGGGAATACAAAAGCATTATGACAACTGTTCCCACAATGGTGAGCACACCTGAGATAAGCGAGCCTATAGACTGGGAAATAGTTGTGGAAATGTTCTCGACATCGTTGGTCATACGGCTCATTATATCGCCGTGACTATGGGTATCGAGATACTTTATAGGCAGTCTTACAAGGCTTGAGAACAAGTCTTTACGCATGGTCCTGACGGTGAACTGGGAAAGCTTTGCGGAGAAGATGCCCTGCATATAGGTGAACAATGAGGAAAGCAGATAGACTGCACCAAGACCTATGAGCGTTCTGCCAAGTGCACCGAAGTCAACGCTTGTTTTCTTTTTCGTGAGGGTAATGCAGTCGATAGCGATCTGCTGGATAGACGGTGCGGCAAGATTGAGCAGAGTTATAATGAGCATTACTCCGATAAGGGCGAAAAACAGATATCTGTTCCTGCCTATATAGCCGATAAGCTTTTTAAGGGTGTTCTTTGCGTCCTTAGGCTTTTCCATTGTGAGCCTTGCACCGTGCGGTCCGCCCGGCTTTCTTCCACCGGGTCCCATTGGAGGCATTGGAGGCATTACACTTCACCTCCTGACGTTTTTACCTGTGAGGCGTAGATATCCTGATATACCTCGCAGGTCTTTAGCAGATTTTCATGAGTATCGCAGGCACAAAGCTTGCCGTGGTCAAGGACGGCTATCCTATCGCAGCTTTTCACGCTTTGGATACGCTGTGCGATTATGATAAGGGTCGTGCCGCTCATTTTTTTATCTATCTCAGCACGGAGCTTTGCCTCTGTACCGAGGTCGAGGGCTGAGGTGGAATCGTCAAGAATGAGTATCTCAGGGTTTTTGAGCACTGCTCGTGAGATAGACAGTCTTTGTTTTTGACCGCCTGACAGGGACGCACCCTTTTCGGCTATCATGCCGTCATAGGCGGCAGGTATTTTCTGTATGAACTCATCAGCCTGTGCTGCTTGTACGGCGGAGACAACATCTTCGTGGGTGGCGTTTTTGTCGCCCCATTTTATGTTGTCCTCAACTGTGCCTGAAAACAACTCGCTTTTTTGCAGGACTATTCCAACTTTCTTTCTAAGTTCATCAAGCTTACAGTCCTTGACGTTCACACCGTCAACGAGGACTTCTCCTGCTGTGCAGTCATAAAATCTTGGGATAAGGTTCACAAGGGAGGATTTTCCTGAACCTGTTGCACCAAGAATGGCAACGCTCTCTCCTGACTTTATATCAAGGGTAAGGTCTGAGATAACAGGTCTGCCCTTTGTTTCAGGATAGGAGAATGAAACGTTTTTAAAGCTGACTGTGCCCCCTGTTTTATCTGCAAGGGAAACGCTGCCGCTTTTTATAACAGGGTCAGTTTCAAGGACTTCTCTAAGTCTTGCGGCTGAGGCCGACGCCTTTGCAAGGGTCTGGAACATCATAGACATCATCATTACGCCATGCAAGACCTGAGTAAGATATGTGATAGCCGCCATGACCTCGCCGACCTTCATAGCTTGTGCCTGCACCTGCCAGCCGCCTATGTGGATAACGGCGATAACAGACAGGTTGAGTATTATCATAAGCAGAGGCTGCAATATCGCCATAAGGGTCTGGACACGGAGGTTTGATTCCATAAGTCTTATATTTGCATCTTCAAAACGCTTTTGCTCTGTATCCTCTCTCACATACGCTTTTACGACTCTTGCACCTGTGACGTTCTCCTGTACCACGGAGTTCACAGTATCCAGCCTTTTAGCAACAACAGAGTAATAAGGGTTAGCCTTTCTGAGAATTATTATCATCATGACTATCTCGATAGGCAGTGCACAGAGAATTATGATACCGAACCTGATGTTCAGGGTGAGCATCATGATTATTCCGCCGAAGAACAGCAGGCTGTCACGCACCAACATTCTCAGCAGAAAGTCCACCATTTGCTGAATGGCGGTTATATCCGCTGTAAGACGTGTTACCAGCGAGCCTGTTGTGAACTTGTCGGTCTGTTCAAAGGAAAGCCCCATGACACGCTTGAAAACGTCCACACGCAGATCTCGTGAAAAGCTTTGCGAGGCTATTCCGCCGAACGCAGACGCTGCGATTCCGCAAGCTCCGCCGCCGATAAGGACAAGGAGCATAAGAAGTCCCGTTCTTATGATAAGGTTCATATCCTGACCCAGCACGCCGTCGTCAACTATCTTCGACATCAGCTTTGGCTGGAGAAGGTCGCCTAGTACTTCGCCCACCATGGACAGTGGCGTGAGCACCGCAAAAAGTGCATAAGGCTTTAAGTATTTGCTTAGTTTTACTTTCAAAGCAGTTCCTCCTAAAAATATATTTCAGGCTACTTATACGCAGGATAGTTTGATATGTACGTTCGCAAAGCACAAGCATTGCGAGCGAACGCTGTTCGCCCCTACACAAAACCACTGTAGGAGAATGGCATAATTTCTGCGTTGCAGAAATATGACAGCCCGATGCTCTGTTTTTGCTATCCTCATTCAATATATCCCTGCTGGTGACAAGGCTACGCCCAAGGCATAACCTTTATCACAGCCTAATTGTGCATTATCTCAAGTTCCTCAGAAAGTTCCTGAGCGGTCATTTTCCTGCTGAGAGAACCTTTGTCTATCACTATGGTCACAGGTTCTTTTCCGTGGATATCGAACCAGTTGTCAGAGAACACGCAGTCGGCAGTTTTCAGGCTGAGGCAGACGCTTTTGGCGTAATTCTCGGCACAGAACGTCAATGCGAACTTATCCTCGCTTTCGGAAATGCCATAGGTTATCTTTGGCTCAAGGAAGGTAAATTCTTTCGGGCGGACAAAGAGAGTTGTGCCACAACTCAGCACCCTGCAGTTTTCCATAATGGAATATTCGAGATATTTTTCACGGCGGTCGGTGCGGCTGACAAGCTCCTGTGAAAGGTCTATGTCAAGGACGTTTTGTGCGGTAAGAGCCGGAACGTTCACGGACTTTTCGCCGCTCTGCAAAATTTCTGCTTTGTTGTTTCTCAGCGTCCATTTTACCACGCCCTCAAAGGCTGTCATGCGTTCGTTGGATATATTGAGCACAGGCTTTTCTCTATGGCTGTCGTCACAGGAAATAAGGCATGGGGCGTAGAAACGCTTTGCGTAATAATGCAGACCTTTCCACCTGCCGAAATAGTCGATACTTGACCATGAGATAACAGGGTTTGAATCGTTCACCTGCCAATATGCAGATCCCATACATCTGCCTCTTGCTCTTCTCATATGCTCAACATTTGAGCGTATGCAGTCTGCCTGAACGAGCTGAGAGGAATAGATGAGCTGTTTGAAATCGTAAGGATATCTCACCATTTGTGCAAGATAATACATTATCTTCTCGTTGCCCTGAACGCACTTCTGATGTGCCGCCATAACCGGTGAGCAAAGGTCAAAGTCGCCCTTTGTTTCGTCGGCAAAGGCACGGCAGGTCTTTATATCAGGCAGGCTCTCAAAGCCATACTCCGAACAGAAACGGTAATAGAACTCTCTGAAAGCCTCGATAGGTTTGAAGTTATGCCAAACGTCCCAATAGTGCATATCGCCTGCATGGTTCGATGATGCGTCCTTAAAGCCGCCTCCTGAGGACGGTGAGGAAGGCCAATAGAATGTATTTTCGCACGGGTCATACTCTTTGAGCACCTGAGGGATGATATCTTCAAAAATGATAAGATAGTCACGCTTTGCCTCTTCGTCCTCAGGGAGGCCCCAATATTCCCAGGCAGATTCTATCTCGTTGTTGCCGCACCACAGACCAAGGGACGGGTGGTTTCTCAGGCGGATAACGTTATCCTTTATCTCGCCACGGACGGCTTTTTCAAACTCCTCTGTGAGCAGATATGCGGAGCAGGCGAACATAAAGTCCTGCCATACTATGATACCGTTCTCGTCGCAATAGTCATAGAAATATCCGTCAGGATAGTAACCGCCACCCCACACTCTGATGAAGTTATAGTTTGCGGCTTTACAGTCTGCAAGGAGCTTTCTTGTTTTCTCTTCGTTACAGCGTGTGACAATCTGATCTTCGGGGATATAGTTCGCACCCATTGCGAATATCTTCACGCCGTTGTTTATAAAGCAGAATTCCTCGCCCCACCGGTCTTTTTCACGGCTGACGGTGAGCGTTCTAAGACCTATCCTCTGAGCGTTTTCATCTGCGGCACTGCCCTTTTCGTCATACAAGGTGACAACGCTCTTATAGAGGGGCTGTTCGCCGTAGCCGTTCACCCACCAAAGCTGAGGGTCGTTTATCACAAGTTCAGTTTCATAATATTCTTCACTGCCCTCTAGGCTTATATCAGCTTTTGCGGCGATGTTTCCCTGTGGGTCGGATATCTCCACCATAGCTTTTTTACAGCCGTGGTTTTCTATATGCACAAGTGCTTTCAAAGTCACTTTGTTCTCGGTATGTTTCTGGCTGTAGTAGACGTCAAGTATACGTCCGTCCTGTGGGATAACAAGAGATACCGAACGCCATATGCCCATATCAGGGAGCATTGGACCCCAATCCCAGCCGAACATACAATGGGCTTTTCTTATATGGGTATAGCCTGTCATGGTGGAATCAACGCCCCACAAATGACGTTTTTCGTCCATTTCTTTTATATATTGGTTCGGGGATTTTATCTTCACGGTGAGGGTATTTTCGCCCTCTTTCAAAATGCCGTGGACAGGAAACTCCCATATGCAGTGCATATTGTTCGCTCTGCCAAGATGAACGCCGTTGAGATACACATTTGCTATGGTATCAATGCCGTCAAAGTGCAAAACGGTATTCTCACAGTCTGCGGCGGTCTTATCTGCACTGAAAACTGTTTCAAAGTCATAGTCATCATCACATATCTGTGTTGAAATATACTCGTTTTCACGGTAATACGGGTCGGGTATCTTTTTATAGTCAAGCAGGGTCTTATACACAGAGCATGGCACTTTGCAGTCAAAACTCTCCTGCGTGCCTGCTTTTTCCATTTTCCAGTTATCGTTAAGGCTTACTGTTATACTCATTATTTTTCTCCTTATTTATTCATGGACGCAGAAAAGGTTGTTTTCCCACGCAGGATAGTATTTTTCCTGACGGATATAAAACTTATAGCCTTTGCAAAGGCTGTTTATATAAAGCGGCAGGGTGATATAATCATACGGTCTGTGATACAAGGCACAGCATATTTTCGGGGAATAGCGTGAAATAGTGTTCCTGCTGCCTTTTAAAGCCTCAAGGTCTGCACCCTCAACGTCATATTTCACATAGGTACACTTTTTTCTAGCAAGGATACTGTCAAGACTTCTTGCACGGACCTTTTTTCCTGCGGCGTCTACTCTGCCCTGTCTGCCTGCACCGCCTGCAAAGCTAAGTTCGGTATCTACGCTCCATGCGGCGGAGTTATAAAAGCTTATATCGTCATATGCAATGAGATTTCTCAGGCACTTCTGAAAGTTCTTGCGTTCAGGCTCAACGGCATATATCTTCTCATATTTTCCACCTGTGCGTGAGATAAGCTCGCTGACGGTATCACCTGTATACGCACCAAGGTCGCAATACGTTTCGGTTTCGCTCAGTGGCAATATCTCCGTTATCTTATCCTTATCAGTAAAGATCTCACGGAGATAAGAAAGCTTTCCTGTTATCTTGAATGCTGTCAGCTTTTCAAAGGTCTGTTTTGAAAGTTCGTCCGAAAAGAGATCATAAGCCTTTTCAGCCTCTGTGAACATGGAAAGAAACTTATCCTTGCTGAAATTCTCCTCTCCTGCGACGCACATTTCAGGGACTATGACCTCGTGGCGTTTTTCGATATTGTCTATACGCTCCATTATCTCAGGCAGGCTTGTGCCAAATCCAAGCACGACGGTCATATCGCCGCACTGATCCTCTGCCTGTGCCAAGGTGACTACTTTATATTCTCTGAAACTTTGTCCACGGACAAAATCGTCGCTGGCAAAAATGCCTGCACAGCTTATGCCGAGCCTGTCAAATTCATCAAGGAGTTTTTGTGCTCCGTCGCCCATGCCATAGATAAAAACAGGCTTTTCACAGGCTTTGAGCCTATCCCAAGAACTTTCAAGGGACTGAAAATACTCTTTTGAAAACATTCACACTTTCCTCTCCAAAAAAGGCTCTCACAGAAAATTCTGCGAAAGCCCCTTATTCTTACTAGCTCTTTTAGAAATCGTCGTCGTGAAGATCAAAGTCGTCATGGTCATGTAAATGACCGTCGCCACCGACCATATCTCTTCCTCTTACACGGTATTTATCACGGTTTATGTTGATATACTTATCAAGCTGTGCAAGGACATCTCTCGGTGCTTTTATGGACTTGACTTCCTTGACAGGCGTATCAACGTCCTTTACATTCATTACTATAGTGCCGCAGCCGAACATTCTCTGTCCAAACGGCAGAACAAGCTTTTTATCCACCACCCTGTAAAGATCAAGCTCGTCCTCCTCGATGCTGAGAAAACCTTTGCGTGTTATGAACTTATCCTCTGTAAGAAAATATCTAGTGAATGATATCGGCAGACCGAAAATTGTTCTTTTCTTATCCGTCCAGATATAATTGATGACGTCTTTTTTCATAAACGACGCAGCCTCCCTCAACATAATTTATAATTTTATAGAGGCAACACTGCACAAGGATTGTGCGTAAGATGCGTAGTCAGATTTTTCGTTAGCTTGTATAGAAACGACGCAGGAATACTCTCGTATTTCAAGGAGTTTCTGTGCAAGATAGCGGAAAATCTGCAAGCAGATTGCGTACAAAGCCGCTAGGCGTTCCTTGTGCAGCGTTGCCTCTGTATATTTTACCACGCTATACGGCTTTTGTCAAGAATTTCTCCATTGTAAAGGCAAAGCAAAATACCACCGGCAACGATTATTTTCTAAATTAGCTATAAAATATTAATAAATATATTTCTGCAAATTTTATTTAACCATATTTTAATACTATATTAATTATTGCCGCTGAATTCGACAATTTCAGACATTTTTCTCGGCAGAAACGCAATGTAAAATTGATGTAAAATATATCGAATTGATTATTTGTTCATACAAAACGATATTTCAACCGACGCATTTACGCATAAATCACGGAATTTGTCTAAATTATCCTCGAAAGATTCTTTTAAAAATCGGACAAGACCGACGATTATGTATATTCTGTTGCGAATAGTTTTCTAATGTTTAAAAATTCATCTATAAAAAGGCAAAAATTAAGTAAAAAACTTGAAATTCAAACGCAAAGATGATATACTGCAAATGTAAGAAATGACACAAGAAAAAAATAAAAAAGCGGAGGACGATGTAAAATGTGTAAAAATGACGTGATCAAAATTCTTGTCGGAAGTCTTAATCAGTCTGGCATGAAGGTAGCAGAGTATCTGAAAACGCAGGGGTATGGCGTTACTCAGACAGACTACAACCCGCTTGAGATCCAGCTGGAGGTGCTGAAAAGCAGACCTGATTTTCTGATAGTATCAGAAGTAACGGAATTTCCTTATCGGCTGTGCAAAAATCTCAAAGGCGTATGCCCAAAACTGAAAATCATAATGCTCTCTGACAGAAAAACCGACAATGGCAGCAACGGTCTTGCAAAATATGCTGACAGGATAATAAAAAGCCCTCTCAGTTGTACAGACATAAGAAATGCCATTAGACAGCTTTCAAGCTCAGACGACGCTGCAAGTCCGAACATTACCATAACTCGCAGCGAACCTGATGTTGGCGACACAAAGGAGGATATACATTCTGCTATAACTTTTGTCATGAAACGCCTGTGCATAACGCCAAACTATAACGGCTATGAGTACATAAGAGAGGCGATAAAAATGGCTTTGAAAACAGACAAGAACAACAGACGTGTCACCAAGGTCATTTATCCTGAGATAGCCGCTGCTCACGGTGTAACTGCCGCAAGCGTGGAAAGGAATATGCGGACTGCCATACGAAAGGGCTGGGATAAATCTCAGGACAAGGACAAAGCCGAGATATTCGGAAACTTTGCCATAAAGCCTGACCACTACCCTACCAACAGCGAATTTATATTCGTTACTGCCGAATATATCGGCAGCAGGTATCAGTCTGACAACAGTCTGTCTGCCTCATCTGATATATCCAAAGGCAGGACAATGATGATCTAACAAGAAGAAAGCCGCCGTGCTATCCATGCACAGCGGCTTTTTCTATATGAACGAAGTTCCCCGCAGCAAATGAACACGGGCTGCCCTGCGGACGCAGAATCTCAGCTGCGTCACCCGTATCACCAAGTAACTGCCGCCGCAAGCTCTCCGTTATCTCATTTTATGCCGAGGTCTTTTTTATGACACAAAAAAGCGTACCGAATATCGGTACGCTCAATGTTTAAGTAAAAGCCGCCTTGCCGTCGCACAGCCGATAAACCCGCTATAAAAGCAGGGTGGGTAAAACAGCCTGAAACTTTCACGCTCCCTTCGTCCGTTGCCGAAACGGCATATGCGGTCTCGGGCGGGAGGTCTGCAATCCTTTTCCAGAGTCTGAATCCCTTTTTAGAAGTGTTGGATTTATAATAACTGTGCTTGTTCGCACAAGGCAGGAAACTTTTCTGTTACTTAGTATATCACAACACATAAGCAATATCAATAGGTAATTTCAGCAAAATGATGTACATAAAATTGTACAATTTACATATTGACAAGCCTATTTGCTGAGATAAAATCCTTATGACAGATGATCGTGATCGTGGCAGCCACAACCGCAGCCGCACTCGCCGTCTTCTTCGTCCTCATCATCAAACTCGAACATTTCCTCGATACGCTCCATAAAAATCTGGCCTATCTTCTCATACTCGTCATCATCTTCGATAGAGGCAAGTATCTCGTCATTGTTCTCGTCATACTCAGCCTTGAGTATCACAACGTCGCCTGAATCCTCAAGTGCCTCGTCGCCGTTCTCATAATAAGGAGTGAGAGCATAATACTTCTCGTCCTCATATTCCATTGCATCCAGCAGCTCAAAGGTCTGCTTATTACCATTTTCGTCCTCCAGCTCGTAGAGGTCCGGCAGAAACTCGTTATCCATAATTATCCTCCTAGCATGATCTTGTGCGGTATATCAGCACGTTTTGGTGCGATATATCGGAAAAATCAGAACAGAAAGACTGTTTCTGACCACCGCAACACTTTAATTATACTACACTGCAAAATCAAAGTCAAGCGGTTTTTGTAAAAGTAATATTAAATATAAAAATCACAAAAAAGTTGAGAAAAACTATTGACAAGTAACAAAAGATGTGGTATAGTATAGTCAAGGAAAAACAAAGAGCCAAACAAAAGCAGACAACAGGGTTCGCTGAAACGGTCAACGGTCTGACGATACAGTAACGATTTCAGAGGGCACGGCAAAGCGAAGTAAGGCGAAAGGTTTTCCTTATATATCACAGGCAGATCGGTGGACACAGCATATACCCGACACTAGGTACACTACAGTTCAGCAGGCGGGCAGGCTCATCGGATACCTAATGAGATATGAAAGGAGCGAGTCCAATGGACGCATCAGAGATCCAGGAGAGTATCCATAGGCTCGGCAATTTCTTAAAGTAATAAAGGATCAAGACGCAGACGAATGGGCTGACAGGAATCCAGACATATATGATTTACACAGGAAGAAATTGCAGGGTCTAATGGATAAGTCACAGCATAGAGTTACTGCAATTTAAGGATACTCTCAAACTTAAAATTGAATATTTTGCAGCTTATATAAAGGAGTGATCGATATGTTCGGTTACAAGAGGTTTGCAAATAAAATCTAGACAGGAGTGTTTCCAATGCACAATTTCAGCTTTTCAGAGGTAAAGAAATAAACTGAAAGAGTGATTCCGATGTAAAATTTAACTTCTGAACATAAAAGCTCACAGAGCTATAAAAATCAAATAAATTTCGAGGAGTGGTGCATATGAAAATGCACAAAAGGAACTTGAACATGAAATAGAATGGAGTGAGTCCGCCAAGAAATTTACGAGCGTAATGCTCTTACCGATTTGATTTACTGACTAAGAATTTTCTAAAGATCATATAAAATACTGAAGGAGTGGTGCGTTATGAAAATGCACTCAAAGCTTTTGAACATCTGATATTTGGAGGTGAGCCCACCAGTTACTTCAGCAAGGCTTATCTGATATGGTAGGCGTTAGATCTTGAAATTATGCGAAAGGCGATAATTCCAATGGAAATGTGATAAATTTCATTGATAATAAATTTTCACGAAATGTGTTAAGTCCAATGGCACGTTAAGTTTTATCCACTGAGGCATAACTTAATATTTTGAAAGGAAATAGATCCAATGGAAAGGTAATTTACACTTTGAGATTATTTTTACCGAGAGGAAATAGATCCAATGGAATAACTTATATTATGCGGACAGAATTTTACTGAAAGGCGTGAGTCCAAAGTACAATTTAGTATGAGTTTACGACTAAAATTTTCAGAAGGGCGTAATACCAATGGCATAATCAATATGAACGTACATACTTAACTATGTGGTGTATTCAGATATCACATAGTTAAGTTTTTTGTTTGCAAAAAACTGTAGGGGCTGGCGTCCTCGACAGCCCGTTTGCAAAGGGTGGAACGTTTGCGAAGAGTGAGACGTCGAGGACGCCGTCCCCTACAATATTCAAGAAAACAAGAAAGCACCCTGCGGTCAATGCAGAGTGCTTTTTATTTTTATATCATATTTTCAAGGAAAGCCACTGTTTTCGGATCATATGTAAGGTCCTGTGCCTCCATGTCCTCATCAAGCTGCCAAAGCTTTGTTACTGCGAAAACTGACGATACAAAGAACGGCTGGCTGTTAAGGTAGCCAAGGGTTATCTTTGCCGGAGTGTCGCCGGTCTGCTCGCTGAGCTGCTTTACCTTTGCAAGTCTTGCAAGATTTGCAGGGCCTGCATACTGTCCCTCAGGGAGATTATTTGCAGCGTCGCCCTTTGCAAGCTTTGCAAAAAAGCCCTTTGCCTGCGGCGAGAACGCCATAACAGGGAAATCATGCTTTTTATACCAACGAAATTCCTTTGTATCCATGCAAACAAGCGTATCGTCGCCAAAAGTTTCAACGCTCGAATGTGCAAGGCTGTAGTTTATCTGGCTGATTCGGATAGGCTCCATGCCGTTTTCTTCGGCAAACTTATTTGCCTCCTCTATCCTCTGAGTCGTCCAGTTTGAAACGCCTATGAAATGTATCTTTCCGCTCTCATAGAAATCATTGAGTACCGGCATTATCTCTTCAACAGGTATCTTCGGGTCGTCACGGTGGAGAAAATAAATGTCCACATAGTCAACGCCCAAGACCTTCAGGCTTTCTTCAAGGTCTTTGGTAAGCTCTTCCCTGCTAAGACGGCTTTTGTCCATATGACCCATTTCAGGGTGACCGCCCTTTGTGGCGATGCAAATTTTATCACGGTTGTTTCTGGCTTTGAGCCACCTGCCTATTACGCCCTCGCTGGAATTGTGACCCTCCTCCAGCCAATCGCAATAAACTCTTGCAGTGTCGACACACCAGCCGCCGAGTTCAACATATTTATCGAGAAATTCAAAATAGACGTCATCACAGTCATTTCTCTCAAAGCCTGCCGCACCAAAGGTCAGAGCAGGAACCTTCATTTCATATCTGTCATTTTTAAGCACATAGCTTATCATATTTTCTTCCCCCTCGACATACATTTTTCTATACTACTTATCATCACTATGTTAATTGATAATTAATTATACCATATAAATGGGACTTTTTCCACAGAATTTTGTAAAATTTTATTTTTTCAGCAAAACCCCTTGACAAGTCGGGAAACTTGATATATAATTGTAAAGGTTTGTGACTTTACAGAATTTTATCAGGAGGTAAGCAGCATGAGTAAAAATCTACAGAACAGCGTTCTGCTCGACCTGTATGGCTGCCTGCTCACTGACAAGCAAAATGAGATCATGGATCTTTATTATAATGATGACCTGTCGCTTGGGGAGATAGCGGCTCAGCTTGATATCTCCAGACAGGGCGTACATGACGCTATAAAGAAATGTGAAGTCGCAATGGCAGACTATGAGAGCAAACTTGGTCTGCTCAAACAGCAGGAGGCTTATCTTGAAGAGCTGAAAGAGTTCAAGGCTCAGGCTATGGACGTTTTCAACGAGTGCAGGAAAAAGAACTATGCAAGAGATATCGCTGAAAAGGTGATAGTGCTGCTTGAAAATCTTGACTCAAAGCTTGATGAGTTCGACACTGCGGAATATACTGAAGAAGAACAGATATAAACATATAAAGAAAAATTATACGGAGGGCAGTTTATGGCGTTTGAAGGACTTTCAGAAAAACTTAACGGCGTGTTCAAGCGTCTTAAATCAAGAGGTAAACTCAGCGAGGCCGATGTTAAAGAGGCAATGCGTGAGGTAAAAATGGCTCTGCTGGAGGCTGACGTAAGCTACAAGGTAGTAAAAGATTTTATTGCCAAGGTAACTGAGCGAAGTGTCGGCGAGGAAGTGCTCAAGAGCCTTACTCCTGGTCAGCAGGTAATAAAGATAGTTAATGACGAGCTTATAAAGCTCATGGGCGAGGCTAACTCGAAGATAAACTTTCCTAACAAGCCGCCTTGCATCATCATGATGTGCGGTCTGCAGGGTTCAGGTAAAACGACGCACGCTGCAAAGCTTGCAAAGATGTTCAAGAAAGAGGGCAAACGTCCTCTGCTTATCGCAGCTGACGTTTACAGACCTGCGGCTATCGAACAGCTGAAAGTTGTAGGCGAGAGAGCTGAGGTCGCAGTATTTGAAATGGGTCAGATAGACCCTAGAAAGATAGTTAAAGAGGGTATCAAGCACGCCAAGGATTACGGCAATGACCTTGTTATCATAGATACAGCGGGACGGCTTCACATTGACGAAGAGCTTATGAACGAGCTTAAAGACATCAAGAAGATAGCTGAACCGAACGAGATAATGCTGGTCGTTGACGCAATGATCGGTCAGGACGCTGTAAAGGTAGCGTCAAGCTTTGACGAGGCACTGGGAATAGACAGCGTTATACTCACAAAGCTTGATTCTGATACACGAGGCGGTGCGGCACTTTCAGTGCTTGCTGTAACAGGTAAGCCTATCAAGTTCGTTGGTATGGGCGAAAAGCTTGATGAATTTGAGGCTTTCCACCCTGAGAGAATGGCGTCAAGGATACTTGGTATGGGCGATATGCTCACGCTTATCGAGAAAGCTACTCAGACAGTTGACGAGAAGGACGCCAAAAAGCTTGCAGCAAAAATGCAGGAAAAAGGCTTTGACCTTAACGATCTGCTGGAGCAGATGAAACAGATACAGAAAATGGGCTCTATGAAATCCATTATCAGAATGCTGCCTGGTGCTAACAAGGTAACAGACGAGCAGGTCGAGCAGGGCGAGGTTCAGCTGAAAAAGACTGAGGCTATGATAAATTCAATGACAAAGGCTGAAAGAGAAAAACCTGCGATCATTGACCCTAAGAGAAAAAGACGTATCGCTGCCGGCAGCGGCACTCAGGTGTCTGACGTGAACCAGCTGCTCAAGCAGTTTGAGCAAATGCAGAAGATGATGAAACAGTTCGGTATCGGCGGAAATCTTCACGGTAAGAAGTCAAGACGAAACAGGGCTGCTCTTCTCAAAGGTCTTGGCGGCGGAATGCCACAGTAAAAATCGATTTGATTCTAAATCGATAAAAATTAGCTATCAGCAATCAAGTGATTGATTTGATATATGAAGTTTTTTATGGAGGTGAAAATACAATGGCAGTAAAGATCAGACTCAGAAGAATGGGTGCTAAGAAGGCTCCTTTCTACAGAATCGTAGTTGCTGATTCAAGATATCCAAGAGATGGACGTTTCATCGAGGAGCTGGGCTACTATGACCCAACTAAGGAACCTTCCGTACTCAAGGTTGACGACGAAAAGGCAAAGTCTTGGATCGCTAACGGTGCACAGCCAACTGATACAGTTAAGGCTCTTCTCAAGAAGAACGGCACTATCTAATAGCTGACAAGACGATTCAAACGGTGAGCCGCTTATCCCACCACTTCGCTTGCCGTTTTCGGCGGGGAAATGTTTCCCTGCCGCATTTTCGTGGGAGAATGGAGATATTTTTATGAAAGAATTACTCGAAACTATAGTTTCTGAGCTTGTTGAAAACAAGGACGCTGTCGAGGTCGTTGTTGACGAGCCTAACGCTGAGGGTATCATAGTTTATCACCTTCACGTTGCTCCTGACGACATGGGCAGAGTTATCGGCAAGCAGGGCAGGATAGCAAAGGCTATAAGAGTCGTTATGCGTGCCGGTGCGTCCCGTGTGGATCAGAAAATAATGGTAGAGATAGACTGATGATTCAGTGAATAAATCATCACCCCGTACAGATAATAGTACGGGGTGATTTTTTTGCGTATAAATAAGAAATGTTTCAATGCACTCACCGGTATAGCCGTGGGGATATGCAATGGATTTTTCGGTTCAGGCGGCGGAATGATAGCAGTACCGATGCTTGAAAAAGGCGGCAGCGAGGCGAAAAAAGCTCACGCCACGTCCATTGCCATAACGCTGCCGCTGTCTGTCATAAGCGGATTTGTGTATCTAAAGGGCGGTAGCCTTGACGTTTCACAGGCTGCGAAATTCATACCCCTTGGTCTGGCAGGTGCGGCAGTGGGTGCGGTAATAATGAAAAAGCTTTCAAACAGCCTGCTAAAACGCATTTTCGGACTGCTCATGATAATTGCAGGCGTGAGGATATTTATGAAATAGGGTGATGTTACGGCTTGGTATACCATATGTGCGGTGGCTTTTCTCACCGGTATCTTTGCCTCCATGGGGCTTGGGGGCGGAATGGTGCTTATAGTTTATCTGACGGTGTTTGCAGGATTTTCTCAGATAGCGGCACAGGGGATAAACCTTGTGTTTTTTATCCCTATCGCTATTATAAGCCTTATTTTTCACACAAAAAACGGACTTGTGGAATGGAAAAAAGCCGTCCCCGCTGTTTTGTGGGGGACGGCTGCTGTTGTCATATCCGCATGGCTTGCCACACAAGTCGGGCAAAGCCTGCTTTCAAAGGCTTTCGGCATTTTCCTTATCCTAATGGGACTGAAAGAGTTATTTTTCAAGAGTGAAAAGCACAAGTTCAAAAGGGTCTGAAAAACGCTGCGTCCAGCCGCTGTTTCCTACACCCCTTGATACCACAAGCGTTGTATCGTTCATGCTGTAAATGCCATCGGTATATTTCGGAAACAGACCCTGACCGGGTGCATAAAGACCGTTCACAAGAGGAAGTCTTATAAGTCCGCCATGTGCGTGACCTGTGAAGTCTATGTCTATATGCGTACCACACTGAACAGCCGTTTTGCTGAAATAATTGCAGTCTTCAGGGTAGTGGTTCAGGAGAATGACAAAATCCTCTTTTGCCTGAGAAAAAGCCTCGCTGTCATTATCCATATTGTCAAATCCCAACAGGCTTACGCTGTCGCCATTTCGTGTGAGGGTGGTGCACTCGTTGTAAAGGACGTTTATGCCATAGCTTTCACAGCCTGAAACGAACTGCTCTCTTTCCTCCTGAGAAAGATTATATTCATGGTTGCCCATAACAAGATACACCGGGCATATCTCAGGGAGCTTTTTCATAAGCTCCAGGGAGCGATCAACATCGGGAAATATCTGGTTAACACTGTCCCCTGTGACAAAGATATAGTCAGGCTCACAGTCTTTCACCTTTTCAGTCAGTCTGTCTATGTAACCTTTGCCCCACTCGTTGTGGAAGTCGGATATCTGAACTATCTTACAGCCGTCAAAGCCGTCAGGCAAGTTGTCAAATTGTGCAGACAGCTTTTTCACCTCGATATATGTATTCGACCACACAAAGTTGGCTAATATCATGACCGCAAGCACTATCACGACTATGATTATATTTCTTTTCTGCTTTTTAGTCAGCCTGCTTTGCTTTTTTTCTTCTGTATTCAAGATAGCCCTCCAAAATTATAGTTGCTGCGACTGTATCCACCACAGCTTTTCTTGCTTTGCCTCTGACGTTCGTTTCGTTGAGGATGTTATGTGCAGTGACGGTAGTGGAACGCTCGTCCCACATTCTCACGGGCACGTTAGTACGCTCTTTCAAAAGCTCTGCAAATGCCCTGCACTTCTCTGCTCTTGGGCCTTCCGTGCCGTTCATGTTTATGGGCAGACCAACGATTATCTCCCCTGCACCATATTCAGCCGCCGTCTGAGCCGCCTTGTCAGCAAGCCTTTCGGCATTTCTTTCTGCCACCGTGCCGATAGGAGACGCCAGAAACTCCGTGCGGTCGCTTATGGCGAAACCTGTTCTTGCGTCGCCGTAATCTATTGCCATTATTTTCATTTTTACACCTCTGTATACTGCTTTTTTAAACTGTTTTTCTATTATAACACACTGACGTCTTTAAGACAAGCCCCTTGAAACGTATTTTTGAAAATAGGTTAACAAAATGTTTATTGAAATAAACAAAACAATATGCTATAATCATAAAGTCAAAGTGGAAAATTTTATAATTTAAGAGGAGATATATTATATGAAAAAGATCATTACTTCTATGCTCCTTTGTGCAGTAATAGCAGTCGTGGGCGTTTTTTCACTGGTGGCGTCGGCTGACGTTTCAGACGTGAAGATAGACTGCAAAAAGGCAAAGGACGCAAGCACATGGGGCAAAAGCCTTTCTGTCTCAAAGGAAACTTTTGACGTTGCGAGAATAACAGACAAGACGCAGATAGTTGTCACCTTTGAATACAAAGACAAAAAGCAGGCTAAAGACATAACAAGTTCGCCTATCGGACTTGCTCTTCAGTGCTACAACAATCCTGACAACGCTCTTGCAGATGACAAGGGTGCTGTATGGGCTGAGGTAACGCCTACTACATACGATGAAAACAGTGCGATATTCTATTATCAGGATCTTGTAAAGGCTTACACCTCAAAGGATTTCACAACAGTAGATTTTCTGCACGTTATCGCACCGTCAAGCGTTGCTGTGAAATGCACTTCAATGACTATCACAGACTGCAACGACAAAGCCCCTGAAACAACAACTACCACAGAGGCTCCTAAGGACGAATCTGTAGCGGAAACTACAGCCGAAACGACTGCCGCAGAAACTACAGCTGCTACCACAACAATTTCAGCCGCTGAGAAATCAGACAGCTCATCAAGCCCGATACTCCTTATTGTAGGAATAATCGCAGGCGTTGCTATCGCAGTTATCGTTATCGTTGTGATAATGAACAAGAAGTCAAGCGAGGCGTTTGACGTAAGCACCGGCAAGTTCGTTGACAAGAAAAATCTTTTTGACGAAAACAAAGACGAAGATAAGAAATAAGCATTTCAATATCCGCATTGAGCAAGGCTCGGTGCGGATATTTTTTGCCTTTCAAAAAAAAGTAAAATAGTTCCTGAAATACGGCTATTATTTGTGCATAATGGTTATTGATTTTTATTTTTAATTATGTTATAATGCTTTATTATCAGAGGTTATGCACAAATATGAGGACTAGATTTTGTGCAAAATTATATTTTATAAGAATTTGAAAGGAAAAAGAAAATGAAGAGATTTTTATCAGCAGCTTTGTCTGCTATCATTGCTTGTGCGTCCATATTCTCATGCACACTGACAGCATTTGCTGAAAAGGCAGAAACAGAAGACGTTACTATCGACTGCTCTTCCGCAGCGGCTTGCAGCGATTGGGGTCAGTCTATCACTGTCGATCAGGCAACTTTCAACGCAACAAGGCTTACAAAGGATTCAGAGATAATCGTCACATTCAAGAGCGAGGAAATAAACGAAAAGGCAGGAAACAAATACAATGCTGAGCTTATTTTCCAGAGCTGGGACAACACCACTACATCAGCCGCTCAGGACGGTGCGGTATGGGCAAAGATAGCACCTGTGAAGTTTGACGATTCATCAGCTACATATGATTTTGAATCTATCGCAACTGCATACGGCACGGACGATTTCAGTCAGGTATACAACATCGTAATCGGTGCGACTGACAGGGCAAAGATAACAGTAACAGGCATAACGGTAACGAACTGCAAGACAAAGACTTATGCAGAAAAGGAAGAAAAAGACTCAAAGGGAACAAATCCGATAGTTATCGTTATTGCGGTCATCGCAGGTATCGCTATCGCCGTTGTTGTCATCGTCATTATCATGAACAGGAAGTCCAGCGAGGCATTTGATGTAAGCACCGGCAAGTTCGTTGACAAAAAAAATCTTTTTGAAGAGTCAAAGAACGATGACGGGGAAAAGAAATAATAATTGATACTTTCAGCAGGAGGACGAGGTGTTCGTTCTCCTGCTTTTTTGTCAAAATGCGACGTAAAACCGCTTGACAACTTGGTTTCATGTGGTATAATAAAAGCAAGAACAAATCAAACAATGGATTAGATCATGTGAGGAGGCAAAGCTATGAGTACCAAAGAACTTGCATACAGTATGATCGACAATCTCACTGAAGAACAGCTCAATGCCCTTATAGTTATCCTACAGGGACTTCAGAAAGAAGAGCCTAACGAAGAGACCAAGAAGGTTCTTGACGATGCAAAAGAAGGAAAAAATCTTGTTGGTCCGTTTAACTCAGTAGACGAGCTTTGGGAGAGTCTGAATGCTTAAGATAACTTATCACAACAAATTTAAAAAGGATTTCAAAAAAGCCAAAAGCCGTGGCCTTGATATGTCACACCTTAACAAAGTCATTACCATGCTCGCTGAGGAACAGCCACTTCCGGCAAAATACAGAGAACATTCGCTGACAGGCAATTACAAGGATTTCCTTGAATGTCACATTGAGCCTGACTGGCTTTTGATCTATGAAAGACGCAGCGACGAGCTTATACTGCTTTTATACAGAACAGGCACTCACAGTGACTTGTTCTAGCAGTCACAGAATATTTTATAACTTTCAGCAGGAGGACGAGGTGTTCGTTCTCCTGCTTTTTTTCATGGAGAAATATTGACTTATAGGCGGAGTTATGGTATTATACTAAAAGGTATATTTAATAATTGGAGGCTATATAAAATGTCAATATTTAAACTTGAACCTGCTTTTAAGGACTACATCTGGGGCGGCACAAGACTCAGAGATGAATACGGCAAAAAGTGCGACTATGACAAGGTGGCAGAAAGCTGGGAGCTTTCTTGTCACAAGGACGGTCCGAGCGTTGTTGCTGACGGCGAATACAAGGGTCTGACACTCAACGAGTATATCGAAAAGGCCGGCAAGGGCGTTCTTGGCAAGAACTGTGAGAGATTTGAGAACTTCCCTATCCTTATCAAGCTCATTGACGCTAAGGACAATCTTTCTGTACAGGTACACCCTGACAACGAGTACGCAATGAGAGTTGAGGGCGAATACGGCAAGACAGAAATGTGGTATGTTGTTGACTGTGACGAGGGTGCTACCCTGCTTTACGGTTTCAAGCACGAGATATCAAAGGACGAGTTCGCTAGAAGGATCGCTGACAACACACTGCTTGAAGTAACAAACGCTGTTCCTGTTAAAAAGGGTGACGTTTTCTTCATCAAGTCCGGCACTCTTCACGCTATCGGCAAGGGTATCCTTATTGCTGAGATACAGCAGAATTCAAACACTACATACAGAATTTATGACTACGGCAGAGTTGGCAAGGACGGCAAGCCTAGAGAGCTCCACGTTGACAAGGCTCTTGACGTAACAAAGCTTGCTCCTGCTGAGCAGTATCCTGAAACACCTGTTGAGAAGAAGGACGGCTATGACATCAAGCTCCTTTCAAAGTGCGAATACTTCACAACATACAGAGTGAACGTTGAAACAAAGGCTGAGCTTGAGGCTGATGAAAACAGCTTTAACAGTATCCTCGTTCTTGAGGGCGAGCCTGTTATCAGCGGCAGCGAAACTGTATCTGCAAAGAAGGGCGAGAGCATTTTTGTTTCAGCAGGCACCGGCAAGTACACTGTTGAGGGCAAGTGCACTTTCGTGCTCACAAAGATAGACTAAGGTGAGATAAATGCTTAAACTTGACCTGAAAAAGGAGATCGGTGAGCTGTGTGCTCTTGTGCTTGCTCTTATTATCGGATTTGCGGCAAGCTCATTTTGGATAGGTCTTATCAGCTTTGTGGTGCTGGAACTTGTGTATCTTTTGGTGTATGACGCTATAGCCAAAAAGGCAGAGGCTAAAAAGCCAAAAGAAGAAAAGGAAGAGATAAACTTCCACGAATATGATGACGATAATACTGAGGACAATGACGCTCAGTAAAATAAAAGGGAGAAATTAATATGAAGTATTACATTGGTATCGACCTTGGCGGCACTAACATCAAGGCTGGTGTTGTGAACGACGAGTTCGAGATAATCGCAAAGGCTACCTGCAAGACCAATCTGCCAAGACCTGCTGAGGAGATATGCGAGGACATGGCTAAGGTCGCTTTGGAGGCTGTAAAGAACGCAGGGTTGGAGATAGAGCAGATAGAATCTGTAGGTATCGGCACACCTGGTACTGCAAACTCTGACACAGGCGTTATCGAGTATTCAAACAACCTCGGTTTCCTGAACTTCCACGTTGTTGACCTTATGAAGAAGTTCATCGACAAGCCTTGCTATGTTGAAAATGACGCAAATGCTGCGGCATACGGTGAGTATGTTGCCGGTGCGGCAAAGGGTGCGAACGACGCTGTTTGTATCACTCTGGGCACAGGCGTAGGCGGAGGAATAATCATTAACGGAAAGATATACTCAGGCTTTAACTTTGCCGGTGCTGAGATAGGTCACACTGTTATCGACCCTAACGGCCCACAGTGCACCTGCGGCAGACACGGCTGCTTTGAGGTATTCTCTTCTGCAACAGGTCTTGTAAGAATGACAAAAGAGGCTATGTTCGAGGACAAGGACTCTATCATGTGGAAAATGAACGAAGAGGACGGCAAGGTCTCAGCAAGAACTGCGTTCAACGCCATGAGAGCAGGCGATAAGGCAGGCAAGGAAGTTGTTGACAAATACATAAAGTATCTTGCTTGCGGTATCACAAACACAATAAACATTTTCCAGCCTGATATCCTCTGTATCGGCGGCGGCGTATGCAACGAGGGCGACCCTCTGCTTTTGCCGCTGAAAGAGCTTGTGGCTAAGGAAATTTACACAAAGAACTCAGCAAAGAACACTGAGATAGTTATTGCAAAGCTTGGAAATGACGCAGGCATAATCGGTGCGGCGTTCCTTGGACTTTCACACAAAAAATAAAAAGCAAACAAAAGGAAAGGAGTAACTACAATGGGGTTATTTGACAAGCTTTTAAAGGGTGCAGTTGACGCAATAGACAACGCTGCGGCAAAGAACGGAAACGGCCCGACAGGGCTTAAAGACCTGTTCAATCAGGCTATGGACAAGAAAAACGAGGCTATAAACGGCTCTTCAAGCACCACAACTTCAAGCAAGCCAAGCACTGCCACTTCAAGCTCAAATTCAAGCAGGAGAAGCAATTGTGCTTATACAAGACCGACATATACCACACCGCAGGAAGTTCTTGACACAGCGAGCATTCCTGCAAAGCCGTCAAGAGAGATAACCTATGAGATATTCGACGGCAAGGACGCAGAAATAAGGGTGAAAGTATCATTTGACCTGAGCGGTGATTTCATCGAAACAGAATGTGACTTTGATTATGGCGCAATGTATCTGCCAAACTGTGATGATGATTTTGATGACAATTACTCTGACAGCAATACACCTTATTTTGAAATGGTAAGTGCGCCTGATGACGAGATATACTATATGATAGATAAATGTCGAAATGGCGGCACGCCTGACAATGCAATGATGTTCCTGCGTGTTGATGACATGGGGTCTAGGATACAGTTCAAAGCCAAGGTGAAAAACAGATTTGGCAAGATAGAGTATTTTTATAACTGTCAATTCCATGATGAGTTCAACCCCCAAAGCTACATCGGCGTATGTTACAATGCTGATGTTGTTGGTACTCCACTTGAGAAAAAGCTTATGGCTGCTGTTGACGAAGCGGCACGCACATTCCGCAGAGAAGTAGTTAAAATAGAGGACAGACCATTCCGCTAAGGAGGACAAAACGAAATGAAGTTCAGTATAATAGGTTTTATACCTACTTTGCTTTTGCTGATACCTGTGATAGCAGCCTGTTTCAAGACACCTGCCGACAAGCCTGAGCTTGAGGACGAGAACATTATCGTTTTTATCGCAAAGTGCGTGGGCAGATTCGGCTGCATAGGCTATATGTGTCTTTGTATCGGCAGCTATCAGGTAGGCTTTTCAAGCAAGCTGCTTTTCATAATATGGGCGGCAATAATGCTGATTGTTATCGCACTCTACTGGGTGCTTTGGGCAAGGCAATATAAAAAGGGCAATCATTTTGAAGACCTTTACGGCACCGGTATCCCGCTTTTCATTATCCCGGCGGCAGCTGTGCTCCTTACGGGTATCTTCTCAATGAACATGATGCTCATTATTTTCTCAGCACTGGATATCGTCTGCGAATACTGCTCTGCATACGGCATAAGAAAGCTTTTGCACCCTGCAAAGGCAGAGGAGAACTCAGACGAGGCTGAAACGAAAGAAAATGAGGACGGAGAATAATTTCGCCCTCGCTGATATATTTTTTCAAAAGAGGTAATAAAAAAATGGCATGTAATTATTTTTGTGACGGAGTTGACAAAGCTCCTCAGAGATCGCTTTTCAACGCTCTGGGTATGACAAAGGAAGAAATGGACAGACCGCTTGTTGGTATCGTATCTTCATACAACGAGATAGTTCCTGGTCATATGAACATTGACAAGATAGTTGAGGCTGTTAAAATGGGCGTTGCAATGGCAGGCGGAACACCTGTTGTATTCCCTGCTATCGCTGTTTGTGACGGTATCGCTATGGGTCACATGGGAATGAAGTATTCTCTCGTTACCCGTGACCTTATCGCTGACTCAACAGAGTGCATGGCTTTGGCTCATCACTTTGACGCTCTTGTTATGATACCAAACTGCGACAAGAACGTTCCTGGTCTGCTCATGGCAGCCGCAAGAGTAAACGTTCCAACTATTTTCGTATCAGGCGGTCCAATGCTGGCTGGTCACGTTAAGGGCAAAAAGACTTCCCTTTCAAGTATGTTCGAGGCTGTTGGTACTTACAACGCAGGCAAGTTCACACTTGACGACGTTGAGGAATTTGAGAACAAAGCCTGTCCGACCTGCGGCAGCTGCTCAGGTATGTACACTGCAAACTCTATGAACTGCCTTACAGAAGTTCTCGGCATGGGTCTTAGAGGAAACGGCACTATCCCTGCTGTATATTCTGAAAGACTCAAGCTTGCAAAGCACGCCGGTATGCAGGTAATGGAACTTTACAAGAACAATATCAGACCAAGAGATATCATGACAAAGGACGCTTTCATAAACGCTATCACAGCTGATATGGCACTTGGCTGCTCAACAAACTCAATGCTCCACCTGCCTGCTATCGCTCATGAGTGCGGAATCGACCTTGACCTTGACTTTGTAAACGAGATATCAAAGAGAACGCCTAACCTCTGTCACCTCGCTCCTGCCGGTCACACATATATGGAAGACCTCAACGAGGCAGGCGGCGTTTATGCAGTTCTCAGTGAGCTTAACAAGAAAAACCTTATCAACACAGACTGCATGACTTGCACAGGCAAGACAGTAGGCGAGAACATCAGCGGCGTTGTAAACAAGAACCCTGAGCTTATCAGACCAATAGACAATCCATATTCTCAGACAGGCGGAATCGCTGTTCTGAGAGGCAACCTTGCACCTGACACCTGCGTTGTTAAGCGTTCAGCTGTTGCACCTGAAATGCTGGCTCATGAAGGTCCTGCAAGAGTGTTTGACTGCGAAGAGGACGCTATCGCTGCTATCAGAGGCGGCAAGATAGTTGAGGGCGATGTTGTGGTTATCCGTTATGAAGGTCCTAAGGGCGGTCCTGGAATGAGAGAGATGCTCAATCCTACATCTGCTATCGCAGGCATGGGTCTTGGCTCAACTGTTGCACTCATCACTGACGGACGTTTCAGCGGTGCGTCAAGAGGTGCGTCTATCGGTCACGTTTCACCTGAGGCTGCTGTAGGCGGTCCTATAGCACTGGTCGAAGAGGGCGACATGATAGCGATAGATATCGACAACTGCTCTATCACTCTGAAGGTATCCGACGAGGAGCTTGCAGAGAGAAGAAAGAACTGGAAACCAAGACAGCCTAAGGTAACAACAGGCTATCTTGCAAGATATGCGTCACTTGTAACATCAGCAAACAGAGGAGCTATACTTCAGATAAAGGACTAATGTCCGAAACGATATAATAGGTAATAAGGGAGAAAGGCGGAAAAATATGAAAAAATTCATTTCAGGCTTGCTTGGAATACTCTTTGTAGTTCTCGTAGTAGTGGGTATATTCATCTGCACATATGTATTCAATCAGCCGTCAAGATCAGGCGATTCCAGAGAGCTTATCTCAGGAACATGGACTGATAAGGACGCTAACATCACATTTGAGTTTTCTGACGAGGGTGATTTCACTATCACTCACACTGATGATGATTCTGTTATCGCAAAGGGCTGGTTCAAGATACAAGAGGACAAGGGCAGCGGTAAGATCCAGCTGCTTGTAAATCCTTCTGACAGGGACAACACGGTGGATATCGGTCTGAGAATGAAATTCTTCTCAACTATTTCCTACAAGGACCTTTCTGTTCCGTCTGAAGACGAGAGCGACAAGGTCGCTACCTGCAAGTTCATCTTCCAGAACTCCGACGGAGTTTACTCATGCGAGAGAAAAGACTCTGACGGCTCGTTCTATGATGGCAAATAACGAATTTTCAAGGGCTACGGCTAGACAATGTGTTTAGCCGCAGCTTTTGTATGATATTGTGAAATAAGCAGATAACTTGAATCAACGGATATCCGTATAAAAAGGAGTAAAAATGGAGCTACTGATCAAAAATATCCGTGCCTGCGACCCTCAGACAGGGCTTGACGGCATAACGGACATAGGCATTGACGGCGGAAAGATAGTCAGCCTTGGAAAAACTGACGAGGCTGCTCAGAGAGTTATTGACGCAAAGGGCAAGCTTTGTGCACTGCCAGGTCTTTTCGATATGCACGTTCACTTCCGTGACCCTGGTCTTACCTACAAGGAGGACATAATCACAGGTGCGAACGCTGCAAAGGCTGGCGGATTTACCGGAGTTGCCTGTATGCCGAACACAAAACCGCCTATCGACTCTCCTGAGGGCGTTAAATATGTCTTTGAAAAGGCGAAGAAAACCGGTATCGACGTTTTCCCTATCGCCTGCGTTACAAAAGGCATGAAAGGTCAGGAGCTTTGCGACTATGACGCACTCAAAGCCGCAGGCGTTACTGCCATTTCTGATGACGGCAGACCTGTTGAAAACGCTGAACTGATGCGTCAGGCTATTGAAAAAACTAATGAAAATGGTCTTATCGTTACTTCTCACTGCGAGGACTTGAAGATAATAAACGGCGGCATAATAAACAAAGGCGAGATATCCGAAAAGCTTGGCGTAAAGGGCATGGACAGAGCCTCTGAGGACTATATCACTGCCCGTGAGATATGCCTTGCAATGAGCTGCAATGCGAGAGTTCACATTTGTCACGTTTCCACAAAAGGCTCTGTGAACATCATAAGGGCGGCTAAAAAGGACGGCGTAAAAGTCACCTGCGAAACTGCTCCACACTATTTTACGTTCACAGACGAAAAGCTTTTGTCCCGTGACGCTGATTTCAGAATGTCACCACCGCTTAGAACGGAAGAGGACAGAGCTGCGGTCGAGGAGGCAGTGCTTGACGGCACTATCGACTGCATAATCACAGACCACGCTCCGCACTCGGCTGAGGAAAAGGCTGACTTTGAGAAAGCACCAAACGGCGTCGTTGGACTCGAAACTTCCCTTGCGGCAACGCTCACAAAGCTTTATCACAGCGGCAAGTGCGGTCTTGACAAGATTGCAGAGATAATGTCGGTAAATCCGAGAAAGATAATGGGACTTGAGCCTATTAAGATAGCAGTTGGCGAAAGATGCGACCTTTGTATCTTTGACCCTGATTATGAATGGGAGGTTATCCCTGCGGAACTTAACTCAAAGAGCAAAAACAGCGTGTTCAAGGGAACAAGGCTCAAAGGCAAGGTCTTGTACACAATATGCAGAGGAAAGCTCGTTTTTGAGCTGTAATATACGCAATACCGAAAGGAAGAGAAAAATGGCATTTGACAGACTTATTGAAAATATCGTAAAAACACAGAACCCTTCAGTTGTGGGACTTGACCCAAAGCTTGACTATGTTCCTGAATACATCAAGGAAAAGAAGTTCAAGAAATATGGCAAGACGCTCAAGGGTGCGGCTAAAGCTATATGGGAGTTCAACAAGACTATCATCGACGAGATACACGATATCTGCCCTGCTATCAAGCCGCAGGCTGCATACTATGAAATGTACGGCTATGAGGGCGTAAAAACGCTTTACAAGACTATCCAGTATGCAAAGGAAAAAGGTATGTTCGTCATGACAGACGGCAAAAGAAACGATATCGGTGCGACTATGGAGGCTTATGCTACTGCTCACCTCGGTCTTACTGATGTAGGCGGCGAGCTTATTGAGGCTTTCGGTGCTGACGCTCTCACTGTAAACGGCTATCTTGGTTCAGACGGAATCAACCCTCTTCTTGACCAGTGCAGAAAATATGACAAGGGCATTTTCGTTTTGGTAAAAACCTCAAACAAGTCAAGTGGCGAACTTCAGGATCTTATGATCGGCAACAAGACAGTTTATGCCACAATGGGCTCAATGTGCGAACTGTGGGGCAAGGACGTTATGGGCAAGTATGGCTACAGCGGCGTAGGTGCTGTTGTGGGTGCGACTTATCCTGAGCAGCTTGCTGAGATGAGAAAGGCTCTGCCGCACACATTCTTCCTTGTACCAGGTTACGGTGCACAGGGCGGCGGTGCTGAGGGCGTATCAAAGGCATTTGACGATCACGGTCTTGGTGCTATAGTGAACTCTTCCCGTGGCGTAATGTGTGCATACAAGAAAGAGGATAACTGCGACGAGCACGATTTTGCAAAGGCTGCAAGACGTGAAGTTATCAGAATGAAAGAGGATATAATCTCATATCTGCCTAAGATCACACTTGAATAAACACTAAAGGAGTGACTGAGTATGACAGCAAAGGGCGTTATATTGTTTACAGCGGCGGTGGGAGCATTGCTTTTATGCTCCTGTGCAAAGAACGAAGATACAAGCTCTTTGACGGACAGTCAGCAGGAGCAAAGCGATTTTCCAAGATGTATCGTAGGCGAGTGGAAATGCCATGAAACGCCCCTTGACAACAGCGAGCTTTATTCGGGCTATCTCAGCCTTATTATCCGTTCAGACGGCAACTATCTCATGTATGACGCAGAAGCAGGCAATCCCTGCTTAAAAGGCACTATCGAAATGGACGGCGACGATCTTATCTTTGTTGATGACAGCGGAGTGGATTTTGCACCACCTGCCGGGTGGGAGAATATGACCAAAAGGCAGGAGATAGGCTATTTTGCTGACTCTTACACACTGAAACTTACTTATGCTGATAACGAAAACTCGGTCACACTCGTTTTTGATGCGGTGAACGCTCCGAATGAAGTAAAGAACTAATACAGGGAGGATTTTTTAATGTACAAGCAGGGTAAATACCCCATAGTTTCTAAAAAGACCCTTGCAAAAGGAATTTTTGACATTGAGATATACTGTCCGCACATTGCAAAGGCGGCAAAGGCAGGACAGTTCGCACAGGTGCAGGCTGAGGGATTTTTCCTTCGCAGACCTATCTCAATATGTGATATCGACAAGGACAAGGGCACTATCCGCCTTGTTTTTGAGGTAAGAGGTCACGGCACTGACAGGATAAGCGAGCTTAACAAGGGCGATCTTGTTGACATTATCGCTCCGCTTGGCAACGGCTTTAAGGTGCTTGAAAAGAGTAAAAAGGCAGTCTGTATCGGTGGCGGCATAGGCACGCCTCCAATGGTGGGCATTGCAAAGGAATACGGCGAAAACGCAACTGTTATAAGCGGTTTCAGAAACGCTGCGGCTGTTATTTTGCAGGAGGACTTCAAAGCCATGGGCTGTGACGTCAAGCTTTGCACTGACGACGGCTCGGCAGGAAGAAAGGGCTTTGTGACTGACGCTCTTATTGATGTGCTGAAAAGCGAAAAGCCTGATATCGTTTATGCCTGCGGCCCAATGATAATGCTCAAAAACATCACGAAGATATGTGAAGAAAACGGCATTTACTGTCAGGTATCTCTGGAACAGAGAATGGCTTGCGGCGTGGGTGCGTGTCTTGTATGCGTATGCCGCACTGTCAAGGACGGTCAGGAGTTCAATTCTCACGTCTGCAAGGACGGCCCTGTATTCGACAGCAAGGAGGTAGTGTTCGATGAATAGGATAAATGTGAATTTCTGCGGAGTTGAGTTCAAAAACCCTGTTATCCCTGCAAGCGGCACATTCGGCTACGGCAGAGAATACGAGCAGTTCTATCCACTCTCAAAGCTTGGCGGAATATCCGTAAAGGGCACTACTTTGCACCGCCGTGAGGGCAATCCAGGCCCTAGAGTTGCGGAAACTCCAAGCGGTATGCTCAATTCTGTTGGACTTCAAAACGGCGGCGTTGACAAGTTCATAAACTATGAGCTGCCTAATCTTGTGACAAAGGACACAAGGATAATCGCAAACATAGCAGGTTCTACCATTGAAGAATGTGCAGAGCTTGCCGCAAAGCTCAACGGCACGGCTGTTGACATGATAGAGCTTAACATATCCTGCCCGAACGTAAAACAGGGCGGAGCGGCTTTCGGCACTGACTGCAACGTTGCAGGTGCGGTAACAAAGGCTGTTAAGGACGTTACAGAAAAGCCTCTTATGGTAAAACTTTCACCGAATGTCACAAGCATTGCGGACATTGCAAAGTCTGTTGAGGCAAACGGTGCGGACGCTGTTTCGCTGATAAACACACTTCTCGGTATGCGTATCGACATAAAGACTCGCCGTCCGATACTGAAAAACAACGTGGGCGGACTTTCAGGCCCTGCGGTGTTCCCTGTGGCTGTAAGAATGGTATGGCAGGTTGCAAACGCTGTGAAGATACCGGTTATGGGCATGGGCGGTATCGCTACATGGGAGGACGCGGTTGAAATGATGATGGCCGGAGCAGGAGCTGTTCAGGTTGGTGCGGCGATATTCGCTGACCCTTATGCACCTGTGAAGATAGCCGAGGGTATGCAGAAATTCTGCGAGGACAACGGCATTGACAACATCTCTGAGATAGTCGGCACTGTTAAGCCTTGGTAATAGAATAACACTATCCGCCTCTTAAATGGGGCGGATTTTTTTGTCTAAAACACACAAGTACCGTGGTTCGCTGTTCTTATATTTTTTCTTATAAATTTCTTAATACAGTTGAAAAAGCCTTGAGAAAGTGCTATAATTTAAACCGTCAGAAGAAACTGACAAAGAAAGGGGAAAAATATGTTTCTTAGAATACTTTGCGTGATAACTTCCGCACTGACGGTGCTTACCACGCTGTCAATGACCTCATGCGGTTCAGAAAGCAGCGTTTCGTCTGAATCTGCCGACAGCTCCGTTACTTCAAAGGCGGACAATGACAAGACTGCAAAAGATATACTGTCAGCCATTGAGGACGACAACATGGACGCCTCGGCTTTTTATGGTGACGAAAGTTTCACAAAGAACGCAGAAAAGCTTTACGGCATAGAGGTTGACAAGCTTAGCGACGGAGGAATAATCTATGCTGCTGACGGAGGTCTTGCCGACGAAGTTTCGATACTGAAAATGGCTGACGGCAGCAGTGCGAAAAGTCAGCTTTCAGACAGATTGAGCTACAGACTGAACCAGTATGAAAACTACAAGCCTGAAGAAACAAAGAAAATAGAGGCTGCGAAAATTTTTCAGGCTGGGGACTACTGGGTGCTCGTGATATCAGACAGAGCGGACGAAATATCCGACAAAATAATGGAAATGACCAAGTGACAAAAAAAGGAGCAGACAAAATGACAACAGCAAAAAAATTACTCACACTTGCGGTCTGCCTGACTTGCGTTACAGCAAGCATGGCAGGCTGTGCAAAAAACAGCGGTGCTGCCACAGAAAGCTCAACAAAGACAGAGAGCAGTGACAGCAAAACTATCAAAGAACTTAGCGACAAGGTGGAAAAGCTTGAAAACACGCTTTCTGACCTGCTGGGCGAGGATATCAACGATTATGACCCTGACGGCACAAACGGTATCACAGGAGATATCCACCCTATATATGACGACACGGCAGTGGTGGAGGCATACAAGTCAGGCGACGATTCAAAGCTTACTGACGACAAGGACAAATACATACTCAAAGAGCTGAAAAAGGCTGTGGACAAGATAATCAAAGACGGCATGAGCGACTATGACATGGAGAAAGCTGTTTATGATTATGTTTTCTCACAGACGCACTTCAATGATGATTCTTTGGCGGCAATAACTGACACTGATGACGATGAGTCATATAACCCTTATGGCTTTTTCCATGACCACTCAACGATCTGCGTTGGAAACGCCACGACTATGAAACTGTTTTTCGATGTGCTTGGTATCGACAGCAAAATCATACACTCCACCAGAAACGGTGAGCACGCATGGAATGTTGTGAAGATAGACGGCAAGTGGTATCACGTTGACGTGACGTTTGACGGCGGCGAAAAGTCACCAGGCTATGCTTATTTCAACGTGCCTGACGCAGTGAAAAACGATGGCTCTTATCCCTGGGACACTGACGACTACCCTGCCTGCACTTCCACTGACGACTGCTACATCTGTCAGAACGCACAAAAGCTTGACAGCGTTTATGACATTCCTGACCGACTGAAAACGGTCATCACTGACAAAAAGGAAACTGCATATATGTCTGTGGCAATACCTGAGGGAGTTGACAGCGACGCAGTTGCGGAGCAGATAACAGGCATAATCTCAGGGCTTTATTCAGACAAATATTATTTCACGCCGTCGCCTGTTATTGTAACTTCTGACGAAAAGCTTGCTTGTTTCAGCGTTTCAGTGACATCATATTATGACAACCCGTCAGATTCTGACGACCTTACGGACAACGCACTGAACATTGATTATGAGAAACTGCAAAAGGCTTTCTCAGATGTTCTTGACACGCAGTTCACCCCTGACGCCACAAACACGATAAATGCAATGGGATAAAATTTTTTCTGCATAAAAGCCGCAGGGCACACAGCTTTTACACTGTATGCCCTGCGGCTTTTTATATCGGATTTGATCGAAGAAAGCTTGTTCATTGGGTCACACGTCAGCTCACCTGACTGTCTGCCCTTTTCCGATTTTGTATGTTTGAGAAATTAGCTCTCGAAAAGTGCTGTTGAAAGATATCTCTCACCTGTGTCAGGAAGAAGAGCTACGATAGTCTTGCCCTTGTTCTCTGGTCTCTTTGAAAGTATCTCAGCGGCTTTAAGTGCTGCACCTGAGGAGATACCAACGAGGATACCCTCTGTTTTAGCGAACTTATTGCCTGTCTTGAAAGCGTCCTCATTCTCGATAGGGAGGATCTCGTCATATACCTTTGTGTCAAGCACATCAGGAACAAAGCCTGCTCCTATACCCTGTATCTTGTGCGGACCTGACTTGCCCTGTGAAAGGACCGGTGAAGTTGCAGGCTCAACTGCTACTATCTTAACGTCAGGGTTCTTTGATTTGAGATACTGACCAACGCCTGTTACTGTTCCGCCTGTACCGACGCCTGCAATAAAGATGTCTACCTTTCCGTCTGTATCGTCCCAGATCTCAGGACCTGTTGTTGCAAAGTGAGCTGCTGGGTTTGCTGGGTTTACGAACTGACCAAGGATAACAGAGTTCTCTATCTCGCCCTTGAGCTCGTCAGCCTTCTTGATAGCACCTGTCATGCCCTTTGCACCCTCTGTGAGGACAATCTGTGCACCGTATGCTTTAAGAAGATTTCTTCTCTCGATACTCATTGTTTCAGGCATTGTAAGAACTACCTTATAGCCCTTTGATACGCCGACTGCTGCAAGACCGATACCGGTGTTGCCTGATGTAGGCTCGATGATAGTTGCACCCTTTTTGAGAACGCCCTTCTTTTCAGCCTCCTCGATCATTGCAAGTGCAACTCTGTCCTTAACACTTCCTGCTGGGTTGAAATATTCAAGCTTTGCAAGGATTGTTGCATCAGCCTCTACTGCCTTTTCAAAATTAACTGCCTCGATTATTGGAGTTTTTCCGATAAGCTCCGAAACGCCCTTATAGATCTTTGACATTTTAATCTACCTCCGATATGAAAATTATTTTAAGCGGTTTTCTGTACCGCTTACGTTTGCTATGGTTATACTATATCACTTTATTCCTACTATGTCAATAGGATTAATATGCTTTCTACGTTTTATACAACAAATGTAGTTTATCATAAAGCTGCATTTGTGCACTATCACCTATAATCATACTCTGTGATACAGTATGGCTTATTATTTTCATCACAAAGCTCCACAAATTTCCTGCCCTCATGGGTGTAAACAAGAGCCTTGACAGCCTTTCCACGTTTCAGCGGCATTTTATATTCCACACGGATACGCTTTACTGCGGACTCGTTTTCGGCAAACTCGTCTGTTATATCAAGATATCTCGCATTATTGACGTGCTCGTTCATATCTATATAGCATTTGAGCACTGGGATATTTTCATACACCTGCGGTTCTGAATCAGGCAAGGCTATTTTTCGTGGGAGATACTCCATATCAAGCTTTGGATAAAGCTTTACTCTGTCAACAAGCTCCTGAGGAACTTTTATAGGTCGCTGTGAGGTCTTGTCCATAAAAGCACCTGAGGCAATGGACTTAACGCAGATATCTCCCTTTTCGTCATATATCACGGTGTTTCTGTATCCATACATTCTTTTAAGCTCATATGTCCATGTTTTAACGGTGAGCTTTTCGTTTTGCTCAGGTCTGCGGACTATATCAAGCTGTCTTGACACAAGAAACATGACGCAGTTCTCTTTCTCGAAAAAGGGCGACATAACAGGGTGAGTGTCAAGGTGTATCACAGAGCAGTCCTGCAAAAGGTCAACAAGGCAGCTGTTTCGTATTATTCCTTGCGAACCTATCTGGCTGCAATTAACTGTGCGTTTCATTTCGTACATAATGCTTTCCTCCATTCTATATGATAATTATACAACTTATGCACGCTTTTTTCAACAGCACATAGGTACAAATGTTAACAGAGGTAAAGAAATGTTAAAAAAAGCTTGTTGAAATTAGTCCGCTTGGGGACTTATAATGATATTACAGCAATTTTACAGGAGGCAAAATATGTTTTTATGGTTAATGATAGCTATTCTTGTGGCGGTCTGCTCTGTGGCTGGCTTTATTTACCTCACAAGAAGAATATCAGCTTTTGGCTTTATAAAAAAGCTTTCAAAGGATAAAAAGGTACTTAAATACGCCATAAGTGCAGGTCTTATAGTGCTCACAGGCGGCATAATATGGCTTATATGGGACGGGATAAATGTGATAATCTGTCTACTGCATCTTGTTATATTCTGGCTTTTGTGCGACTTGTTTGTGTTCATTGGAAAGAAGATATCAAAGAAACAGGCAAGCAAATGCCTTACAGGCTTTATCGCCGTGCCGCTGACGGTGGTGTATCTTGCGGTGGGCTGGTATCTTTGCAGCAATGTGTGGGAAACTGACTACACTCTCAAGACAGACAAGAAGTCGGGGGATATAAGGATAGTTCAGTTTGCAGACTCTCACGTTGGCACGACGTTCCACTGGGAGGGTTTTGCAGAGCACATGGAGGAGATACAAAAGCTTGACCCTGATGTTGTGCTTATAACAGGCGACTTTGTTGATGATGACACTTCAAAAGAGGACATGGTAAAGTGCTGCGAGGCACTTAGAAAGCTGAAAACAAAATACGGCGTTTATTTCTCGTTTGGCAACCATGACAAGGGATACTATGACCCTTCGTATCGTGGCTACAGCGGTGACGATCTTATTGCGGAGCTTGAAAAGAACAATGTCAACGTATTACAGGACGACACCGTGCTTATCGACGATCGTTTCTACATAATAGGCAGACAGGACAGATCTGAGGAAATGGAAAAGGGCGGTCACAGAGCATCTATGGAAGAGCTCACAAAGGATCTTGACAGCTCGAAGTTCACAGTTGTAATGGATCACCAGCCTTGTGATTATGACGCTCAGGCGGCGTCAAAGGTAGACCTTGTTTTGTCAGGTCACACACACGGCGGTCAGCTCATACCAATAAACTTCCTTGGCACTCTCATCGGCGGCAATGACCGCACATATGGCTATGAAAAGCGTGAGGACACCAACTTCATCGTGACATCAGGCATTTCAGACTGGGCAATAAAATTCAAGACAGGCTGCAAATCTGAATACGTTGTTATCGACGTATCTGAAAACTAAAACTTAGGCAAAAGAAAAACGGTCGGCAAAAAGCTGACCGTTTATTTTTTATTTGAATACAAGCTGCACAAGGAGCATATAGCACACCGTTCCACTTGCAATAGACAAAAGCATTTGCCTTTTCCACAGGTGCAAAAGGGGACAGCAGCATACTCACAGTGATAAATTCAAGGCTGCCGCCGTATATCGCCATGCTCGTTATAAGAGGGTAAACAAAGCTGAATCCTGCCGCATTTGCATAAATTCCGTAGGCAATGCCAAGAAACCAGAACCCTGCAAATATCGGTATGGTATATGGAAACGCATATTTGAAAGCTAACAGTATTTTTTTGTCGTTAGATCTTTCCAATAGAGTTCATCTGCCTTTCGGGCGTAAGCTATGTCTAAAAACGCCATCGAACTAGATCATAGCACACTTTTATCTGCGTTGCAAGTACCCGAAAGGTTATCACAGCTGAGAGAAAAGTTCGTCGATAAGTTTTTTCTCGGCAAGTCCCATAGAAAATGCGGTCGCACCGCCTGCGGCTGTTCCAAGTTTAAGGGCATAGTCATAGTTGCCTTTTTCGCAGCCTGCGATAAATCCTGCGACCATTGAATCCCCTGCACCAACGGAGTTCACCACAGTACCCTTGCATACGCCGCATGAGTGGACATTTCCCTGCTCGTCCACAAGCACTGCACCGTCGCCTGCCATAGAAACGAGCACATTTTTCGCACCCATTTCACGGAGTTTATTTGCATACATTACAATATCGTCATAAGTTTTCAGATTTACGCCGAAAATTTCGCCAAGCTCATGGTTATTTGGTTTAACAAGAAAAGGCTTATATTTCAGCACGTTCATAAGCAGTTTTCCTGTTGCGTCAACCACTGCACGAACGTTTTTAGGTGCTAGATAAGCCAATATTTTCTCATATATATCCGCAGGCAGAGAATTTGGTATACTTCCTGCAAGGACGATAGTATCACCCTCTGAAAGCTCATCAAGCTTGCTGTAAAGCTTTGCGATATCAGTTTCAGTGATAACAGGGCCTTGACCGTTCAGCTCCGTTTCCTCATCTGATTTTATCTTTACATTTATTCGGGAAAAGCCTTTTTCAAGGTGGACAAAATCCGATGTCACGCCCTTATCTGCGATACCCTCTTCAATGGCTCTGCCTGTAAAGCCAGCCACAAATCCCAGTGCTTTTGAGCAGACTCCCAGCTCTGCGAGCACGACTGAAACGTTGATACCCTTGCCGCCGAAGAATATTTCCTCAGAGGAAGAGCGGTTCACTTCACCCATTTTCATCTGTGGGGTGCGAACAACGTAGTCTATGGCGGGGTTGAATGTTACGGTGTATATCATTTTAATAGCCTCTCTTTTCAACAATATCGGCAAAAGCCGTCCTTAATATCTTAACACAACGGGCAGTCTTAGTCAATCCCGAACTATTGACAAACCCACCCCAAAGGATATATAATTTACCAAGACACGACCGCATAAAAAGGAGGCGTAAAAGAAAATGACAAAAGTTGTTTACCCTATTATCGGCAGGCAGACTTCCCTGCCCTTTTATCTCACCGGTATCGGCATTTCCGACCCTGAATATCACGTTGTCAGGGAAAAAGGACTTGTTTCTCATCAACTGCTTTTTACCTCAGGTGGCGAGGGCAGGCTTATCGTTGACGGCTGCGAGTATATGCAAACAGCCGGGACTGCATTCTATCTTCCGCCAAGCCTGCCGCATGAATATTATCCCACCAACGGCAGCTGGATAACGAATTGGATAGTTTTCCGTGGGGAATATGCCTCTCAAATGCTTGCAAATATGGGCTTTAACAGCTTTAAATTCGCCCCTGAGATAAACACTGATAAGCCTGCCCAGCTTTTTGAACGTATCTTCGCTGCCGCCGCTGACCCTGTGAGCTTTGGAGAAAAAGCCTCTGTGCTTGTGTATGAATATATCCTTGCCATGAAAACTGCCATGCTCTCACCTGACAGCAGAAAGAACGTGGGCAGCATTACAAGGCAGGCACTTCTGTACATTGACAACTGCTACATGAATGACATCACCGCCGAGACTCTCGCAGGACTTTCAGGTATAACGGTACAGCACTTTTGCCGTGTATTCAGAGCCGAAACTTCCATGCGTCCCCTTGAATATATCGCAAGGCGGCGTATCGCTCAGGCTAAATCACTGCTTTTGAACACGGACACTGAAATAGGCGAGATAGGCAGGCTTGTGGGCTATGAGGACAGAAACTATTTCAGCATCGTTTTCAAAAAGCTTGAGGGCGTATCTCCAAGGGATTATCGCCGCTCAAGAGGAACGGGTTCGTTATAATATTTTATAATTGGAACGTGTTTGCTTGATATGTTAAATCTGCAAATGTTCATTTTATAATAATATGCAAAATATTTCAGATTGACGTGCCGCTGTTCGCATCGTATAATCATAGTAGGAAATGACCATTCATTTGTATGGAGGAGATCATATGACTATACTAAAACGGTGCACGGCGGCAGTATCAGCACTGGTAATGCTGCTTTCAGGTGCAGGTGCTTATAATTGCTACGGGGAGGAAAACAGCGTGGACATTATTGACAAAAAAGAAATAATCATTGACGGAACTACCGCACAGCTCAAAGAAAACATGAGATACAGAGGTGCAGGCATGGTGAGCGGCAACAATTCATCTAGGCTGCTGCTTGACTACAAGGCTGAACACCCGGAGGCTTACGAACAGATACTTGAGTATATGTTCGGCAAAGAGGGTATCGGTATCACTCATCTTAAAGTGGAAATGGGTGCGGATATAAACTCATCATCAGGCACTGAGCCGTCTGTAATGAGAACAGAGGACGAAAAGGCTGACGTCACTAGAGGTGCGGCTTATCAGCTTGCCGCTGACGCAAAGAAGATAAACCCTGACCTCACACTCGATATGCTTTGGTGGAGCGAGCCTAAGTGGGTATCAGACGCCGCTGATGTTTACGCTGCAAGATATAAGTGGTATAAAAACACACTTGACGCCGCTTATGAAACATATGGACTGGAATTTGACTATGTGAGTGCTGTGCAAAACGAAAGAGGTGCAGACCTTGAATGGGTGAAGTATCTTTCTTCACACCTGAAAAGCGAAAAGGACACGCCTTACGACTACTCAAAGATAAAGATAGTCGGCGGAGAGGAAGTCTGCACATGGGGCTTTGCCGACAGAATGTATGAGGACAGCGAACTTATGGACGCAGTTGACGTTGTTGGCAGTCACTATACAAGCGAATCCACTGAGAACGCTCAGAAACTTGCTTATGGTGAAAACAAAGAGCTTTGGTTCAGCGAGGCAAGCCCGCCAATGGCATATGCTCAGGGCACATACAGATATGACGGTTCAGGACTTGCAGGCATAAACGGCACACTGGATATTGCGAACAGGATAATCGGAATGTATCCAAACGGCAAAATGACCCTCTATGAGTATCAGCCTGTTGTGTCTGCATACTATGACGGAGCTTGCTACTGTCAAAAACAGCTCATCTCTGCCTGCGACCCTTGGAGCGGATATTATATGCTTGACAGCGGATTTTATATGTCACTGCATTTCTCACAGTTCATACAAAAGGGCTGGGCTTTCGTTGACAGCGGCTGTTACAGCGACGGTCAAAAAGGCGGCGACGGTCACGCTATCGTTGACGCAGTTTACAGCTACATGACTGCCACCGATACAGAAACAGGCGATTACAGCACTGTTATCACAAACACCACCGCACAGCCTATTGAATACACATTCAAGGTATCAGGACTTGACAAGGCGTCAAGCAATGTGAGCGTATGGGAAACAAGAGGACCTGACAGCATTGACGGCAGCTATGACGAGAATTATTTCAAGAAAACTGAGGACATTTCTCCTACAGCTAACGGCAGCGAATACTCATACACCGTGACTGTAAAGCCAAATTCTATTGTGACAGTATCAACAGTTTCTCCTGAACGCACAGAATACAAGAACGCTGACGAAAGCGAACGTACAGTTTTGAAACTTCCTTATTCAGACGATTTTGAGTATGCAGGATATGCTGAGGACTATCTTTCATCACGAGGCAATGCACCAAGATACACAACAGACGAGGGCGGAGCTTTCGAGGTGGAAAAGACCGACAAGGGCAATGTGCTCGTTCAGCAGATAACAGCTGACATGAAAGCAAACGAGTGGGGCTACACCCCTGACCCTGTGACAACTTTCGGCGACGACCGTTGGTATAACTACAGCGTGAGCGTTGACGCAGCCTTTGAGCAATCGCAGGACAAAGCTGCAAACTATGCGGGCGTTGGACTGAGATACACACTGGGCTGCAATTCCTACAGCGGCTACTGGATAAAGCTTTACGAAAACGGCAGCTGGGAGCTTAAAGCAAATGACGGCACTCTCGCAAGCGGCGACATAGAAAACTTTGACGGAACGATCTCACACAAGCTGAAGTTGGAGGCTGTGAACAATGTTATCCGTGGATATGTTGACGGAAACATGGTGGCTGAATACACAGTGGGCGAGGGTGAATCCCTTATAAGTGCAGGCAGAGCGTCACTTTTCAGCTCATACAATAAAAACAGTTTTGATAACTTCTCCGCAGAGCCTATTGAAGGCAGCGACACCTATATAACACGCTATGATGAGACCGACCCATGCTTTACATTTGAGAGCAACTGGGAGCACAACCTTATGAGCAGCTTTAAAAACTACAAGCGTACCTCTTCAAAAGGCAGCGAGGGCGACTCATTTACAGTAAGCTTTGAGGGCACAGGCTTTGCACTCACTGGAGAAAGCACAGAGAATTGTATCCTTGCATTGTCTGTTGACGGCGGCGAGGAGCAGCTCATAACAGTTTCAAGAACAGGTCAAAGGGAGATATCCTGCCGCAGCGAGGGACTGAGCGAGGGTGCTCACACGGCAAAGGTGACGATAAAGTCAGGCAAATATACTGTTGACGGAATGCAGGTAACAGGCGGAAAGATACCTTTTGAAAAGGAAAAGCCTGCGGCTGAAAAAAGTGAAAAAACAAACCGCAGCGTTCTTCCTATAGCCATAGGTGCAGGCGTTGCAGCGGCTGCGGCAGTTTGCACGGCGGTAATATACAAAAAGAGGCGTAAAAAATGAGCAGGATCACAGATATGACGCAAGGCAGCGAAATGCGGCACATAATAATGTTTTCGCTGCCGCTCCTTGCGGGAAATCTTTTGCAGCAGACTTATAATATAGTAGACACTATGGTGGTGGGGCGTTATCTGGGCGATGACGCCCTTGCCGCTGTTGGTGCGACGGGTTCGATAACATATCTGTTTTACACCCTTTGCATTGGTCTTTCGGTAGGTGCAGGAATAATCGCCGCACAGTATTTCGGTGCAGGCAAGCAGAAAGCACTGCGGTCGGCGGTATACAATTCCGCACTTGTCACGGCTATTTTCGGCATAGTCATAAGCCTTTTATCCGTTCCTGCCGCAAGACCTATACTAGAACTTTTAAACGTCCCCGACCGACTTATAGGCGACTCTGCGGCTTATATGAAGATAGCCTGCGGCGGCACGCTTGCGGTGGCGGCTTACAACTGGATAAACGCCATAATGAGGGCGTTGGGAGATTCAAAAACGCCGCTGATATTTCTCGGTGCGGCAAGTTTGCTGAACGCTCTTCTTGACCTGCTTTTCGTGGTAGTATTCAAGTTCGGAATAACAGGTGCGGCATGGGCGACGGTGCTTACGCAGGCACTTTCTGCTATCTCCTGCATCGTATACTGCTTTGCAGTGAGCGGAGAGATAAAGCTCACCGCAGATGATCTACACGCCAACAAGGACATGATGAGCCGCTGTGTAAAAACAGGCGTGCCTATCGCAATACAAAACGGACTTATCTCAATTTCCATGGTGGCACTACAGCGTGTCACAAACGGTTTTGGCGAAACTGTCATGGCGGCATACACCGTTTCAATGCGTATCGAACAGTTCGTTCAGCAGCCGTTCTCCTCTCTTAATGCGGCGGTTTCCACATTCACGGGACAGAACATCGGTGCCGGAAAAGAGAAACGTGCTCAGAACGGTCTGCGTTGTGCAATAAAAATATCCGTGATATTCTCCGTTGTGGTGCTTATACTGTTTACATTGTTTGGCGGTGCAATAACATCATGGTTCGTCAGCGGAAAAAATGTTATCAGCATTTCTGCAAAGGCACTTATCATAACCTCATTTTTCTACTGGTCGCTTGGCATCATTCACACCACAAGAGGATTTTTGAACGGTGCAGGCGACACGAACTACGCCCTTGTGAACGGCATGGCAGAGGTCTTATGCAGGATAGGGCTTTCACTTGTTCTCACAAGGATAGCTTTCATAGGATTCTGGGGCATATGGCTAACCACCGCCGCAACATGGTTCGTGACCGCTATGGTCAGCCTTATAAGATACAAAGGCGGAAAATGGCGGCTCCATTCCATTGTGAAATAATACAGATACAGGCTGCTGTACCAACATGGTGCAGCAGCTTTTTTCATTATACTGTTAGAACGGTTTCGCATTATATATGAAATATTCATATGAAACCGTATTGAAATTTCACAGTGCCGTGCTATAATAATATCAAAGGAGCGATGACCAATGAACATTACTGAATTTGCAAAAGCCGCAGGCGTATCAAAATCTGCAGTGAGCAGATACTTCAATGACGGCTATGTGAGCGAAGATAAACGCAGACTTATCGAGGCTGCCATAGAAGTTACAGGCTATGCACCAAGCGTTCAGGCACAGAATGTGAGAACGAGAGTGACAAAGCTTGTGGGAGTGATAATACCTAAGCTTTCAAGTGAGAGCTGTGCAAGAGAGGTGGAGGGCATAAGTCAGGTGCTCAGCGAACAGGGATATCAGCTTTTGCTTGTGAACTCCGCCAATGACCCAAAGAAAGAGGTTGAATATCTTGAGCTTTTCCGCAGCAATCGTGTGGACGGCGTTATCTTTTTGGCGTCTGTTTTCACGCCGCTCCATGACGCTGTGCTGAAAAAAATGCGTGTGCCTGTTGTCATTGTGGGACAGGAATACAAGGGTGCGAACTGCGTTTGCCATGATGACTATCAAGCAGCTTATGCAGCCACAAAGCATATGATAGACAGAGGCGGCAGAAAGCCTGCATTTATCGGCGTTGCCGAAGATGATAAGGCGGCTGGTCAGGCGAGAAAGGAAGGATTTCTTCAGGCACTTTATGATAGTGGCATCTACATAGAAAGAGCCGATATGCAGACCGCTGAGTTTAAAATGGACTCAGGTCACGAAAAGGCTTTGTCGCTGCTGAAAAGCGGCAAAAAATATGACCTTCTTTTCTGTGCCACTGACAGCATTGCGGCAGGTGCTCTGCTTGCCTGCCGTGAGCAAGGGCTGAAAGTTCCTGAAGATATAATGATAGCCGGCATAGGCGATTCACAGCTTTGCAAGGTCACATCGACTACGCTCACATCGGTGCACTTTCACTACCGCACCGCAGGCATAGAGGCGGCTCAAATGCTACTTAACTCCCTCAAGAGAGAAAGCTCCATACCAAGGACGCTCACCCTTGATTTTGAACTTGTCGAACGTGACTCAACGGCAAGATGAATATGGAACTGTGTGAAACCTTGAAATCCCGTCCCATAAGTTTATTGTATTTGTCAATAGACAAATGATTGACATTGGGGTATAATATAGTTAATGAAATCGGTATCACACAAAAGATGAAACCGAAATTTATTACAGTCCGGACAAAAAATAAAAAACTTAGAAAAGGACGGGATATTATGGATTACAGAAGTTCAGCTCGTGAGATACTTTCTGCGATCGGCGGAAAGGACAATTTGGTCAGTGCCGCACACTGTGCCACAAGATTAAGACTTATAATCGCAGACAACTCAAAGATACAGAAAGAAACATTGGAGAACATTGACGTTGTTAAAGGCGTTTTTGAGGCGTCAGGTCAGCTCCAGATAATCATAGGCACAGGAACGGTAAACAAGGTCTATGATGAATTTATCGACGAGGCAGGCGTTGAGGCTGCGTCAAAGGACGAACTCAAGGCTCAGGTCGCACAGAAACAGAACTGGTTCAAAAGACTCATAAAAACTCTCGGCGACGTGTTCGTGCCAATAATCCCTGCTATCGTTGCAGGCGGTCTTATCATGGGAATAATGGAGGCTCTGAACTTCATGGCGTCCAACGGATTTATCTCCCTTGATACCAGCGGCTATGTTTTCACTATCTTCAAGCTGCTCTCAAACGCAGCGTTCACATTCCTGCCTATACTCATCGGCTACTCTGCAACTAAGGTCTTTGGCGGAAATCCTTATCTTGGTGCAGTAATAGGAATGTTCCTTATCCACCCTGACCTGCAAAACGCATGGACAGTTTCCACAAACGGATATGAGCAGACATTCTCAATATTTGGTCTGTTCAACGTTCACATGGTAGGATATCAGGGTCATGTAATACCGATAATAATTGCGTCATTCATTCTTGCGACTATCGAGAAAAAGCTCCACAAGAAAGTTCCTGACATAATCGACCTTTTCGTCACACCGCTTGTGAGCCTTACAGTGACAGCATTCCTTGTATACACATTTATCGGCCCTGTATTCGTTGCACTTGAAAACGGCATCATCACAGGTGTTCAGAAACTTATCACTATCCCGCTTGGCATTGGTTCATTCATAATGGGCGGATTCTATTCAACAACAGTCGTTGGCGGTATCCACCATATGTACACTGTTATAGATATCGGTCAGCTTGCTAAATACGGCGTTACCTATTGGCTGCCTCTGGCATCTGCCGCAAACATGGCTCAGGGAGCTGCCTGCCTCGCAGTTGCAGTAAGGAGCAAGAACAACAAGATAAGATCAATGGCTTATCCGTCAGCACTTTCTTGTATGCTTGGTATCACAGAGCCTGCTATATTCGGTGTGAACCTTAGATTTGTAAAGCCTTTCATATTCGGCTCTATCGGCGGTGCTTGCGGAGCAATGGCAGCGTCTATCCTCCACCTTGGTGCAACAGCAACAGGTGTAACAGGCATATTCGCAATACTTCTTACGCTCAATCACCCTGTTAAGTATATAATCTCAATGGCTATCGCAATGGGCGTTGCATTCACACTCACATGGTTCTTCGGCACAAACAACGAGCAGATAAGAAACGAAAGCAAGCCTGCTGAAAACAAGTCTGAAAAGGCTGAGCAGCCTGCACAGGCTATCGAAACAAAGGCTGAAACCACAGTCAGCACAGATGACGGCATTATCACAGCACCTCTCAGCGGCAAGGTAGTAAAGCTTGAAAACGTATCTGACCAGACTTTTGCACAGGGCATACTGGGTCTTGGCTCAGCTATCGAACCTTCAGAGGGCAAGGTCGTTGCACCTAGCGACGGCAAAGTAGAAACGCTGTTTGACACATTCCACGCTATCGGTCTTACCCTTGACAACGGCAAGGAAATGCTTATCCACATTGGAATAAACACTGTTGAACTTAACGGCGAGGGCTTTAAGGCTCACGTTGCTGAGGGCGACAGGATAACAAAGGGTCAGACGCTCATCACTTTTGATACTGACTTTATAAAGAGCAAGGGCTATCAGACCGTTACCCCTGTGCTTGTTAGCAACTCGGACGATTTTGCATCAGTTGAACCTCTTGCAGAAGAGGGTAGCGAGGTCTCCATAGGTGACAAGCTTATAAAGGTCACAATATAGATAGTATAACACAACAGCTGTCTGCCGATAATAGTATCAGAATCTTCAAAGGAGAGGATATAAATGGATAACAAAGAGAAAATAGAAAACAGAGAGAGAATAAAAAATGCCAAATGGCGTCAGAGATTTCATATCGAACCGCCAGACGGCTGGCTCAATGACCCGAACGGTCTGAGCTTTTATAAGGGCGAATATCACGTTTATTTCCAGTACAGCCCTGTTGCTGCTGACGGTCACACACCGAGAGGTTGGGGACATTATCACGGCAGCGACCTTATGCACATGACTTATGACAGAGCAGTTATGATGCCTGACATTCCTGAGGACAGCCACGGCGTTTATTCAGGCAGTGCCATTGAAAACGACGGTGTTCTTCATATCTTCTACACAGGAAATGTGAAAATGATAGGCGATTATGACTACGTCAAGGCAGGCAGGGGAGCAAACGTTATCCACGTCACCACCACTGACGGCAGCAAAATGAGTGAAAAGCAGGTACTTCTCAGAAACAGCGACTACCCTATTTTCTGCTCCTGCCATGTAAGAGACCCTAAGGTGTGGAAAGAGGGCGACGTATGGAAAATGGTGCTGGGTGCAAGAACTCTTGACGATGAGGGCTGCGTGCTTGTATACGAGTCTGGCGATCTCACAAATTGGACATACACTGGCAAAGTATACAAAGAAGGCTACGGCTATATGTGGGAATGCCCTGACTATTTTGAGATTGACGACAAAGGCTTTCTCAGCACCTGTCCGCAGGGTATGCCGCACTATGAAACAAAGTGGCAGAACCTTAACCAGTCGGGCTACTTCCCTGTTCAGGGCAGGCTTGAGGACAGCGTTCTCGGCGATTTCACCGAATGGGACATGGGCTTTGACTTCTATGCACCGCAGACGTTCCTTGACCCTCAGGGCAGAAGAATACTCATAGGCTGGCTTGGCATGGACAACAAGGCATACGGCAATGCCACCACTGATCTTGGCTGGCAGCACTGCCTCACCATACCGAGGGTCGTAACTATAGCCCCGAACGGCAAGCTCAGACAGAAACCTATAGCTGAATTTGACAAGCTGAAAAGCAACTCACGCCGTCAGAGCAGCGGTCACACAGCTGAATATGCTCTGCCATTTGAGTTGGACGGCGAGCCTGCTGACAGTTTCAGCATATCATTTGACGGCAAGCTTGAACTTAACTTTGATAAAGAAAAGCAGCTTTTTTCAATGAGATTTACCGATGAAAAATACGGCTGCGGCAGAACGGTAAGAAACGCAGAGATAGACAGTGTGAGAAATATAAGAGTTATCGCAGATATGTCAAGCATCGAAGTCTATATCAATGACGGCGAAACTGTGATGTCAACAAGAATATATCCCGATAATGACAGCGTAAAGCTTAAAGTAAACGGCTTTGAGGCACAGGTCTGGGACATCTGAGAGGAGGAACTGCAATGGGAAACACACTTATTGCCATTGGCGAGGCACTGATAGACTTTATTCCTGCACAGACAGGCTGTGCCTTTGAGGAAGTAACGGCTTTCAGCCCTAAGAGCGGTGGTGCACCTGCAAACGTATGCGGAGCATTCACTATTCTTGGCGGCAGCTCAAAATTTATTACTCAGTTGGGTGATGACCCATTTGGAAAGAAGATAGCGTGTGACCTTGCAAAGGCAGGCATTGACACTTCCCTTGTAAGCTTTACAGACAAGGCGAACACTGCTTTGGCTTTTGTGAGCCTTGAAAACGACGGAAACAGGACGTTCTCGTTCTACAGAAAGCCTTCCGCAGATATGCTTTTTTCAGCGGAGCAGGTAAAAGAAGAATGGTTCGAGGACGCATATGCACTGCATTTTTGCAGCGTTTCACTGGGAGATTTCCCTATGAAGGACGCTCACAGGCGTGCTATCGAGTATGCAAGGCGGAAAGGTGCAATGATAAGCTTTGACCCTAATCTGCGTTTCCCGCTTTGGAATGACAAAAACGCTCTGCATGACACAGTAAATGAGTTTATCCCAATGGCTGACATTGTAAAAATATCAGACGAAGAGCTTGGATTCATCACAGGTGAAAGCGACATAAAAGCCGCTCTGCCAAAGCTTTTCACAGGCAATGTAAAACTTGTTATATACACCTGCGGTTCTGAGGGTGCATATGCTTTCACGAAAAACGCTCAGGCTTTTGCAAAAAGCGAAAAGGTGAAAGCTATTGACACAACTGGTGCAGGGGACGGTTTTATAGGCTCGTTCCTTTACGCACTGAAAGCTCTAAACGTTACCGCAGAGAATATTTCAGACCTTGACAACACTCTGCTTGAACGCTGCATAGCATTTTCAAATAAATTCTGCGGTGAAAGCGTTAAACATCAGGGTGCTATCGACTCCTACAGAAAAATAGATTTTGTATAAATATAAATTTGTATAATAGTTATCCTTCCTATAATCAATTTCCTTATGACAAAGCCTTCCCATTTTCGGGAGGGCTTTTAGTCTGTTTTGCGTTTTTTAAAGGCTCGTTTCAATACATTTTAGTATAGTAATATGATATCTTACGAAAATTTGACAAAAGATAAGATATACTATATAATAGAGATTGTATGACTATTTTTACAGGAGAATTATTATGAACGAAAATAAAAACAGAGCGACATTCCAATCCCGATTGGGATTTATACTTGTATCCGCAGGGTGTGCAATAGGTCTTGGCAACGTGTGGAAGTTTCCATATATCTGCGGACAAAACGGCGGCGGAGCATTCCTTTTGCTCTATCTTGTCTGCCTTGTGCTCCTTGGACTTCCCATATTAATATGCGAATTTGCCATAGGCAGAGGCAGCAGTCGAAGTCTTGCACAGGCCTTTGACCGTCTTGAAAAACCCGGCAGCCGATATCACTGCACAAAATACACAAGCATTGCAGGAAACTATCTTCTCATGATGTTCTACACCATGGTCACAGGCTGGATGTTATACTACGCTTTCAAATATGCAACAGGCTCAGTCAATGCGTCAAGCACTGAGGCGACGGCTGCGGCATTCATAGATATGCAGGCGTCACCGTGGCTAATGCTCATATTCTCTGCAGTGGTCATAGTGCTTTGCATAGGAGTTTGTGCACTGGGATTGCAAAACGGCATAGAAAAGATAACAAAGATCATGATGATACTGCTTATGGGACTTATGGTCGTGCTGGCGATAAATTCCATAAGGCTGAAAGGTGCGTCAGAGGGACTTAAATTCTTTCTTGTGCCGGACTTTGACGTCTTTAAGGAAAAAGGTTTCACATCAGTGCTTTTTGCCGCAATGACGCAGGCATTTTTCACCCTTAGCATAGGCATTGGCACAATGGAGATATTCGGCAGCTATCTGAAAAAAGACCGCACTCTTATAGGCGAATCTGTGAACGTTATCGTTCTTGACACCGCCGTTGCTATCGTCGCAGGACTTATCATAATCCCTGCCTGCTTTGCATACGGCATCGAGCCTGACTCAGGCCCGTCACTGCTTTTTATCACTCTGCCTAACGTTTTCCACCACATGGCGTCAAGCCGTCTTTGGGGCAGCTGTTTCTTCATTTTCATGTCCTTTGCGGCACTTTCCACTGTTATCGCTGTATTTGAGAACATCATCACAGCGACGGTGGAGCTTTGGAACTGGAGCAGAAAAAAGTCCCTTATGGTAAATCTTGTGCTGATAATGGTGCTCACTGTGCCTGCTGTTCTTGGATTTAACGTGCTGAAAAATATCCAGCCAATGGGTGCAGGTTCGACTATCATGGATCTTGAGGACTTTTTGGTATCATCAAATCTTCTGCCGCTTGGTTCGCTTGTGGGCGTGCTGTTCTGCGTTCGCAAAAACGGCTGGGGCTGGGAGAATTTCATCAAGGAAACCAACACAGGCAAGGGAAAGCATATCCCTAACGGACTTCACAGCTACATGGCTTACGTTGTGCCTGCACTTATCTGTTTCATCTACCTCAAAGGATACTATGACACATTCTCAAACAGAAGTCTGCCGGTCCTTATAGGCTGGATGTGCTTTGCGGTGATACTTCTTGTGCTGATATTCTTGGCAGCTTTCTCAAAAAGCAAAAAAAATTTGGAAAATCCTATTGACAAATAGAAAGTTTGGTTATATAATAAACCTTGCGTGATGTTTCACAAAAATTCGTATAATGATATAAAACTGAAAGGTGGTGGGTAAAATGAGAAATATTCTTTTTGATCTTATAAAGACTAACGAGAATACAAGCCTTACAAACAATGTAAGTTCAAAGTGCCTTTCAGATGTCATTTTGCCTGCCTTTATTACCAAAAGCTGATGAAGTATATTCTGGCTTTGTGGATATTATATTGCAGATCTATTGCGACCTCTGATATTAGGTATCAGAGGTCTTTTTTTGACCTGATATAGGCAGATACATTATACGAATTTACCAAAACATATCAGAAGAATATGAAATTTATCCCGAAAAGGAGGGAATACATGAAGTTTTTTGACGTTTTGCCAGAGCTTGCAGAAGAAGAGCTGCTCAAACGTGGAGTTATGACTGACGAGCTGCTTTACTGCGTAAAGGCTGACCTTGACGGCGAAGGCGGATATGTGGACGTATACATAACTTTCACAAAAGACACGCTCTGCATACTCCGTGGATATGAAGAATACGGAAAAATGAAACGAGGTCAGAAAAGAAAAAATCTTATAAGCTTTACGGTGTCAGGCTATGACGAATACCCTATAGACAGCATTGAAGAAATGTACGTTGACCGCTATGCAAATTCTGCAAGGCTTATGATAAAGGACAAATCGGACAAGGAGTTCCCAATAGCGAGATTTTCTCTTGGCTTTGCAGACAAATTTGAGAAGTTCAGCCAGCGTGTGAACTGCACCGCAAAAAACGAACCTATCGACGACCGTCTGCTTGAGGGTGTAAGGACCCACTGCCCTACTTGCGGCGAGCCTTATCCTGACCCTAACCGCCCAGTCTGCCCAAGATGTGTAGACAGGCGGTCGGTATTCAAACGCCTGCTTTCCATGTTCGGCGAATTCAAAGGTGCGGTATTTCTTATACTGCTCACCATAGTGCTCAGCAACGTTTTTGCCATACTTTCGCCGATATTCGGTTCGCAAATGCTCTATGACGACGTGCTTGCGGAAAACGGAAAATACTATGGCAGGATACTCATGATAGTAATGCTCATAGTTGGCATCAACATTGCAGGCATGATAATGCGGATAATCTCAGGCATTATAACCTCAAAGGTCGTGCCTGTCGTTACTCACAGACTGCGTGTGAAGATATTCTCATCAATGCAGCGGCTTTCCCTTGACTTTTTCACAAGCAAGCAGACAGGCTCGCTTATGTCAAGAGTTGACCGTGACAGCCAGAATATCTACTGGTTCTTTACTGACATAGTACCATACGGACTTACAAACGTGGTGAAGATAGTGGGCATTGCAGTTATAATGCTTACCATATCTCCCCTTTTGTCCATTGGCATAATCCTCACTATCTCGGTCATTGAGGTAGTCCAGCATAGGTTTTACAAGAGCCAGCGTAAACTCTACCGCAAATATGACGTTGCGATGCGTTCGGCAAACTCAGTGCTTTCAGACGTTATGAACGGACAGCGTGTGGTAAAGGCTTTCGCCCGTGAGGAAAGAGAGATAGAACGCTACCGTGTGAAAAACACTGACGCATTTCTCATAAACTCAAGGATAAACTCACGAATTGCAAACACTATCCCGATAATATGGACGTTTTACAGAATAGTGAACAAGCTTGTTTTCTGCCTTGGTGCAGTGCTTGTGATAAAAGGTCACATACTTTTCGGTGCTCTTTCCGCACTCATATCCTATACCGAAATGGCAATGGACCCTATCAATTTTTTCACATGGATAGGCGACCGCTGGGCAAAATGTATGGACGCCGCATCAAGAATGTTTGAGATAATGGACGCTCTTCCTACTGTAAAAGAGGACGAACACCCTGTTCACATTGAGAACATGAAGAGGGATATCGAGCTTAAAAACGTGTCCTTTGAATATGAGGCTGGTCATCCTATCATAAAGGACGTGTCCTTCAAGGTGCAGGCAGGTCATATGTTTGGCATCGTTGGAAAAACCGGTGCAGGAAAATCCACCATAATAAACCTTATGGCAAGGCTTTATGACGTAACAGGCGGCGAGATAACCATTGACGGCGTACCTATCAGGAAGATAGCCTTTGACGATCTGAGAAGAAATATCGGCATAGTTTCTCAGGAAACTTTCCTTTTCATTGGCTCAATAGCCGACAATATTCGCTATGCAGATCCTGACGCAACCATGGAAGAGGTCATCGAGGCAGCAAAATCTGCAAACGCACATGAATTTATAACAAAGCTCCCTGAGGGCTATAACACAAAGGTCGGCGAGGGAGGAATATCCTTGTCTGGCGGTGAAAAGCAGAGGATATCCATTGCCCGTGCCATAATACAAAAGCCTAATATACTTATCCTTGACGAGGCGACCGCCTCAATGGACACAAGAACGGAAAGAAAAATTCAGGCTGCTATCGACAATCTGAAACAGGGCAGGACAATAATCTCTATCGCACACCGTCTTTCCACTCTCCGTGACGCTGATATGCTTTGCGTTATCGAAAACGGAGAACTTAAAGAAATGGGAACACATGACAAGCTCATAAAAGAAAAGGGCAAATATTTCGAGCTTTACAAGCTGCAATCAGAGGCATTGCAGTTCATAAACGAATAAGTAAGGAGATGAACATAATGGCTGAAAACAATATCCCAGAGCAGGAGGTCTATGAAGTCGATAAGCTTACATTGCTCGACTGCAAAAAGATACGCCTTGCAAAAGAAGAAAGCGGCTTTCTCACCCTTGATTATGACGGCAAGACCTATCACAAGGTCAACCCCACAAGGCTCACACCGTTTTATTCAAAGACCACCTACATAAGCCTTTCATACGAAAATTCCGAAAAAGAGTTCCGTGAGATAGGCGTGATAAAAGATATGGCAGAACTTGACGAGGAGCAATACAAGCTCCTTGACAGCTATCTTGAATACAAATACTATATGCCTGAGATAACAAAGGTCTACAACATAAAAGACAATATGCGTGGTGCGATATTTGTCAAGGCTGACACCACTTCGGGACAGAAAACTATCTGTATCCGTGACTGGTATCAGAATTTCAGAATGATCGGCTATGATTATCTTTACGTCAACGACGCAGACGGCAACAAATATTTCTGTCCTGACATTCACAAGCTTGACAGAAAAAGCCGTCAGGTGCTTGAAATGTACACCTAAAAGGTGTTAGACCACACTGAAAGGAGTGTGAAAAATGGATCTTAAAACCTCTCTTCCTGAAAACGCCAAGGCGGATATCATATATTCCCTGCCTGCGAACTTCACCCGTGAGGGCGAGAAAATGGACGGCCATTTCTGCGTGACAAAAGAAAAGATATATGTCTACAATGGCAGTGAGATAATACTTGAATATGGCATACAAGATTTTTCTGAGTTTGAGTGCAGACAGCAGATAGGCACTTCAATGGCTCAGGGCACGCTGAAAAGCGGTGAAACAATATGTTTCTGCGGCTTTTCACAGGATCAGTTCCTGAGATATGCAGAGCTTATGAAACTTCTTGACCACTGCCTCAGAACCGGCGTTCTTATGGAAATAACAGATACACAAGAACCTGTCTGCCCGAAATGCGGTCTGCCGCTGGAGGGTGCAAAGGAATGTATCTACTGCACAGGCAAGGGCAAGACAATGGTCAAGCTGATAAAACGCATTGCACCATACAAAAAATATTTTATAGCGGCAGTCATATGCACGATACTTTCTGAACTTATATGGGTGCTTGCACCATACCTTGACCGAGTCATAATCGACAAGTATGTCACACCGAAAAACACTCACTGGGCAGGGCTTGCAGGCGTTATAATCACTATCGTCACGCTGCTGCTTTTGGCAGGAGTATTCGAGTTTTTCAACATGAAAAACAGTTTCAAGGTGGCACTCAATTTGGGTCGTGATCTCAGGCAGGAGATATTTGAAAAGTCGCAGCAGCTTTCAATGAACTCTATATCAAAGCGAACTGCCGGCGAACTTATCAACCGTGTTTCAAGTGACGCCGCAAAGCTTGAGGACTTTATAACCGCAAACGGAAAAGACGCCATTGTTAAAATACTCTCACTTGTGATAATAGGCATACTGCTTTTTGTCATGGACTGGCGGCTTGCACTTATGACCGTTTTGCCTGTGCCTATAGTTTTCATAATAGTGCAAAAGCTTTTTGACGCCATGGCGATACGCTACACAAAGGTTTGGAAAAACGGCGTTTCTCACGGTGAAACTTTGCACGATATCTTAAACGGCATAAGGGTTGTAAAATCCTACGGCAACGAAGTAAGGGAGATACAGCGTTACAACCAGTGCTCTGAACGCTGGGCAAAAAGCTGCGTTCGTGCAGAAATGATGTGGTATCTCACCATACCTGCCTCAGAATTTATACTCACCATAGGCAACTTCTTTGTGCTGTATTTCGGCGGAAACATGATTCTTGACCACACCATGACCTTAGGTCAGCTTATACAGTTCACCACCTATGTTGCGATGCTTTACGAGCCTATACGCTGGCTTATACAGATACCGAGAAATCTTGCGGACACCTCAGTTTCCGCAGGCAAGGTCTTTGAGATACTGGACGAAGAAACTGACGTCCGTGACTGCGATGACCCTGTTGACCTTGACATCAAGGGCGATATAGAATTTGACGGCGTATATTTCGGCTACAAGGTATACAATCCTGTGCTAAAAGACATAACCTGCAAGATAAATAAAGGCGAAATGATAGGCATTGTTGGTCACTCAGGCGTGGGAAAATCCACAATGATAAATCTTATTCTCAGGCTTTATGACTGCACGCAGGGAGAAATACGCATTGACGGCGTGAACATAAAGGATATCGCACAGCACAGTCTGCGTTCACAGGTGGGCGTGGTGTTGCAGGAAACATTCCTCTTTGACGGAAATGTTCTTGAAAACATTGCATATGCAAAGCCTGACGCTACCTTTGAAGAGGTAATAAAGGCGGCGAAGGTGGCAAACGCACATGACTTTATCACAAAGCTCCCTGACGGATACAACACCCGTGTGGGCAACAAGGGCTATCAGCTTTCAGGCGGCGAACGCCAGCGTATAGCCATTGCGAGAGCGATACTCCATGACCCTAAGATAATGATACTGGACGAGGCGACTGCATCGCTTGACACACAGACAGAAAAGCAGATACAAGACGCTTTAGGCAAGCTCACAAAGGGCAGGACCACCATTGCCATTGCTCACAGGCTCTCCACCCTCAGCAACGCCGACAGGCTCATAGTTCTTGACAAGGGCAGGCTTGCAGAGTTTGGCACACACGCTGAACTCATGAAGAAAAAAGGCGTTTACTACAAGCTTGTTATGGCACAGCGTCAGACCACAAAGATGAAAAAAGTTCAGCCGCAGACTTGTTAAGCACTTGACATTATCACGGCAATGTGGTAAAATACAATAGTAAAATCTCATATTGGGGAATGATGTTCTCCCCTGGGAAACCTAAACCGCTTATTAAGCTGATGACTTCTGTTTTTTACGCAGGAGTTGTCAGCTTTTTTTTGATTTTTGGAGGTATATTTATGTTGTTTTCACTGGCTGTAATTTTTCTTGTGGGATTATCGGCGGCAGCTATTTTTCAGGCTATCGGTCTGCCTAGGATAATCGGTATGCTTGCAACGGGCATTCTCACAGGCACTTACGTTCTTGACCTGCTCGACCCTAAGATTCTTGGAATATCCTCAGAGCTGCGGCAGATCGCACTTATCATAATCCTTATAAAAGCAGGACTTTCCCTGAACCTGTCTGACCTGAAAAAGGTGGGTAGACCTGCGGTCATGATGTCGTTCGTGCCTGCAAGCTTTGAGATACTTGGATATTTTCTTCTTGCACCGCTGCTGTTGGAGATAAACCACACTGAGGCTGCCGTTATGGGAGCGGTGCTCGGTGCGGTATCCCCAGCGGTGGTAGTGCCGAGAATGGTAAAGCTCATGGAAGAAAAATACGGAACTGAAAAAAGCATACCGCAAATGATACTAGCAGGTGCGTCATGCGATGATATTTTCGTTATCGTGCTGTTTTCGACTTTTGTTACAATGGCTCAGGGCGGTTCTGCAAGAGCGGCGGATTTTCTTAATATACCGGTGTCCATAATACTAGGCGTGCTCCTTGGCTCACTGTCTGGATTTGTGCTTTTCTACATTTTTGAGATATCCTACCGCAAGGGTCACAAAATAAGAAACAGCACAAAGGTCATTGCTATTTTGGGACTTGCGTTCCTGCTCATGTCAGTGGAGACCTTTGTCAAGCCTTATGTGGCAGTATCAGGACTTCTTGCAGTTGTGGCAATGTCCTGCGTGATAAAGATAAAAGCCGACAAAAAAGTGTCTGCAAGGCTTTCAGAAAAGTTTGGCAAGCTTTGGATAGCTGCCGAGGCTGTGCTCTTTGTCCTTGTGGGTGCGGCTGTGGATATCCGCTACACGCTCACGGCAGGTGCGGCGGCAGTTCTGCTTATATTCTGTGCTCTTGTGTTCAGAGCCGTGGGCGTATGGATTTGCCTGCTGGGCACTGGTCTGAACCTGAATGAAAAGCTTTTCTGCGTCACCGCATATATGCCTAAGGCGACTGTTCAGGCTGCTATCGGCTCAGTGCCTTTATCACTTGGGCTGCCCTGCGGAAAGATAGTGCTCTCTGTGGCTGTGCTTGCAATACTTATCACCGCTCCCCTTGGTGCGATAGGCATTGACCGCAGCTACAAAAAACTCCTCGTGCATGAAAACTAAGGCAATGCTACACGAGCTTTGTGAGTATCGCAATAAATAAAAAAAGCTGCCGCCCATTTCGGACGACAGCTTTTTTTATGGGCTATGCTCCTGTTATACGCCAGCCCTCTGCCTTTTCTCTAATCTTTACGAAATCTCTGTATCTGCCCTCCTAAGCAATAAGCTCAGCGTGAGTGCCGCTTTCGACCACTCTGCCGTTGTCAACAACAAGAATGTTGTCTGCACTTTCGATAGTTGCAAGTCTGTGGGCAATGGTTATGATAGTTTTGCCCTTTGTCAGCTCAGAGATAGCCGACTGTATAAGGTGCTCGTTTTCAGGATCGATGCTTGCCGTTGCCTCGTCAAGGATAACGATAGGTGCGTCCTTGAGCATTGCACGGGCAATGGATACTCTCTGCTTTTCGCCGCCTGAGAGTGTGCCTCCGCCCTCGCCGACTACTGTATCGTAGCCGTTAGGCAGTTTTATTATGAAGTCATGACAGCAAGCTTTCTTTGCGGCGGCTATCATTTCTTCCTCGGTAGCGTCAGGCTTACCAAAGCAGATATTTGCTCTTATGGTATCATGGAAAAGCCCTGCGGAAGTTTGTTTATAAACTCCTCGCACTGTACTGCCTTTGCAGCGGCGTAGACCTGCTCGTCTGTGGCGTTAGGGTCGCCAAGGCGGATATTTCCCATTAATGAACAGCGGAACAGGAAGTTATCCTGTGTTACAAAGCTTACATACTCAGACAGCTGAGCGATAGGTATATCTCTGACATTCACTCCGCCTATGGAAACGCTGCCGCTGTTTACGTCCCAGAAACTGGCTATAAGATTTGCAAGAGAACCTACCATTGAGATCGATAGCATTACGGCAAGTGCTGCCTGCGGAGCGGATATCATTCCGCTGTTTGCAAGATACAAAGCCACAGGCAATGTACTGATAAGAGTGGACTGAAAAAGTGCAAAAGCAAGTTTCATTGTGAAATATGTAGATGAGAGCCATTTTACAACAAAAACTCTGAAATCATTTATTGCCTTTGCGTATTTTTCATAGGAAACGCCTGCTCTTCCGAAAGCTTTTATTACCTCGATACCCTCGGTATACTCAACGATAGTGCTGTTCATATGAGAGCTTGACTCGTCATACTTCTGAAAGTTTTTTCCGCTTATGACCATTGTAAGAGCCATGCACACCATAGAAAGCGGGAACGTCACAAGTGACGCCAATGCAAGTCGCCAATCTATAACAAGAAGTGCGATAATGCTAACAACAGGCAGGATCTTATGACCTGCACCCTCAGGCACCATATGAGCAAGCGGCGGTTCAAGATTTTCTATCTTATCAACCATTATGTTCTTTATCTCGCCTATGGAATGGTTTTCCACGTTGCCGAGAGGTGCATGAAGAAATCTGTCTGCAAGGCGGTGTCTAAGACCCTCCAGCACGTTATAAGCCATATTGTGCGACACGCCTGTAGACAAGGTGAACATTATCACTTTTACAAGATAAGCCGTAAGGGATATCAAGCACCATTTTGCCACGGCAGCTTTTGTAACCGTTTCTGCCACAAACAGACAAATGAGCTTATACATACAATAAAACGGCACACGCTGCAACCGCTGCTTTCCGCCAACAGGCTCGCACCCTGCTGCAAAAGCAGTTCCTCGCCTTTCACTTCTTCGCCTCCCCTTTTCAGGTTACCTTACTATAGCTCGGTTAGCTTTTTATAACCATAAGTTAGTATAGCATAAAAGCAGTGGTTTGTCTATCCCATTTGGACTTTTTGAACCTTTTGGGACAAAAAACACGCAGCCGTTTCCCGACTGCGTATTAAAACATCATATTAAAAAGCCTTTCAGCGTTTTCCGTCTGCAACAGACCTCAAAAAGTCATCTATCGCAGGCTTGTTAGGGGGAAAAATATCCTCAGGCAGGTCGCAAATATCAATAAATTTCAGCTGTGAGACCTCCGCCTCCTGCCTGTGCAATTCGCCTGAATATTCTTGGCAAACATAGACTATATCTACATTGGATACCTGATCACCGTTTGGATAGGTATACTGCATTGCCTCACCTGAATAAACGCCCAACAGTTCAAGCTTTGACGCAATCAGGCCTGTTTCTTCCAGAAGTTCTCGTTTTGCAGCTTGCTCCACAGACTCGCCAAGCTCCACCGAGCCGCCTGCATAGCCCCAACAGCCGCAGTCAGTCCGCTGCTGCATGAGCATCTGACCAGACCTATTTATAACGATAACGCTCGCACCCACCTGCAAAAGAGGTCTGTGTCCAACTATCTTACGAAGATCCATTATGTATTCTGACATTTTTGTACCTCTTTGCGTGAATCACGCTGACAACAGTTTATATGATCTCAGCTCTTTCTCCAAACCATTTTGTCAACAACACCCGTATAAGACTGTATGATCTTAACGACCTTTGTTGAAACGTTCTCTTCGATATAATCAGGAACAGGTATGCCAAAGTCGCCGTTTTTGTTCATCTCTACTGCGGTGTCCACTGCCTGAAGTAATCCCTTTTCGTCTATTCCTGAAAGTATAAAACAAGCCTTGTCCAGTGCCTCAGGTCTTTCTGTAGACGTTCTAATGCAGACCGCAGGGAACGGATGACCAACGCTTGTGAAAAAGCTGCTCTCCTCAGGAAGAGTGCCGCTGTCTGAAACCACTGCAAAAGCATTCATCTGCAAACAGTTATAGTCATGGAAACCAAGCGGCTCATGCTGTATGACTCGCTTGTCAAGTTCAAATCCGCTCGCCTCAAGACGTTTCTTTGAACGTGGGTGACAGGAATAAAGTATTGGCATATCATATTTCTCAGCCATTTTATTTATGGCTGTAAACAGAGATACAAAGTTCTTCTCCGTGTCTATGTTTTCTTCTCTATGAGCAGAAAGAAGTATGTATCTTCCCTTTTCAAGACCAAGCCTGCTGTGAATGTCGCTTGCCTCTATCTCAGCCAAATTCTCATGGAGAACCTCTGCCATTGGCGAACCTGTCACATAGGTCCTCTCCTTTGGAAGTCCACAATCCGCAAGATAACGGCGTGCGTGCTCAGAATATGCCATATTCACATCGCTTATTATATCAACGATACGACGGTTGGTTTCCTCAGGCAGACACTCGTCCTTGCAGCGGTTTCCTGCCTCCATGTGGAAGATAGGTATATGCAGACGCTTTGCTCCGATAACTGACAGACACGAATTTGTGTCTCCCAGCACAAGCACTGCGTCAGGCTTTATCTCCACCATGAGCTTATAGGAGTAAGCGATAATATTGCCGCAGGTCTCGCCTAGATCTGAACCCACCGCATTGAGATAAACCTCAGGGTCCTCAAGTTTCAAGTCTTTGAAAAATACTCCGTTTAGGTTGTAATCATAGTTCTGTCCCGTATGGGCAAGCACAACGTCGAAATACTTTCTGCATTTGTTTATAACTGCCGCAAGACGGATTATCTCCGGCCTTGTTCCAACTATAATAAGCAGCTTGAGTTTTCCATTATTTTTAAAGCTGACCTGTGAAAAATCGATTTTGTTTTCCATACCTTTTATATCCTCCCATTACACGGGATATTCTCTCGCATTTATTACTTCTCCTGCCTCTATTTTTGTGCAGGACTTTATCCTGTTTTCGCCTTTTACCAACGCCCCGATGCAAACATGGCAGCCCTTTTCAATAACGCAGCCGTGGTCTATCACAGCACCGCAATTTATTATACAGCCCATTTCCACAACGCAATCAGTATTCACCACCGACTTTGGCAGCACCATAGTACCAACGCCAATGCTCGCCTCAGGGCTTACATAGGCTGTGCTATGGATAAGCGTAGGCACACTTATTCCCTCTGAAACGAGTTTTTCTATCCACTGAAGTCTGCCCACGTTGTTTCCAAATGCAGGGTATATCTCAGTGCCTTTGTCTGCAAACCTTTTATAATCACCGCACTTGCCAAGAGTATAGTCAAGTCCCTCATTATCATCAAGAAAACCTATGCTCTCATATCTTCCTGACTGCTTTGCGATATCTGCGACCGTATGACCATATCCGCCTGCACCTATTATCATAAGTTTCATACTATTTCTCCGAAAGTATCAGGGTGAGAAGGGTCAAACTGCTCATTTGCCCACATTACTGTAACAAGATCCTCTGTTTCAGACAGATTTATAATGTTATGTGTATATCCAGGCAGCATATGCACAGCCTCTATCCTCTCGCCGCTTACCTCAAATTCGATGACCTCATCGCTGCCTATTTTCCTCTCCTGAATAAGACCATGACCACTGACAACTATGAAAAATTCCCACTTGGAATTATGCCAATGCTGTCCCTTTGTGATACCCGGCTTGGAAATATTCACGCTGAACTGTCCGCACTTTTCTGTCTTTAACAGTTCGGTAAAACTACCCCTGTTGTCACAGTTCATTTTCAGCGGAAAGATAGTTTTTTCCTTAGGCAGATAAGAAAGATAGGTGGAATAAAGCTTTTTGGCAAAGCTGTTACTTGGTATCTCAGGTATAACAAGCGATTGCGGCTGATCTTTGAACGTTTCAAGCAGATCGACTATTTCGCCAAGCGTTACTTTATGCGTTGTCGGCACATAGCAAAATCTGCCACTGGTGTTTGAAACAGGGTCAAGCCCCTTATAGTCACATCTGTGCTCTTTGCCCTCAAGAGCGTCAAACATCTCCTCGATCAGGTCATCGATATAAAGCAGCTCCAGCTGCGTGTTTCTGTCATTCACCTGAACAGGAAGGTCATTTGCTATATTATTGCAGAACGTAGCCACTGCACTGTTATAATTTGGTCTGCACCATTTACCGAAAAGATTAGGGAAACGGTAAACCATGACCTTTGCACCTGTTTCCTTTGAATAGTCAAAAAACAGATTTTCCCCAGCCAGTTTACTTCTGCCGTACTCACCGTCATAGCGTCCGATGAGAGTTGCCTGCAATGATGACGATAGCACCACAGGACATTTATTATCGTACTTTTTCAAGTTATCGAGCAGTATGCTTGCAAATCCAAAGTTGCCCTGCATGAACTCAGCGTTATCCTTAGGTCTGTTTACACCTGCCAGATTGAACACAAAGTCACACTTTTTGCAATACTCATCGAGAAGTGCTAGGTCTGTATCGATATCAAATTCAAATATATCATCAATTTTAATATCAGGTCTTGTCCGATTTTTGCCGTCCTTGATATTACGCAAATTTGCCACAAGGTTCTTGCCCACAAAACCCTTTGCACCTGTTACAAGAATATTCATACTATTTCCTCAGTTCTGCCAGTCTGTTCTGTATATACTCAAGGGAGACTATCTTAGCCTTTGTTGCCTTCACGTCAAGGAGCTCTGTATTATTTGAATTGAACTCAGTGAGGGTATTTCTATGCTCGTCGCCCTCTTTGAAGAACTTATCATAGTTAAGTCCACGGTTATCAGCAGGCACTCTATAGAAATTACCCATATCAACAGCCTTTGCACACTCCTCATTTGTCAGAAGAGTTTCATACATTTTCTCACCATGTCTGATACCAATGACCTTTATATCCTCTTTCTTTCCGCCGAACAGCTCGCAGACCGCCTCAGCCTGAGTTTTTATTGTGCAAGCAGGGGCTTTCTGTATAAGCAGATCGCCGTTCTCGCCATGTTCAAAGGCAAAAAGCACAAGGTCGACAGCCTCTTCAAGCGACATTATAAATCTTGTCATGCTTGGTTCTGTAAGGGTGATAGGCTGGCCGTTTTCTATTTGATCTATCCAAAGAGGTATAACTGATCCACGGGAACACATAACGTTGCCGTAACGGGTACAGCATATCTTAGTCTTGCCAGAGTTTCTTGATCTTGCAACTGCTACCTTTTCCTCGATAGCCTTTGTGATGCCCATGGCGTTTATAGGATAAGCAGCCTTATCGGTAGAAAGGCAAATAACGCTCTCCACGCCGGCATCAATAGCGGCTGTGAGGACATTATCCGTACCAATCACGTTAGTACGGACTGCCTCCATAGGGAAAAATTCACAGCTCGGCACTTGTTTCAAAGCCGCTGCATGGAATATGTAATCCACTCCAGGCATTGCATTTTTCACAGACTGAAGATCTCTAACATCTCCGATATAGAACTTTATTTTATCCGCCACATCAGGCATTTTCGCCTGAAACTCATGACGCATATCGTCCTGTTTTTTCTCATCTCTTGAAAAGATACGGATCTCTCCTATATCTGTTTTCAGAAATCTGTTTAATACGGCATTTCCAAATGATCCCGTGCCTCCGGTTATCATTAGGGTTTTGTTTTTGAAAAGTGACATTTACAAATGCTCCTTACCTATTTCCATACATTTTTTCATAATAATTCTGATATTCTCCAGAAATAATAGTTTCCCACCATTCTCTGTTATCAAGATACCACTGTATGGTCTTTTTGATTCCGTCTGCAAATTTAGTTTCAGGCAGCCAGCCAAGTTCATTATGTATCTTTGTCGGGTCTATAGCATATCGCATATCATGACCCTTTCTGTCTGCAACATAAGTTATTAGACTTTCAGGCTTGCCAAGCTCTTTGCATATCAGCTTTACAATATCAATGTTCTTCATCTCATTGTGACCGCCTACATTATACACTTCACCGACGATACCATTATGTATAATAAGGTCTATAGCTTTACAATGATCTTCCACATAAAGCCAGTCACGAACATTTTCACCCTTACCATACACTGGCAGTGGCTTATCGTTCAGCGCATTTGCTATCATAAGCGGTATAAGCTTTTCAGGAAAATGATACGGGCCGTAGTTATTTGAGCAGCGGCTTATCGTAACAGGCAAACCATAGGTTCTGAAATAAGCCAAAACAAGCAGATCAGCACTGGCCTTTGATGAACTGTATGGGCTGCTGGTATGGATTGGGGTATTCTCAGTAAAGAAAAGGTCAGGTCTGTCTAGCGGAAGATCGCCGTAGACCTCATCGGTCGAAACCTGATGATAACGCTTTATTCCATACTTTCTGCAAGCGTCCATAAGCACAGAAGTGCCTATGATATTTGTTCTCAAAAACACCTCAGGGTCTTCAATAGATCTGTCAACATGGCTTTCGGCGGCAAAATTCACCACCATGTCAGGTTTTTCTTCCTCAAAAAGCTGGTTCACGCCGTCACGATCACAAATATCAAGTTTTACAAACCTGAAATTGCCATTATTCATAACAGGCTCTAACGTAGAAAGATTTCCTGCATATGTAAGCTTATCCAAACAAATTATCCTGTAGTCAGGGTATTTATTCAGCATATGAAAGATAAAATTTGAGCCTATAAATCCAGCTCCGCCGGTTACTATTATTGTCATAACTTTCACACCTTAAAAAATAATTCTGTCTTCTGCAACTCTTCTCAGATGCTCACCATAAGGCGATTTTCCGTAAGCATCAGCAGTTTCCAGAAGTTGTTCTTTAGTTATCCACTTCTCGTAATATGCCACTTCTTCTGGAGCTGAGATAACGACCCCCTGCCTGTTCTGAACAGTTTGGACAAAAACAGACGCCTCCATAAGACTTTCCATTGTACCTGTATCGAGCCACGCAAAGCCTCTGCCAAGCAGCTGCACCTTTAGCTTATCATCGTCAAGATAAATACGGTTGAGATCAGTTATCTCAAGCTCTCCTCTGGTTGACGGTTTCACCTCTTCAGCCTTTTTGCTCACTCCGCTTGGATAAAAATACAGACCGGTTATAGCATAATTAGATTTAGGATCTGACGGTTTCTCTTCAACCGAAATGACCTTACGCTCATTGTCAAACTCCACTATGCCAAATCTTTCAGGATCTTTGACATAGTAGCCGAATATTGTTGCATTTCCATTTTCAGCCTCAGCAACTGCATCACGGAGGTTTTTTCTGAACCAGCCACCATAGAAGATATTATCTCCCAAGATCATTGCACAAGAATCATCTCCGATGAACTCTTCTCCAATGAGAAAAGCCTGTGCCAATCCGTCTGGGCTTGGCTGAACAGCATAAGACAAATTAAGACCCATGCTTGACCCATCGCCTAGCAGTTCTTCAAAGCGTGGCGTATCTGTAGGAGTTGAGATAATAAGTATATCTCTTATACCCGCAAGCATAAGTGTGGAAAGCGGATAAAATATCATTGGTTTATCATACACCGGCAACAACTGCTTAGATGTTACTCGTGTTAGCGGATAAAGTCTAGTGCCTGATCCACCTGCCAGAATTATTCCTTTCATGTTGTCTCCTCTCAATTACTTCAAAATGATATCACATATCCTATCAACATCGTCAAGTGACAAATCAGCATAAAGCGGCAAAGTCAATACTCTTTCGCTTATATCAAGTGCCACAGGAGTTTCTGCAGGGTCATACTTGCCATTAAAAGCAGGTGATGCACTTGTAAGAGGGTAAAAATATTTTCTTGTGCCTATATCATTTTCTGCAAGCTTGTCCATTACTTCGTTACGGCTTGCCCCAAACACCTTTTCATCGAAAACAACAGGAAAATACGCATAATTTGATTTTACATCTGTCTGAGGTTGACACAATTTAATGCCCTCTATATTTTCAAGATGGCTGCGATATCTCTCAACAACACCCTTGCGCTTTAGTATCTCTGAATCAAAGTGTCTTAAGTTACAAATTCCCATAGCCGCCTGAAACTCGTTCATTTTTGCATTTCCGCCTATGTAAGCGACCTCTTCAGGACCATGGATACCAAAATTTTTAAGATCGTTCAATTTCTGAACAAGGCTGTCATCATGATAACAAACCGCTCCGCCCTCAATAGTGTTGAACACTTTCGTAGCATGGAAGCTGAACATTGAAGCATTGCCAAAGCAAGCACTTGACTTTCCCTTATACTCCACGCCAAAAGCATGAGCTGCGTCGTAGATCACTTTTAAGTCATGGTTCTTGGCAATCCTTTCAATCTCCTCTACATCGCACATATTTCCATAAACATGAACAGGAACGATCGCACAAGTTTTGTCAGTTATCAGATCCTCGATTTTTGTAACATCTATCGTATAGTCATCTGAATTGATATCACAAAACACTGGTTCAAGTGCATTTCTAACAATGGCGTGTGTTGTTGATGCAAACGTAAATGGAGTTGTTATTACTTCACTGCCTTTTGGAAAATTGAAAGATGCAATCACATTTTCAAGTGCAAGGTGACCGTTAGTATACAATGTAACGTGTGGCACGCCAAGCATTTCTTCCAGTTTTGCCTGAAGTTCTTTATGTTTCTTTCCCATGTTGGTCAACCAATGGCTATCCCAAAGTTCCTTTATTTCTTCACAGTATTCCTCATAGTCTGGCATTGAAGAACGGGTGACGAGAATTTTGCCCATAATAATCGCACTCCTAGCTTATAAATATCATATTTTATCTACAAAATTTCAGCAAAACATCCATGAAGTTAACTGATTGCGAAAAGTTCTGCTTAATCACTTACAACAAGCAATCATCCAACAGTTCCTTGCAAAAGTTATTTTTTTACATGATCATTTTCACACATATATTCGGAGATATCCAGCATGGAAATATCCTTTTGAGCCAATACTCCTATCTTTGCGCTAAGATACTCCTCAGGTTTATTACTCAGCCAATTAATAATTGTCTTTGGTAAATTAACGCCTGCAATATGACTAAATGGATAACCGCCTCCAAATCTTGCATTCAATTCCAGAACATATATGTCATTATTAGCAGTAACAAAAATATCACAATCAAGATTAGCTATATGTTTTAAAGCAAAAGATAAATTCTCACCTACTGATTTAATTCTATTATCATCAACAATTAGAGCGCAATCCGTTTCACCTGAACGCATCGCATATTTCATTCTAACAATAGTATTTTTGTAATTGCAATTTAAATCATTGATTACATCCAATCCATACTCTTGACCTTTAATCATTTGTTGAATCATGACTGCTTTATCCAAGTCTTGATTTGATTCATACTTAAGATATGACGAGAGTATATCTCTCTTGACTTTTTCATAAAAGACATTTAGTTCCTCAATATTGTCTGCAACATACACCCCGATCGAACCCATGCCCCAACGAGGTTTCACAATTACAGGAAATTCAATTTTCATATTATTGTAATCTTCATAAAAGGTTTCTTTTTTGATATATGTAAGAGGGGCATTAAAGCCATTATTAATTAAGAAATTATACGTATTCCACTTATCATTACAAATCTCGATAACTTTGGAATCAGATACAATAACCTCTATACCATTATCCTTAAATTCTTTTTTGTGACATGATAAAACGTATAGGTCAATATCAAAAAGAGATATTATTGCTTTAATACCATATTCTTTACAGTAGTTTAATAAGAATGGAATATAGTTTTCATCATATATAAGTGGAGTGACAATATGATAATCAGCATAAGCAAAAGCCGGAGACACAGGAGAACTGTTTCCTACATGAACAAAACCATCTCCATTTAAAGCTTCACGAAAATACTTAACCAAATATCCTCTTCTTCCAGCTGATGTAAGCAAAATATTCATATACCTGTCCACCTCAATTTAAATAATATACCAAATGTGCATCATTTGGCCTTTCTTCATCTTCAACTTGCCATTCTACAAATCCAATTTTCTTGTATAAATTCATCGCTCTAACATTGCTTGGTACTGCATAGAGGTGAATACCTTTCAAATGCATTTGTTTGCATATATCTACAAATTTTTCAAGGAGAAACTTAGCGTATCCCTTACCTCTACATTCAAGAGACGAAGCCACAATGGATATATACGCCATTTTACCTGTGGTATTTTCCACGTATCCAGCAACTAAAGAACTTACCACGTTATTTTCTATAACAGCGCATATAGTCGCATGACATTTAAGTTTCTCTGCATACTCTTTCAAATCTACTTTAGACGAAAGATGTATTGGAAAATCTCTATCAACTTTATTTAAAAAGGAATATATTTGAGTAACATCTATTTCTGATTCTATGCGTAATAATTTATTATCAATATCGCTAAAAACCTCACTGCTTATAGCCAAATTAATTCATCTACTTTCTAACTTTTTTCAACATACATACAATATACTGATAGCTCTCAATGCGAAATATTTCCGCACCTATCCAATAGACAACTATTCCCAGTGAAACCTGTATCAAAAATGTTAATAGAGAACTTAAATTGAATATCACAACAGAATAAACTATTGCCCCCATTAGCACCGACAATCCAATTTGCGGGAGCATATCCTTTACTTGTTCCAAATATGAATATCCAAGTAAAAGTCAAGAACGCTAGATCAGATGCATAGTCAACTATTCCGTCAATCTTTTCATTTTTAGCAATCTGAAGAATCTTTTCTTTAGCTGTTGTGCTCTCTAAAAAAACTTATCAGCAACATACTGTCTAGGATTATCTGTAAGATAATCCTACAGAATCGTACAATATCTAAATTTCTTTGCATTTTCTATAGCTATTACCTATTGTACTGAACCCAAAAACAACAATATTATTTTCATTATAAAATTCTTCATTTCTCAATTTGTCTATTACGTTTTAACTTTTTCTTAAGTAGCATCATATCACCTGAAACAAGTATCCTAACAAATCTCTCAAACTTCCGATAAAAATTAATTATTGAGTAATTATACCCCATTATCCGATTTCTTTTCTTTTCATATTTAACATCAGGAATAACGTAATCATTAATCTTTAAAGGAAAATCCACATCATATACTTTACTATTAAACACTTTTCTTATTCCCCTAGGCAATTTATTTATTTCTGCAGAATGCGAGGAATTACCAGTTGCACCAATATTACTTATCATGTTCTTTTGTGGAATAATTTGCAATCTGTTCTGCGAATACATATTAAATTCTATCCAAAACTCATTTCCTGCAACATGGCCCTCATACGTGGACTGTTTCGCATATGCATTAAGACGACGCCATGCAATCCTATTGTGTTTAGTCCTACTCTTTAGCAAATTCATTGTGTATGCACTTTCTCCATAAGAAAAATCTCCGTATTGCATGTATCTATTTCTCCACGTTGCTATTCCCCAAATTGAACCCTGTCTTGAAAAGAAATAATCACAATCAACATCTTCATAAACTCCAAGATGGTTAAAACCACAAATACATTCTATCCGCATATCATCCTTATATTTTTCTAGCAATTCAGCGCAAAATCGAAAATAAGACACAGATGGTATTTGATCATCTTCTAATAAGATACACCGATCTACAGTTTTCCATATTAAACTATAGGTTTTCTTTGCCATACTATAGAGCCCATTATTTTTTTCTTCATAAAGTCTGTATACTTGACAATCCCAATCAATACCTTCATCTATCAACTTTCGGTTGGCATATATAGCTTGCCACTCTTCGTCATTTCTTCCACCGTCAGACTGTATAAATAAAATACTTGGTCTTGCTTTCTTTATCACTTCAAATTGTCTTCTCTGACACTCTGGCCTGATCCAAATATTGATCCTCACTGGTATATCAACTAAATACTTCTTTAATGCACTCATACTATTTTACTTCCTTATTAAACTAATCTTATCATTAAGCCCACCTGCTATCTTCCAATATAAAAGAGATAACAGGAAATAGCTTAAACCACCAACAAGCACCTCAATCATAAGAGCTGACATTGAGTTGTCAATGATCTTTGACAACCATCTCATAACAATAAACATACAAAATCCCAGAATCACATACTTAACTAATATGAATAGCCAGTGTCTTATATCAACACCCTCATGTCTTTTAAATTGAATTATCATTACAACAATTTGTGCCACTAATGTTGCAACAGCAGCACCCAATGCCTTGTACGCAAAAATCAAGGGAAAATTAAGTGAAAGATTGACCACAGTTCCTATAAAAAGTGCCCATGCATATAACTTATCATGGTGAAAAGGCACAAGATACTGCATACGATAAAACATACATACTGCATTGATTAATAACAAAGGTGTCATAATATAGATTATTGGAACACATTTCTCATAACCGCTGCCAAAAAAAACAGATACAAATTCCTTAGCACAACCAGCAATACCAAATGATAAAAGTACCGCCATCCATATAACGATATCATATGATCTTGATATAAAAACCAAGCTCTCCTCTCTTTTATCTTGAGATATCATAGCTGAGATTCTAGGAAATAATACTGTACTTACACCGCTAATCACAGTAAGTGGAATGTTTATTATTCTATCTGCGTTATAATAATATCCAAGTTGCTCATATTCTGACATCGAACCAAGCATAAGCTTGTCCATACTGCCAAACAAAACACCAGAAAGCAAAGGAATGAATAGAACAAAAATCGGTTTTATATGTTTTTTTATGTCAGACCATTCAGGTTTATACCATATCAATCTGCTTTTTAGCAAAGGTAATATAGATATAACACTTATAAAATTACCACCTGCCATTATTAATGTATAAACCAAAAGAGGATTATGACCCTTTCGAACAAACAAAACTATCGATATAACAGTTAAAAATTTTATAATTATATTTCTTGTAACCGTAATTTTAAATTCTTCAAGTCCAAAAAAAAACCAGTTAACATCAAACAATGCACTTAAAATCCAAAAAGTCTGCACAACAAAAATTATAGTATTCGCTGGAACAAAAAGCATTACATATAAAAGATAAAGAGCAATACATACAACTGACATAAAACCTTGTATTGCATAAATGCACCAAAATCTTTTTGATACTTCGCTAGAATCAGTTGCCTCTGCTATCGACCTCGTGCCGTAGTTTACCACTCCAAGCATAGCAAATATAGTAAAATAATTTGATACAGTTAGAGTGTAAGAAAAGACGCCAAGTTTTTCAGGGCCTAACTCTCTTGAAATAATTGGTGTAGTTATAAGCGGTGTAATCGTAGCTAAAACATTATAAATAGTTTGATAAACCGCATTTTTAGCAACAGACGCTTTTGGTTTTTCCATAATAGTTTCTCCCGAAAAATTCATAATAAACCACGATTATATGTATTGCAAACAATACTTACCACCAAAATAATCCACTCCGTTTTTCTTGTAACCGAAACTTTTAAAACCATTTAAATATCTTTATCCTTTAGCCCACGCAGTAGTAAATGACCATTAATTAATAACCAAACAACAATAACACTGCTAAGATATGCAAATGATGAAAGTAAATCTCCTCTGCACACAAAAAGGAAATAACCTACCATATAACAATATAATGGTTCAAACACCCCAAAATTATCGTCATATTTGTTTTGCCAAAAACCGTTATCAAGCCACTTGATTAGAATACCAAACAATAGTGCACAAATCAGCATTCCAATCACACCAAAGTTAATTAACATTTCACCTGGTAAAGGACACGATACATTTTTAAAATTCCAGCCTAAATTATCTGCTATAAAATAGCCGCTACCATAAGGCTTAGTTTTCCATATTGAACGAGGAATAAAAAAGAAAACAACTCCAAGTAATTGATGTCCAAACGCAGATCCATAATCAGAAACATAGTTATATGTCAAGCCAAACATAGAATACGCATCATAATCACCGGCAAGCCACTCAGTTGAAAGATTATCTATAACTCTTTTTATTGCCAAACCAATATCAACATCAACAAAGGAGGTATTCCTAAAAGCGTTAAGAAATGGAAACACTATCATAAACGAGAAAATCAACAAAATTGAAAAGAAGTGATTGTGCTTTAGCGACGGAAACATAAGCAAAAAGCACCCTAAATACAATCCAGCTATAACATTTCTTGAACTACCAGTAGGAAAATATGCAATCAACATACAAAAACAGCAAATCATCATTGGCAATTTTATTTTTGTTTTACGATAATATAAAATAGAATATGCTGCAGAAAAATACATCATAGACATCAATAATTTGTCAACAATCATAGATAACGACCCATTATCAGATACTGAAAGTGATGACGTTTCTCGCGACAAGAGATTAACAAAGCCAACTTTACTAATTCTATACACACAAATGGCTATAGATACAAATACAAAAGTCGAAATTATTTTTAATATCGGCGTGCAATCAACCATTAACACTTCTGTATGCTTATCTCTGCATATTTTTGTTCCTAGTATCAAAAAAAATGACCACAACAAAAGGCATATATTAAAAACAAATATATTGGAATCAGTATAATCATATGAGATCCAAGGGAATGACCCATTTAAATACTGCGTAAATCCCGCAAAAAAGAAAAAATATAAGCAGAAGAACCATATTATGAAAAGTAATGAATACGACTTCTTTGCTAATTCATTTATCAACATTATGAACCATAGTAAACCATTTACCAGAAATGATACAATAGCATAACCACTTACATGGGAAATAGTTGTATGTTCAAACATATTTAAGCATACTAAAAGTGCAAAAACTATCATTCCATATGAAAATAATATTTGCTTGGTAGATAACAAAAACTTATCCGTGGAACTTTTTTTACAAATCTTCATCAACAATCCCCAAATATAACTTCAAACAATCATTTTTATCAAAACATTGATCACTTAACGATAGGTCATTATTTATTAATTTCATAATTTTATCAAATGCTCCGTAATCAATTACATTTTCCTTAGGCACACTCTCCACACTTCCCCCAGTGTCATAAGTAATAACAGGCGTGCCACAAGCCTGAGCCTCAAGATTGACTGTGGGGTAATTGTCCTCATAAGTCAAATTCAAAAAAACATCCGCAGCCGTATAGATCTCTGCCAACTCGACCGCACTGTTCGTCCTTGTTATCTTTATAATGTTGTCAGGCACTTCCTTGATCTGCCTTTCAGAAAGACCAACAAGGACGATTTTATAATCATCATCAAGCATTTTTGACAACTTAACAAAATCATTTAATCCCTTGCGTTCATCCCAAACAGCAGCTACACCAAGAAGAACTTTTTTATCTTCAATATGATATCTCTTCCTAAAATCACTTGGTGTCGGTTTAAAGATACTTGTATCAATGCCATTATTTATAACTTCTACAGGATAATCTTTCAAAAATGACTCCTTGACTAATCCAGCCAACCACTTTGATGGAGTAACCAAAGTCATATCTTTGACCCCAGTAAACGCTGCCTTTTTTCTCTCAAAATTCTCCCCAACATTGCCTCTGAAACTACATGAAGGATAGCTTTTAAGCTGTGAACAGTCTTTGCACTGAGTTTTCCAATTATCACAGCCAGCCGCAGTAAAATATGCACAATGACCTGTAAAAGCCCAGCAGTCATGTAAAGTCCAAATAACTTTCATCTGCGGTCTTGATTTTATCCAATCAAAAAGCATTTCAATATTTATGTAATATCCGTGGATATTGTGCAAATGCAGGATATCAGGATCATAGCTGTCCGCCCATGTCAAAAACTTTGCCGTAGACTTCTTTGAGCCAAATCCGTGAGTATCAAACAGCCTCGTCTGAATCGCATGGAGTTTATTATCAATATCAGAACCAATCTTCACAGAATATTTCTGATATTTTTCAGGCACATTTTCCCTGCCATAAGCGATCTTCACCTCGTACCCATTTTCAACGAGCACATCTGCAAGGTCGGTGCATATTCGCCCTGTGCTACGTATACCGCACACGGAATTTATCATCAGAACTTTCACTCTGCTATCAAATCCTCACTTAAAGAATATATCTATCTTATCCATAACTTTTTTCTTTTCATAATTATCGAAAAAGTATGTGGTACTATTTTCTGACATTTTCTCAATATCAGACTCTCTCATTTTAATAATACTCTCCGCCAAAGCCTTTGCATCACCAAGCTCACTGCACACTCCACAAGCTGCCTGTTCTATTATCGACTTAGTTTCGCCGTTTGCAGATGCAATAATAGGCATTCCACACGCCATATAACTCTGCAGCTTTGCAGGCACTGTCATTCTCCACAACTTGTTATCTGCAAAAGAAAGAAAAGCCACATCACATGAGCACAGCATTTCAGGCATACGCTCCGCAGGCTGTCTGTCGATCATCACAAACATATCTTTTACGCCATACTTTTCTATCTGCCCAAGGAAATTATCTTTTTCCCTGCCGTCGCCGACAATAATAAACTTCACATTCTCATTTTTAAGTAGCTGTGCAGCTCTAGGCAGTATGTCCAACCCCTGAGCTTGTCCTATATTACCCGTGAAGATGACTTTGAATGAGTCGTCATCAGGTATCTCAGGCACAGACCTCTTTTCAACAGGTTTGTAAAACTCCTCTGCATACTGAGGCAGATACCTTACCCTGTCTTTATTCACTCTGAGCCTCTTGCGTATCTCTTTAACAAAACTTTCAGACGTTGCAAAAATAATGTCACAGTTTTTATATATGTGATCCACCATTCTCCGTATAGGCTTTATGACCAACGGACTATGGATACCTGTCACCGTTTCAACATTCTCAGGCCAAAGATCCTGAACATAGAGATAGTTAGGTATCTTACGCCTTTTAGAATACCACACTCCCAGCAAAGCCTGTGTCATTGGCGACACTTCAAAAGTAAAAACGTAATCGGCCTTTATCTTGGTAGTAAACGCCCACACAAATCCCGAAACCACAAATGACAAATAGTTCAGTGCAAGCCTGACCGCTCCGTGGCCTCTTGACAGCAAAAATATTCTTATTATCTTAACGCCCTTCCAGCGTTGTTTAGTTCTCTTGAACCAGCCATAACCCTTGTAATATTCACCCTTAGGGTAATTTGGATATCCTGTAACTACAGTAACATCATATCCTCTTTTGACCCATTCGGCACAAATATCATTTATTCTGAACTGTTCAGGGTAAAAATACTGGCTTATGACCAAAATTCTCTTCTTACTCATGTCTTCCCTCTGTGCGTATTATGCTTTCTCTCAGCGTATACACCATGTAATTTTCCTTATACTGACTAATAGATCTATCATAATACAAATTACCAAAAGCCTTATCCACTAGTGAAGTAAATAGGCCAAGAAGTTTCAAACTCCATTCAAAACCTTTTACTAATCTGACTTTCCTGCCATGAACCTCACCGATCATTTTCACCATCACAGAAGTATTACTATACTCTCTGTTCTGCGGCCAAAAAGTGCCATGTTCCTCATTTTTTATCATGAGCCTTACAAACTCGGCAAGATTTTCAACATAGAGCATTGAACGATAATTCTTTACATACGGAAAAACAGGCATTTTCTGTGCCAGCTTAGACATCAAAGGGTAATTACCCTTGCTGCCTTTTCCATATATCATTGGTGGACGCAATATTACCACCTTGAAATCATCATCTTCCAGCTTTCGCAGACCGCTCTCCGCCCTGACCTTGCTGTCACCATAACAGTTGGCAGGCGAAACCGGCGTGTCACGTTTGATGCACTTTTTCTTTCCGATAGGAGCACTGTTGCCATATACTATGGCACTGCTCATAAAAATAAACTGTTTAACGCCCTCTTTTTTGGCTTTTCGGGCAGTTTCTATAGTAAGATCAGTGTTTACTCTATAGTACAACTTTTCCTTTTCTTTTGATATCTTGCCAGCGTCAGAATGTGCAATACCTGCCACATGAAACACAACATCATAATAAGAAAAGTCCCTATCCTTCCAAGAGTCACCTATCATATCTACTGTATCGATCTGATATTCATCAGACCACTTTTTCATGTAGTTTTCAAACGACGTTCCAACGTAACTGTTTGCACCAGTGATCAAAATTCTCTTCATGCCTGATCTGCCTTTTCGTCATCAGTATTCATCATACCTGTTCCGCCCTCAACGACTCCGTCATGTTTCAAAACAGACTTTATCGTGCCGAAGAAACACTTCACATCAAAGAAAAATGATTGCTTTTCAACATACTCGCCGTCAAGCCTTGCCTTAACTGGGATCTCAAGCTCATCTCTTCCACTTATCTGTGCAAGTCCCGTAAGTCCCGGCTTTACGTCATTTGCACCGTACTTATCTCTCTCAGCAGTCAGCAGATCCTGATTCCAAAGACCCGGTCTTGGTCCGATTATAGACATATTTCCTACAAAAATATCCCATATCTGTGGCAACTCATCAAGGCTGCTCTTTCTCAGAAACTTTCCTACCCTCGTTATGTACTGGTCAGGGTCATCAAGCATATGCGTAGGCACATCATGCGGCGTGCACATCTTCATTGATCTGAATTTGTGCAGCTTGAAGTACCTTTTATTCTCACCCAATCGTTTCTGCGTAAACAGCACTGGACCCGGATCATCTATCTTTATCGCTATTGCAATAGCAGCATAAACTGGCGACAACGCAACCAATCCACAAAAAGAAAGAGCCTTGTCTATCGCTCTCTTTATGTATCTGTTATAAACGCCGCCGACCTGCTCAGAATCACCCACTGCAACAAGGTGACCTCTCACGCCGTCAGCATTCTCAGGATCATTCTCGTCCTCTACAAACTCAACTTTTTTGCCCTCAAGAGGATTTTTCTGATCGTCCTCACCATCATATACAGTGCCGCCCTTCTTATGCTTTGCGACCACACTGAGTACACCATATGCTGCCCCAAGCACTGCCAGCGAACCAACTATGACTTTCTTTACTTTCTTCTTATCCATACTCTACTTCTTTCCACGAAAAACGATTCCATAATCGACTCTTGTACCCTTTGGCACAACTGAGCCTGACGCAACGATCGCACCGCAATTAATGTGACACACGTCCTCAAGCACGCTGTTGTGATTGACCACTGCCCCTGAAGAAACAAAACAGCCCTCCCCAACACAAACCGCTGTAGACACGACAGCTTTAGGTTCGATAATGCATCCGCCTCCGATTTTTGCCGAAGGTGAAACATACGCCTCAGGGTGTATCAGCGTCGCAAGGTCATATCCACATTTTTTCAGTTTCAGCAGATATTCAGCCCTTGCCGCTGCGTTGCCTATAGCCACAACAGCATTTCTGTACCTTTCTTTATAAATATCCATATTTCGGATATTGTCCAAAGCAGTGTCATTAGTATCGTCCAGAAAATCAATACGGTCAAACTTTCCCATAGCCTGTGCTATCTCTTTGGCGATCATACCATACTGACCAGCACCCAAAATAAGCAAATTACCCATAAGTCCGCTCCCGTCAAAACTTTCAAACACCTGCATGATTTTTCTTTATACAGAAATATGTTATCAGGTTTTTACACACTCTCATGTTAATAATTCTATCACAAATTAGCGATTTAGTCAAGCATTTGTCAAGGATAATTGTATAATCTTGCAAAAAACGTGCAATTTCAGTATATTAAACAATGCTAACCAAAGCCCAAACGCTGTGTTTGTGCACTTTTATGCTAAGCAATTTGCTAAATAAAATATATATTTTCACACTCCGACGTATGCAAAAAAGCCTCGCCTTTTTTCGACATTTAAGCTTGCGTAATACCATATTGCACCAGCCCAATGAAAATTCTATTAACAAAAGCAACGCCGGCAGTGCCCTTACAATCAAGCTTTATAATGACAAATGACCAGTATTGAGATACTTTATCAAGTATTTGTAAATATCTTGCTGTGACAGAAATGTGCAAAATATGTGTCACACTCCCTGTCACATATTGACACACTGTAAAAAAAGGTCTATAATTGTATTATAAAATTATTTATGGGAGGAAATTCTTATGAAGAAACTATTAGCAACAGTGCTTGCATTGACGCTGACATTCGGAACGTTTGCGTTGCCAAGTGCTGAGGGAGGTCTGACACTCAGTGATTTTAGTATTACTGCCAGTGCTGAAGAAAGTGATGACTATGGGTATATCTATGGCGATTTTCGCTATGATTACGACGATGATGACGGTAACTTGTGCATACGTGCTTATGTAGGAAATGCTACCGATATTGTCGTTCCATCTTCGATCAATGGCAAAAGCGTAACTGTCATTGGAGATTCTGCATTTGGAGAAAATGACAAGATCAAAAGCGTTGTTATTCCTGAAGGGGTAAAAACTATTAACGCATATGCATTCATGGAGTGTCCAAACTTGACAAGTGTTACTCTGCCTAATTCATTGACTTATATCGATACTTGTGCCTTCTACGAGGATGCTAACCTGACGGACATAACGATCCCAGAAAGCGTTACATTTTTCGGCGGCAGTGCTTTGGATAAAACAGGCTGGATGAAAAAACAGCAAGAGAAGGATCCATTTGTTATTGTAAATAATATTCTCTTGAATGCAGAAACCTGTAAAGGTGATATAGTAATTCCTGATAATGTCACATCTATATGCCGTGATGCTTTTGCGGGCAATGACAAAATCACAAGCGTTAAAATTCTTTCAAACGTAAAAGAATGTGGTACAGATGCTTTTTCCTACTGTCAAAATCTTGTTTCCGTTGATTATAACGCTGACACACCTTACATTCCTGGAGAATGTTTTGGGAATTGTCCAAGTCTTGAAAATGTAACTATGTCAGACAACATAATTGGTATAGACTATTCTGCATTTTCAGGATGTTCAAAACTTAAAGATGTTACTTTGTCAAAAAAACTCCAGAGCATTGAAGAGTCTGCTTTCAGTGGTTGCCGCAATTTAGATTCAATTAATTTACCATCAACTCTTGAATATATAGGCAACTTAGCCTTTTGTGAGTGTGACAAACTTGAAAACGTTTATATACCGGCATCTGTAACAGAAATCTCTTATATAGCGTTCTGTTCCTGCCCAAATTTCAAAAGTTATGTAGTTGACCCTAAAAATGAAAATTATTCTTCACTCAATGGCTGGCTTTGCAATAAAAACGGTGACACTGTTATTGATTTCCCAGACGGTATAACTGACATAGTTTTTCCTTCAAGCATAAAAACCATTGGTCGAAGTGCATTTGACTCAGCTGAGTTTGAAGAGATAACCATTCCTGACACTGTTACAAAAATCGAGGATGGTGCTTTTGCAAACAATAGTAAACTAAAAAAAATAGTGTTGTCAAAGAATTTAAAATGTGTTGGCGATTTGTTCCTATCTTGGTGCTCGTCATTAGAGCAAGTTGAATTCCAAGGTGAACTTGAAGATCTTGGTTCAAATGCTTTCTCGAATTGCAGCAATTTAAAAAGCATTACACTGCCAAACGGTATCACTGAATTAGGAGACAATTTATTTTCAAGTTGTGTATCTTTGGAAAATGTAGTGATTCCGGACACTGTAAAAATTATTCATGAGGCTGCTTTTTATGATTGTGACAGTTTAACAACCATATCTCTTCCAGACGGTTTGGTATGTATTGACGACTTCGCTTTTAATAACTGTGATAAATTACAGTCTATAGCAATTCCGGATAGTGTCACAAGCATTGGCGATGATGTCTTTACTAACTGCAATAATCTTACAGACTTAAAAATAGGCAGCGGAATCAAAAAAATCAACTATTATGATTTTAAGGATGTAAAAGGCATTAAGAATTTAACACTCAGTGAAGGTCTTGAAGAGATAAGTTCTTGTGCATTCACTAACCAACCAAACCTCAAATATGTAGTAATCCCTAAGTCTGTTACATCTATCGGCGAAAGAGCCTTCGGCTTTGAACTGTACTATTTAGACGAGAATGAAGAAAACTATGGTTATAGAAACGTTGACGGTTTTAAGCTTGGCGTATACGCAGGCACAGCTGGTGAAGAGTACGCAAAGACTTTCAACATTCCGTATGACATAATCCCTGACCACACCCATTCCTACACAAGCAAAGTCACAAAGCCTGCCACTTGCACAGAGAACGGCGTGAGAACATACACCTGCGAATGTGGCGATTCCTACACAGAAACTATCCCTGCAACAGGTCACAACTACGGCGATTTCGTTGTCACAAAGCCTGCGACCTGCACTGAAGACGGCGTAAAGACCAAGACTTGTGCAAACTGCAATGACAAGATAACTGAATCTATCCCTAAGACGGGTCACTCTTCCAGCGACTGGATAATCGACAAAAACGCTGCGATAAACGTCAAGGGTTCAAAGCACAAGGAGTGTAAAGTCTGCAAAACAGTCCTTGAAACTGCCGAGATCCCTGCACTTCCTATGATTAGCATTCAGGGTGCGAGCGTGAGCGTTTCAACAAGCAGCTACATTTTCGACAACACAGCTAAGACACCTTCCGTAACTGTTACTCTGAACGGCAAGACGCTCAAAAACGGCGTTGATTACACAGTTACTTACTCAAACAACAAAAATGTTGGTCTTGGTATCGTGACTATAACCGGTAAGGGCGACTACACAGGCACTATCACAAAGAATTTCAAGATCTATCCTGCTAAGCAGTCCATTCAGAAACTCGAAACAAGATACAAGGGATTCTTTGTTGACTGGGTACAGAAAGGTTCTGCAACAGGCTACGAGGTACAGTACAGCACAAGCTCATCGATGTCAGGTGCGGTAACAAAGAAACTCACAGCAAACAAGCCTGATACTCTGACTGTCAGCAAGCTCAAGAGCGGCAAAAAATACTATGTTCGTGTACGTTCATACACAAACGTGAACGGTGAAGTTTACTACGGCGACTGGTCTGACGTTAAGTCTATCACCACCGCAAAGACCAATTTCAAAAAGGCAAAGATAAGCGGTATAAAGACCAAGTCCTACACAGGCAAGGCTATCAAGCAGAGCATCAAGGTCACATACAACGGCAAGACCCTGAAAAACGGCAAGAACTACACGATCTCCTACTCGAACAACAAGAAGGTCGGCACTGCTAAGGTCACTATCAAGGGCAAAGGCACATACGGCGGCGTTATCACAAAGACCTTCAAGATAAACCCTGCAAAGCAGAAGATAAAGAGCCTTAAAGCCAAGTCAAAGGGCTTTACAATAAACTGGGCACAGAAGGATTCCGGCACAGGTTACGAGATACAGTACAGCACAAATTCGTCCTTCAAGGGTGCGACTAAAAAGACTGTAAAGAACAAAAAGACTTCAAAGGCAACGTACTCAAAGCTCAAGGCTAAGAAGAAATACTATGTAAGAGTTAGAACTTACACTGATGTGAACGGAACAAGATACTATGGTTCATGGTCAGCTGCTAAGAGCGTGACGACAAAGAAATAATAATCAAACAGAAAATGAAATGCTCCCCTTTTGTTAGACAATGTGGTATAATAGAAATATACCAATAAAAAATCTAACGAAAGTGCGGCGCTGATATAGCAGTATAATCCCAACTACTATATTAAGACCAAAACAGCGAGCTATGAAAGCGAAAGACAGATACTTCCAAAAGAGAGGTGTCTGTCTTTTTACATAGAAGAAACGACTTCCGTTATTAGATTTAACTGGAACTAGTGGTCTGAACTAATTTATTCTTTATGATTTCCAGACTTTTAAAACCATTATGTTCAGATGAAAATCCTGATATAATTGCTTCCATCGTTTCGGAACTCCAGTAAATCGTTAGTTTTTTCTTTGTGCGAGTTATCGCTGTGTAAAATACACCTTTTGTTATTTTTTCGGTATTAACGCTCGGAATAACAACTTTTACAGAATCATATTCTAAGCCTTGTGCTTTATGAATCGAAACGGCATATGCTAACTGGAAAGGTATAATAGTCTTCTTAGCGTCTTCCTCGTCATCAATTTCATCTTCATCGAAAGCATATACAATAAGTTTAATCCGAGTTTTTTCATCAAGTGTGTCAATATACTCAATCTGGTCTGATTTACACTGTTGTTCAGTGATTATAGTTTCGACATCAATAATAAATGCTATTTGATCGTCTGTCTTTTCTATGTCTACAATAATTCCTTTAAGGTTATTATAGAGGTATGTGAAACGAGAGTTATCATTAAAAAGGATTTTGTCTCCCTTTTTAAACCTCCAGCTTTGCCATATTATAGCTTCTCCATTTGGATTTGCATTTTGGAAATAACTGTTTATATTATTTAACCCGAATTTCCCATCATAGTTTAAGCATAAAACAACTTCATCTTTAACATCAGAAGTAAAAATATCTGATCCTATTTCCTTTGAAAAGGGTCCGTCTATGACGAGTTTTTCGGTGATTCTAACATCATTGTTCCTTACTTCTTCCCATAGGCTCAGTAAGTTTTCTTTCCGAGTCCGCCAAGTATCAAGTAATTCAACGTTAGCTCCATGTGTAGTTATAATATCTTTAGCATAATAAAACCAGTTACCAAAATCAATTGATTCGATTTGATTTACATCTCCCGCTAGCACAATTAATGAGTCTTCACTAATCTTATTCACAAATTTGAGCATTGTAAAATTATCAATTATACTACACTCATCAACAAATATAATATCATAATCCGGCAGTTCAACTTTTCTTGTAAAGCTATCAAAACTTATGAATTCAGAACCATTACCAGGATTGTCAATGCGCCTTTTAAGATGTTGGATTGCGGTATGGGTTTTAGTGAGAAAGAGCTTCTTAGCCTTGGGCAAAAGACTTGAAATATAGTTAATGAGAGTTGTTTTACCTGTTCCAGCCGCACCATATATAAGAAGCAGCTTGGAATTCACAAAAGCATATTTTATTGCATTCTGTTTGGATACATCAACATTATCAAGAATAGACTTATTATCCTTGATGAACTTGGCGTTTAATTGCTTTTGCCCTTTAATTCCACTTTTTGAAAGGTCTAATAGTTTTTGCAGTATTTGTAATGTTGTGCTTTCATATGAAGCGATGGTAACATATTCTTGTTCATGCAGTATATTAAACCCTTGACGTGTTTCCCACGCATCTAAATACTCATTATATGTAGCTATATCCGTATCAGATGCGATTTCGCTAGAATTAAAATATATTTCACCAGAATTCTTGATTTTGTTCTTTAAAACCAGATACGGCGATATAGTTTTTAATTGTGCTGTTCCAGCTGCACTCATAATTTTTGCTATATTACCATTACTTGTCTTGCTTCCTGCATAATTAGCCAGATAAGGATTCTTTTCAAATGGGAAACACTTTTTGGCAAAATAAAATGGCGTTTTAGGCATAGGAGAATTAAATTGATTTGGTATAACATCAGATATTCGGTCTTCACGCATATTAATCAAAAGAAATCTTATGGTGTTCTTTCCGAACGTGACACATTCGCTAGAAAAATACATTCTTAATGTTTCAATTACCGTCTTGAAATAACAAGTTTTAGCATTTTTATAGATCCGATCAACTACATCATTGAAGCTGATTTCTTTTAAATCGATAAGATCAAGCAAGGTCATGCCTGTGTTCGTTAAAAAATCCATCAGTTCAGAATATTCACCATAGTTCTTACTTATTTTTAAACTAATGTTTAGTATCCTTCCAAGTTTGTTTAAACAAGTAGGTGTAATGGATACCCTCCAGTTTGTGATGATTTTTATATTTGAAGCAATACCCCATAAATCAATCGTTGTGTCGGTATAGCCAATATTAATTGAATAACCAGTTGAAATATTCTGCTTTGAATAAACAGTTATTCTATTAAATTTAGTAGCATATTTATTGGCTAATTGCAAGGTGATTTCATAATAGCGTTTGGTGCCAACATAAAATGGTGTTTTCTTTTGAACATAAAAACGTGTGCTTTCCATAGAACGAGGTGATAAATCCGTAGATTCAATAGCTTTTGCAACTATATTATAGTACTCGTTGTCAAGTTGATCCGTATTTAGTGGGAACTTTTCAAGGTTTTGCAAGATTAAAATCTTGTAAATATTATTGAAAAATTCTCTAATCTGCCACATGAAGTTATAGTATTTTAGCATCAATCTTTCAGATTGACCATCTTCCGGAATACGGCAATCAATATACTTTAATCCTCTTAAAAAATTAGCAAGATATTTAGTTCTCAAATCGAGTTGAGCTTGTTCATATGCTAATTGAAGATTTGGCTTTGAGCATCCAAGATTATAAGAGTTTAGTAAAAGAGCCGCTCTACAAAGATCATATAATCTCGGTAGAATATCTTGTGAGACTTCATCTCTAGTTGCGCCAAGGCTTTCTATTGTATCAATACTTCTGACTATCGACCTATTACAAGCCATTACAATTCTTTTGATATCATCAAGATTAAGCTGAGTTGAACTAAGCTTATTTACAAATGAATGATGTTCAATTATACGATCAAGTTTTTTACAAAAATCAATAATACTTTCATCGGTATTAAAAATTTCCTCTTCTGCCTCAAAAGCAACAGTTGTACTACCTTTGGAAAAATCAATCGAATTAATATAGTCTACGGACATATATTTCCAGAAAACACGCTCAGAGCCTCTTTCATCAGGATAAAGTACAACAAAGAGTATTCCAGGGTCTAAGGTGACATCCATAGCCATCGTTGCAGGAAAACCAAGACTTTGCAGTGAATATTTGATTTTCCCATTATCCTCTCTGTATGAATGAGATCCTTTTATCTGAACAAAGAAATTTTGCTTAGGTCGCCTTGATACATCAGGATCTGCTACATATTCAAACGTTCCATCAGTATTAGGCCACTTATCATTAGATGCAAATAATGGGTTAATCCGCCCATTTGAACGAAAAAAGAATTCTAATGTAGAGACAGCAGCTTCGTCTTCTGCTGATCTTTCAGTATGCGTTTTTATGTGCTTTTCTATTAGTTCTTTGGGCTGCTCTAACATTTTTTACTCCTTTCTCTGCCTAAGGCAAACAATCGCATCATTCAACCGTATTATAATAATCTAGTCTTAAATCATTAAGTTCTTTTCGTACAGCCCGCCAATCCTTCATGTACAAATCCATATATGAAATAAAAACTGAATTATGTGTACGTTCCTTTAAATGGAGAAGTTCATGCAATATTATATACTCTAAACACGCGATTGGTTTCTGTGCAAGCTGTAAATTAAACCATAGTTTTTTCTTCTCTGTATTACAAGTTCCCCAGCGAGTTAACATATATTTGGTTTGCCAAGAATCACAGTATAGCTCAGTAAGCCTTTCCCACTTCGGAAGTAATCTTTCAATTTCCGCTTTTAGTAAGATACGGTACTGCTCTCGCACATAGTTTTCTCTTTGCTTTACTGTACTTTCTTCACGCATAGAGAGTATTACCTTATCTCCTTTTATTTCAAATCCGTTCTTTTGTGAATTAGGCTGAAAGGATAGATAATATTGTTTTCCCCATATGAAAAGCGTTTCTCCGCTTACATACTGACGTTTAGTGCTTCTTGCCTGATGTTGAAACTTTTCAATCTGTTTTTTGATCCAAATAAGATTTGTTCGGGCATATATTTCTATTGCCTTATCATCAATAGATGCCGGAGCTGAGATAACGACGTGTCCATCAGGAGGCTTGACCTGAAGATGCATATTCTTGATATTCTTTTTATGGATATCAATAGGTATGCCAGAAATCATAATTGTCATATATTAGTATTCCTCCTGCTTTTCAATGATTTTAAATAATCTTTCGACTTCAGAATCATCATTAAGAATAATGAATAAAGCTTTCTTTATTCTGTTTTCTTTTATAGGATCACCACGGAATCCGCTCATTTTACTGCTAAGAACAGCATTATGAAGTTTGATTGCTAATATTTCATTACCGTCAGTATTATCATATATAGCTTGCAAAGCCTTACTTTTTCTTATGCTTTCAGGATAGTCTTCATTTTGTTCCGGATGTTCAACATTTTTAGCAAGTTTTATTTGTTCCTCAAGGAGTTCTTTATAAGAGATAACGCCTTGCTTTCTTTTTTGAATCAGCTCATCCAGTATTGCTGACATCTTTTCATAATACTTAGGGTTGACCGCAACTTTTTCTACCATTTTACGACGAATATTATTTTCAATCGCTTCAGCTGCTCCTTCTTTTTTATCTGAGGGGGCATCTTCTTCGGTCATGGTTTCTCCCTGTTCTGCTACGAAATCAAGTAGTGTTAGATCATCGAATTCACCGATTTTAACGCTATCTGAAGCTGTAATATAGTTGTCAATCAGTTTACGCATATCCGGCTCATAAGCTTTAAAATCCAAGAAGTCTCCGCTTTTATTTCCGATTGTCTGTTTCAGCTCAACATAGAATTTTACTTTTTCATCGTATGCAGATACTTCTTTGGCAGTATAAATATCAACCATGTATGGCTTGGCTTCTGCAAATGCACGAACTAAACCGCTTACAAGCTTATACAGCCTTTCTCTAAGACGAGAATAGATCTCATCAGTTTCTTCGCTCATGCCGGATTCTCCGCAGAAATAATGCATATACTGTAAATCGCCCTTTGGAGCTTCTACGCCTTCGCATAGTTCTTCCAACTGGTCATAGACTTCATTGAAATGCTTGATTGCTTCAGAACTTCTATCTTTGATAAGTCCATCAACATCTTCCGGATCATAGTTTTCAAATGCACCCGATGTATAGGTGTCCATCGCATTCTTTAAATCTCCGAAAAGTTGCTTATAATCAACAATATATCCAAATTCCTTTGTATCACCATCCAGTCTGTTAACACGGCAAATGGCTTGGAACAAACCGTGATCCTGCATACTTTTATCAATATACAGGTATGTACACGGCGGAGCATCAAATCCTGTGAGCAGCTTATCAACCACAATGAGCAGTTTCATGTTTGCAGGCTGGTTGATAAACTTATCTTTAACATCTTTTTCAAAGTCCTCGACTTTTTTCTGTATTGAAAGCTTTTCGGGAAGATTATCAGGATCAAGTCCTAACATACGGAGATATATCTCGTATTTTTCAAAAGTTTCAGTTTCATCATCAGCACTTACAGTATCAGTTCTCAGATCACCGGCTTGCGGAGTGTAAGAAGAGATAATCGCACACTTCTTGAAGCCTCTCTGCTGGAAGATCTCATAATACTTACAAGCGGTATAGATCGAATCTGAAACGAGAATTGCATTTCCGTTTCCGTCCATTAGGCGGGGCTTCAAATCAAAATCCTGAATAATATCCCATGCCACACGTTCCAGTCTTGAACGTGAGCTATATATCTTTTGCATACTTGCCCATTTCTCTTTCAGCTTTGCTTTAGCTCTGCTTGAAAGAGAACGTGTTTTAACGTCAAACCACTTGTCAACTCTGTCATGTGCGCTGAGCTTCTGTGGGATATCTCTGTATTCATATCTCAGATCAAGTACAACACCGTCACGCACTGCTTCGTTATACTTATAGGTATGAATATAAGTGCCGAACACTTCTATACTTGTTTTCTTATCCTTTTTCAGGAGCGGTGTTCCTGTAAATCCGATGAATATCGCATCCGGCATGATTGCCTGCATTGCTGCGTGGAGCTTGCCTGACTGCGTTCTGTGACATTCATCAACAAAGACGAATATCTTTCCTTTTGCCTTAAAGTCAGCAGGGAGCGACTTCTTCAACTCATCAATATACTTGGCATAATCGGATTCAGTAGCTTCTCCGCCACGGCGACCAAATTTATGCACCAATGAACATAAGAGTGAACTGTCATAGGAATTCAGCTTACGGAGCAGATCATCACAGCTCTTGGTTCTGGTGATCTTTTCATCAACACCAATGTATGTCTTTTCAATCTGCTCATCCAGTTCATCACGGTCGGTGACGATAAGCACACGAGGGTTTTCTTCTTTACAATTGGCAAGGATCCATTTTGACAGCCATACCATTGTCAACGTTTTACCGCTGCCTTGAGTATGCCATAGAATACCGCCACGCTGTTTTGCTAATCTGTTCTGAGTACGTTTTATACCGAAATACTGATTATAACGGCATACCTTCTTAATGCCCTTATCGAAAACTACAAAATTCTCAATGAGGTCAATAAAGCGTTTCTTATCGAACATCTGATACAGCTGCTGAAGCAGAAGATTATCTATATGATCGCAGTATTCCATAATACGTGCATCTTCAGGATCACGCTCGTCCTCGTTTTCATGGAATCCGTCAGGCTTCCATTCCATATAGTATTTTTCGCCTGTCAGAATAGTGCCGTAACGCAGACCTTCTATTTCATTGGCTGCCATACAAAACTGCACTGTGGTAAAGAATGATGCAATAAAGCCGTCCTTCTGATTGGTAAGGTTCTGCCTGATACCATTTGATACGGACACGCTGCTCTTTTTCAGCTCTATAACTGCCATAGCGATGCCGTTGACATAAATAACAAGGTCAGGTCTTTTCTCCTGACGGTCAATAACCGTTACTTCCTCGGCTATTGCAAAATCATTATTTGTAGGGTTGTCAACATCAATAAAGTAAACCGTCTTAGGGGAGCTTTCGGGAGTTTCCTTGACCTTGGCACCGTATTTCAGCAGCGTATAGACCTTGTGGTTAGCATCATAAAGCCCATGTATCATATCATCAGCAGCCTTTATAAGTTCGGAAACAGCACCGTCTATCAGCCTTTCACTATAACCGCTAAGGTGAAGGTACGCACGAAGTCGGTCTTCTCGGATATTTTTATTTGCTCTGTCTTTCAGGTTGCCAATATATTTATAATCGAGGATATTTCTGTTCTTAAAGAAATCAATTACACGATTTTGCGTGGTTCTCTCGGTATCACCGATACTCATACGTACATTCCTCCTTAATGTGTTTGTTATTTCATGGAAAAAGTTTTCTGATCAATCCTGATTTTATGCTTTTATATTTATCACACTTACGCTGATGAAGGGTGATAATGGAGTCGAGGTTGCGGAAGAAAGAGCCGATTGTAACCTGTTCTTCCATTGTTGTGGGCATCATAAGTTCCATATTTGCCATTTGCTTACCAGATACCTCGACAAAAGTTGAACCAGCACCGACTGTCTCTCCATACCTTTTCATTTCCTCTGAGCGAGAAAAAATGAAATATGAGTCAAGTTCATTTATATGTGGAACAATTGATTGAAAGCCTTGATTAGTGCAGCCTTCCTTGCGTAAAATCGCCGTTTTTCCTATACCCGCACGAGATGTGAATAACACCGTTCCAACGGGTAGCATCTTGGCAGAGCTATTATCATACCCTTGCTGTGTAATCTTTCTTTCGCTTGATGAAACAAAAATTTGATCGGCAATTTCGGCAGGAGCATACCAATCAATATCACCGTCCCAATATTCAAAATTTGAGGTGCTGGGTGTTCCACCGCCTACAATATCAGCAAGTTCTCCCAACTTATGCTGTTCCCAAGCGTCAGTAAATCCTTTGAATCTTATTTCAGGCTTATCAGCACCATTTTGCGGAAACATTTTTTCAAGCATAGCCGCTTTGAATTGAATCAACTTGTCATACTTACGCTGATGAAGGGTGATAAGGGTGTCGAGGTTGGTGAAAAGCTGTCCGATTTTGAGCTGCTCATCAATACTTGGAGTTGGAATTTCCATATCAGAAATCATTTCAAGGCGCACCGAATCAACGGACGTTTTAGCTGTCATTGCCATCACTCTTTTATAGAACAAGAGCGAAAAAGTATGATAAAAGTATTTTGCATCTAATTCCTCAGAAAAGCCGTACATTCGGTAACAACGCTGGTGTAAATCATATTTTCCATTGACATAATGGAACACTTTTCCTGTGCCTACACCGTCACCAACTGTTATTACTGCTTCTTCATCGTAAAGGTATTTATTGCTATTTTCTATGATAGGCGAGCGAACATAAAACGGATATATTCCATCGTCAATCTTGTCTTGTGTATTGCTCTTTCCTGTGGATATAGAACAGAGTTCTCCAACCTTACGCTGTTCCCAAGTGTCAGTAAATCCTTTGAATCTTATCGCCGGAGTTTTGTTATTATTCGACATCGTTTGAACCTCCGAGCAATTCTATTAACTCTGCAAAAGCTTTCATATCATAATCATTGCCTGTTAATTCACCAAGCATATCTGACAGTGATGATTCTGCTTCGTTTATCTGACCGTCAAGGTCTGTAAGTGTAAGCTCATATCTTTTTGAAAGCTCGGTGATACGCTCGGCAAGCTTATGAGAAATTGCTGTGTACAGATCAATAATTCCCTTGCCTATGGCATAATACCACTTCTTGTCTACAAGCAGCTCCTTGATCTCATCATCGGTAAGTGATGCATATCTTTCACGAGCTTTTTCGTCAAGAGCTTTATCCATTTCTTTTATAAGCTTGGTAGACTCCTCAGACCTTTGTGCAAGCTCAAACGCTTGCTTTAACTCTTCATAGTCATCAGCGTATGAAGCAGGGGCAGGTGTCTCCGCACGGGCATTGCTTAACGCATTGTTTATGGATGCTTTTGTTACAGTTCCTTTTTCTGTATATGCAACTTTCAGCTCAGTGTGCTTGTCAATATACTGTGTATATTCCTTCTTCTTCATTGACGGAAGAAGGCTCTGCAACTGAATTAGAGCGTCAATAAGCGGAGTGTGGACATTCTCCATGATCTTGTCGATTTTCTCCTGAATGTCCTTGCTCTTGACTTTTCCACCCTCTGCAAGTTCTGATAATGCCGAGTCTTCTGCCGATTCCTCGATCATTGCCATGAGTCTTGAATCGGTCTCTGCGACAATATCCATAAGGTCATCTATCGCCTTTTTCTCCTCTGGGAATAGCTCTGAGATAACTATTTCCTTCGGAATAAGCTTGCCTTCCCAGCCTGCAACCTTTAACTCAGGGTTGCCGTCGGCATCGGTTTTCTTTGTCTCCTTCATGATGTTCTCGGTCTCTCTTGCAATTTCATAGCCCTTATCATCCGAGATTATCAAAGAAACATCATCGTTAAGCACTTCGTTCCAGTATGCAAGAAGTATCTGGTAAATATCATACTTGTTGATAAGCGTGATATCTTCAAATGCTTTCATTATATTCTCTGCCAACTCGGATATGAGAATTTTGGCAGAAACGGAGCTATCAAGTTTTTTCAGCTTTGTATCTGCAAAAGATTTCCAGTCCGTAAATGCCTTGTCGATAAGTTCACCGTATGCCGAGAATTCATCATTAGCATATATCGTTCTGCGAATGTCATTTTCTTCCACATTCAGCTTATAATAACTATCGCTCAACAAACTGAGAAGTTCATCTTTCAGCGTCGGGAATGCATTCCAGTATTTGCTCAATGCATCTATATCCACAGCAGGGATACCGCCGTGAATATGAGCATAAATATCCTGAATATCCTCAGGCTCGGAAGAATCTATATAACGGGAAATATTCAGGTTATAGCCATTATTCTCTTTGATCTCCTTATTGGGAACAAAGCGAGCATATTTAGGATCATCTGTAATCTGCTCATTGAATGTAGTGACAATACGATAGATATCCTGTTCACGCAGTCTGTTCTTGTTTCCGTCCTTTACAAATCCCTTGCCTGCGTCTATCATAAAGATACCGGAGCGATTTTCGGCACCCTCTTTATCAATTATTATAATGCAGGCAGGTATTCCTGTACCGTAAAACAGGTTAGGCGGCAGGCTGATGATCCCCTTGATCCAGCCCTTATCAACAATAGCCTGACGAATCGTTCCTTCGGCATTTCCACGGAATAAAACACCGTGAGGGAGAATGACAGCAGCTTTACCCGTAGATTTCAGTGTTTTTAATATGTGCATCAACCAGGCATAGTCGCCGTTTTTCTCAGGTGGTCTATCTCCATAACCTGAGAATCTGCCGAACTCTTTCAAGCCGTCAGACCAGTTTTTAAGGGAAAAAGGCGGATTCGCAACAATATAATCAAATCGTTCCAGTTCGGAAGAATCTTCATTTTTGATAAACTGAGGATCAGAAAAAGTATTACCTGCCATGATCTTGATAGTAGCTTTATTATGAAGAACGGCATTCATTTTAGCAAGACCTGCCGTCGAACTCTCTTTTTCCTGTCCATAACCCGATATCTCAAACGGAACTTCCGCAAGTGCTCTGATAAGTAATGAACCACTGCCGCAAGCCGGATCACATACTGTGGCATCATGATCCGTACATTTATCTATGCCTATAACCTTAGCAAGAATACGAGAAACTTCCGCCGGTGTATAGAATTGCCCTTTACTTTTTCCACTTTCAGTAGCAAAATTTCTCATAAGGTATTCATATGCATCGCCTATGATATCATCGCCGTCTGCTTTATTATTTGAGAAATCCAATTCAGGACGTTGAAAAATAGCAATAAGTTTTGTGAGCTTATCAACCATTTCCTGTCCTTTACCGATTTTTGCTTCGTCATTAAAATGTGCGATGTCAATTACACCTTTTAAGCTGTCATTAACTTCAGCAAGACGTGCAATAATTTTATCTATACCTTCGCCAATATTCTTCTTGTTCTTGAGTGCAATAAAGTCATCAAAAGAACAGCCTATTCTTTTTTCGGGATCAGGATTGGGATCATGTTCTTTATCGAAAACGGTCAAATCTCCGTATTTCTGTCCTTTATACTTATCCGTTACATACTTCATAAACAAAAGGGTTAGTATGTAATCCTTATACTGTGATGCATCCATTCCTCCGCGCAGTGCATCACAACTTGCCCATAGTGAACTATATAATTCCGTTTTCTTAACCGCCATAATACGAATCTCCTTACAATTAAGTTGCTATATTTCTTACTCAATAGCACTTTTGCCACTCTTTACCCATGCATCAAGCTCCGAGCGTTTGAATTTCCACTGCTTACCGATTTTGTGGGCAGGGATATCTTTATTATTGCGAATCCAACTTCGGATAGTAACAGGCTTGATTCCTAAGTGTTCAGCTGCCTCTTCAAGGCTTATCCATTTTTCATTAACAGCGCTATTTTCCATTTTATCACCTCTTGTAGTAGATGAAACATATAATAATCCATTATAATTATACTATATCAGTTTGAAAATTACAAGAGGTTTAGTGTTATTTCGTGATATTTATACTCAGTTTATGTATATGCATTGTGCATTTTTCTTGTCGTATAGAACGAGGCTCTCAGAATCACTCTGAGAGCCTCGTTTCGTATATTTAGATAAATGTCACGTAAACCATAATCGGAAGCCACTATGAGCCATTTCCGTTCGCCTGAGAGCATACCGCCTGCATTATCAGAAAATCTGATCCGAATTAACATCAACCTTAACAGCAAACCTGTTCTTGAAGTGCAACTGCTCCACGATGAGAACAGCGGTGTTATCGGGAGCGTTCATGAGCGAACCAACAAATGTAATTGTACCGCCTTTGGAATAGAGAAAGCTCACAGCACTGGCATTGTCATCAAAGGCAAGACACAGGTGAACGTGTCTGTCTCGACAGCATCAACGCCTTTCTGCTTAGGCTGGTCAACGGCGATACTGAATTTGCAGTAGCTGCGATCCTCCTCAGTTACAACAGATAAATCGGTGGTGATACGTCCTGTCATCATTATTTTGTTCAGCATAGTCTACTACTCCTTTCAGTCTTCGTCACTGCACTCGTCCAGTCCGTGCATGAGCTGAATGTATACGCACCCCGCACGTTCATGCTCCTCACCGTCCGTGGACATCATAAGTTCCAGAAAATATGCTTTTGCTTCCTCATAGTCTGTCCAGACCTCACGCTTACCGTTGCATACGGTAGTGACTTTGTTTGATCTCGGCATTGCCAATTCAGGTGTTTTCAACATAGTTGTTACCTCCAAAAGTTTTATTGTGACTCCATTATATCCGATAAAACTACCTGAGTCCAGCTCTGTGGAAGGATTGTAATAATTCTTGTGAAAAGCGCAGCAAAAAGTTGATTTTCCCCGGTGCATTGCGCTGTAATGATGATTGACTTTTTCGGTGGTATGTGCTATGATATAAAAAGTACAAGAAGCTTAAAAGCAAGTAAGAAGGAGTTCGTATGAAGCTGGATAAGGATCATATAAACAGTATAATTCATGGAAACAGCAGGTTTTTCTCGGCTTATTCCGATCCGGATCCTTACTTTATGTATACTCGTAAGGGATATACCGAAGATTTCGAGGAGAAGATTATTGACATCTATTACGACAAGCTGAGATATGCTGTGCAGAATGCAGAGAAGCTTGTCAATGAGATGTTCAGAGAAGAATTCTACGATTTTTACGGAGTTGATAAAAACGCTGTATCTTCTCCTGAACAAATGAAAACTAAATTAGTTTTCGACTCTTTTACCATGGATATTGATGATATGTCTATAGCTGTTTATTTTTCAAATAAGAGCTTTATGTTCGGACATTTTATTGACGCACGCTGGGATGCTGACTGGAACTTCAGGTGTTACTGGATAGATAAAAAACACGGATAGCCGTTGCATAAATGGCTGTCCGTGTTTTTGGTTTCACATTTCTCTGTTGCAGATTTCCGCATACACATCTTCGGGTATCATCGGTGAGCATATCTCCGCAAGCAATTTTTCATCTATTTCGCCTGTCTCAGCATACTGCTTTCCTGCCTGCTTCACAAGCTCAAATCTCGGCACAGTTACCTCTGCTGCTTCGGGAGCATTGAACATCGGACTTTCGGGGACGGTGATGATAGTGTGGTTATTTGGGAACATCAGCTTGAACTGCATGACTGCAGGCTCAAAATTCTGCTTGGTGTTCGGGAAACCGCAGCCGCAGGTCATCATGTATTTCAGGCGCGAAAAATCCGCCTGCCCGACGTGAACATACCTGTCACCCTGCTTCTTCATCGCCATACTTGAAAGCGGCATTGTACGGTCAGCAAAAGCCTTTAAAGACGCAGGCATTCCGTAGCAGTAAAGCGGGTAGCTGAACAGCAAAAGATCGCCCTCCAGCACTTCGCTGAGAAGTTCTTTCATGTCATCGTTATGGATGCACTCTCCGCCGTTACGCTTACAAGTGAAACAGCCCGTGCAATATTCGATATGCTTGTCGATAATATCAACGATGTGAATCTCCTGCGGAGCAGCTTCTTTCATGCCTTCAAGGAACGCCCGTGTTATGTGCATCGTGTCTCTTTTTTCACGCTTGGGACTGCCGTTCAGAACAAGTATTTTCATAGTGATCTTTCTTATTCCGCCTCTCAGTTTTTATGCTGATATTTTTATTATAAACACGTGCTGAAGTCACGTCAATCCACGCTCCGCAGAGTGGATTATTTCGATGATTTTTTCTCTGTTCAGATTTTGGAGAATGGTGGCTGTCACCAGAATTTCCAGCACATTGTTTATCAGGTTTCTGTATTACAATGTGCAGAGCTTGCTGGGTGTGATTTTTGACCTTGTAGGCATCATATTTTTTCTGACTGATTGTTCCAATTTTTTGCTCTTGTTTACTCAGGGGTATGGGGAAGTTTCCCTCAGCAAGCAATGCGAGGCGTTGTCACGGGTTTCCGTGGGAACGAATTGCCGTGCTTGCTGAGGTTGAATTTTGTCCCTTGGGGGCATCTCTGTTTCCGAGCCATCAGGCTCGGTATTTTTGCTCACTTGTGGTTCAAGGGATAGCATCAGTTCTTGTAAAAATCTCGGTCGGGGTCATAGGGGCAGAGCTCCTGTCAAGCTATGTATCGCAGCCTTCAATTTTCAAAATTGTAATGCGGGGATACCGAGCTTGCTGGTATAGACTCAGCTCATGCGGAGGTGGCTTTCACATTTTTATTCGACAACGCCTTTTTCTCTTCATAATATCAAATCTTAGTAATGCACAGTTGACATTTCATATATAAGCTTGTATAATAAAGGAAATAGACAAGCTGATAGCCACCCATGATATTCTAAGGAGGTAGTTTATGGCAAATCATACCGAGAGAAAAGGAGTCCACCATTGTGGAGAAATAGCAGAAGAATATCAATGGATGTTTAGGGAGCAACCAGTAAATGATATTGGCATTGATGCGCATATGGAATTTACAGATCCATCTGGTGCAGCAAAACAACTCCTTGCATTACAAATTAAAACTGGTTCGAGCTATTTTAAAGAAGAAAAAGACAACTGTATTGTTTTCAGAGATATTGATGAAAGACAATATAATTATTGGACAACAAATTCTTTGCCTTGTATTGTTGTTTTATATAATAATGACTCCGATAACAAAATTTGCATTTGGCAAAAGCTAACATCAGAAACGATCGAAAGAACTAAAGGCGGAAACGGAAAAGGCTTTTTTGTAAAAGTTCCATTAAATCAAGTCTTTTTGGATGACTCATCCAATCAACAGCTTCTTTCATTCTCTAATTTACCTGAACACATTACAAATTATAACTTTCTTTTGTCACAGAAGCAGTTCATGAGCATTATAAAAGATGGAGGCACAGTTAAGCTTCATTCAACAGAATGGGTTAATAAGTGTAGTGGAAGAGGAGAAACAGAATTAATCGTGGATGATGGAAATGAAGAAAAAACATATTCATATCCATATTGGTTTCCCTTTACTCCATATACTGAGGTGTTTCCTAAACTGTTTCCTTGGGCACACTTTTCGATTGACGAAGAGTTTTATGAAGAAGACGATTTAACTCTTTGGCGTGATCTTCACTGTTATTATGATAAGGAGATAGATGACTGGGTAGTTGTTGGAAAATCTTTTGAAGAATTTCGTAAAAGTTTACCTGCAATACGAGGTGTTGACCATTCTGGAGAAGTTGCAGAGTATATGCTAATACTTAGCCTAAATGATTTAGGAGAATCATTTTTAACTGTTGACGGCTATGTATCACAAATCCGACCTTATGCTGAAGCAAGACCAGAAGGAGATTAAAAATATGAAACATATAAAACTCAATGATTTTTCGGATATAAGAAACACAATAGGTGAATATATTCTTGATCCGACTGAAAAGTATGTAATAACTCTCGAAAATGAAATAGAATTCCAAATGGCAACATTAAGTGCATTTCAAGTAATGGGAACGCCTCCTGCTCTGAAAAATTACCATGCTTGGCTATATGAAAATGGATTTAATATTGAAACTCCTAATCCAACAAATGAAGCAGTTGCACCATACTATGGCGTTAAACCACTTTGGAAAACCAATTATTCACAAGGAATAGTTGTAATGGCAGAGAATGAAAGCGATTATTACATTGTCATGGAATGCAGCGGTAAAAATGTAGGCTATAAGCATACAATGGTTATTCTTACAATGGGTGGTTGTATGTAAGAATAAATACTAAAGCGCCTACACTTATGTAAATATTTGTTAGATGTTGAAGGTTAAAAGCAGTCTCACTTTGACCCGCCCCCTGTCAAGTAGACAGCGCAAAAAACAAAAATATTCCATGTAATGACTAAAAGCAGTCTGTGCAATTCCATATCTTTCAGCTTGGCTTGTAATATCTTGTTTTCCATTCGCAGCCTGTCCGCTTCTGTAAGCTTATCTTCCGGCTTTGCTTTGCCTCTGCGGTCGGTGAGACCTTCTATGCCAGTTGCTTCATACTTTCGTACCCAGAAATAGATCTGTTGATAGGATACACTATATTTCTCCATCGCAAGTCTATAGTCCTTGCCGTTTTCAATACAGAATGCTACGATCTCTGCTCGTTCTTCCTGTGTGGTTTTTCTTCCTTTGTTCATGGTAATTCCTCTTTCCGAGCGTGTGCGCTCCTTAAAGTCTCTACCGCTATTATACCACTTTATCCATTGGATGAGAACACTGTGACCGCTAATTTGGTACCTTGAACATATCTCTACAAGGCTATATTTACCTTCCATGTATTCTCTCACAGCTTTTATTTTTGTTTCCACTGGATATTTTTTGTTTGTACTCCTCGTTTTGACCGCTTCTATACCTTCTGTTTTCGCACGGATAGCAAGTTGTCGAAATCGTTCGTAATTGATTCCATATTTTCTTGCAATTGAGCGATAGCTGCCTTTCCCTTCAAGATATTCCTGTACCGCTTCAATTCTTTCCTCATCACTCAATATTCCTCTTCTTGACATAAAATACCCCCTTAGAGTTTTTTCACGATTTTTGTTTTTTCGTGTGTCTACTCTAAGGGGATTATATCACTTGAGGCTGCTTTTCATATTTCCAGTATAAATTGCACCGGGGAAAATCGAAATTCTATCTAAAGTTCGTGCGCAATGCGGCTGGACAATCGCCCTCATTGCGCGCTATAATATTCATAGTCGCAAAATACTCGGTCGGTCGAAAGGAAGAAATACTGACCTTGCGGCTGCGTAGAGGGTAAGAGAGATAAAGCGATGCCCTCACCAATGCGTAGAGAGATAAAAGCAAAGGAAAGATCGCTATGAACAAAGACAACAACGTGTCCGAGTGCAAGATCGGACGAACAACTTACATCGTGACGTTAGTATTCAACCCTGCTTCAAAGGAACACCTCACGGATATCCTGCAAAGGCTGATTGATCGTGAGTGTGAAGAAATGCTCGGTGAATCCGGACAAGAACCTGAGAAGTAGGCTGTGTAATATTGGCATTTCGGCGCATTGCCATTTACGGTATATTGCGCTATAATGATAACATAGCTCGCTTTATCTGTCGGAAAGGAAGGTTAATATGACAGACAAGATAACAGCGTTGTATTGTCGTCTTTCGCAGGACGATATGTTACAGGGTGAGAGTAATAGTATCACCAATCAGAAGGCTATCCTCAAAAAGTATGCGGAGGATAGCGGTTTCAGCAATCTCGTTTACTACGTTGATGACGGAGTTTCGGGTACGACGTTTGAACGTGATGGCTTCAAGGCTATGATGGCAGATGTTGAAGCAGGCAAAGTGGGAACGGTCATCACCAAAGATCTGAGCAGACTCGGCAGAGACTACCTGAAAACCGGTGAGTACATTGAGATCATATTCCCTGACTATGATGTCCGCTATATCGCTATCAATGATAACGTGGATACTCTCAAGAGCGAGAATGAGCTGATGGATTTCAAAAACATTTTTAATGACTGGTACGCCAGGGATACATCGAAGAAGATTCGTGCTGTATTCAAGGCAAAGGGTCAGTCGGGCAAACCTCTTTCTCTGCCTATTTACGGCTACAAAGCATCAGAAGAAGATAAACACAAGTGGATCATTGATGATGAGCCTGCAGCGGTTGTCCGCAAAATATACAAGCTCTGTATCAGTGGCTATGGTCCGACTCAGATTGCCCGTAAGCTGACAGATGATGGTATTCCCAATCCAACGGCTTACGCTATATCGCAGGGAAGGAATCCGGCTAACAAGAATTCAAGGCTTGATCGCTGGTGTACTGAAACTGTCATTGACATTTTAGAGCACCCCGAATACATCGGTCATACGGTGAACTTCCGTACACGCCGCAAGTCCTACAAGAACAAGCGTAAGATTGAAAATCCGAAAGAGGACTGGCTCATCTTTGAGAATACTCACGAGCCTATCGTCACGCAGCAGGAATTCGATTTAGTGCAGGAGCTTCGCAGTAATAAGCGAAGGAATCAGAAACAGGAGACTGTAAATCCGTTTTCGGGTATATGTTACTGTGCTGACTGCGGCAAAAAGCTCTATCTATGCCGTTCCAAAAGCCTTAACGAAGATCAGGAGCATCTGAAATGCTCCACGCACTCGACCGATAAGGATAGCTGTTCAGCCCATTACATCAGGACTGTCGTGCTGAAAGAGTTAGTTTTGAATGCAATGAACAAGCTCCTCGATAGTGTTAAAGACAATGAAGCTGAGTTTGTACAGACAGCTATAGACAACTCTGCGTCAAAGCATTCCTCTGATGTTTTCAAAGCGAAGAAAACTCTTAATCAGGCTGAAAAGCGAATTGCTGAACTTGACAGGCTGTTTGCAAGGCTCTATGAGGACAATATTTCGGGAAAGATCTCTGACGAGCGTTTTGCCGTACTGTCCGCAGGATATGAGGACGAGCAAAAGAAGCTGAAAGCGAAAGCATCAGAGCTTACTGCTTTTATTGAAACAGCAGAGCAGAAATGTGCTGATGTGAACTCATTTATAAAGGTAGTGCAGAAGTATGAGCATATCACGGAGCTTACTCCCGAGATCATGCATGAACTTATCGAGAAGATAGTTGTTTACGCTCCTGAAAAGAGCGATGGGCATCGTACTCAGCAGATAGAGATACACTTCCGCTTTGATGTTGCTGTCGCTACGGCAATAGCTGACAGCAGAGAATACGAAAAAAAGAAAAAGGCTGCGTAACTGCGATGTTACGCAACCTTATCTTCAAATCACATAAACTGCTTTATGTGCGCCGCCCTAAAGGGGGCATTTTTATGCCAAAAGGACAGCCAAACAAAAGATATACACCGGAAT
>OLNY01000038.1_pt1 | contig 122345 bp, 123 predicted proteins | sample 1671981 | NCBI WGS metagenome assembly OLNY01 (sample SAMEA3136632, study PRJEB25190) | human gut metagenome | biome: human gut; feature: human-associated habitat; material: faeces | place: Austria | collected 2013
GCATCCTTGCTTAAAACTTTGGGCGTTCATTTTATAAGGCATCCGTGCCTTACCCGCAAGTTGCGGGTTCTCCCTCCCGCCGCACCAAAAAATAGCACCCCGCTCGTTGAGCGGGCGAAAGTGTAGCGGGGTGTCGAATTGCGGTCGTTGGGGTCGGCGCGTCCTTGCGCCGACTTTGTGCGACCGCCATCGTGCATCCTTGCACGACCCGCACAGCGCGAGTTCGCCCCCCCGGCACCAAAAAAGCAGGGCTATGCCTGTTTAGGCATAGCCCTGCTTTTTTGTCTAAAGGAACAACATTTCATACAGTACGGCGGAAATAAAAAGCGGGAAAACACAACATGAGGTGTTCATTCCCGCTCTTTTTCTGCCCGCGTATCTATATCTTGTATTTCTTTGTCTTTGAAATGCACACCCCTAATCTATGAGGTAGTGCCGCAGCAAATCCTCCCGGCCATCTTCTTTCAGCCGTTCCACAGAATAGCGCAGCCATTCCTCCGGGGTGGGTACATCTCCAGCGCATGGTATCCGTTCCCATTGCGCCCGGCGCTCCGGGTCAGGGTCATGCAGGCCCTCCCATATCCGCTTTGAGATTTTCTCTTTGACCTTTTCCACGGTCGTATGATCCCGCTCCGCCAGCATGGCGAAGAAATCTTTTTCATTTTCTTGCAATGTAAAGCCTCCTGTCTGTATGAATAGTATTTCCATGTTCGGCCCATGATATAAACTACTCTATGACCCACTTGGGCGATACAGTAGCCACCGATTGTGACTATTATACCACCCATTTGGGAATTAGAATAGATACAGATGGGCAGGTGATGGAATGGACGCACAGAAGCGAATCAAGCAGCTCATGGAGGAGCGCGGCTGGACGGATTACAGGCTGGCAAAAGAGGCAAACCTATCTCACTCCACAATAACCAATGTTTTCAAAAGGAATAATGCGCCGACGCTTCCCACGCTGGAAGTGATTTGTCGTGCGTTTGGAATAACCTTAGCACAGTTTTTCGCGGAAGGCGGAGAAGCTGTGGAAATAACGGATGAACAGCGCGAGCTTTTTGCAAAATGGAGTACACTCACCGAGAAGCAAAAAGCCCTGCTGCTTGAATTTATAGGCACTTTACAGTAGAGGGCAAAGAAAAAGACCGCAGGCAGGAACCTGCGGTTTTCTCTTTGCCTTATTTCATTATACAGCCCAGCGCAATTCTGGCCCTCCGGTATTCCGGGAGCGGGTTGCCCTTCATGCTCTCAATGGAAACCCCTTGCTTTTTGAGCTTTCCTTCTAATCGCAGCGCCTGTCCGCAATCCCGGCAAAGGCGGGAAATATCGCTGACTAAAACCGCGTCTATCATGTGGCGGTGGGCCAGCCCGGCCATTTCCCGGATGCCGGGGTGGTTCAGGGAAAGGCCGCTGCCGATCTCGGCTATTTCCGCCACAATATCATAGCCGCGCTCTTTGGCATATATGCGCAGCCGTTCTTTCTGCACCTCTAACAAGGTATCGTCTTGATCCGCGCGGGCGAGGCGGTAATAGACCGCCACCCGCATTGCTTTCCTTGCTTCCTTCTCCATTATGCTGCCCTCCATAATTCTGCCGTGATTTCAACCTGCCGCCCGTCGCGGAAGGTGAACACCAGCCTTTTATCTTCGTAAACCGTCACATAGTCCACCGTGGAATACCAAAGCTCCTCGTCAAAGGATTGCACCAGCTCCTGATGGCTGTTCATGTTTTCCATGAACAGCCGGATTCTTGTCTTTTTGGCATTGCGTTCCTGCCGAAGCTCTGCGATTTCCGCCAGCCGTTTCCGGGCAGCTTCAAACCGCTCAGAGTAAGCGTCATACCGGCGGTTGTATTCTTCCTGATCCATGGCGGTCTGCGCATTTTCAGAAATGATTTTCTGAATAAGCCCCAGTACAACCTCGCTTTCATTTTCCAAGGTTTCCTGTTCTGCATCCAAGTCTGCCGTATCAGTCAGCGCCGCAATCACTTCCTCGTATGCCTCTATAATCTCGTCCCGACTCCCCAGCACGATATTGAAAGCGGCCAGAAATGCGGCTTTGATTTCACCCTCTGTAAGATGGGGCGTGGAGCAATGCTGGCCCCGGTATTTTTCGTTACACTGCCATACAAGGCTCCGGTTTTCCGTATTGGAGTGCCAGACCTTGCTGCCATAAATGCCGCCACACTCGCCGCAGATAATGCGCCCGGAAAATGGATGCAGGCAGCTCGTAAAACGCCCATCCGTCTTGCGGGTTTTCAGCTCGTATTGTACGAGGTCGAAAAGCTCCGGTTCGATAATGGCCGGATGGCTGTTCGTCACATAATACTGCGGCACCTCGCCTTCGTTGACCTTTTGCTTTTTGGTGAGGAAATCCACCGTGAATTTCTTCTGCAGGAGCGCGTCGCCCTTGTACTTTTCGTTGGTGAGGATGCTCTCCACCACCTTGGCCCGCCACACCTTTTTGCCGCCCGGAGTGGGAATACCCTCGTCGGTGAGGTAGGTGGCGATGGCCGAGGGGGATTTACCATAGAGGAACAGGCGGTAAATCAGCCGGATAATCACCGCCTCGGACTCCACAATGACCGGCAGCCCGTCCGGGCCTTTTTCATAGCCGAGGAAGCGCCGGTAAGGAAGGCTTACCTTTCCGTCTGCAAAACGCTTGCGCTGGCCCCATGTGACGTTCTCAGAAATGGAGCGGCTTTCTTCCTGCGCCAGCGAGGACATGATGGTAATAAGCAGCTCGCCTTTTCCGTCCAAGGTGCGGATGTTCTCTTTTTCAAAGAAAACTTCAATGCCCTTTTCTTTGAGCTTGCGCACTGTGGTTAAGGTATCCACCGTATTGCGGGCGAACCGGCTGATAGACTTCGTGATAATCAGGTCAATTTTACCCGCCAGCGCATCGGCCACCATGCGGTTGAAGCCGTCGCGCTTTTTGGTGTTGGTGGCAGAAATGCCTTCGTCGGTATAAACCTCTACAAACTGCCACTCGTCCTTAGATTGAATGTACCGGGTATAATAGTCCACCTGCGCCTCATAGCTGGTAAGCTGCTCCTCATTATTGGTGGATACACGGGCATAGGCTGCCACCCGCAGCTTGCGGGCCTCGCTGCTCAGTACATTGATGGGAAGCCGGTCTTTCTTTGCAGGGATAACCGTTACCCGAGCCGCTGTTACTGTTGGCATTTGGCAAGCCTCCTTTCTGCGGCCTGCCGGAGCGCCAGTTCACGCGCCCGCTGGCGGTTCTCCGGGTTCCAGCTATGGCGGCGGGAAGGGTTGTCCCATGTCTTTGTTACGGTATGCCCGTCATAGAAAACAAAGACCAGCACGCCGTTCTCCGGCACCTGAATTTCTTCCACCTTGGCCGCAAAGGCCGCCTCGTCAAATTCCGGCAGGCCCATGGCCTCGGCGCTCACCCGTTTCAAAATTTCCTCCGGGATCTGCTTGGCATCGCAGTGCGCCTTGCCTTTCTGGTTGAAGGTGCGGCATAGCCAGCCCCGCTTTTCATAGGGGGTGTTGCCATTGAGAACCTTCCGGGTAAAAGATTTTCCGCATTTCCCGCAATGTATCTTCCCGCTGAATGGAAAGCAGTTCCGCGCATAACTCCCGGAGCGCGGTTTATAGGCGGAGGCCCGGCGAGCGCGTTCCGCCAGAACCTTCTCATAGGTTTCACGGTCAAGAATCCCTTCATGGCTGCCCTCTACAAAATACTGCGGTTTTTCGCCGTTGTTCTTGCGAACCTCTTTTGTGATGGGGTCTACCACAAAAGTCTTTTGCAGCAGCATATCCCCAACGATTTTCTCGTTGCAAATCAGGTCAACGATGGAGTTCCCTCCCATGTTGGCACCATGCCTGCCTTTGATATTCACGGCGGCAAAGGCATCTTCCAGCTTATACCGCCCGTAACCTTCCAGATAGAGGTCAGCGGCCAGCCGTATGATCTCGGCTTCTTCCGGTACGACTTCCAACCGCCCGTTGACCTGCCTGTAACCATACATGGTGATGCTCCAAGGCAGGCCCTGCTCATAGTTGGATTTGATACGCCACTTCTGGTTTTCAGATACCGAGCGGGCCTCCTCCTCTGCATAAGCAGCGAGGAGGGTAAGCAGAAGCTCGCCATCCTCGCCCATGGTGTGGATATTCTGTTCTTCAAAGAAAACGTCCACCCCCATGAGCCGAAGCTCCCGGATGGTGCGAAGCGTTGTCACAGTATTGCGGGCAAAACGGGAAACCGACTTTGTAATTATCATGTCGATTTTTCCGGCCCTGCAATCGGCCAGAAGCCGCTGAAATTCGCCACGGCTGTCTTTCGTGCCGGTCAGCGCCTCGTCGGCATACACACCTGCATACTGCCAGCCGGGCGTTTTCTGGATCATGCCGCTGTACTGGCTGATCTGCGCGGAGAGGGAATGAAGCGGAGCTTCTCTGCCGCTGGATACCCGCGCATAGGCCGCCACGCGCTTTAGCTTTGGCGCTTTTTTCCGCGCGGGCGGGGTAACTTTTTGAATCATGCGTTCCATAAATACGCCCTCCTTTCAGGACACTGATGTTATAGGAAGCCACCCTGAAAAGAAAGGCTTTTCAGCAGAAAATACCGCCCAAAACAGGCCGGAATTTTGCCGCCAGTCTGGCCTCAATGCGCAGAAAATCCGTCTCGTTTATGATGCCTTTTTGCAGCATTTCACGGGCCACCGCGAGGGCCGCCTGATACTTTTTCTCCCGATCAAACTGTTCCTTCGTCATGGGTGCCTCCTTTCTGGAACCGCGCCGCTATGTAGCAGGCGTGGGAACAATACTTCCGTTTCCGATTCCCATAGCTCTGAAATTCCTGCCCGCAATGGGCGCAGGTAGCCGGATAGAAGGCAGCTTTATGGATAAGCTCCGGGTGCAGCTTCCACCATGCGCGGCGGCAGGCCTCGGAGCAAAATTTTCTCTGTTTTCTCTTGGGGTATTGAGGAAGCGGCCTGCCGCAGTTCCGGCATACCACCATCGGCTCTTTGGAAGCCACTCCGGTGAGGTTGTTGCGGCGGCAAAAGCTCTTGACCGTATTCTCGGAAATACCTAACCGGGTGGCAATCGCTCCATAACCGAGCCCTTCGCAGCGCAGATAGCGCACCTGCTCTTTCTGTGCATCTGTCATGGGATCGCCTCCTTCTTTATAGAAAAGAGCGGCCCCGAAGGGCCGCCTATCACGCTTAGTTGGGAAGTTTCAAGACCTGTCCCGCATAAATCACGTCGGAGGTCAGGCCATTTAGTTTCTTGATTTCATTGTACCGGGTTCCGTTTCCGAGGTGCTTTTCTGCAATAGCCCACAAGCTGTCGCCTTTCTGCACCGTGTAAGTAGAAGCGGCTGCGCTGCCCGCATATACAACCTTTCCCGCCTCGTCAAAAACAGAGTAACCGGGATTTTCGTCGGCACAGCGTTTCGCATTGTCCAGCACATTGAAAGCGCCCTTTTGAGAAGCGGCATCCGCCCAGCTCTTGCGCACCCGGTAAAGAGTGCTGCTGCCGGTGCTTCCAGATGTAGAGGGATAAACCTGTTTTCCATTTTCATCAAAGACCGCATAACCGGGGTTCTTATCCGCCAGTGCCTTGGCGTTATCCAAAACCGCAAAGGCCCCAAGCTGGGAAGAAGCATCGTTCCAAGATTTTCTTACTCGGTAAAGGGTGGCGCTGGAAGTGCCGCCAGAAGAACCCCCATCCATCTTTGCTTTTACTGCCTGTCGGAAAGTGTTCATGGTATAGCTCATACCGAGCTGTGTCCATAAATGCTCCGGGTCGCCATGATTGGAGGCAATCCCCCTGCTGTGGCCTTCCTTATGGCTGATAACTACACCGTCTGCCAGAGGATTCAGGCCGTATTGCTTACAGAGCATAGCGAATAACTCCACAGCCGCCTCATAGGTGCGTTTTGCCACGGCTCTCGCCGTAGACAAATCAGAGCAGGTAAAGGTCGCACCGCCTGTATATTTGATACAGGCAGGTTCGCACATTTCTACACCGATATGGGTATTATTGCCGCTTCCCTTGGAACCGGAGCCACAATGCCACCCACGATGGTTCCAGGGAAGCGTCTGATAGACCGTCCCGTCATTCCCGTCAATGAAACCATGCACACAGGCGTTGTCGTAAGACGGGCTGTTCCACGAATTGATAAAGACCGATGCCTTTGGCTGCGGGCAACCCACAGAATGAAGCATCAGCCCTTTTACTGTAATCTTTCTCCCGGCGGTATAGCAGGGGTTTTTCGTCAAAAGAGATTGTACTAACTTCATATCAATTTCTCCTCCTGTTTCTTCTTCAAAACCAACGACGCTGCCGGTGCCGTATTCATGCACCAAAGCAGCGCCACTGTAATAAAAGGCCAGTATCTCGTTGTAAGGGACACCCTGCTTTGCGGCCCACATACAGCCCACTTGGGAAAGCCCCACGCCATGGCTGGAATTAGTGGGTTTCTCTGCGCGGGCCGCCGTGTCCCACGGATCAGGCTTGTTCACATAGTAAGGATAGTCCCGGCTCCAAACCTCTCCGCTGCGTTTGCAGGTGCCGCCGTTTGAAGCCGAATAAAAGCAGTCAATGACTTCGCCACCATAGGTAAGCACCTGCCCGGCGGTTCCCTCCACGGCCTGCCTGCTGCGGGGGCTGGACTCTGCCAAAGGGGCGCGATATGCCTGAAAGCTGGTGGTGTCGTCTACCACAGTCCCCGCCATGGCCCGTTTGACCGCAAAGGTGCGGGCGGCCACCGCCTGCGCTTTGAGCGCCTCCATGTGTGAGCTTTCATAAATCTCGGAAGGCACCACGCCGCAGAGGTATTCCTCCAAATCCAACTCCACCGGCCCTGCGCCAAGAAGGGCGGTATTCTCGGCGCGGGTCAGTTTTACGGAGATCTTCATTCCTTGTCCTCCGTGTCCTTGTCGTCCTCGGTGCGGTTATGGAGCTGCGCCAGTACCTCTTTGAGCTTCTCCGGGATGGGCAGGCCGATGTGGCCCGCATTTTCCAGCAGGCTCACGCCTTCGTTGGAAATGTAGAAGAAAATCACCGCAGTACGCAGCGCATCGCCGCTCCCGATAAGCTGCGTGTCGATCACATGGCCGATGCCGACCATGACGAAAATCAGCACCTTGCGGAAAATTCCCTTAAAGCCCACATTGCTGGAAAGGGTCTTGTCGATGATGGCGCACATCACCCCGGTAAGGTAGTCGATCACCACAAAGGCAATGAGCGCATAAAAGAAACCGTCCATCTCTCCGAAGAACCAGCCCAGCCCTCCGCCCACGACGGCCAGCGCCGCCTGAATCCAATTCCATACAGTCTTCATAAAAATCCTCCTTTTGCATAGGAAACGAGCGCCCGCCATACGGCAAAGCGCCCGTTCCGGTTTTATATTTGCTTCGGCATGACCTCCCACAGCCGCATATCCTCCTGTCCCAAAGACCAGATTGCAATGCCGCGCAGGCCCCACCGGTAAGCAGCCTCGTTCGCCCAATATACCAGCGAATCCACGTCCTGATAGTAAAGGATCGAAAAGCCGTCCGCATCACCCAAGAATAAACGGGCAGTCCACACGTTTATATCCCGTGGGATCACCTTGGCTGTGTAATCATTCCCGCACGAGATTTCCAGCAAGTGGGAATGAAAGAAATCATAGTCGAGGGAAATATCCTCGCCGCGAGTAGAGCCTTCGTCCACATCGCTATTCACCGTAAAAATCTGAAATTCTTCGTCCCACGTCACGCCAGAGCGGGCAATGCGTCCAAAACTGGTGCGCACCCCATCCGGGTACACCACGTCGAAGCACTCATAGGGTTCATAAGCCCAGGCATCACCAGCCCGCAGCAGGTCGCAGACAATCTCATTGTCCGCCTGTATCCCCGCATAGCCGGAAGTGGCACTCACTGTTGCGGTAAACCGCAGGGTATAGCTGGAACCGGAATACACCCGGACTCTGTTCCCGCGCTTTCGCATCTCAATGGTATAGACAGATGGATTGCTGTGGAGCTGTGCATCCGGGGTTTTGGAAAAACTGGTGGCGTAACTTCCCAAAAGCGTGGAGCCCTGGTATAACTCCACCCGCTGGGTATCGTAGTTTAAGCAGCAGAACAGATTGCCAAGGAATACCCCGGCCCGTCCTCCACCATTCTGTGGAAAACCCACCCGCGCCCGGATATGCAGGTCGGAGAAGCCCTCATATTTCCACGCCAGCTTGCCGGAGCCTTCCAGCAAGGAATAAGGCCGATTCTCGGTGGTGTAGCTTTCCCGCCACACCGACCATTCCCCGGAAAGCGTCGTCCAGTAGCTGTCCGGCAGAGGGGTATCATCCCGGAAGTCCTCATACCATACCAGCGCCGAGTCCGGTTTGCGCCGGAGCATTTCACAGGTGAGCTTAAAGCCTTTATCGGGTGTGGCTGGCTGGCCATTCACATCCAGAAACTGCCGGGGCGAGAGGGTGAACGCTGCCTCTCCGGCAGACGGTTCCTCGGAAAAACTGCTGCATACCCGGAACCCGTAAAACTGAACGCCGGGAATACCGCCGCTGATTGTCAGGGTGTGGCTGCCAGCGGCAAGGCTCCTGCCGGATGCAAAAGAAAGCCAGCAGGTGCGCCGCCAGTACGGCCACCACAGGCGGTTTTCTGAAAAAGTCTTGGAGCTTCCGTCCACCGATACATCCAGCGCGTTCTTATCCCAAAAAGGAAAAGCAAGCCGCACCGCTATGTCATAGGTGTCTGCCTGCTCAATCGTAAAGTTGAAGGTTGCTGTCGCGCCTTCCCCCAGCACTGTCATATAGTCGGAAATGCTGGCAATCCCGGTATAGGAATCCGGGGTGCCTCCACTGCGGTCAATATAGATCGTGCCAAAGGCGGTTTTTTGTTCTTTCCCGTAACAGGTCAGATACCGCCTGCGGTTGTAGACCTCCTGCTGCAAGGGCGAAACCACTGAGGCAGCATCCCATCCCTCCATGTAATCATAGACCTGCGGAAGCGCCCACGGCACCATATCCACATCGTCCCAATAGGCCACAATGGGGATCATAGGCTGGGGCGGCGCATCTCCGGTGAAATTATAGCCGCCGGTCATCCAGAGCTTGGCGGCATAATAGGTGTTGGAGATCCCCCGGTAGGTTTCGCCAAGGTTCTCCGGGGTATCGTATATCTGCCAGTTCCAACCATAGCCCGGCAGGCCCATAAAAATCTTTTCCGGGGCCATAGCCGTTACTGCGTAGTTATAGATGCCCTCCAACCAGCTCCGGGGGGAAACCGGGCCGGGGGCGCTGCCTGCCCACGCCATACCGTAAGACATAATGGAGGCCGTGTCGCAGTAGGGGTCAAGGTCGGCATAAACGCACCAGTTTTCACCGCCCACACTGCCTTGAACGCCAGTCATACCGGGCAGGCAGATATTAACGAGTTTGGCGGGATTGTAGGCTTTGACTGTCTGGTAAATGTCCCGGAACAGGCTGTTTGCGGCCTCCCGATTCTCATACCCGCCGCCGCGTTCCAGATCAATATCCACCCCGGCGCACCATGGGTATTTCTCCATAATGCGCACCAACTCGGTTAAAAACTCATCTTTTGCGCCGTTTGTGTTATTGCGCAGGGCCGTAAAAATGCTGGCGGTGCCGTGATTCATCACCGTCAGCATCCAGTGAATGTGCGGCCACTTGTTGATGTAGGTCATCATGGAAGATATGCTGGTGCCGGTTTCCGAGAGGGTGCCGGTTGCATCCACCTCGAAGGTAAAAATCCCCACCGTATCCAGCCGGTCGCCATAATCCCTCAGGGCCTCGTACATCCGGGCGTTCTGCATAAACGACCAAACCATACACCGCCTGCCTTGCAGATAGTCCCTCATAAGTTTTACCTCCTAATTTTAGAAAAGCATCTATTGCACTGTTAGCAATAGATGCTTTTCTAAAAAGTCTTTCTTAACATTTACTTGAATATTTCTGGTTCTTGCTTATATAAATCCAATAGCCATGGTTGAGGTGCGAATGTTACAGGTGCGGTATATCCAGGGCCAAAAAACATATATTTTTCTGCTTGATGTATAAAATCATTCTCCTGCAAATATAATACATCTCCTGATGTGCAATCCAGTTTGCTCGATTTATCTCTACTGTGAAGCATTTTCTTTATTAGTGCCTTTTGGCTATTTGATAATTGCAGATACCTACTTCTTAATTTTTTGATTGTGAGTTTATACCTAATTTTGGCTCGTACCTTTTTATATACATCAACCAACACGATTGTAACAATTAGCGCCACAGAAACAATAAAGATAATGCCTATAACCCTCTTCCATAAATCTGGAAGTTTATCCAATGCCATACGTTCAAGGATATTGTACGGTAAGAACAAAATTAACCCTGATGCAATCGCTACTGCTATCAATGCAGGAGATAATTTCTTAAAATCTGCAAAAATCTTGTCAATTTTACTATCAAAATTCACATTAACCGACATTCCATTCCCTCACTTATTTATACTCTCAGACTAACTTTTCTGACGAAACTCAGCGTTACTGTCGGTTCTATTATAGCAAAAAACGGGTAAATATTCCACTTCAACTTACCCACTTTGATTATATACCATCACCTCCTTCCTGCATTTCCTGAAATCGAAACAGCAGCCGGGCAGATTTATGTTCCTCCAATGTCACCGGATGTTTGCTGTCCCCGGCAGCCGTGTACTGAAAGAAGCCTCGCTTTTCCGTGGGGTTTCCGTTGAGCAGGCATTTCCGGGAAGTAGCCAGAAGCGCCAGCTCGTCCCCGGCGCTTACCGCTGCCGGAAAGGCCGCCTTATGTGCGCCTGCCCCCAACGCGAGCGATATGCTGCCAGCCGCCATGTCCTGCACCGGGTAAAGGTAACAGTCCAGCCCCGTCGTATCAGAACCGAGATTGAACAACACCACCGTTTCTGCCGAGCGTACCACGCCGTTGTAAAAACGGGGCGGCACAACGGAGCCCTCCTCCCGGTATTTTTGCAGGATTGTTTCTGTATTTATCACATAACCTGTGAGCCGGTCGCCCTCCTGCACCATCAGGTCGGTAAAATAAATCCGGCCTGTACAATCGGAGATCATCGGCTTCACGGTAATGCTCACTACCCGTTGAGCCTGCTTTGTCAAAATCGTTTCTGAAAATCGAGTAAATTCCGCCGCCATATCTGCCTCCTTAACCGTCCAGCGTCCACTGGATTTCGCTGGGATGGCCCACCCAGCCAGTAGCAATAGAGCCGCCCTGCACCATAATGTCAGTAAAATACACCTTGCCGGTGCAATCCGTAATGCAAAGCCGGATGGTGATGGAACGCAGCCGCCCGTACCCCTTGGGGGACAGGTCGGTGGCGGTCTGTGTAAAAGAAGCCATAGGCCGCTCCCTTCTATATTAAAAGAGGTCGATGAACCGCGTTTCCGTGGAACCGTCCTCATATTCAAAGGTTACTTCAATACCGACCTGCCCGCTGGGGCCTTTCTGCAAATCTTCCGAGGCAATCTGCGCCGAAAAGGTGTAGCTGCGGCGACTGGCCGGGTAGACCGTCTGAGTAAGGCTTTTTGTCATACCCAAAACACCCTCTGCCTTGAAGGAGGCTGTACCGGAAACGCCGTTTTCCGCATCTACTTCAAAGCCGGAGTTCGTCCAGTAATTCATGCCGCTGTCGGCGCGGGAATTGCGCAGGTGGTTGAAAGGAACCAAGTCCTTGACTTCCTGCCGGTCGATCACATCGGTGGAGGCCAGCACATCGGCGGCCTTATCCCATTGTGCAGAGGAATCCCCCAGCTCCCGGAGCGTGGTGGAAAGTTCCAGCACTGTTTTCCATGGCTCCTGCAAGTTATACTGGCGGCGCACGACACGGGTTTTGACCGACAGATTGAGGTCTTTATCATCCACCGTTACAATATCGCCCAGCGCCCACGCCTCATGCTCATACCCGGTCAAGGCCGACAAGTCCATCGCGGAGAGAACATAGGAAACACGGGGCTGCGCATATTCCGCCAGCCGCATCTGCGTGTATTCCAGCATCTGATAGGGATTGGTGAAGTTCGAGCAGTCCAACGTAGAAATGCGCACCTCGCTGGTATAGGAGAAATCCTCCACATAGTCCTTGCCTCCATTGATTGAGGCAAAGGTCATTCCATCCTTGCCGTAGGCATAGAGCCTTGTTACCAAGCTGCGGGTATCGACCACTCGCTCAATGCTCTTGAGGTTTTTCCGGTAGGCAAACAGAGCGCCGCTGTCATTCCCTCCAAAGGTCAGCAGGTGGACGAGCCGGTTCGGGCAGTCAAAAATCAGGTCGCCTCCGTGGATATTCTGTGTGGCCCGCAGGATGGAAAGGGCATTTTTCTCCGTACACTGCCATGTGCGCAGCGTGGTGACGTTGACCGTACCTACCGACCAGCCGGTGCCTTCCAGTGCGTGCCGCATTGGTGCATCCGCCGTATCCGCATTGAAGTCCACCGTTTCTTTTTCCTCGGAAAAGGAAAGATCATAAAAAGCAGCTTCGGCATAAACCTGTGTCACGATCCGCCCATCCGTGTCCTTGGTATCGGTAAGGGTGCGGATGCGGTAAATATCATTGACAATCTGCACCTGTTTTTCATTATCCAGCATGGCCCGCTTTGGATCATGGAAAGGCAGGTAAAATTCCATCGTATCAGCCCCGTTGACTTCGCTGGTGACAACAATATCAAAGGCGTTTTCCAGAACCGCCTCCCATGCACCATTTTCGTCCAGCACCACAGGACGGGCAAAGCCCAGTTTTTCATAGGGAGCCTTCGGTATATCGTGGAGCTGGATTTCCAGCACCTTCGGGGTAAGGGATACATCATCGGTGGCAAGCGTCACCCGGAAGCGGATATACTGCCGGTTCGGGGATTGCAGCTCGCCGCTGGTGCCAACCGCCTGCCAGGCCGACCATTCCTCCAAATCGTCCGAAGTAGAAGTCTCCACCTGCTCGATAGAGGTCACACCCGCCGTATATTCGCTGTTTACCGATACTCGGCCTGAACCGGAAAGGGCACAGGCGGCTCCTTTGGTGACAAGCTGCCCGCTGGACGGGTAGGCTCCGTCCGAGCTTCTAAGGGTAACGCTGCCCGGCTCAGTGAGCGCATCCACATCCCCGGACAGGTCGCCGCCATTTGCAAAAAGGGTGGCTTTGAAATACTCCGCCAGTTCTTCTGCTGTCAGGGAGGAGTCCGTATCCAGGAACCAATCGTCAAAACCGCCTGCATAATAGTAGGTGTCTGCGTGCATCCCCATAATAAGGTCAGCGGTACAGGAACGGTTCAACTCGCCATCAATCGTCAGCTCGTTTGAAATCCACACTGTACCGGTACTGCGGTCGCCGACCACATAGCAGGCTTTGTATGCGTCCGGCTCGATCACTGCGGCGAGAAAATACCAGCCGTTATTGACCAGCGAGAACGGTGGCGTTACCGACTCGTCTAAAATCAGGGAGCCGGAGGAATTGTAAAGCATCAGGCGGGGCCGCCCGGAATACAGCGAAAGGTACAGGATCGGCTGGCCCGGCCCCTGCCGGGTGTTAAAAATCGGGCAGAAAGTATTGCCTACCGAGTAAATGGTGGGGTTCATCCAACCGCCTACCACGATCCGCTGTCCCAGCTCGGCGAAAATGGAGCCGTCGTTTACGGCTTGAAGATATGTTTTCTCCGAGGTTGGGTTATTGATGTTGAAGCGGAAATAATGTCCGCGCCAGCCTTCCAGCAGGTTTGCCGTGGTGCCGCTCCAGTTGATAATATTGAAATCCCGGCCATTGCCGGAAGAATCCATCAACCGGTCGTTGCTGTCCGGCTCGGACTCGTTAAAGCGCCAGAGGCCGGAGGCAGCCCATGCAGATGGAAATTCCCCGGTAAAGTCCTCCTGCGCAGTCAAAGTAGTTTTTACTGCCATCGTTTACCTCCATCGGCTCTTGGCCTGTATATGAAGCTCGGTAAAAACAGCGCCGCCCTCAGCCGTAATTGCCACCTCATTCATCCCCCGGCGCAACACCGGGAAATTGAGTTCCTCCAAACAGGGCAGGCCGTTTCGCAGGGTATTGCCCGCGCTGTCTGTCACTTTGGCTGTTACCATGCCAGTGTCAATCACCAGTACTTCCTCCGCAGCCAGCGGGCCAATCACCCGCAGGGCCTCTCCGTTGGTCGTCAGCACAAACGCACCGGAAGAAATCATTCCCTGCAGAGAATACACCGGCTCGGAGTCTGTGTTTCCGATTTCACGCTCCACCTCATGTTCCCCTGCTTGGGAGAGGGTAAAGGTTTCATCGTCCAGCGCGTATCCGTAAGGGTCAGGGCAAAGAAAACGGAGGGTAAAGGAACCGGCTGCCCGCAGGAGCCGCTCACAGTCCACCGTATCGGAGAGGCGGGCCATAAAATACCGGTCTGGCACATCATCCAGCACAAGCTGTTTGGTGCCAGCCGTAGGGTCGAGCCATGCCGCTACCTGATCCAAAACCGACACCATATCGGCAAAGGTTTTCTGTGGATAAACATTACAGGCCACGTCAATGTAACGCTCGCCGCTGTCTGCTCCAAAGTCTGCAAGGCCCGCTTTACCGGGGACAGTTTCCGTATTGCTCCGAAGGGAGGGAACCATCTGCCAGCCGGTAAGATGGGCCTTGATGCTCATAGATTGAGAAGTAATTCCGTTGTATTGAAAGCCCAAACGCCCACCTCCTTACGCTGTGATGATCCGGCCCTGTGCGCGGGAGCCGACCTGCATGAGATTATACAGTTCCTGAGAAATCCTGCGGATGTCGTCCTCGCTGCGGACAATCATCTGCTGTACCATAACCAGCGGGCCGCCGCCTGCTGCTGCCGTAAAGGCTGCGCCGGTCATGCCGCCAGATACGTTTGCATTTGCATTGAGCTGGTAATCCGTAGGAATTGCTGTCTGCATATCCTGCGCCAGCTTATTCATTACCCCATCAATATCCGAGGACATTTTCTCAGCGGCAGAAACGGCCTGCTTTCCATTATCCTGAATAGAACCAGCCAGACCTTGTACCAGCATTTCACCAACCCAAGCCATCTCTTTCGAGGGAGAATTGATGCCAAAGAAACTGCAAATTCCATCCCAAATCGAGGAAATCCAGCCAGAGACTTTGTCCCAAATCCAGCCTGCAAGGCTCTGGATACCAGACCAAAGGCCCTGCACAATGTTCTTGCCGACATTGACGATCTGGCCTATGGATGAGGTAAAGGCGTTTACGATCCCTGCGATAATCTGCGGAACCGCCTTCACGATTTCCACAATAATGGTGGGCAGGTTTTGGATCAGCGACACGAATAGCTGAACGCCTGCCTGTATGATCTGTGGAATACTGTTAATCAGGGCGTTCACCAGAGAGGAAATAATCTGTGGGATTGCCCCGACTATGGTGGTGATAATTGTCGGAAGGTTCTGAATGAGAGACACCAGCAGCCGTACACCTGCGTCGATAATCTGCGGGATGCTTCCGACAATAGCTGTCACCAGCCCCTCGATAATCTGTGGAATGGCCGCAACAATCGCCGTGATAATATCCGGCAGGGCCGCCACCAGCGAGGTCAAAAGCTGGATTCCGGCATCAATAATCTGCGGGATAGAGGCCACGATAAACTCCACGATGGCTACAATAACAGCCGGAAGCGCCTCAATTAAAACCGGGATAGCGTTCAAAATCCCCTGAGCCAACCCCATGACAAGCTGCAAAGCTCCCTCTAAAAGCAGAGGCAGGTTGGCAATCAGGGTCTGTACTACCGTCATAATGATCTGGACGATAGTGGGAACAAGCTGCGGCAGGGCCTCACCAATCCCAAGGGCCAACGTGGCAATCATCTGCGCAGCCGCCGCAATGAGCTGCGGGAGCAGAGCCAGCAGGCCGTTCGTCAATTCCAGAATAATGGTAACGGCTGCGCTGGCAATCTGAGGCATAGCCGTGACAATCCCGTTTGCCAGCGCCACCACAATATCCACGCCTGCGGACAGCAGGGCGGGAAGGCTGGCAAGCACTGCCTGTCCGATCATGGGGACAATAGAGGACACTTTTTCCAGAAGCATTTCCACCAGACCGCTCAGGCCCTCGGCAAAGGTTTCCGCCGATCCGGCTGTCCCTTCCAAAACGCCCTGCAATCCTTCTCCCATGAGGGCCACAAAAGGAAGCATGGCGGTGAGTACATCTGCCGCCATAAATTTCAGCGTTGTCATAATCGGTTCTGCAATGGCTCCCAACTCTGCATAGGCATCGGTCAATTCCGCCTGTGCCCGCTGGGCCGCCATCACGTCACCGTTAAGCTCTTTGTAGTTTTCCGCAGCCTCCGAATATAAGCCGTTGAGAGTATCAGTAATCAGGGCGGCCCGTTCCTGTTCGCTGTTGCAGGAGTCCAAAGAAGCCTGAAAGGCATCCTCAGAAAGCCCGGCCCAGTTCAGCGCATCCGCAAGCTGGCCGGTGATCTGTCCGGTCTTTGCTGTTTCGTTCGCGGCCTCGGTCAGCCCTTCAATGGGAAGGCTGTCACCAAAGGTAGCCCATACACCAGCGGCAATATCTGTCCACTGTGCCAGCTCCTCCTCGGTGCTGCACAGTTTGGCAAGGTGGTTGACCGCCTCAACGCTTCGATCTTCCTCACCGAGAATGGAATAAAAAGACTTATAGGCTTCGCTGGCCTGATCGGTAGTAAAGCCTGCTGTGATAAAAGCTGCGTCCAGCTTGGCCTGATCTTCCCGATACTCCCGTGTGGACTCTGCAAGGTCAAGAAAACTTTTCGTCAGTCCGGCAAGGGCCGCACCCGCAGCCACAACCGCCGCGCCAATAGCCACGCCCATGCCTTTGACAACGGAGCCCACTTTATCAAATTTTGAAGAAGCATTGTCCGCATCATCGGCCGCACCTTCCAGCTCATTGCCGAAATCGTCTGCCTGATTGCCGGATTGCTCCAATTCATCCCCCAACTCGTCGATAGCGCGCTCGTTCTGTGCAAGCTCCCGCTCCATATCATTGAGAGCAGCCTGCGCATTATTGAGCTGGGTTTGCCATTGCTTTGTGCGCCGGTCATTCTCTCCGAAGGAGTTTGTGGCGTTTTCCAGCGCCTGCTGCAAGGTGCTGATTTTCTGGCGCTGGGTATCAATTTCTTGATTGAGGACGCGGTTCCGGGCGGAAAGGGCCTCCACGGATTTATCCTGCTTATCAAACTGAGAGGCCACGAGGTTCATTTCCGAGCCAAGCACCTTAAAGGTCTGGTTGATTTCCGCCAAGGCCTTCTTAAATTCCTTTTCGCCTTCGACACCGATTTTCAAGCCAAAATTGTCCGCCACGGATACCACCTCCTTCCTCCGGCGAAAGCAGCCTTAAATTCCAGCCGGGATAATATCATCAATGAACAGTTCCCGCTTGGGCTTGCTGATCCCGATAAACTGCTTGTGGCACTCCCACAAATCCAGCAAATACCCGAAAGGCATCAGCCACGCTTCCTCCTCGGTGCGCCGCAGGGGAACCGTTGCATAATAAATCAGTCGGGTAAACAACTCCTCGTCGCTTACCCGACCGGCACGTTTTTTGGATCGGCCTCGCTTTCGATGTTCCGCTTCGTACCCCGGAACATGGCCTCCATAATTGCGTCCTTGTAGGTCGCCAGCTCTAAGGGCGAAGTCAGAAGCTCGACCTCCTCCTCAGTGAGCAGGGGCTTCGGCTCGTCCTTATGGCGCAGGTTATAAATCAAAATGCTCTGATTTGCCATGAGGGCAATCAGCCAGATGATTTCATCCAGCGCCATCTCAAAATTTTCCGATTTCATCAGCTTGGTGCCGAGGTTTTCCAGCCCGCCGTATCGCTTGGCGATCTCTTTGGTGGCTCTGGTCGTCAGCAGCAGCTCGTATGTTTCCCCGCCGATCTGAATAGCGGCGGAGCGTTCATTCTGATCCATCATGCAACATCCTCCGTATAATCAGGCTCGTAAACCTCGGTGTACCAGCCGCTGATAACAGAAGCCTCCACCGCAGTATCATCCTCGTTGACCTCGGCCTTCCAAGGATGCTCGTTCTTGCCATCCAGCTTATTACGGCGCATGACCGTCCCCTCAATCGTCGGAGTGGAAAACTCGATGGAATCTCCCTTGGTCGTCAGGTTGGTGGAAGGCACCGCAAACTTTACCCGGTAAAGCCAGAAATAGCGGTAAGTGCCGTTTGCCTTGCGGGCGCGGAAGCCCACCGCCACCGGTGCGCCATCATTTTCGCTGGCAGAAATCAAAACGCCGTTTGCGTCAATCTTGGCCCCAGTAAGGGCCTCGGCAGCGGCCACGCCAATATCGTCCACCCCAAGGGAAAGGGTACCGCTCTTAAATTCCTTTACGATCTCCGCCGCGCCATCGTCGGCATACAGCGTGGCTTCATTCAGTTCGATGGAAAGCTCCGCTGTCATTGCCTTGGCCAGCATGACAGGGGTGCCGTATTCTTCGTCGCCGTTTTCGCCCTCTGTGATCGGGGCATAAAACAGCTTGTCAAGGCCAATCGTCGCCATGTATTCAGTCCTCCATTCCGTAATGTTTCGCCACATCTATGGCGTAATGGTGAAAGCCGGTGTCGTCCTCATGGCCGATATACCGGCGGTCAGTGATAACAAAATCCGCACCCAGCAGGGCGCGGATCATCGCGTTTTTTTGTTTGGTGTAGTTTCCCTTGTTGAAATAGGACAGCCGGGCCTCCTGTATGTCATAGAGCGGAGTATTATCCGCATGGAGGCCGAAGCTGTCCCCAAGGGGTGTAATCACCAGATATTCGTCCGGCGGGGTATCGCTGAAAATGCCGGTTTCTATGGGAATCCCCAATGGGAGCAGGCAGGCGTTCAAATCTTCCAATAAGCTCAAATTTTCTCCACCTCCTGCTCAAACTTCCGTTTCATCGCCTCAATACAAGGAGCGCGGGAAGCGGTACGGGAGGGCTTCAAGAAAGGCTTTGCGGGCTGGCCGCTCTTGCCATATTCCAGCACGTTGGCGATCATGGCGTTGCTGCGGCCATCCGAGCGCGGTTCGGCAAAACCTACCTTCACGTTGTAATTGCCCTCCCGGTCAATCTTGGCCGGGGAGACGCCAAGGGCCGACACCAGCTCGCCGGTAGAGCGGGACTCCTCTTTAATATCGCGGCCAATGACCGCCTGCAAGTTTCCGCGTACCTTTTCCAGAACGACCTCACCGCCTGCTTCCAGCACTTTTGGAAGGATCTCGTCGGTTTTATCTCCCAGCCGGGAGAGCTTTAAGAGGAAATCCTCCGGCATTTTAATCTGTACCTTAGCCATTTGCCGCCACCACCTTTTTCGCTAAAATCTCCACATACATCCCGCGCTCCTTTACATCTTCCACACTGGTAATGTCATACCGGCAGCCTTCGCAGAGCAGGAACAGCTTGGTAGAAACCACCACTCCGGGGATGGCCCGGAAGCGGAACAGGTCGGTGGCCTCCGAAAAGGCCGCCCGGTTGGCCCACCGCTCGCTGCCATGGCGGGCTTCGTGATAGGCGCGAACCTCCGCCAGCACTTTATCCTGCTGCGTGGCAAAGCCTTCTGCATCCTTTACCGCTTCGGTGGAAAGGAGCTGCACCGGGGTGCGCATTTTCCCGTAAGACATAGGCTACACCTGCCAATCCCGGTCAAGCCGCAGCAGCAGGTTCACCGTATTCCAAACCTGCTGCCCGGCCTGCACATTATCTGCGAAGAAGCCGCCTGTGGAACCATCCCGACTTTCGTAGAAATGGGAGGACAGCATGATAACAGCCTGTTCTGTGGTGGGCGGCATGGGATTGTCCGCATAATGCCCGGAGGGGATATGCTGGTAACTTTCCGCATAGGAAACGGCTGCCCGGATGTATCCCCGGAGCAGCTCGTCGTCCTCGTCATGGGAAAGGATCAGGTTGTCTTTGACTTTTTGAAGCAATTCGTCCATGCCGCCACCTCCTTATCAATCGGCAGTCATAAAGCCCGCCGCCTTCAACTTGGCAAGCAGGCCGTTAAAATCAGAAACCAGAGTGGGGACATCCGTCGCCACACTGTCAGCCTGATTGGCCGCTTGGGGAATCTCAGCGGCAGGCAGGCCGGTGACAGTGGCACCTTCTTTAATTTCAAGCGTGCCGCCGATCACCCATTTATCGCCGCCCTGTTCTGCATAATTCTTTCCGTTGTAGTTCATCTGCCAGCCCTCCTTACGCAGCCTTCTGCTGCAAGACCTTCACGGCTTCGGGCAGGATCAGTTTGCCATCCACGCGCTGGGAGGCAAGGAAGCCCACCTGCCCGGTAGTAGCATACAGCTCGCCGAGGCGGCGGAAGGAACGGCCCTGACGGTCGGCCACCCAATAATAAGACAGGTCGCCGAACAGGATGGATTTTGCACTGGCCGCCATGGCGGGCATAAAGGCCGAGGTATAAACCGGGCGGCCCAGCAGCATATCCGGGGTTCCGGCAGTCAGGGAGGGCTGCCAGAGGTACTGGCCGTTCCCGTCTTTGAGCTTCCTAAGGGCCTTCACGGAAGAATCGTTCATCAGGAAAACAGCGTTCTTGCGGTAAGGCGCTTTCAGAGAGTAAAACAGGTCGAACACCTCGTCCGCCGTAAATGCAGTAGCGGAGGCAGCAGTTACGCCAATTTCCGCGCCGCCTGTTGCAGCCAGAACACCCAGCGGCTTGCCGGTGCCATCGCCGGTAAAGAAGGCTTCCTCCTCCTTGTTACCGATGCGGCGAGCAAACTCACGAGAAATATAGGCCTCCAAATCGAAAACGCTGTCGTTCAGCAGCTCCTCGGACACCTTCACCAGCGTTGCCAGCTTGTAGGCCCCGATGGAAACCTGCGAGAAAGCGTCGTCACTCTCCGGGATCGTCCCTTCCTCGTCCACCCACGAAGCCGTACCCTTGGAAGCCACCACCGGGATTTTACGGTCGCCGGAGCTGGTCTGGATCACATGGGCCAGTGTGCGGAAAATGTTCTGCTCCTCCAATGCCTCCACCAGAGTACGCTCAAATTCATCCGGCACCAGATAGCCGCCCTCAGAGTCCGTACCAATCTGCAGGGCGTTCATAATCTCGTGGGTAGGCATCTTGCTGCGCATAGCGTTCCAGAAAGAGCGGCGGTATTCCGCAGAGGCGCGGCCAGTCTTTTCCTCACCGGCAGGGGTCGCAGGCTTGCCCGTCAGTGGGGTATTGACCGGCTTAGAAAGCTCCGCATCCAGAGCGGCCTGCCGTTCCAGACGGTCAATCTCCTTGCCGAGATTTACCACATCAGCCTCCATCTTTTCATAGGTCGCCACATCCTCGGCGGCCAGCAGGCCATCGGCACCACGCTTGGCATCCAGAAAAGCCTTCGCCGTTTCCCACGCCTTTGCGCGCTTCTCGCGCAGTTCCAAAATCATGCTCATAGTAAAATCCTCCTTAAAATTTCAATAAATTAAGCCGCTGGTACAGCGGCTCGGCAGGTTGTTTCTGTTCGGTTTTCGTATGGGGCAGCTTGTTCAGCAGCCGGTTTGTCACCGCTCTCCGCGAGAACGCATAGCTCTCCGGTTCGGGAGCGGGATCTTCCTTCGCGGTGAACAGGAGGTCGTCCGCAAAGCCAAGTTCCACGGCTTTGTGGGCAGACAGCCATGTTTCCGCGTCCATGAGGTGTGAGAGCCGCGCCCTCGACAGCCCCGTTTTGATTTCGTAGGCATTGATGATCGACTCCTTTACTTCGTCCAGCATGGCGATGGCCTTCTGCATTTCCTCCGTGTCGCCAATCGCCACCGTCAAGGGGTTATGCACCATCATCAGGGCGGTGGGGGCTATGAGAACCGTCGTTCCGGCCATGGCAATGACACTGGCGGCACTGGCGGCGATCCCGTCGATCTTCACGGTTACAGCGCCCTTGTAGTCCATGAGCATACTGTAAATCTGAGAAGCGGCCACGCAGTCACCGCCCGGCGAGTTGATCCAGACGGTAATATCGCCCTCACCGGCCAGAAGCTCCGCTTTGAAAGCGGCGGGGGTAATATCATCGTCAAACCAGCTCTCCTCGGCAATGGTGCCGTTAAGGTAAAGGGTGCGGCTCTCGTCGGAGTTCCGCACCCAATTCCAGAATTTATTCACTTGTCTGTTCCTCCGTTTCTGTTGGATTTGTTGCGGTGGTTCCGGCAAAGGCCCCGGCATCACTGAGCTTCGTCATGGAGCCGTTTACCAGATACAGGTCGCCGCCTTCCTCGGCAGGGATACGGTCGAGGTTTTCCAGCTCTCTTATGTCGTTGGCGCTCATCCAGCCATTCTGGCGGGCCACCGCATAACCGTTCATGCGGCTGGCATAATCGCCCCGCAGCAGACCCTCCACATTGAAGCGGATAAAATACTCCCGCTTCTCGCTGTCGGAAAACAGGCGGCGGGCCATGCTCTGTTCCCAGCGCATAAGCCACGGTTCGAGGGTATATTTCACAAATTCCAAGCTCTGCTGCTCGATGTTGGAAAAGCTGGATTTCTCCAAATCCCCGACCATGTGGGGAGGCACCCGGAAAATGCGGGCAATCTCATTGATCTGGAATTTCCTCGTTTCCAGAAATTGCGCCTGCTCCGGGGAAATGCCGATGGGCTGATATTTCAGGCCCTCCTCCAAAACCGCGATTTGATGGGAATTTGCACTGCCGCGAAAGAGCTTGTTCCAGCTTTCCCGCACCTTATCCGGGTTTTTCAGTACGCCGGGATGTTCCAGCACACCGCCGGGGGCCGCATCGTTGGCGAAAAACTTCGCGCCGTATTCCTCGCAGGCAATCGCCATCCCCACCGCGTTCTTTGCCATGGCGATGGGCGAATAGCCCACGATCCCGTCATAGCCAAGGCCGGGGATATGAAGCACCTGCTCCGGTGGCAGGTAAACCTGCCCGTTTTCATCATCCACCGGGGAATCGTCCGAGCCACGGGTATAGAGGTAATAAATCTGTCCCTTGCTGTCCCGGTCAACGGTCATTTTGGTGGGCATCAGCGGATAGAGGCAGATCACCTCGCCCTTGCCATTGCGGATGATCTGCGCGTAAGCGTTCCCGTATAGGAGCAGGTGTCCCATCAGGGTTTCCCGGAAATTGAACGAGGTCATTTCCGGGTTCGGCTCGTCGTGCAGCAGCCGGTAGAGAGGATGATCGAGGGCCTTTACCTTGCTCCCGTTTTCACCGTAGCGGTACACATGGAGCGGAAGGCCCGCCACCGCTTCGGAGAGAATACGGACGCAGGAATACACGGCTGTCATTTGCAGCGCGGTGCGCTCATTCACCGGCTTGCCGCTGGTGGAGCCGCCAAAGAAAAAGGAAAAGCGGCTACCGCCCAAGGTATCCTGCGCCCGGCGCAGTTCCTCCGGCTTATCCCGTGAATGGAAAAAACGGCTGAAAACACTCATAGCAACAAAAGCCCCCTTTCATCGTAGATAGAAGCGCCGGTATCCCCGCCGCCTCGAATGGCCCGGTCAAGCGCCATGATAGTCGCCACCGCGCCATCAATCTTTTCTGTTGATTTTTCCTTGTCCGGTTTCACATTGCCTGCCGGATCGGTGCGAACATGGATGTTGTCCATCATCCACCGCAGAATCGGGTGGCCGCCATGGGCGAGCTGTTCATCCAAAGTCAGGCGCATCAGCTCCTTGGTGGGTGGGGACATATCCTTAAAGCCCTGCCCGAAGGGAACCACCGTAAAGCCGAGGCCCTCCAGGTTCTGCACCATCTGCGTTGCACCCCAGCGGTCAAAGGCAATTTCCCGGATGTTGTATTTTGCGCCCAGCTCGTCAATGAAGGATTCAATAAAGCCATAGTGGACGACATTTCCCTCGGTGGTTTTCAGATACCCCTGCTTTTCCCACACATCATAGGGGACGTGATCCCGGCGCACCCGCAGGTCGAGATTGTCCTCCGGTATCCAAAAGAAAGGCAGGATCACATATTTGTCGCCCTCATATTCCGGAGGGAATACCAGCACGAAGGCGGTAATATCCGTGGTGGAAGAAAGGTCAAGGCCGCCGTAGCACGCCCGGCCTTGCAGGGCCTCCGGGTCTACCGCAAAGGCGCATTTATCCCACTTTTCCATGGGCATCCAGCGGACAGCCTGTTTTACCCACTGGCAGAGCCGGAGCTGCCGGAACAGGTTCTCCTCGGCGGGGTTCTGCCGGGCGCTTTCGCAGGCCGCTTCCAACTTTTCTATATCCACCGTAATGCCGAGAGAAGGGTTGGCCTTTTTCCAGACCTTCGGGGAAGTCCAATCGTCGGCCTCATCCGCGCCATAGATCACCGGATAAAAGGTGGGGTCGATTTTCCGGCCATCCAGAATATCCCGCGCCTTCTGGTGAACCTCATAGCAGATGCTGTTCACATCATTGCCCGCCGTGGTAATGAGAAAATAGAGAGGCTGCTTTCTGGCATCGCCGGAGCCGTGGGTCATAACATCATAGAGCTGCCGGTTTGGCTGGGCGTGTAACTCGTCAAATACCACCGCATGGACGTTGAGGCCATGCTTGGTGTATGCCTCTGCGGAAAGTACCTGATAGAAACTCCCCAGCGGCTTATAGATCAGGCGTTTCTGCGACAACACCGGCTTGATGCGGGATTTGAGGGCCGGGCATTGCTCCACCATGCCGCAGGCCACGTCGAATACGATGGAAGCCTGCTGCCGGTCGGAGGCGCAGCCATAGACCTCGCCGCCGTATTCCATGTCGCCACAGGTGAGCAGCAGAGCCACCGCAGCGGCCAGTTCGGATTTTCCCTGTTTCTTGGCGATCTCGATGTATGCAGTATTAAACTGGCGGTAGCCGTTGGGCTTTACAATGCCGAACAGATCCCGGATAATCTGCTCCTGCCAGTCAATAAGTTCAAAGTTTTGTCCGTACCACTCGCCCTTGGTATGTTTCAGGCAGCCGATAAAGGAAACGGCCAGATCAGCCAGCTCCCGGTTATAGGCCGAGCCTTCCGCCATGAAGCGGGTGGGCTTGTATTTCTTTAACTTGCGAATATCCGCCGCCTCCTTTCTCACGGCAACAAAAAAGGAACCTCCCCCGGTATGAGGAAAGTCCCTTAAAGATAATTTTTAAGTTTCAATATTCATATGGGAAAATCACCGTTGTAGCGCTTCTGTCCGCCTCAGTGATGATCCAGATTTTCAGGTTTGGCTGCGCTTTGTACTCATACGCAGCAAGGATGCGGAGGTCGCCTTGCTGTACTGCCTGATCGTTGGCCCGCTTATCGGCAGCAGATAAGTCGCCCCAATCGCTCTGCCGATATCGGTCAAGAGAGCGCCAGATAAAATTTTCAAAGTCGCGGTTTTCTGCGGCCTCGCTGGCTACACTCCGAGAGGCGTAGAGATTTCCAAGTGAAAAGTTGCTCATATCCGCCCCTCCTTACAGCTCATATCCAGCACACCGGAGGATTTCCCGGATGGCGTTGATTGCCCGCTTGGGGCTGGAATAGTCGCGGGTGCCAAGTGCGCGCCCGTCCTCGAAAAGCCGGACGATCGGCACCCCATAGCTGATGTGCGCCATGATTTTGTAGGTGCTTTCCATGGGGCCATAGAAGGCCACCTCGTCCGTCCGGTGCCAAGTGCGCTGGTAGATAAAGCTCCCGTCGTAGGTAGTCGCTCCGAGGTACTGGAAGCCATGCTCCCGCATAAGTTCCTCAAAGGCCGCCTGCTTCATTGCGATTGTCTGTTTCATAGTGAAACCTCCCTTGTTTGATGTGGTCAGAGATTACTCTGGAACACCCCAAAAGACAAGGCTCACCAGCGAAAAAAGCCCGTTTCCGGGCCTTTTTCTTTTGGAATATCAGCCGCTCATTTTGGCCGAGGGATACTTCGCTAACAGCGTTTCCCACGGATCGGCAGCGCCGGAGGCGGACACCTCCATCACCGCAAGGAACGGGAAGCAATAGAGCGACATCCCGGCCCCGGTGTCCTCGTTGACCCACACCTGATTTTCAGGAATATTTACCACGATGAAGCAGGAATATCCGGTATCCAGATTGTCGGCGATGTTCCGCCATTCCGCCTCGGAAATCTGTGCCGCCTGCGGTATCCGCTTGTGCAGCGGCAGAGGCGCATGGCCCGCTTCACCCCGGTTTTCATCGAGAAAGCGGACAAAATCCGAGAAGCCATGTACCAAAGGGCTGGTAAAATAGCGGGAAGCCCCGCCACCTTGTATCTCAAAAGCGCATCCTTTATTCTTCATTTTCTGGCACCTCCACAAAATAAAAATGCTCCAAATCCTCGGAGGTGAAGCCGTGGCATAAAAGGAACGCCTCCGCCTCGGGCTGATTTTGAAAAATCCGGGTTTTGCCGGTATCATCCAGCAGGTATTCCAACGCCTCGTTAAGCGTGATCCCGTCCACCGGACGGGCCACCATGACAGGCGGCAGATAAAATGCGTCCTGTTCCTCCACCTCGAAGGAATAGAAATCCTCGTCACAGCCGAAGCACTGATAGCGGTACGCTGGGTTGTCGGAGTCGTACACAGGCCTGCTGCAGCGGCGGCAGATCATATCTGTGTTTTCATACCAGCGCCCTTCATGGAAGATCCCACTCATTCAAAATCACCGCCTTCCAAGATGCGGATTTTGTCCGCACCATAGGCCACGCCCAGCCCGGAACCGCAATCCCATTTTACATGAACCGTGGCTATGTCGTCCACAAATTCCACCGTCCCCCGGTCGCCGGGCTTTAACCGGCTGTATGGGTCGTCCATGAAAACCAGCTCCACCCGCGTTCCCTTGGGATAGCGGGCGCGGACAGCCTCCACGATTTCTTTTCTTGGGAACCTCATTGCATCCGCCTCCTTTCCCGGTAAACATTCTCGGACAGGAAGGAGCCGAGGAAGGTTTCTGCGCTGTCGAGGCCCTCCCACGCTTTCTCGGCAAACAGGGCTTTGGATACCCGCCCCAAAAGGATGGCCCGCCGGATTGCACCGGCCTGCCGGGTCGCTTTTTGAATAAACCAGCGGAATTGTACCACGGGAGCAGCCCCTACCTCAAAGGGCGGCATAGATACGTCCTGCTGCCCACATACCCGGCAAAGGACGATGCCCAGCCATTCCGTCACATATTCCGCGTCGGCAATATCGCCGCTATTTATCCGCAAGCAGTCAACCGGCACCCTTTGCAGCCTTCGCGCCATCCGGCGCACATTGCGCAGGCTGCGGAGCGCAGTCTGTAAATCGTCCTTACTTCCCATAGGCCGCCTCCTGCATAAGACGGCGAGTACGCAGCGGGTTCATTGAGCCGCAGTACAGACCGTCAGCCGTGTCGAATACCCGGCCCCAGCCATCGGCTCCGACCTCAACCTTTGCCCGGAAGGCTTCTCCGCCGTTCCATTTCAGAACCGTTTCAAAAGTTTTCTTTGCCATGGTGTCAAACCTCCTTAAATTTGGTGTGACACAGATTACTCTGGACGGTGGTGAAAGACAAGGCTCACGGGCGAAAAAAGCCCGTTTCCGGGCATTTTTCTAAGAGTCAATGTATGGCGAACAGATAGGCGGGAACTTTCTCATATTCGTCACTACCGAAAGCCCTGCTCTGGCCGTTGATTTTAACCAGTCCTTCCAAGGTACAGCCGTTCTCGGTAAAAAGCCAGGCGGTTTGTATCGCGCTCGACCATGTGGAAGAAAAAGTGAAATACTCAATCCCATTTTCTCTGAGGCTGGAAATAAGAGCTTCCACATCCTTATCCCAAACTACATCATGCAGGTCAATGTATTCGTTCCCATGTTCCGCAGCATCCACATAGAGGCGATATACGTTTGTGTAACTTTTGCCCCGGCCTTCAATCTTTTCAGAAAGTTTCCGGTAGGCTTCCCTTGCTGCCTCCATACCAGAGGAGCATCCTTTTTTCTTTGCCTCGTCGTAGCGGGTCTTGAGTTGCTGCATTTCCATACAGTCCATAATGAGGTGATTGTTTATCATAGCTTTTTCTCTCCTTCGTTTGATGTGAGTGGAGATTACTCTGGAACACCCCAAAAGACAAGCTCAAAAGCCAAAATTCTCAAACTTATTTTTTAACCCGCCGGGCCTTTTCGCCGGTAAATTGCTCCCAGCGCAGGACGGTTAAATCACAATTCAGGGGATCGCTGTCCATGGCAAAACAGCGCCGCCCGCTTTGCTCGGCAGCGATCAGCGTTGTGCCGCCACCGCAAAATGGGTCAAGGATCAGGCCGCCCGGATCGGAGTGCATTTTGATACACCGCCAAGGCAGCTCCACAGGAATCGGCTGCGGGCCATCGGCCTGCTCCGGCACAGAAATCTCCCATACACCCGCATAGCCCCACTTGCGGCGCTCCTCTTTGGTAAGGCGTTTCACAAAGCGGTAACTATGGGCAGCAAAGGCAGACACCCAGCCGTATTCCTGCTGGTTTACTTCCTCGGCCTCATCCCCGGCAAAGGCCGCCAGATATTCAAACTGTTTCTGCGGCTTGTTGCTGTTCTGGTGGGCGGAACCTGCGCGGGCCAGCGAGCCCTGCCGTTTCCAGACACGAATCCAGAGCGGGCGGAAATTGCAGTCCTCAAAGAGCTTCATGCTGTAAAGTCCCACCGGCTCCATGTACTGGGTGCCGGTAGTGAACAGGTCGTCCATTTTCCAGCAGACGATCTCCGCATGGCGGCAGAGGTTTGCCGCCGCTGCGCCCAGCCGTTCCAGCCATGGGGCCAGCCCATCCTTCCGGTAGTCAGCCAGTGCAATGAGGGGCGGAGCCGTAAAGGCACAGGCGGCCCGCTCGTTCCCGCAGAGACGCGCCATATCCTCGACAGAAGCAGGATCACCGCAGAGAAGGCGGTGGTTCCCAAGCTCCCAAAGGTCGCCGGGTTGGGTCATGGCACCGCCAGCCGCCGCAATGTCTGCCGCCGCTTCCTCTTGGTTGAAATCATCCTGTACGGCCTCGGCGGAGTAAAACTTGTTCATCAAAGCGTCGATTTCCTCGGCATCGAAGCCGGTAAAGGAAACGTCAAAAGCAGAGGCATCCAGCTCGGCGATGACCTCGGCCAGCTTCGCCTCGTCCCAATCGCCCTGAATCCGGTTCAGGGCGAGGTTCAAAGCCTTTTCTTTTTCCGGCTCCAAATCCACCACAACGCAGTCAATCTCTGTTTCGCCCATATCCAGCAGCACTTTCAGCCGCTGGTGGCCGCCCACAACAAAACCGGTGCGTCTGTTCCAGACCACCGGCTCTACAAATCCAAACTCCTCAATGGAGCGTTTCAGTTTTTCATAGTCCTTGTCGCCGGGCTTCAAGTTCCGGCGAGGGTTGTATGCTGCCGGGTTCAGCCGGTCAGCACTTACTTTCTGGATATTCATTCTGTTCTCCTTCATCGGGCCGGTAGCCACAGATCGGACAGGGAATTTGTTCTCCCGCCATGAAATAGTTTTTCTGGCAGACCGGGCAAAATTCAAGCTCGTATGTATCATACAGCTCGTTCAATAAGGTTTCAGGGCTTTGCCAATCAACCGATTCAAAAAGCAGGGCAGCTACTTCCTCCTGCCCGTTACACATAGCCAGAAAATCCTGTTGGGTATATCCCTCGTCGGAAAGCTCCGGCACATAACATACCTGCTCCGGGTGGTGGAGGAAGGCTTCTTCATCCTTGAATATCCAGCCCTGCCGGTAATATCCCCGGTCAATGAAGGCTTCCTGATCCTCGGTTTCCGGTGTATAGCTGCCAATCTTCAAATAGCTTTCGCTCATATCAAAATCCCTCGCTTTCAGAATGTGACGACAGATTACTCTGGACACCGCCAAAAAGCAAGGGCGTTATTTTTGGAGCGCGGAGGACGGGGTTGAACCGCCGCTTCCCACCGGTTGGTGGGCGGTCTGCCGTTAGCCTACCCGCGCATAATGGCCGGAGGCTATTCCTCCGGCGTAACCTTGCTGTGCCGCTCGGCAAAGGTGATTTTCTCACCCTTATACATTCCAGCCCCCAGCTCGTCGATTTTGGAAAATGGGATCTCTGGAACCGTCAAATCCTTGCGTTTGGATTTGTCGATGAAGTAAATGTATCGGAGCTGGAAGCCGGGGATCGGGGTGGCTCCCACATAGTCCAGATACTTCTTGAAATTATAGGTGCCGCCTGTCACATCGAAAAAGGTCAGGCCACCCAGCTCCTTGCGGGGAGAAGTGGGATTGCTCGCCAGCGTCATTTTATGGACGCGGGTGCCATCGGGCAGCTCCGCAAGGTTCAGATTTTCCTTGATACCGGTCAGGACAAAATTGCTGGCCCGGTAAATTGTACCGTCGCCGCAGGAGCAGGCATCGGCGAAGCTGATAACCCACTTAATCTGCGGGGCATATTTCTTAATGAGCCGCAGGCTCATGGAAATGGCCCGGCTCTCAGAATTGCGGGGAAGGTAGCTGTCAAAGGCCATCCGGTTCAGTTCCAGAAATTCATTCCAGCCGGTATCCTTCACCAGACCGATGATTTTTGACTTATCGAGGCTGGGGCCATAACTCATAACCCCGTGAAGGTTTCCATCGAGAAATACGCCAAAGTGGAGCGTGCTGTTATTCACCACCTTGCCGCTGTAATGGTGCGCCTTCATAAATGGGGTCGCCACCTTGGTGGGGATCACCCGCATCACAATCTCTTTTGCCCGGCCCATTGTCCGCCTCCTTTCCCACATGGCGCTCGGCCAGCGTGACTTTTTCGCCCTTATACATTCCGGCCCCCAGCTCGTCGATCCGGGAGTAAGGGATTTCCGGCACCGTCAAATGGCGGCGCATGGATTTGTCGATAAAGTAAATATACCGGAGCTGGTAGCCCGGCAGCAGGACACCGCCCGCCGCCTCCATGTATTTCTTCCACGCAAAGCCTCCGTCTGTCACATCAAAGAAGGAGCGCCCGCCCAGCTCTGGGCGGGGAGCCTTGGGCCGGGATTCCAACGTCAGCTTGTGGATTTTACTCCCGTCCGGCAAAAGGCAGATAGCCTCGTTTTCCTTAATGCCGGTGAGGACAAAATTACTGGCCCGATAGATGGCCCCGTCCCCGCAGGAGCAGGCGTCGGCAAAGCTCACGATCCACTTCACATGGGGCGCGTACTTTTTCAAAAGCCGGATGCTCAGGGCAATGGCCCGGCTCTCGGAATTGCGTGGGAGGACGCTGTCAAAGGCCATCCGGTTCAATTCCAGATATTCATTCCAGCCGGTGCCTGCCACCAGCGGCAGGATTTTGGATTTATTGAGGCTCGGCCCGTAAGACATAACCCCATGGAGCCGCCCGTCCAGAAATACCCCGAAGTGCAGGCAGCTATTATTCACCACAGTGCCGCTGTAATGGTGGCGGCGCACAAAGGGATTCGCCACCTTGCCGGGGATCACTTTCAGACTAATTTCTTTTGCTCTGCCCATTGACGCACCACCTCATAGACTCCGTTTCCCTTGTGGTTTTCATTGCCGAAGGTTTCTTTCACCTCGCCATGGGTGTGGACGTAATCAATGCAGGCAAGGATCAGCTCGGCCTGCTTGTCGTGCAGGGTCAGGCTGATCTGCTGATAGGGCTTTTTCTCGCCGGAGTCCAGCGTAAATTCCTCTCCAAACTCGTCCTCCGAGATGGTTTCAAAACCGAAGGGACTCAAATCCTGCGCAATATCCGCCAATTCCAGCGGCAGCAGGTCAACGTCCCACTCGGCCAGCTCGCCGACCTTGTTATCCACCAGCCGGAAGGCTTTGATCTGTTCCTCCGTCAACTCGTCGGCTATGACGCAGGGGACGGAAGAAAGGCCCAGCTTTTTCGCCGCCTTGAAGCGAGTGTGGCCGGTGATGATTTCATGGTCGGCGGAAATCACCAGAGGGACGAGAAAACCGTACTGCTTGATGCTTTCCGCCACCGCATCCACGGCCCCGTCATTCTTTCGTGGATTGTTCTTGTATGGGTGAATCTCCCCCAAGGGGAGCTGTATGATATTCATAAACGACCTCCTGAATAAAATTATGTTTTAACCGCCGCGCCGGGCAGAAAGCAGGCGCTCCATCATATCGTCGTGCGGGGTGGCCCCTTTGTACTCGGTGGAGCAGTTCTCCCGGACGACCTGATAGATTTGGAACCACAGGTTGTTGGCCTGCTTGGAAAAGCTCTGGCTCATGGAAACATAAGGCGATGGAATGGCATTCCCCGTGGTGGGGTGCTTTGCCAGAAAGCCATACTCGGTGATACATTCCTCGCATTGTATCCAGCGGGAGATTGCCATGGCGTACTGCTCCAAAATCTGAGCGGGTATCAAATGGGCGCAGCCCCGCTCGTGGAGCCACGTCCATGTGCGCTCATAGACCTCAACCGCCAGCAGCTCTTTTCCGTTTTTCTGCCGCGCCGCCAGATAGTCACGAGGCGGCGGCATCGTTTCCCCTTGGAGGTCGGCGGTATCTGTAAACTCCATGACCGTCAATTTCCGTTTCCCCGGATTGCCCTCGACCAGCTTATCCGACAGCGCCTTTTTCTTCTGTCCAGCGCCGATACGAGCGCCTCCGTGGCCGTTTGCCATGGCCGCCACCTCCTCTCTTTGAAATTGTGGGGTATATACCCCACTTGAAAGCGCGATTTTTCGCGCGATAGCCCACGCCCGCTGCCCGCCGCGCCGGACGTAGAGATTTGCTTACCCCCGGAGGTTATCCCCACCGGCCACCCTCGCGGGCGGTAATCTCAGAATGGCACCGCTTGCATAGGGCCATGAGGTTACTTTCCACATGGGTACCGCCCTTGGACAGCGGCAGGATATGGTGGACTTCTTCGGCAGGGGTGATTTTACCGGCCCGCTTGCATTGCTCGCACAATGGGTGGGCTGCGATATAGCGGTCACGAATCCGCTTCCATGCGCGGCCATACCGGCGCTTGCTGGCCGGATCGCGCTGGTGCTTGTTATAATGCGCCGTGATGATTTTCTGGTGTTCCTCACAATAGCGCCCGGAGGTCAAGCGCGGGCAGCCGGGATAGGAACAGGGGCGCTTGGGTTTGTATGGCATACAGGCTGCCGCCTCCTTCCGGGCAAAAAGAAAGCCTCCGCAGATTTTTCTGCGAAGGCCGCTGTATTTTTTCTTTGTTGCTATTGTAATACTACCAGATTTCCATAGTGTCTTTCTATGTCTTTTAGTGTCCTCTTTCAGAAAAAACGAAAAAAGGGAGAGCCGAAGCCCTCCCAATCGCCTGCCTATTTCCCAGCCGGGACAAAGGCCGAGCATTGCTCCAAAGCCTTCCGGTGGAGCTTATGGAGATAGCGCAGGTCATATTCCATCTCCACGGCCACTTTCTCCCACGAGTAGAAGCACAGATACCGCAGCTCCAACAGCGTCTGGTATTCCGGATTGTCGATCCGTTTGATAACGCCGACGATTTCCCGCTTCAAATCCACCAGCGTATCTATGTCCTCGTTGATCTCGTTTTCCAGATCAATGATTTTGACAATGACATTCTCCATGGACTGCACATTCCGGCTCCCGCTGGGCGGGGTGTCGGACAAGGTGGAGGTGGCCTTGGTCGCCAAGGCCCGCAGGCTCGCCACCTGTTCCAGCTTGCTGTTGATCCGCTGGTCGATGCGGTAAGCCTGGCTGAGATATTCTTTCACCGTCATAGGGAACCTCCTTCCGCAGAAATGGCGGCAGATACATCTTCCACGGAAGTCACCATATAGGCCGCGCCGCCAGCGGCCCTGATTTTCCCAAGGGTCACTTCCTGTAACCGGGTGAGCCGCCCGCCGGGCTGCTTCACCTCGAAAGCATAAAACCTGCCATCTATGCAGGCGATTATATCCGGGATGCCCGCTGTGCTGTACATTCCGCCGTGGGTTTTCCACACGAAACAGTGGGGCATCGTTTTCAGGTGCCGCAGGATCGCGGCCACAATTTCTCTTTCCAGCATATCTCGGCAAAACCGATGTGCCGGAAAAACCGGAGTTACCGGGTATTTACCACACTCTATATATTTTTCTTAAAAAAGGCCCTCATAACATACCTCTGGTAGTTACGCGCAAGGAATGAGGAAATCCCGGTTTTTCCGGTTTTCCCGGTACAAAAACGGTCAATCTGCCTCCACACCTCCTTCGCAGTAGGTGATCCCGCGCCATATCCGGCGCTTGGAGAGTTTATCCCGCCCTCTGGTGATCTCCGGGAAACCGGCTTCCAGCTCTTTGTTGAAATTGGTCTGTGACACCGGCTTCATACCCGCATTGCCGCAATATTCCTTGTAACGGAGGAACAGGTCGTCCCGCACCGTCACGCCTTCTTCCTCGGCCACGCAGTACAATTTAGCGAAAGACAAAACGCTATTTGATTCAATCCGGTATTTTTCCAGTTCGGCCCGCGTCCGCTCGGTTTCGCTGAACACATAACCAGAGGCGATCAGGCGTTTCAGGCCGGTAAGCGCCCACATGAGGATACCGTCCCGTTCGGCAGCCAGCTTTTCCGCCAGATTGGGGTCGCGCTTGGCCTTGGGAACGGATTTCTCAAACCGGATAATGAGGAGCCTACGGTAAAAGCCCTCGGAGCGATCCCCATAGTTGCGGGGGATCTCATTGCAGGAAAACAGGAACCGGGCATAGGGCCGGAAGGAAAACGGGTCTTTGTTCTTCCGCTCGGCAGTGATGAAGTCCTCGCCGGTGAGCGCCTTGAACATACCGTTGTCGTCAATGCTCTTGGAGGGCAGGTCGGCAAAGATATTTGCCAGCTTGCCGAACAGCTCGGCCCGGTTGAAACGGTCGCCAAGATTCTGCCACGGGATGTTGGACACATTCTCGCTGCCCAGCAAAATCTCCTGTACCACATTGAGCAGGGTGCTTTTGCCTGCGTTGGGCGCACCCACAAAGACAAAGGATTTCTGCGCCTTGTTCACCGGCAGGAGCAGGTAGCCCATGATCTCCTGAATGAGATGGATTTCCTCCTTGGCCAGTATACTTTCCAGATAGTGCAAAAACAGCGGGCAGCCTGCATCCGGCGCATAGGCCGCTTTGAGCTGCACCGTGGAGAAGTATTCCGGGGTGTGGGCCTTGAAGCTGTCGTCGAGGGTATTATACAGCCCGTTTTGCAGGTTGAGGATGAAAGGGTTGCTGTTGATTTCCTGAACCGGCTTCATTATGAGCATTTTCCACTGGCCCACGGTATCATTGATGGCCTGCATAGAGGCACTCTTGGGGAGCATCAGCTCCCGCACCTTGGCCGCAGCCACCATGTCCTCGCTTTCCCGGTACACGCCTCCCTGATAGAAGAAAAAGCTGCTGGCCGTATAGAAGGCGTGCATATTCTCGGCCAGATGGTTCGCCAGCAGACCGGAAAGGAACCGCAGGCCGCCGCGCTCGGTCACTTCGTACCACTCCGGCAGGCCATTTTCCTCCGCAGCCTGCCGGGTTTCCTTCTTGGCGGCATACGCCTTGTGCAGCTCCTTTTGGTAGGCGGACAGCGCCTTGGTATCCGCCGCTTTCAGGCGGAAATGCTCCCGCAGCTCATACTCCACAAAGGCCCCAGCATCCAGTGGCTCGATATTATACAAGGACTCCCGGACAAACTCCTTGGCCGCCCGCATATTTTCCACCGGGGATTTCTGCGCCGCCACCAAGGCGAGGGCCTCCCGCAATTCGTCCAGCGACAGCGGCAGGTAGCACAGGGCTGCCGGGGATTTGCAGGAGCAGGAGCCGTTTTCCTGTTTCGGGCAGGCAAAGCCCTTCTCTGCAATGGCTTTGCAGGTGATGGGCTTGGTGCCGCTTTGCAGGAAATGTTGGATTTTCTCCTGCGTTTCTGCTGCCCTGTACCCCGGATAAAGGGCGGACAGTTCATGGATGGCCCGCTCGCCGCCCTCAAAAACCGCCAGATTGGTAATCATGGCGTACCAGTCATGTTCCGGGAGGATGGCCCCATTGTCCCGGCAATGCCGGATGAAGTCACAGCGTTTCAAGACCAGAGAAAGGCCCTGCTGCGTCCCTTTGGCCGCTGGCCCGGCAGGCGCGGCGGGTTCCTCGGAAATCTGCGGCAGGTATTGTTCCAGCTCGGCCTGCGTATAGCGAAGCTCCGGGTGAAAATGGATACACTCCACCATGACCGGCTCCTCCTTGCAATGGTAGAAGCCCGGCAGACGAAGCACCCGGCTTTCATTGACGCAGGATCTGTCCCCATGAAACTGAGCCACGAGGCGCTTTTGTACCCGGCGGAAGGCTGTCACGTCCCCATCCTTGATAAGCCAGTAAGTATGCAGGGATTTCCGGGTTTTCACAATGAGCGAGGGTTCCAGCCGGAACGCTTCAATCTGTTTAAGCTGCTCGTCCAGCGGCAGCTCGTCGCACTCCATAAACTGCGCGTTGATCCGGGTGATCTCGCTGTCCTCATGGCCGCCGAAGTTCACCACAAAATAGATGCCCCGGTTTTTCTCGTTGTGCTTTTTCAGGGTATCTATCAGGCCCGGCAGGCCGGAGAGGGTTGTTTCCAGCTTGGCCCCTTTGAAGGTGCCGGTTTTTCTATCGTCAAAAATCCGCAGGCAGATGCGCTCGCCCGGCCCGAAGAAAGGGCGGAGAAATTCTTCCAACGGGATATTCAGTGCTTTCCTCATTTCCGTACCACCTCCACGCATCGCTCGGTAAAGTACCGGACAGGCAGGCCGCGCTCGTGGGCCTTTTCAATCTCCACCGCCATGCCCTTTGTGATATTGCCGCCGAACACCCACACCTCCTTGCACTTGCTCTGCAAGACCAGCCCGAAGAAGATGCCAAGGCGGCGCTGCTGTGGGTCGCTTTCCTCCATGAATTGAGGAAACAGCAGGTGCGGCGCGATGGGGATACAGTTCTCCGACACCGCAAACCGGCAGAAATCCCGCGCCCGTCTGGTATTGCGCTCGATATTCCCGGCAAAGGGTGAGCAGATAAAGACCAGCGGCTTATAGGCGGTACGCTTGGCCTCCCGTTCAATATTCATCAGGGCCTCATAGGCGGTGGGATCGAGATACCGCTCCGCGTTATATAAATTAACATGGGTCATGATTCCTTTCCTCCAAAATTTCTTGTCAGGCCATGCACCTGCGCATGGCAGCTCCGACATATTTTCACAAGGTTCTCAGGAGCATTGTTTTTTCGGTTTCCATCTATGTGATGAACCACAAGATGCCGTGAACCGCCGCAAATTTCACAGAAAGTCTGATAGGGGTTTTCCCGATCAAAGACCTCCCGGTAATGGCTCCGTCCATCCTTGAATTGATGGTTTTTCTTTCCACGCTGGTTTCCGCCGCTTCCAACGCCCACCTTCACGGCAGGGTCTTTTTCCGCACGCTTTTGCATGACATACTCGCTGGCGTGTTTTTTACGGCACTCCGGGCAGTAGTATGCCTTTCGTGCCCGGAGCATAAAAGTGGTGCCACAGCGGCGGCAGGAAAACTGTTTCAGCCTTACCATTCGTCCAGCTCCCCATAGTTGGTGCCGGTAGCAACCTCTGCCACAAGAGGAACGTCAAATTCCGGGAATGGCTGGCGCTCCATGAGTCCCTTTATGAGCACGCCCGCTTCCTGCACCTTTTCCTCAGCGACATAGAATACAAGGCTGTCGTGAACGGTCAAAACAGGCACAATCCAAGGGTACTCTGGCAACTCTACCACCAGACGTGCCATTGCCATTTTAAGAATATCGGCGGCGGTTCCCTGTATGGGGGTATTCATGGCACATCGCTCGGCAAAGCTCTTTTTGCCCCAATCGTCGGAGACAATGCCCGGCAGATACCTGCGGCGGCCCAGCCATGTTTCACTGTACCGGCGCACCTTGGCCTGCCGTTTCACTACCTCCTGCCACAAGGAGAGCTGTGGATAACCGGCTTTGAGGTTGGCGATGATTTTCTCACATTCCGCCAGCGGGGTATCGAGGCCAGCTTTGAATTTCAATGTCCGTTGCAGACCCTTGGGGAACAGGCCGTAGAAGCAGCCAAAATTACAGCCCTTGGCGATTGCCCTGCGGTCTTTGTATTCTGCCGCTGACTTGTCCGCCGCCTGTTCTATGGGGATATTGTAAATAACAGAGGTAGTCTGTGCATGAATATCCCCGCCGCCCCGGTAGGTTTCCAGCATACGCGCGTCCCGGCAATAAAACGCTCCCACGCGCAGCTCAATCTGTGAGTAATCCAGTTCCATCACCTGATAACCTTCTGGTGCGACCAGCATATTTCGGATACCGATAGGATCGCTGCCTTTTCGTGGCATATTTTGAAGGTTCGGGTTCCGGGCGGCAAAGCGGCCCGTTTCCGTCCCCAGCGGCATGAGGTCGGGATGTATCCGCCCGGTGGCGCTGTTGATATGCCGAAGATAACCGTCCAGATAGGTGCCTTTGATTTTTCCCCAGCGCCGGTATTCCTGCACCAGCTCAAAAAGCCGGGTCAGCTCCGGGCGGTTCTCCCGGCACCATGCGGCCAGCAGGATCATGGTTTCATCGTCGGCAGCCTCCTGATACTTGGCTGTGGTTTTCACCACCGGCAGGCCAAGGTCTTTATAAAGATAACTTTTGAACGCGGAAGTGGAGGCGTTGGCCCCGATCTCCACGTCGCCAATCAGGAAAGCGATTTCCTCCCGGATGGCGGAAATCCGTTCCTCGGCCTCTGCCTGCTTGGCTTCCATGGCGGCCCGATCCATGAGCAGGCCGTTATACCGCATCAAGCCGCAGTACACGGCGGTCGGGGACTCGAGCTGCTCCACAATGCGGCGGTGCCGGGGCAGGTATTGATCGAACCAGCCGTTAAACAGATGATACAGCCGCAGGGCAAAGTCGCTGTCGGCGCAGGCATAGCGGACGGTTTCCTTGTCCTGCGGGTCAAGCTCGTCGAAGAAGCGTCCGGCGGTTACGGTTTCAAAATCCGGCAGCTCCACATGGAAAAGCTGCGGCACAAGGGTTTTAAGGCCGCTGTCCGACAGGCTCCGGAAAGTAGTGCTGCTTTTCAGGGTAAGCTGGGCCGCTGCAATGGTATCATAGCAGGGCGGCTGCACAATCACCCCCAAGGCATACAGGAACATGGACTCGAAGGCCAGATTATGGGCCACCTTTATCACGGTGGCGTTCTCGAATACGGCCTGCCGCAGATAGTCCATGACCGCCTCCGGCCTTTGGATATTCCGCCCGGCCCGGTGCCGCAGCGGGATATAGATGCCGCTGTCCTCAGATACGGAAAGGCTCACACCGGTAATAGCGGCCTTGTGGGCATCCAGCGCGGCCCGCTCCTCCGAGCGGTATTCCTCGATGGGCGAGGTTTCAAAGTCGAAGCCGACCACGGCGGCCCCGGCCAGATAGTCTTTTATCTTTTTCAGTGACAAAGCACAGGTATAGCTCATTTTTCCTCCATTCTGCCCGGAAAGTGGAGGAGGCCCGAAGGCCCCGCTCCGCTGGGCGAAAGTGCTTATTGCAGGGGTTCCACGATCTCGCCGGTTTCCGGGTCAACCAGCGGGCCAGCCTCGGCAGGCTCCTCGGTATCAAAGCCCACACGGCGGCTGTACTGCTTCACCTGCTCGGACAGGCGGTTAATGAGGATTTGCTCCTCGCTGGTGAGCGGGCGGTCAATGGTAAACTGCGCCTGCGAGTATGCAATGCCGCTTGCGTTGGTGGCCTTTTTCAGAGAAAAGCGGGTCACGACCATGTTGCTCTTTTTGCCCTTACTGAGCAGGCGCTTGATGTAGCGGGAAAACTCCCGCATCGAACCGGTGGGCAGGGAGAGGATCAGCGGGAACAGCTCGCCCTCCCGCAGCAGGAATACCCTGCGCCGAGTTTTGCAGGCTTTGCTGTTGTTCTCCCCGGAGCCGAACTGATTGAGGGGGCATTGTGCGCAGACACCCCCGGGTGTGCCTTCTCCGGTCACGCCATCGAAGGAGCCGCAATCGGGTGGATTGCTGCCTCCGGTATATTTCTCCTTGTAATACTGCAAGACCGGATGATGGTGCAGGATCACAGCGGAAAATTCCTTCACCATTTCCGGCTCGTCCGCCTCGTCACCGGGCAGCTCGAACATGGTGGCACCGCCAGACGGGATCTTCACCCGGTCAAAGCCGCCCTCCAAGCCTTCCAGTTCCTCGGCCATACTCTCGTTCATGTTGAAATCGGCAAGGGCCAGAAAGCCACTGCCAGTAGTCATAAGTTCGTTCTTATCGCTCATGGATAAATCCTCCTGATAGTTTTACTTTGCGGCCTTACGCACGCCCACGGTAGTTTTCTCAAAAACATTGACAAGGCCGTCTAGCCAATCCGGCAGCATATCGCCGTTTTCTGCCACCTGCTCCTTGACGAAGGCGGAGAGGCTGTTGGCGTTGACGGTTTCATACACAAGGTCGCCGAAGCCCCCGGCGCGGAGGGCAGAGAATAATTCCTCTTTCCGGCCCGCCACGGCGGAAGCGTGGGTTTTGGTCGTCAGGCAGAACATGGTTCCGGCGCGGGTAAAATTCTGCGTTTCACTTTCGGCCATCAGCTCGGAGAGGCGGTAGTCCACCTCGTCCATTTCCGCCTTGATTTCTTTCAAGTGCTGCTCGGCCTCGGCCTTCTCGTCACGAAGCGCCCGGAGCCGGTCAGCCAGCTCAAACATTTTTTCTGTATCCATCGTTCCTCCAAATCTAAGCAGCAAAGGGATTTCTCCCGTTGCGGTAATCGTCAACAAGGGTTCTCGCAAGGTCGGCCTTGCTTTCCAGTGCCGCCAGCACCTTTTCATCCACGGTGCCACGGGCCACCAGATATAAATAGGTGCAGGGCATCCGCTGGCCCACCCGGTGTATCCGGGCCTTGGTCTGCTCAAAGTTCGACATGGAATAGTCGAGGGAGTAAAAGACCATGGTAGAGGCAGCGGTCAGGGTAATGCCAAGCCCCGCTGTGGCAATCTGGCCCACAAAGGCCATGACCTCCGGCTCATTTTGGAACCGCGCCACCTGCTCGTCCCGGTTCTTCACCTCGCCGGTGATGCAGGAATACCCAAGGCCCCGCTTTTCCAGCAATTTGCAGATGGCTTTGATTTCCGGGATAAAGCGGGCAATGATAACCAGCTTTTTCCCCTCGGCCACAGCCCCGTCCAGAATGTCCTCCAAGGCGGAGAGCTTGGCCGCGCTTACCTGCTCCACGGCAGCGGTTTCGTCATTTCCGAGAAAGCCGCCGGTGAGCTGGGACAGCCGCAGTAGCCGGGTGAGGATGTTGGTGGCTGTAACCTCGCCACCGGCCAGTTCCGCATAGCTTTCTTTAACGAGGCCCCGGTATATCCGCAGGGCGGCAGGTTCCAGCTCTATCTGACGGATCACATCGGTGGTTTCCGGCAAATCCAGACATTCCGCCTTCGTCGCCCGGTAGGAAATGCTGTGGAGCTTTTCCGTCAGCTCGCCCTCCATGGATTTCTTCAAGACCGGGGTATGATTGCCATAGCCCACCATATCGAAGTAGCGGTTGCGGAAGGCATAGAAGCTGTTCCCGTAAATGGCCGGGTTCAGGAATTTATACTGGCTGAACACATCAATGGCCTTGTTGGTGATAACCGTACCGGTGAGCAGGAGCCGGTAGCTTGCCTCCCGGCCCATCCGGTGCATGGCCTTACTGGCGGCGATATTGTGGGTTTTGATCTTGTGGCCCTCGTCCGCGATAATCAGGTCGGGGTGCCATGCGGTCAAAGCCTTTTCCAGCCGCCATGCAGACTCATAGTTTACGACCACCACCTGCAGGGCGGTGCCGGTCATGTGCCGCAGGGTATCCAGCTTCTTGGCGCTGTTGCCGGACAGAACCGCCAGCGCATACGGGAAAGCGGCAAATTTCTGAAATTCCTCCTCCCATACGCCAAGGATGGAGATCGGGGCCACAATCAGCACCCGGCGAATCCGGCCCGCCTGCGAAAGTGCGCCGGTAATGGCGATAGTAGTCAGTGTTTTCCCTGTGCCGGGTCAACCCATTTCCATGAGGAGCGCAGCCCCTTTACTGGAAATGTTCATCAACACCACCACCTTTCTTCTTGCCAAAGCCATGCACGCGGCAATGTTCCGATTGGGAAGAAAGCACTTCGAGATTGACCGGATCGTTGTTTAGGATATTTCCATCTTTGTGATGGACGATTTCTCCGGGACGAAGCGGCCTTCCAATCATGGCTTCTGCAACGGCTCTATGCTCGTGCTTGCCGTAAAATTTGCGGTATGTTTTTCCTTTGCCAGTGCCAGAGAGCTTCGCATGGTGTTTTTTTCTGGATGACAGAAGGCCACCCGGCTTGTTTGCCGGATTTTCTGTGCGGTTATATTCCGCCAGCCGTTTTCGGTTCCATTGCTGAAAGTGAGCGAAACAGCAAAAATTATGTTCGCTTATTTCATGTTGAGGCTTCTGGAAGCTCCGACCGCACAGGTGGCATTTCACCGTCGCTTGGGCCATCCCGATCACCTCCCGGCAGCAGGCCAAACAGGCCGCAGACAAAATTGAAGGCTTCGATCTGGTGCCGGTAGGGCGTTGCCTTAATCGGCATAGGCAGGGCCGGGCGGACATTCTCATGCACAATCATGGCTGCCCACCTCCGGCACCTCCTGAACCGACAGCGCCTGCACACTGTCGCCGGGGAATCTGAGAGCCGGTTTTTGTAGCTCTCACTGTTAGGCCACGGGAAAGACAAATTGTAAGGGTCAGATTAAAAATTATTTTTAATCTTCTGGTATATCCGCTTTAGGCGGTCATGGATTGCCACATGGGAAACGCCTTCTTCACGGGCAATCTTCGAGATTTTCTCATTTTCAAAATAGACTCGGCGCACCAGCTCCCGCTGGGCCGGGGTAAGGGCCTCCATGGCCCGGAGCAGGCAGGCCATATCCGCCCGCTTCAAAACTTGCTCCTCCGTATTTTCAGGGGAGAGGAACGCCTCGCCTTCGTATTCCATACCGTCGAGGGAAGTATGGCGGCGGGTTTCCTTGTGGTCGTTGTTATATTCCTGCCGGTCAAAATCCACCAGCAGCTCCCCAAGGTTGTCGTCCACCTCAATTTCAGAAATTTCTCCATTTACAAATTCATACCGGACTTTCATTTTGCCGTTCTCCTTTCGGAGCCCGGCAGGCGGCACCTTGGCCGCTAAAACGAAAAAAAGCCTGACAAGCAGCACAAAAGTGCCGCTTGTCAGGCTCAATGTCGTCTCCACCATCTTTCGGGTGGTATCATGGAGGTTTGACCGCTATCTAAGGAATGAAATCGCCCCTCCGCGCATCATGCACAAACAAACGCGCGCACCGGTTTCCCGGCTTCGCTGTCCGTTGCCCGTCCTCATATACATTCCTTATGAGGGCTGTAGTATTGCCGCAGCTATCCGGTAAGTCCCGGAGTCTTGCCCGGAACATTCGGTGTTTGCTATTCAGTTTTTATTACCCCGATTTCTGCGCCGCAGTGCCCGCACTTCACATAATAATCGGGATACCGGCCCTTCTTCGGGATAATCAGCCGTGATTTGGTATCTGGTGCGGAATCCATAAACCGCCGCCCACATTTCGGGCAGAGGATCGGCTTCCGTTCATCTGTCAGCTCATATTGTTCAACCTCCTTCTTGCTTCGGCGCAAGTCTAAGCACCCCTTTCCGCCAGAGCCGATCCGGCTGCCGGGGAGCGGGCCTGCGATCTGTGCGCAGCTATTCCTCCACAATGTCCGTGAGCCAATGCGCCACCGGTCTGGAAAGAAGCCGCGCGTTGAGGTATGCCATCTCTAAGGTGAGACAGGTATTCCCCAGGTAGTACCCGTCCATGATCGTAAGGGTCATGGCAAGGTCTGGCCGCTCCATATCGGTCAGGCAGATCGGCAGCAAGTATTGCACCCGGCCCTGATACCCCTGTGGGACCACAATGCTCGGTTCCACCACGGCCTTCCGCCGCGCTAACTCAACTGCCGTTTCCAAAAGCAGGGGCAGGTTTTGCGCTTCGCGGATTTCTGCCGGGATACGGGAAAGGTTCTCCTCATCGCCGAGGATATGATCCACGTTGACGCGGATCGGCCATTCCGGGTTGTAATTGACGCCATATTGCGTCATATAGTAGCTGGGCTTCTCTGGCAATGGTGAAATGTGCCGGAGTAGCGGAGATAGTTCATCCGCAAAGCCCCTGAAATACCATTCCAACATAGAGTCCTTCTTTTTATTCCGGTCGAAACAGGCATAAATAGCCTTGTATCTCCTGGTGTAAAGACCCGTATGGAAACAACAAAACTCATTTTCGATATGAAAGAATTTTGCTGCATTGCTGGGTATCCGTTCTTCCTTGTAGTCAATCAGTTGTTTCTTAAAGATCGCATGGATGTATCGCTCCAAAATCGGAGTATCTGGATTTTTTGTTAAGTATATAGGGTTTTTGAATCGCCACGGTTCCGGCAGGGCCATCTCCGCCAGCATATCAAGCTGGGAGTACCAGTTCGGGACGTAGGCGAAGGAAAACAAATCTGGCATGAGTATCATATGAGTTTCCTCCATTTGTTCTGTAATGCGTCCACGATCTTCATCTGTACTTGTATCTTCATGTCCTCATCGATATAGGAATGGAGCTGGCCATCCGGGCCGACTTCGTCATACATCACCAGAGAATTGATATAAGCGTCATAGTGCAGGAGATATGCCTCGATTGCCTCCTGGTCGCCGTGAACTGCTCGCTTGATTAGGTCATAGGTTAATTCATGGCTCTGAGCTTCCTTGCTCATAGAATTTCCGGATTGCCTTGAAAGCGCGCTGCCTCAGGTTGTAGACAGTGCGGGTCGTCACCTCCATTCTGGCTGCAATTTCCCCATCCGTCCAAGCGTACCAGAAGTCAAAGAGTAAGACCTTCCGCTGCTTTTCCGGTAGGGAGCAGAGTGCTTTATATAAAGTTTCGCTATAGACCACGCAGGATAGCTCGTCCGCATAAAGCACAAAATGATCGGACGGATACCTGTCATCGTGGCTTAAAGTTTCAAGAAGATAGTCTACTGGCTCGTCAGAGTAATGTTTCTCCGCGTTTGCCTTTGCCCGTTTGAGATTTCTGCTGAAATTCCGGGCCACCGTCTTAGTGAAGGAGTCCACCATGGCGACGATCCGTTTTTCGTCAGAGGGAGACATCATGCCGCATCCCTCCTTTTTGCAGATTTGAGCTGGTTCTTTTTCGCCTCCTCACATAACCAGAACACATCTCAGGGGTGCAAACCGGAAAGTTTTTGAAAAATATTTTGAGAAAATTTTTTGAACGAGTGAGTCCATTAAATCCATCTGCAATAGCATTTAAGAAGCGTCCATATTAAAAACTCCATAACATGGAAAAGGTCAATCCACGCAAGGCAGATTGACCTATCCCGGCAAGTAGCTGGCTGATGTTATCTTGCCTTGTCTTCGTTATTTACAGATGCTTTGAGCTTTGAAAAGCTCTCATCGCTGATGACGTGCTCCATCCGGCAAGCCTCTTTTTCCGCCTGTTTTGGATCAACCCCGGCAGCAATCAAGCGGTCAGTGAAAAAACAGTGGCGCTCATAGATTTTCTTGGCTGTTTCTTGTCCTAAATCTGTAAGTAAAAGAAAACTGTGGTCATCCATTGTAAGGAAACCACCATCTTTCAGGACGGTCATTGCCCGCCAGACGCTTGGTTTGCTAACATTTAATTGTCGAGCTATATCAACAGAGCGAACCTCAACTTGCTTTTTAGCTACTATTAAAACCGCCTCTAAATAGTCTTCCATTGCTGGCGTTAAATTCATTCAGATGGCCCACCTCCTATTGCGGAAGTATATCTTGCTTATAGCAAAAATACTTTTTACAAAATTATTTTTTGATGTATATCAAAACTAATTCGCCAATTTCCAACCAGATGCCTTTTCACGGGCGTGGATAAAGTCTGCATAGATTCCAGTTTGATGGAGAAGTTCCTCATGCGTTCCTTCCTGAACAATCCGGCCATTTTCAATCGCAATGATGTGGTCTGCTTTTTCAACAGTTTTAATACGATGGGCAATCATAATGACCGTTTTGTTTTCTGTTAATTCTTCGATGGCCGCTAAAACCTCATGCTCGTTTTCGGTATCTAACGCACTGGTAGTTTCATCTAAAATGATAATTGGAGCATCCTTCAAAATTGCTCTTGCGATGGAAATCCTCTGCTTTTCTCCACCAGACAGGTTGTTGCCGCCCTCCTGCACAAGCGTATCATACCCCTCTGGCAGAGCCATGATAAAATCATCACATCTTGCCGCTTTTGCAGCAGCCCGGACTTCTTCCAATGTGGCAGTTGGTTTACCAAACCGAATATTGTTGAGAATCGTATCCTCAAACAAATACACTTTTTGAAAGACCACACTGATTTTGCCCATCAATTCTTCTGTGGGAATGTGACGAATATCTGCGCCGCCAATCAGGATTCGGCCTTTATTCACGTCAAAAAATCTCGGAATCAACTGGCAAAGGGTTGTTTTCCCCGAACCTGACGGGCCTATGATTGCGGTAAAAGATCCCACCTTAATTGCAGTATCAATATGGCTCAAAACTTCATTGTCACCATAGGAGAAAGAAACATCTTCAAATATAATTTCATCGGATGCAATATGTTGCTCCGGGGATGCCACTTGAATTTGTTCCATCTGTGTCAATGAATTTGTTTCTTTCAAGGCACTATCCAGAATACCGATCATGGATAGTACAGAGCCGGCCTGATTCATTGAGGAAAATGCCATAAAGCTAAGAATAATCAGCACAAGGCACTTTTCCACAGAATAAATATCAAACTCTGTATATCCAAAAACGGAAGTAAAAATAATAGCCGTTTCAAAAATAGAAAGCACTACACCGGCAGCAATCTGGGACGGAATGGAACCACTGGACAGAGCGATGTTTTCATTACAGCTACCCTGAATGGCATCCTTTAAGCGTCTGTCCCCATTTTTGAAGCTGAACGCTTTTGTTACTTTGATACCTTGGAGAAATAGAAGTGCAGCAGCACTTAATTTGCTCTGTGCTTCGCTTCTTTTGGGCGCATCTCTTCTCGACACACGAATCTGCCAGTTTACTACTAAAAGGTATGCTGCCATTCCCAATAGGCTTATAAGGGCGATTCGCCATTCATAAAAGAACAATCCAATCAGCAACGACACCGTACCTAAAACGCCGCCCACAACTCGGATCAAAGCGGATGGCGCAGATGTTTCGATTTCAGAAAGTGTTGTCGTCAGGACAGAGTTAATTCGTCCCACAGAAAAATTATCAAAAAAACCTAAATAAGCATTTTTGAGGATTTCCCCAAATTCAAATCTTTTATCTCCCACCATTCCGAATCCGGCTGACATAGATGTAAGCTGCATCTTGTAGCTGAAAATGAAGACCCCAACAATATAAAAAACGGCCAGTGCGAAAACCGCGATCACTGCATTTGAAATCGGGTATCTGCCAAACAGCGCATAAATTGCTATGATAACGGCAAACATCTTTGCCATTAAAAACAAGCCTTCAAGGAAAGAGAATATTATTGCATTTCTATATTCCTTTTTTCTTTTGCTGCTGAAATTCCATATCAGCTTAAACGCATTTAGCATGACGTATCTTCACCCCCTATATTTGAAATATCCCATAGCCTCTTGTAACCGGCACAATTCTTCAACATGGTTTCGTGTGTACCTGAGCATAATATCTGCCCATTTTCCACAAATGCAATCTGGTCGGCGTTTATAATTGTCTGCAGCCTGTGGGCTACCACAATCAGGGTTTTGCTCTTGCTTGCCGCTGCCAATGCCTCCTGAATCGCCACTTCATTCTCTGGATCGGAACTGGCCGTTGCTTCATCAAGGATCATAATAGGAGCGTTTTTCATCATGGCTCTTGCGATTGCTATGCGTTGCTTTTCACCGCCGGACAATCTATTTCCGGCCACTCCCGCTTGGGTATGATAGCCACCAGGCAGTTTACTGATAAAGTCATGGCAGCCGGTCTTTCTGCAAACGTCTATGACATCTTCATCTGTAGCAGTCGGTTTGGCAATCCTGATGTTCTCCATGATATTCATATCAAAAAGGTAAGTATCCTGATCTACATAGGCAATCAAAGAATTAAGCTGCTCAATGGACAGCTCCTTAATCGGTGTGCCTCCGATTGTAATAGTTCCATCATCTGCATCCCAATAACCTGCCAGCAATTTTGCGATTGTAGATTTGCCGCTTCCTGATGGGCCTACTAACGCCAGCATCGTATTTTGTGGAATGGTAATGGATACATCTTTTACTGCAGGCTTTTCGCTATTCTCATAGGAAAAGGTAATATGATCCATTCCAATAGCAAAAGAAGAAACATCGGCTGTTGCGATTTCAGCCCGCTCAAGTTCGGGCGCATCCAATATATCTTTTATCTCTCCTGCAACAACATTCATGCTTGATAATTGATCCATATAGGAGGATGCCTTTGAAATAGGCCCGAACACACCAAGGGATATAATCATAAATAAAAACAGGACAGAAGGTGCTAACGTGCCGTTTCCGTAAAAAATCAAGCCGAAAATTAAAACACCAAAAATAGAAACAGGTGCGATGCTATAGCTAAGAGAGGCATATACCTGAGTGCTTCTCATCCAATCGACAGAGTATGAGGCGTGGTGCTTTACCGCATTGGCATACTTTTCATAACTTGACTCAGCCTGATTGAAAGTTTTGATGACTTCAATTCCGCCCACATATTCCACTACTGCCTGATTCATACTTTTTCCAGCAGCAATCTGGCCAGCAAATTTTTTATCGTAATCTTTCATCATTCCACTGCTTGCGGCCAATCCTATGATAATCCACAGCAGGACACAAAGTGCCAGCCGGAAATCAATAGAAAACATCCAAATGATAAGGCCGATGGGAATACATAAATTTGCGGTCATTTCCGGTAGAAAATGCGCCAGAGTTTTTTCCACTTCTTCAACCCTGTCAACCAGTACGGTTTTCAGCCTGCCGCTTCCTTTCCTTTCAAAATAGCCAAGAGGTAGTCTCATGAGTTTGGTGGACAAGGCAAGCCGTATATCTCTAAGGGTTTTGAAGGCCGCTTTATGGGAAATATAAGTGGACAGATTCAAAAAAACAGCGTTCAAAATCTTGCACAGACCAGCTACGCCTATGATGAGAAGTAATTGAACAAACGATCTGTCTCCTTCAAAAATTTCCCCGCACAATACCCCGACAACACCATATACGGCTAAACCGCAGAATACGGCGAGCAGGCTGACGATAATTGACAGCGCAAACTGTCCTCGATAAGGGCGTATATATTCACCCAATTCTTTAAAGAAAGATGGTTTTTCTGATTTTGGCTCTTTTTTCATTGCTTTCCCTCCTTAAGTGATTGCCAAGCAGACACCTATCAACTTATTGCAACAGAAAATAGTCCTCCAAAAGGGTGTGTGTGCTTTTATCTATTGCATATTGATTAGTCACTTTTCCAGCTTCGATATGTACTACATAGGTACAGCAATGATAAATCAGCTCCACATCATGGGTGATAACAAAAACGGATTTTCCAAGTTCTTTGAGCTGTTTTAGACACAAAGCTACCTCTTTCATGTGTTTGTAATCCAACCCGCTTGTAGGTTCATCCATTACGATATACTCTCGATCTGAGGCTAACGCAGTGGCAATCGCAACCCGTTGTTTTTCTCCACCGGATAGGGACATGGGATGCCTCTTTGCGTATTCAGACAATCCAAGCTGTGCCAATATCTCAAGAGCTTGTTGTTCATCTGGATTTTTCATGCTGATCAGCAGCTCATCCATAACACTCTCGGTAAAGAGCTGATGATTGACGTCCTGCATGACCATATAACACTGTTTCAGGCGCTCTTTATACGAAAGGGTCATATCTCCATCACGCACCAGTCCTGCTTTTTCAATCCCGCAAAGACACCGTCCAAAGGTGCTTTTAGCTGCCCCATTGTTTCCAATAATGGCTATGATTTCATTCTTGGGAACGCAGAAATTTTCAAGCTGCAGGCACTCTTTTTGCCGTTTATAGGAGAAACGGAATTTTTCAAAACACAACGATTGTTTACCCGTCGCACCTGCATGTTCAGGCTCCAGGCAGCGGATGTCCGGTGTTCTAAGTCCAAGGGCACTGAGCTTTTCCGTATCCTGCTTTCGTAATTCGTCCGCAGATAAATCAAAGACTTTTTTTCCTTTCGCAAGGCATACAAACCTGTCTGCAATGTGGGTCAGATAATACAAACGATGCTCGGATATAATTACGGTCTTGCCCTGTGCCTTCCATTTTTGAATGATTTTTGCGAGTATGGAAATGTGCCTGACATCCAAATTTGACGATGGCTCATCTAAAATCATAACATCGGGTGCTGTTACGCATACCGATGCACAGGCTATCATTTGCTTTTCGCCGCCAGACAGATGAAATAAGCTCTTTCCGAGCAAACGTTCAATTTTGAAGTCTTTTACCGTTTCTCTTACTCTTGCGACGATTTCATCCTTGGGATACCCAAGGTTTTCACAGGCAAAAGAAAGCTCGCTGTCCGTATCCACATTAAAAAATTGGGATCGCGGATTTTGAAACACACTGCCAGTATTTTCTGCAATCTCATATAAGGGCATTTTCGTAATATCCCTGCCGTTTACCCTTACCGCCCCCGTCAAATCGCCCTTATAAAAATTGGGGATCAGGCCATTCATAAGCCGTGTGACTGTGGTTTTTCCGCATCCAGATTCGCCGCAAAGAACCACTACTTGCCCCTTTGGTATAGAGAGACTCAGATGATTGACTGCGCCCATCTGTTCGTTTCCTTGGTAATAGAAACTCACATTTTCAATTTCAATCATAGTGCGCCTCCTTAAAGATTCAATAAAGAACAGATTTGGTTCTGGAAACAGAAGATAAGGATACAACAAACACAGATTCCGAAAATCAGCCAGTCCCAAAGATGAAAGCCTATGTCGCACATATTGGTGCGCTTTTTGGGAGAGCCAAGCCCTCTTGTAAGTGCAGAACAGGAGAGATCTTCACCCGCCTTCACAGTTGAAATAATCAGAGGCACGACTCTGTATTCGAGCATGAGCATTGGATTTTTAGGAGTGATCCCTCTCATTTTCATTGCGTCGTTGATTGCTCTCGCATCCTCCTTAACCGTAGGGAAAAAGCGAAATACAACGGATAACGGAATCGTGATTTTGTCAGTAATGTGCATTTTCTTCATCGAACCTATAAATTCGCTGACGGATGTGGTTGTCATAAGGAAAAATGCTGCAATGACGCAAGGAGTAAATCTGGTTATGATCGCAGACACCATAAGCACGATAAAACCAGACACCCCATTCCCAAAAGCTCCCCAAGATAGTTCCAGCACAAATCCGAGAACATATAAAACAAAATACAAAAACCCAGCCCAATATTTAGCCGACAGGAGCAGGAGGACAAACGGAATGAGAGCCAGGAGAGGCTTCAAATACATCATCAGTCCGCTGTTACCTGTACTGAGTATGAGGGTGCATAAAGTAATCAACAGGAACAATTTCGTCCTCGGATCAAACCGTATTCCTTTTCTGTTAGAAGGTGATGCTAATAATTCTGAGGCGGGCATTATAAAATCCCCGCTTTCTCAAAGTGCTTTTTCATGATTCTTTTGCCAATCAATGCTCCAAGCAGACCGCAGATAAAATTGAGTCCCACAAAAAGCAGCAAACTCCACCATGGAGTATAAGCCAGCACCTGTGTGCCATAGTCCGCGCTATATCCACCCTGGGTATACTTTGCCAGTGTGTCCTGTGCAAAGAAGTACCATGGAATTAGAGAGCCAGATGTCCAAATTGAGAAAACGGCATATCCAATCAAATTGTGCTTAAAGCTTTTGTAGTTTCCTTTTTTCATGATGAAATCACCGAGCAGTCCAAAGGCCAAGCCGGTAGGGGCACACCAAAAACCCATTCCTGTAAGTCCCACAAGCAGTCCGGTCAATACACCCATAAGAGTAACCAAGCCAAACTTTTCAACCTTTGTTGTGTACAGCATAAATACAGTTCCATTGATGAGCGCCCAAACTGCCGGGAAGAATGGAACCATAATGGGAATAGAAACGAGAAGAGATAACGCTGCTCCGATCACAAAATAGATGACCGTGAAAATGCCTAAGGTGATTAAATCTTTTGCTCCAATTTTGCTGTTCATGCGAAAACCTCCATATCATTATTTATTTGCGTATTGTATATAAATCCCGTTAGTTAGCTAAACCTAACCTGCGGACAAAATTTTTTCTGCCTTATTGCAGTATTCTTTCAAACAGGTCTCTCCAACCTGCTTCAAGAAAAGTCTCGACAGTTTTCATACAGGAGACCGCTTTTTCTTTACTGTAGCCTTTTTCTAAAATCTGCTGATAATAGTGAAACTGTTCTCCCATAATCATTCCAACACCATCCAGATCAATATCGCCTTGCGCCATCTCCTTCAGAAAAGTCACTGTCTCCACTGTTTTATGTTCCATCATTTTTTGCATCATGGCATAAATAGAACTTCCTTCACTGCGACAGAAAAACAGGATACATTCATCGTAATACTGAAAGAGAATATCCAGATAGATTTTTTCTTCCTTACGAATTGCGTCCAGAAGATCATCCACATTTTTACTTTCCAGCAGATCATAATACATTTTTCCGATTGGTTCCGATTGAGTCTTGACGGCAGAAAGAAAATTGCTCACCAAACTGCAAAATAAGTCATCTTTACTGTCATAGCGGGTATATACAGCTCCCGGTGTCACTCCTGCACGATCAGCGATTTTGCGGATTGATGCTTTCTGAAAACCAAATTCCATAAATTCATCAAAGGCCGCCTTAATAATCTTATCGTCAAGGGAATGGTCTTTTAATGCCATATAACTAATCCTCCTTTCATGATTACACCGTAATCAATTACAGTGTAATCATACCGCTTTTACGCCCCAATGTCAATAACGAATTTGTTAAGAAAGCCTTGCTTTTTCACCCGTGGTGTGTAAGCTGTGACTCACACAAGGCACAAGCCCAAGCAAAAAAGAAAGGTGGAAATTACAATGAAAACAGGAAAAATCACAGCGAAACTGAGGGACGCGGTTCCGGTTTGCCTTATGGTAAACGGCGAGGAAGTCAAGCGGTATAAAAACATTGAGCTGCCGGACGAACTGAAAGAGGTAGAAATGACCGACTTCCATTTCAACGTACACATGGACGGGAAGATCACCTTTGAAATCCACTATGAGGAAGGCGTACTGCCGAAGGTATTCCCGGAGGCCCGCACCAGAGTAAGCCGGGCGGCGAAGGCCGCAGCCAAAGCCACCATAGGGTAACACTGGTAGTGGCTTCCTTCCCTTATAAAAATTCCTATTTTTTCAGTTGGTAAAAATCATAAAACGCAGCGTGTTTCGCAATCAGTGTTTCAAATGTGCCATGCTCAATGATTTTTCCGTCTGCCATAAAGATAATCTCATCATACAGTTCAAGAATATCTTTACTCATATTGTGCGTAATAGTAAGTAAGGTTAAATCGGATATTTCCAACAACCTACTTTCAATGTCATACGCAGTCTGCATATCAATAGCAGATGTACCCTCGTCTAAAATTAACAGCGGCTTTTTACGAATTAAAGCTCTTGCTACCGCAATTCGTTGTTTTTGCCCGCCGGAAAGGTTATTACCGTTTTCCCCAACATGATATTCAAGTCCGTTTGGTACTTGCTCAATAAAATGCAATAAGCCACTATCAGACAGTGCAGATTGTAATTCTTCTTTGCTGTAATCTTCGTGTAGGCAAATATTGTCTAAAATGCTTTCGTCAAACATATAGACGTTCTGATGAATGACAGACGACAAGGCGGTTATTTTATCAATATCCACAATGGAAAGATTATCTTCATCATACAGAACATTACCTTTGAAATCAGAATAATATCCGGCAATCAGTTTGATAAGCGTAGATTTTCCGCAACCACTTTTACCAACAAAGGCATATTTTTTCCCTTTTTTAATGGATAATGAAATACCGTTTATGACTTCATTTTCTTTATCATAGGAAAAATGCAAATCCTCTACACAAATCATCTCATTGAAAGTAGGGGGTTTTTTTGTATCCGTGTCTTGCTTCCGGTAATCTGAAAATTCATTTAACTTCTGTGCAATCGGCTTTATACTCTTGATTTTAGGAATATTACTAAAAATGATTAAAAGCGGATTTGCAAGATTACTGCTAACCTGTACCATGCCTAATAAAGCTCCTGCGCTGATACGTCCGATAATAATGAAATATGCTGAAAGAAAAACAACAACAACTTGAACAAGAAGCGCAAGAACCATAGAAACCGCTTCATTTGCAGCAATCGCTTTGTCAACTGAATATTTTGCTTTTATCGTGTCCTCATTACTTGTTTCAAATCGTGAAAGGACATATTTTTTCATTCGGTACGACTTGATAATTTCAAAGCCGGATAACAGATCTTTTACATGATTTGTAAAAGAGGATAGCATATCAGAATATTTGTCTTGCCGTTTAGAGAGCAGTCCTCCGAACAGACTGGGGACGATAAGCATAATGGCGATTGCAATAATTACGCATACCGTAACGATAATGTCGAAGTAAATCATTACAGCAAGGGACGCTATGAAAATAATCGTGTATTGAATGACTTGCAAGAGAGGAAGTAAAAAATTGTCCTCAATCATTTTTACATCATTCGTAATTGCAGATAAGTAATCTGCGGTATTGTTTTTGGAGTAATCCTCAATCGTGTGTTTCTCAATTCCCATAAAGGTTTTAGAACGAACAGCTTTCATAATCTTGCAGACAAATATTTTGCTGAACAAAGATTGTAGGTACATAAATACTCCCATAAGCGCAAAGTAGGCTAAAGAAAAGAGTAGTATTCTGATGAAGCCGTCCATATCGCCCATATCTACAATGTCCATAACCTGTTGCAACAAAATAGCGATAAACACATAGGAGAGGGAACTGATTGCAGTAAATAATACGGTAAGGAAAAGCAGAAATTTGTATTGTTTTAAGTATCGCATCATATAGCGGTGTCCTCCTATTTTCTGTTAAAAAGCAAATCGCAGATAAATCCTACTGCCCCTAAACCAAATAGACAGGTAGCGGCTGTTTTATAGCCTTTTTCGGATAAATGTACAGCTCCTATCATCAATCCGATTTCTGCCGCAGCAGATACCGATTTAGATGCAATGCGGAATGAACGCCTTTTCCATGCCTTATTTGCGGCAACTTCAATCTTGTTTGCAGCGTTTTCAATTTTTTGGTCTATGTTAGACATAATAATCTCCTTTCATACATCAAGGCGGTATGTATAAGTTCAAAATAATACCTTGTGAACGAATGTATCGGATTGAAAATAAAATTGCCTCGAAAAAGGCAGTTTTATTTTATTTGCCTACGTTTAGATGTTCAAGGTAGTTTTGCACTATACCCAAAATTTCATCATCAATAATTGGAAGTTTCATACTATCCAACAGGTATTTGATAAATGCAAACTTTGAAATTAGTTCTTCCGGTGTAGCGGGATAGACAGAGGGTATTAACCAAAAGTTTGTAAGTAAGGGCAAAAGTTCGGATAGTTCTTTTGCATACTCGGTCTGGATAGAACCGTCCTCTATCCCCTCTTGAATGAGCTGTAACCAAAGAGGGGCAATCAATTTTCTATTTGTGTCAGCCAGTTCTGCTAACAAACGGGGGTTTTTCAAAAGGGGAATACTTTGCTTGCCAAGCTCTGTCCTATCAATATCGACATGGTTTAGCTTAATAACTTCTCGCATTTTCTGTAAACCATTCAAGCTCTTCTGCTTTTGTACGGTAACAAACGGATTGTTGTCAAAAAAGAGTTTATCCCCTAATGCTTCAATAATTTCCTCTTTTGACTTGAAGTGATGATAAATAGCACCTTTAGTCAATCCACCGAGTCCATCTACAATATCTTGAATAGTTGTATTGTCATATCCTTTTTCCAGAAAGAGCCGTTGAGCCACATCTAATATTTTTTCAACGGTTACTTCTGGATATTTATTTCTGGCCATTGGCTAAACACCTCCAAATTCTCATTCGTTCGTTTGGTATGTTTTATTATAGCAGTCCTACCCAAACTTGTCAAGATACATTCGTCTGGTATTTATGCGTTTTTTACTCTTCATGAAGGCTTGCTCAAAAAATTTCTTGAAAATCAATCGAAAAAGCCTTGCTTTTTCACCCGTGGTGTGTAAGCTGTGACTCACACAAGGCACAAGCCCAAGCAAAAAAGAAAGGTGGAAATTACAATGAAAACAGGAAAAATCACAGCGAAACTGAGGGACGCGGTTCCGGTTTGCCTTATGGTAAACGGCGAGGAAGTCAAGCGGTATAAAAACATTGAGCTGCCGGACGAACTGAAAGAGGTAGAAATGACCGACTTCCATTTCAACGTACACATGGACGGGAAGATCACCTTTGAAATCCACTATGAGGAAGGCGTACTGCCGGAGGTATTCCCGGAGGCCCGTACCAGAGTAAGCCGGGCGGCAAAGGCAGCAGTCAAAGCCGCCGCACAGGAAAGCACAGAGGTTATGGCCGTAGAGGCTACCGAGCCGGAAGAAAGGTCACAAACCGAAGAAATCCCGGCGGAAGATTCCGGTGAACCTACCACGGAGGAAAGCGAGCAGGGAGGCATCAAGGCCGCCTATAATGTGACAGGTGTACGCCGCAAGCAGCTGGTGACAGCAGTAGGCGACTTCATTGGAGCAAAGCCGGAATATCTGAGAGCGCCGACATACGCTTTCGCAGTAGGAAGCTATAACATTGACAAAGAAGGAACCTTGACCGGCCCGGAGAATCCGGCGCTGATTGAAAGCCTGAAAGAGCAAGGCTTCATTGCCGCAGAATAAATCAAGAAGGCCCCGCTTCGGCGGGGCCTTTCCTGTCCTCAGTGAAAAAAGATATGTTTTAAGACCTTTAGAGCTTGCTTTTTGACAGGTGGTGTGTAAGCTGTCACTCACAGAAATAAAACATATCTTTAAGGAGGACGCCATCATGCTGCAAATATCTGAAATTGTAAGAAAAACTGAGGAAATGTTCGACCTGTTCAATAAGCATTTTTACGAAGGAGAGCTGAACCGCCCGGCCATCACTGTATCGCCAGACGGAGGGCGCGGGGCCTATGGCTGGTGCAGTATCAACGAGATATGGAACGCCAGCGGTGAGAAGTATCGGGAAATCAATCTCTGCGCCGAGTACCTTGACCGGCCCATCTTCGAGCTGGCAGCCACGCTTCTGCATGAGATGGCGCATCTCTACAATCTGGTTCATGGCATCCAAGACGTAAGCAACAACGGCTACTACCACAACCAGAAATTTAAGGCCACTGCCGAGGCTCACGGCCTGCGTATCGAGAAGCACGCCAAGTATGGCTGGACGGTAACAACGCTGGCCCCGGAGGCGGAGGCATGGATCAGAGAAACTTTGGGCGAGGACAAGATCAACGCCAGCCGCTTGCCGGTGGAAGGCACCACCAAGGGCGGAAGTAAGAAATCCATTAACCGCAGCATCAAATATGTCTGCCCCTGCTGCGGCACCATTATCCGGGCAACGCGGGAGGTTAATGTAATCTGCGGGGATTGCGGCGAGGCTTTCGAGCGGGAATAAAACAAAAGCGGGAGCCGCAAGGTTCCCGCTAAATTGTTCTCATTGAAAGAGGTGACGCTGTCCGGGAGTGGATACTTTTTAGCGTTTCCTCAGTTCTGGTACAAGAGAGCCGGACAAGGGTGTGCAAAAATGAGCCGCTATGGGACTTTGTGATCGCCGCGATAGGAAGTGGGCTGATGGCGGCCTATTCCGCCAAGTCCCCGGAAAACAGAAAAAGCCCGGAAAGCCCATAATATCAGGCTTTCCGGGCATAGATACAAAAACAGCCCTCCGATTTGGAAGGCTGTTTTTGTATTAAAGATTGTTCCTTAATATGGTGCCGATGGCGGGGGTCGAACCCGCACGGTATTGCTACCAACGGATTTTGAGTCCGTCACGTCTGCCAATTCCATCACATCGGCTTATATTGTCTTTGTGAAAGCACACTATATCACAATAATAACGATTTCACAGTTCGATTATTATATCATAGCAGAAAAATATTGTCAATAGATTTTCACCATTTTTTAAAATAGTTTAGTGTTTTTTTATAAAAAGCACTTGACAATTTGTTGAAAATGCCTTAAAATTATTATTGAGTAAATATCTATTATAACTCAGGAAATCTGTCTGTCAACAGTAAATCTTAAAGGAAAGACAGTCGGAAATCCGCTTATTTTACATATATACAATTAAATGTTGAAATGTAAAATCAGCCGTGCAGGCATATAAGCTGTTATTGCGAGAACTGCGGCGGCGTGACACGGCAATTCTGAAAAGGAGGAACGCTAACCCATGGAAGTGTGGCTTGCAGTTACACTCTGTGCGGCGGCATTCGTAGTCGGAGCGGCGATATTCGGTTTTGTGATGTACAAAATGGGTATCGAGCATAGAAAAAAGACGGCAGAAGCGCAGATAGAATCTGCCGAAAAGGAAGCAAGCAGGATAGTATCCGAGGCTAACGAAAAAGCTCAGGCAACAAAGAAAACCGCACTGGTTGAGGCTAAAGACGAGATCTTTAAACTCAAAGAGAACAACGAAAAAGAAATCCAGAGACTGAAAAACGAAACCGACAGGGAACTCAAGGAACGCAGAGCGGAGGTAACACGCTCTGAAAGAAGACTTCAGCAGAAAGAGGAGAACCTCGACAAGAAGAACGATAAGATCGAACGGCTTGAAGAACAGCTCCAGAACAAGAACAAAAAGGCTGAAGAAAAGCTGGCAGAAGCCGAGGCTATCAAGAAAAGCCAGATGGATATACTCGAAAAGATATCCGGCTTTACTATAGACCAGGCTAAGGAACATCTGTTGAGTATGCTTGACAGTGAGCTTACTCACGAAAAGGCTGTAAAAATTACAGCTTATGAACAGCGTCTTAAGGACGAATGTGACGAAAAAGCAAGACAGTATATTTCGCTTGCAATTTCAAGACTTGCCGCAGATACGGTATCTGAAGTTGCGGTATCTGTAGTACCTCTGCCGAACGATGAAATGAAGGGCAGGATCATCGGACGTGAAGGTCGTAATATCCGTGCACTTGAACAGCTCACGGGCGTTGACCTTATCATTGACGATACCCCCGAGGCTATCACGCTCTCATGCCATGACCATGTAAGACGTGAGATAGCAAGAATAGCGCTTGAAAAGCTTATTCAGGACGGACGTATCCATCCTACAAGAATTGAAGAAACGGTTGAAAAGGCAAGACGTGAGGTTGAGCTCAAGATCAAGCAGGAGGGCGAGCGTGCCGTTATGGAAACCAATGTCAACGGCCTGCACCATGAGCTTGTAAGACTTATCGGTCGTCTTTACTACCGTACTTCTTACCGTCAGAATGTACTTAACCATTCGATCGAGGTTGCACACCTCGCAGGTATTATGGCAAGCGAGCTTGGCGTTGATGCAACACTTGCAAGAAGAGCAGGTCTTCTCCACGACATCGGTAAGGCTCTTAACCATGAGATCGAAGGCTCACACGTTCAGATAGGTGTTGATGTCTGCCGTAAGTATAAGGAAAGTCCCGAAGTTATCCACGCTATTGAGGCTCACCACGGCGATGTTGAGATACACTCTGTTATTGCCGCTCTTGTACAGGCAGCCGACGCCATAAGCGCCGCTCGTCCCGCCGCAAGAAGCGAGAACTATGAGAACTACATCAAGCGCTTACAGAAGCTTGAAGAGATATGCAGTTCTTATAACGGCGTTGAAAAGTCATTTGCTATCCAGGCAGGTCGTGAGGTAAGAATCATGATCAAGCCCGAACAGGTAAATGATGATAAGATGGTAGTTCTGGCAAGAGAGATTTCTCAGCGTATCGAAAACGAGATGGAATATCCCGGTCAGATAAAGGTACATCTTATAAGAGAAAGCAGAGCTATAGATTACGCAAAATAAGTCATAAACCTACAGGAGCTGTTGCATAGATTTATGTGACAGCTCCTTTTGTACAAAGAGGTATTCTTATGAAAAAGAGATTAACGGCAATACTTACGGCAGTGGCGCTTATGCTGACAGGCTGTGCGGGAAATGTCACGTCGGGAACGGAAAGTCAGCCGGCGTCGGACGTTCAGAGCGGTATTTCGGATAACGAAAGCAGTGACACTGCGTCTGTACCCGAAAACGACGCTTCACGCTATGAGATAATCACAGCAACAGAAATGGCTGAAAAAATGGGGCTAGGCATAAGCCTCGGCAACACTATGGAAGCGTATGAGTCTACCGATTGCGAGAAGATGTCTTACGAATGGATTCCCGTTGTCGGCGGGAACGAACCGCAGGACTATGAAACCTGCTGGGGAGCGGATGTAACAACGCAGGAAATAATAGACGGTATGAAGGCGGAAGGCTTCAACACGGTTCGTATTCCTGTGTTCTGGGGCAATATGATGGAAAATGACGGTACATATACGATAAACAAGGAATACCTTAAAAGAGTTAAGGAGATTGTTGATTACTGCGAAAAGGCAGGCGTATATTCCGTTATCAATATCCACCACTTTGACGAGTTCATCATAAGAAGAAACGACCTAGACAAGTGCAAGGAGATATTCACTCATCTGTGGACGCAGATAGCAGAATACTTTGCGGATTATCCTTATACGCTTGTTTTTGAGGGATATAACGAATATCTCGGCGGCGATCAGTTTGATTCAAACGGTAATCTCAAGGCACAGTCCGAAACCAACGCATACAAAATGACAAACACGCTCAATCAGGCTTTTGTAGACGCAGTAAGAAGCACAGGCGGATATAACGCTCAGCGTGTGCTTATAGTTTCGGGTTACTGGACAAATATCGACAAGACGACCTCGGCAAGATTTACTATGCCGGAGGACCTTGTAAACGACCGCCTTATGGTATCCGTTCACTATGTTGATAATTCAATGTACTGGGCGAACAAGATAGGCGGTGAGGAATGGCTGAAATATATCGACAGCCAGTGCGCAGAGCTCAAGGACGCTTTCCTCGATAATGATATCCCCGTTTTTATGGGCGAAACAACATCGACTTATTCCGAAAGCAACTTTGCAAAGGACGCAGAATACACTGATTCTTCCGAGTGTCTTTCAATCGTGCTGGGAAAACTCACAGACCTCGGAATCGTTCCCGTTATATGGGACACCAACAGTCACTTCTATTCGAGGACTACATATAAGATAGTAAACAGTTCAGACAGAAAAGTTATACGGGAATACGCTGATAAACTGAAAGCAGAACAATAAGAACGAGCCGCGGAATCACCGCGGCTTTTCCTTTATCTTCATTGGTTTCCTCTCACTGTAATTACAACACCTGTAAATTGCATTTCGGGAAAATACACAAATCGAGAGTTAGATTTACCTAACAAATTGAGTTAGAATAAACAAACTTTTTGCAAACTGCGTCAGCATATTCGATTTTGCTTGACAAACCGCCTGCTGTTGAGTAAAATATTTTTTGTTAGCAAGTGCTAACCTTTTATTTAATAGTTAGGTTAGCATCTTCTAATTCGATTAGCGGTTGCTAATATGGTTAGTGCAGACTATGGAGAACAAAAGAGAGGATGACGTTTTATGATGCCGCTCGTACTCGCATCTGAAGGCGAAGAAAACATTATAAAGAAAATCGGCGGAAGCGCTGAGGTAAAGAAACATCTTGAAAACTTAGGCTTTGTTGTCGGCGGTAACGTAAAGGTTGTTACGACCGTAAACGGAAACCTTATCGTAAACGTAAAAGAAGCAAGGGTTGCGATAAGCAAGGAAATGGCACAAAGAATCATGATATGATTCTTACGCTTGTAGAAAAAGTTTATTTTTTAAAAATATTGCAAATTCTCTATCCCTATCCCCAAACCCCTTCCCTGTGGTGAAGGGATGTGTATGCTTGGTTGGCTTTGCGTCCTTGCAAAGCCCTTGGGCATACACGCCCGGCATCCGTGCCGGGGCTGAGTGTGGGGCTGCCGCCCTCACCCCGCTTGGGGCTACGCCCCAAACCCCTTTTTGATAGCGATAGAGGTTTTTAGACAGACTTAAAGAATCATGATATGATTCTTATGATAGAGGAGGATAACCGATGAAGACATTAAAACAGGCGACTGTCGGCGAAACCGTCAAGGTGGTCAAGCTGCACGGTGAGGGCGCAATCAAGCGCAGAATTATGGATATGGGACTTACAAAGGGCGTAGAAGTATATGTCCGTAAGGTAGCCCCCTTAGGCGACCCCGTTGAAGTAACTGTAAGAGGCTATGAGCTTTCGCTCAGAAAAGCTGACGCCGAAATGGTAGAGGTTGAATAATCTCTGCGTTTCAACAATTTGATCAGGTAATAAACTTAAAAGGTTAGTGAAAGCTAAGACTTTTATGGTTTTATGAAAGAGAGGAATTATTCCGATGAGTTTAAAGATTGCGCTCGCAGGTAACCCTAACTGCGGCAAAACCACATTGTTCAACGCTCTGACGGGCTCAAACCAGTTTGTCGGTAACTGGCCCGGCGTTACCGTTGAAAAGAAAGAGGGTAAGCTCAAGAAGAGCGATGGCGTAGTAATTACCGACTTACCCGGTATCTATTCACTGTCGCCCTACACACTTGAAGAAGTAGTTGCAAGAAACTATCTTATCGAGGAGCGTCCCGACGCTATACTCAATATCATTGACGGTACGAACCTTGAAAGAAACCTTTACCTTACAACACAGCTCACAGAGCTTGGCATTCCTGTTGTAATCGCCATCAATATGATGGATATAGTAAAGAAGAACGGCGACAAGATAAACATTGAAGAGCTTTCAAGAGAACTCGGATGTAAAGTAGTTGAGATATCTGCTCTTAAGGGTACGGGAATAAAGGAAGCCGCAGACGCTGCGGTTGAAGCGGCAAAGAACGGCAAGACAGTTCCTATGCACACATTCTCAGGTCCTGTTGAGCATACAATAGCTCACATAGAAGAAGCCGCAGTACACAATATGCCCGAAGAACAGCAGAGATGGTATGCAATAAAGCTGTTCGAGCGTGACGACAAGGTTATCGAAAAGCTGAATCTTGACAGCACTGTAATGGCTCACATCGATGAGGACATCAAGAACGTTGAAAAAGAGCTTGACGATGACGCAGAAAGCATTATAACAAACGAAAGATACGTTTACATAGCAGAGATCATCAAGGGTTGCTATAAGAAGAAATCGGCTGGTCAGCTGACAACCTCGGATAAGATTGACAAGGTCGTTACAAACCGTTTTGCCGCTCTTCCGATATTTGCTGTAATAATGTTCCTCGTTTACTATATCTCAATGGTAACGGTAGGTACAGCCGCAACAGACTGGGCTAATGACGGACTGTTCGGTGACGGCTGGCATTTGTTCGGAATAGGCTCGGCAGATTATGAGGACGCATCGGGCGCTTACTCTGACGCTTTGGAGGCTGTTAACGGTTTTGTTACAATAGAGCCTGACAGTGAGGATTTTGAGCCAGGGACTGCTCTTGAAACGCTCAAGTCATATAAGCCCGAAGGCGAAAATCCTTCAGTGCAGATAGATGTAGAGGACGAGGAAACACTTGAAGTAAGCCAGCTCACAGTTTACTACAAGGAAATCCCTGCAAACGCAGATGAAGACACGACACTCGGCATCACATATCTTGACGCTGTAAAGTACTTTGAAGAAGGCGGCGAAAGCGCATTTGAAGAACCCGATCCCGCAAGCTACGGCGTATGGGTACCCGGTATCCCCGTACTTATCGAGCAGGGTCTTGACGCTGTTAACTGCGTAGACTGGTTAAAGGGTCTTATCCTTGACGGTATTGTTGCCGGTGTAGGCGCTGTACTCGGCTTCGTTCCCCAGATGCTCGTACTGTTCATTCTGCTTGCTATTCTTGAGGCTTGCGGTTATATGGCACGTATCGCATTCGTGCTTGACCGTATCTTCAGAAAGTTCGGTCTTTCCGGTAAATCATTCATACCGATACTTGTCGGCACAGGCTGCGGTATCCCCGGTATCATGGCATCAAGAACAATTGAAAACGAGCGTGACCGCCGTATGACGATCATGACAACAACATTTATCCCCTGCGGCGCTAAGCAGCCGTTCATAGCAATGATAGCAGGTGCTATCTTCGGTGGTTCTCCGTGGATTGCAACGGGCGCATACTTCCTTGGTATGGCGGCTATCATCGTTTCGGGTATCATTCTTAAGAAAACAAAGATGTTCGCAGGAGATCCCGCTCCGTTCGTAATGGAGCTTCCCGCATACCACATTCCTACGGTCGGCAACGTACTTCGTTCAATGTGGGAGCGTGGCTGGTCATTCATCAAGAAGGCGGGTACTATCATCCTCCTTTCAACTATCGTAGTCTGGTTCACATCATTCTTCGGCTGGGTAGACGGTGCATTCACAATGCTCGATGAATCACAGATGGATTGCAGTATCTTAGCTAATATCGGTAAGGCTATCTGCTGGATATTCGCTCCTCTCGGCTGGGGCGACTGGCAGGCAACTGTTGCGGCTGTTACCGGTCTTGTTGCAAAGGAAAATATCGTTGCGACAATGGGTATCCTCTACGGAAGCGGCGACGCTACTGTATGGCAGACGCTTGCAAGCAGCTTCACAGCTGTAACGGGTATGTCGTTCCTCGTATTCAACCTTCTCTGCGCTCCTTGCTTCGCTGCTATGGGTGCTATCAAACGTGAAATGAACAACGCTAAGTGGTTCTGGTTTGCGATCGGTTATGAATGCGGTTTCGCTTATGTAATCTCTCTTATGATAAACTACTTCGGTAAGCTGTTCACAGGCGCACTTGCAGGCGCAGGCGACATAATCGGTCTTATCGTTGCAGTTCTTCTCCTTGCCGCTCTTATCTACCTTCTCGTTCGTCCTTACAAGGAGAGCAAGAAGCTCGGCGTTAAGGTCAAGGTTACAAAGTAAGGTCTTATTTCAGAAATAAAAAGGAGTGATCTTTATGGATCCTGTTGTAGGTTCAATAATCGTAGCGGTAATTTTACTTGCGGTGATCATACTGATCATTCACAAGCTGGTAAGCGACAAGAAAAAGGGTAAGTTCACCTGCGGCGGCTGTGTAGGCGGTTGCAGCGGACACTGTGCCCAGTGCCACGGATGCAGTCCGGCATCTAAGGCGGCGTCGCATAAGACAAAGAAATAATGATAAAACGGAGCGCTTTGACGCTCCGTTTTTTATCTCTGTATTCCGCTTATAACACAAAATATCAGAATGTGCCTTTATCCATCTGTTATAGTCACGGCTGAAAGGACAGAGTGCAATTTTATCGGAAAGCGTTTTATATGCCCTGTGACCGCTATTCCGGCAACAGCTCCGAATTATAAGGGATATAACCAGAACTGTTATATAGCCCGGAAAACGTTATGCACAGTGATATATAAATTTACCCCTCAACGCATTTTTGTGCGTTGAGGGGTGTATTATCTGTGGTTTATGTCGGTCTTTAGGCTTTATCGTCAATATTCCGACAGCTCGTAATTATTGGGGGTTCTGTGCCACAGACCGTCTGTCTGCTCGTATATTTCCTTGAACGTGAATTTGCGGAAGTTTATCTTGCATCTTCCGCCGTAATTGGCTTCATATACCCAGATACCGTCCGTATCTACTGAGTATATCGTCACATAGTGCGGATATCCGTACATTATGTTGTCATACGCAAGATAATCACCGGGACGGAATGTGTTCGTCATCCATTTTTTCAGCGCTGCCTCTGTCCAGTTTCCGTCCGAACGGTTCTTTATAGTAAGCGTATTTTCCTTGTAGCCGTTTGTCTTGCCGAACAGATATTCAAATACTTCTATCGTAAATCCTGCACACTGTATACCCGAATTGCCGAGTACGTTGCTTCTTCCGATAAGGCAGGTACAGCCTGCTTCGTTTCCCGTTTCACAGAAAGAGTGACAGGTACACGGAGAGGTAAGCATAGTATTGTAATACTTGCCGAGCCGGTAACTGTGCCAATAGTCGTTTATCTTTCTGTCCCATTTACCTTCCATCATTTCATCAAGGCGTTTCTGAATCAGCTTTTCCATGCTGTTCGACTTGACGATTCTGAAAGTACCCTTTGCCGTGCCGGTAAAGTTTCCTTTGCCGGTTACGGTGAATGTGGCAGTTCCGACATTCACTATGTTGTTATAACTTGATACTATGTAATCCGTACCGGCTGTAAGGGTTTTGTCGCCGAAAGTAAGGGTAGGCTTTGCCGCAATTCCCTGTCCCGTGTAAGTCTGGTCGGCACATGTGATTTTTGCCGATGAAACAGGCGCCGGTTTGATTTTGAACTGAGCTTTCTTTTCCGCACCTGCGTACTTGCCCTTGCCTGTTATGACAGCGGTTGCAGTTCCGGCATTTGTGTTGTTGTATACGCTCAGGATATAATCCGTTCCGTTTTTAAGTCTAACAGAGCCTATCTTTACTGTTACCGAGGGAAGCTGAGCACTGCCGGTATAGGTCAGATCGGCTATCGTTACGGTCGCATTTTCAAATGCTTCAAGCTGATTGCTGATACCGTTCAGAGTTACTGTGCCGCTGTAGTTGCCTGTACCTGTAATTACTGCGCTGACGCTTGTGCTTGTTTCGGTTACAGTTACATTATAATCTTTGTTCTGCGTTAACAGCACATTGTCATAAGTAACCGTTACGGTATATCCCTTGCCGTCGGTTGACAGCGATAAGGAAGATCTGGCATTTTTTATGTCAGCCTTTTCCACATCACATTTTACCGTAGCCTTACCGCTGAAGTTTCCGTTGCCGTTTACGGTAAGGTTATAAGTTCCTGCCGCTGCGGACGCAGGCGATGAAATGCTGAAGTCGCTGTCGGTCAGCGTATAATTGCCGAACTTTGCACTTATGTTTACTTTTACTCCGTTTGGTGAATAGATGCCGTTTGCTGTAATCGCAGCCTTTGAAATATCTGCCTCGGTTATTGTAAAATTCTTTGTTACAGAACCTTCAAGACTGCCCTTTGCTGTAACGATGACCTGTGCCGTTCCGGCATTAATATTGTTTTTAAAATCTAAAGTATAATCTGTGTTTTCTTTAAGGGTAACACCTCCGAGCTTTACGGTAACGGCAGGCTTGACTGCGCTTCCTGTAAATGTTACATCTTTTACGTTCATAGCGGTACTTGAAATATCGGCTTTCGATATAGGGAACGTTACAGTCTGACTTCCGCTGAGGTGATTCTTGCCTGTGACTGTTACGCTTGCAGTTCCGGCGTTTGTGTTATCCTTATACGACAACGTATAGTCGGAGTTGCCCGAAAACTGATGATTTCTGTAGCTTACGGTAACAGCCGGCGTTATTTGCGCACCTGTGAAAACAGCGTCTTTAACAATGATCGTTACATCGGAGATAGCCCTTACGCTTATAGTGAAAGTCTTTGATACATTGTCCGAATAATTGCCTTTGCCGCTTACTGTCAGCGTCGCTGTACCAAGTTCTGTATTATTCTTGTATGAAACTGTGAAATCGGTTCCGCTTTTAAGCGTCTTGCCGCCGACTTTTACAGTGGGTACCGGCTTTATGGCATTACCCGTGTATGTCTGTGCTTTTACCTCGGACACGGCAGACGCCGGTAAGCTGTGCTTATTTATAGTGAAAGTCTTTTTAACGCTTCCGCCGTATGTACCTTTTCCTGTTACCGTAATTGTTCCCGTTCCTGCGTTTACGTTGTTCGAGTAAGTGACGGTATAATCGGTATTCTTTTTAAGCTTTGCACTTCCGTATTTTACTGTGACTGCGGGGCTGAGTGCCGAGCCGTTATATGTAAGCGAGCTGTTGTATGAAATAACAGCGTTCTTTATCGGTTTTGCGTTTATCTTGAAAGTAACGCTTCTTGTGCCGGTAAGCTTTCCTTTGCCCTTAACTGTAACGGTAGCTGTACCGATTTTCGTGTTATTTTTATAACTTAAAGTATAATCAGTGCCGTTTTTAAACGTATAGTTATTATATTTAACTGTAACCGTCGGTTTCTGTGCTTTGCCGTTATAAGTCACGGACGGCACTGTAATTTTCAGTGATTGAACAGGTCTTGCCGCTATAGTGAAAGACTGCGAACAGCTTCCCGTATAGTTTCCCTTACCCTTGATATACACCTTGGCGGTGCCTTTGTTAGTGTTATTCCGATATGTAAGCGTAAAATCAGTTCCGTTTTTCAGTGCGGTCGAACCGTTTCTGATAGTCGGAACAGGCTTTATCTGTGAGCCGGTATAGTACTGTGTTGCAATCTTGTAGAACGTGCACTTTTTATAGATAAGCGCAGGCTGTATTTTAAATGATTTTTTAACCGTTCCGCTGTAACCGCCCTTGCCCTTGATGACTACATAAGCCGTGCCTGCGTTTATGTTGTTCTGATAACTTATCGTGTAATCTGTGCCGTTTTTGAGCGTTTTACTTCCGTACTTTACCGTTATCGACTGCGTTTGCGCTTTACCGGTGTAGGTTTTTGTCGTCAGTCCCGATACAGTACAGCCCTTTACCGCTGCCGCTTCCGCCCTGCTTCCAGTAAAACAGCAAACGGCAGCCGCACAAAGCAGAGCGCATACTAAAGCCGTAAGCCACTTTACAGCCGTTATATATCTGCTTTTTACCGTTGCCGTCATGATATTTGCCTTTCTCTGTGCCTGTTATCCGGGAAATTGAATTTTATTTGAATTCGATATCGTTCGGACCGCAGACTATGTTGCATTTGCCATACTCCGTCGATGTTGTCGTTGCAAAGCTGTTGAGATTTATCCTTACATTGGGATAAATGCACTTTGTAACTCTTACCGACAGGGTTTCCTTGGCGTTGATTATCCGTTGTATTTCTTCTATTCTTGCTCTGAGCGGCTTTTTATCCATACCTTTTTGTACTTTCAGCCTTATCGCCGAAGAGATGTACGCCTCTTTTTCTGCGTCAAGATGTTCGCCGTTTCTCTTTTTCTCCTGCAGGAATTCTATAGATGTGTTTATCTTCTCTATGTATTCATCAATCGCCGTACACTGCTTTTCAAGCGAATCCATTTCGAGCAGAAGATTTGTGGTACTTCCTACCGAAATCACAGTAGGCGTATAGCTCTTGTGTCCGAGCTGCGCTACCGCAAACTTACCCATTACACTGCAATCGCCGCCGACAAGCGCGCCGGGGCTCTTTGTACAGTCAAGGTCGCCCTCTATCTTTATACGACAGCCTACAAGTGATGTGCTTGTCAGATTGCCTCTTGTCGTGATAGTATCGTTTTCGCCGAAAGCTATGTTTATATTACCATACTGCGCCTGTACCGTACTTGCAAAAACTCCGTTCTTGACGGTTATATCACCCTGAGCTGTCAGCGTAGCGCCTGTTACCATACCGGATATGGTTATGGATTTGCCCGCTGTTACGGAAAAGCCCTCCTGTACACTGCCCTTGATGACAACATCACCAAGGAAGTTTATATTACCCGTCTTTACATCTATATCTGATGAAATCTGGAATGTGGTTTCAACGTTGAATCTTCCGCCCTTGTATATGAGGTTACCGCTGTCAGCGGCAAACAGTTTCGTGCCGTCTGCGGAAAGTACCGTGTTTGCGCCCTGCGGTATGAGCGGAGGTCTGCCGGGACGTGGTGCTATTACCTGTCCGTATACGTTTATCCCCTCTTCACCCTGTGTTTCGGGGATTATATTGCATATCAGGTCGTTTGCCTTGACATTTACTATTAACCCTAAGTCACGGTAATCGACACTGCCGTCCTCCAGCTTTCTCGGAACAAGCTTCTTATCCGTGTCAAACAGGTTGTCTACTCGTCCGTTTTCGCCGTCTATAGCCGCATAGCCGCTTGCAACCGTAAATATCTTGTCATACAGCCTGTTCTCGGCTATCTCCCGGAGCAGTTCTTCGTCTATTCCGTATACGACATGCTCGTCCTTGAGCGCCTGACGCATAGCTTCTACAGTAATATCCTTACCCGAAAACTGAGGTGAAAAAACGCACATATTGGCTTCAAGCTTATTGTCGCTTACAACGACCTTTGCGGACGCATCCACATTAAGCAGCGGATTTGTTTCCTGCGGACGTTGCATTGTACCTCTGTTGTTCAGCTCTATGCCCTCTAGCGATGTGTTGGATGTTTTTTCAAGTTCAATGAGCTCTGACATTGAAGCGTCAGCCATCTTCTGTCTTTCGGATTTTTCCATCAGCGCACCTCCCTGTGTGATGATTTATATACATTCCTATGAAAATTTCTGTTTTATATTGTCTTGTTTCCTTTAAGACTTGACATTATCTCAAGCGAGCCGTCTGCCGCATTGAATGATACTGTCCTTCCGTAGTTAAGTCCCGTGTCCGATGCGATTATCGGCACGCCGAGCTTTGCAAGAGTTTTTTTCGTTGCCTCAACATTACGGTCGCCTATCGACATTGCAGGTGACGTGGTAGCAAACATATTTGCTCCGCCTGCTATTTTTGCGGTTATTCTCGATGCCGCCGCACCGCTCTTTATCATACTGTCATACAGCAGTTTTATGCCCGTGTCGGCAAATTTGAACTTGTTATTGTCATTCGGTATAGCACTGCTGTCCGGGAGCATTATATGCGCAAGTCCCGCTATACCAAGTGTTTTATCTATCATACATATCCCGACGCAGCTGCCAAGCGCATATGTCACCAGTACGTCGGGTGACTTGCACAGCTTCTGGTCGGATATCCCCACAATTATCTTGTTCACTGGTCTGCTACCCCCAGTTTTTCGAGCAACGTTCTCAGCGACTCAACAGTGGGTATAAGAAGCATATCGGACTGTATCTCAATTGAATCTATCAGAAATTGTTCGCTTATCATTAGTACCCTTTCATACGCCTCGGAAAGCTCCGTTGCGGGAACTGTCATTATAGCTCCGAGCATATCGGTCGTCAGCGCAGGCACAGACATATCTATTGTCATACCGCTTAAATCCGCTATGGCGTTGACATAACTTCCGCCCATTATGTTTCCTATTTCGCTCAGCACCGATATATCATCGGCATTCAGCTCATACAGTGAAAATGAGCGTTCGCCCGTAAGACCCGTTACAATAGTTTTCGCAAACGCCTCTTCCAGCAGGAACATTATCATTCCGTCTGCGTCCCCTTTAAGCCGTATCAGTATTCCTACCACCAGCTTGTCCGGCGAACCGAGCGACTCTATAGCGTCAGCCACGTCCATAAGCCTTACCTGCGGCACCTGCATATCAATACTCCGGTTAAGGAGCTGTGACAACGCTGTTGCGGCATTTCCCGAGCCGATATTTCCTATTTCCTTAAGCACATCAAGCTGTACCGGGCTTAAATCGTCGTAACTGTTTATCATAATAGACCTCTGAAATTATTAATCTTATAGCTGTATATAACCGCACAGCCTGCCGGTATATCTACCGACAGACCCACGGTTAAAACTCAGAAATGCACCATTGTGCTTTACTGCCTCAGGTTGTTGGTTATACGCTCCAGCTCATCTGCTGTCTGTACGACCCTTGCGCTCATCTGATAAGAGCGCTGTGTTTCGATAATGCGTACCATATCGCCCGCAATGTCCGTATTGCTGCGTTCGAGTGCCATTCTTATCTTGTCGATACTCCTGTCGGCAACCGCCTCTCCCGACCTCTCAGTAGCAGTCATCTTGTTACTGCCCAGAAGTTCGAGTCCAAAGTTGTTGTCGAATGTGTACACACCTATCATTTTTGTAAGTGCCTCATAGTCCGGTTTGCTCGTACCATCTATAAAGGGAACTGTAATGTGATTTCCCTCATAATCAAGCACAAATTCTCCGTTTGCGCTTACAAGCTCCCAGTGGTCGCCTATCTGTGACATCTGGAAATCGCCCGCTCTTGTGTAGTTTACATCGCCGTACTTATCCATTACAGCAAAGAAGCCTTCTTCCGTCGGTATGGCAAAGTCAAGGTCGTTATCGGTATATGTAAACACGCCCTCGCTGTACATAAGCTGAGTGCTATGCACATATTCACCGTGACCCGTCTGCCAGTCAGGCTCCGTATTTCTCTGTACCGTATAGATACAGTCCGCAAAGCTCGGACGGGAAGCCTTGAAGCCCACCGTATTCACGTTTGCAATGTTGTTAGAGTAAACGTTAAGTCCTTCCTGCTGTGCAATCAGACCCGTCTTACCCGTGTAGAATGCTATGTTCATAACATATCCTCACATTCAGTCATTTTACAGCTTGATTATCTCGCTTGCCGCTCTGCCGTTGATAGTATCCATATACTTCAGCACGGCGCTGCTTGCCTCGAATAATCTCTGTGTTTCCATAAGAGAAGTGATCTCCTTGTTAGCGTCAACGTTTGACTTTTCAAAACAGCCCTGGATAATATCATACTTCTCACCTGCGGGAATTGTCATATCCCCGTCATATGAGAACAGATCGTTACCGACTTTTGTGACATCGGCGTTTTCGGGTATGTAGCTGAGCCTCAGCTTTTCTATGACCTCGCCGTTCTCGTTCAAGATATTACCCTCGTTGTCAACAATGAAATCATCGTTTCCGATAAATATTTCGCCGTTCTGACCGAGAACACGTCCACTGTCGTTAAGGCATAAATAGCCTTCTCCGTCAAGTTCAAACTGACCGTTCTTTGTCTGATATACGTTACCCTTTGAGTCCTGTATATTGAAATACACGTTTCCCTGAATGCCTATATCAAACGGGCTTTCGGTAAATTCAAAGCTGCTCTGCTCAAGGTTGCTCTTGCTTGTATCAACATACGTTTGTACAAATTTACCGCTTGTCTTTCTGCGGTTGCTGACAAGTATAAGCTCCTCCTGAAAGGTGTTCATTCTTATCTCGTCCTTCTTGTAGCCTGCTGTGTTGATATTAGTAAGATTATTTGAGATAGCGTCAAGCGACCTCTGGTGGTTAAGCATGGATTGCGTCAGATTGTAAAATGCTCTCTGCAAGTTTTTTCACCTCCTTTCTTAAAGCGTGATTTTCCGTATTATAAGCGAGCCGGTAAACTCCGACCCTTGATTATATCATATCAGTTTTCACATAAATATGCAAGTCTTTCAGCTGTTTATATAGCTTTCCAGCTTGTTTTTGAGCGTCAGCATAGCCTTTGAGTGTATCTGACACACTCTTGACTGCGTAATGTCCATAACTTTGGCGATTTCCGAATATTTCAGTTTTTCGTAGTAGTACATGGTGACTACCTGTTTTTCCTTTTCCGGAAGAGCGGCAACAGCTTCTGCTATTACCTGTTTTTTCTCCCGCTCATATATTTTTGCGTCGGCGGTTTCGCTCCTTACCGACATATTGTTGTCAAGATTATCCTCGTATAAAAGTTCCTCAAACGACAGCGTTATCATTCCTGCCGTATTCGCCATCAGCTTTGAAAGCTGTGCGGTGGTCATATTCATACTCTCCGCAAGCTCCTCGTCTGTCGGAGTACGGCACAGCTCGGAATTAAGCCTTGCAAAATTATCGTCAAGCTGTTTCGACAGCTTGCGGAGCGTTCTCGGCACTCTGTCGAGCTTTCTCATATAGTCGATGACAGCGCCCTTTATCCTGATACCTGCGTAGGTTTCAAATTTAACGTTCTTATCGGGATCGAAGCCGTCTATAGCCGCCATAAGCGCAATAACGCCCTCGTTTATGATATCGTCGCTTTCCGCATATCCCGTATAGATATTCCGCATTGATACCGCTATCATTTTGACAAGATCCATGTACATCAGCACGATTTCGTTCCTGACATTCACATCGCCTGTCAGCCTGTATTTTTCGAGAAGTTCGGGAAGCCGCTCTTTGCTTTGTACCGATACCGCCATAAAACGCTCCTTTCCCTGATATTTCCGATCTGCGGATTACATCGCTATATTGCCTATAGCCTGTATCTGTGCCGTGTTGTCGATTTCGCTGTAGGACAGCACCGTTATGTTCGGTATAAACTGGTCAATCAGTTTCTTGAAGTATATTCTTACTATCGGAGAGGTCAGTATGATAACGTTAGGTATAACATCTTTCACCTTATCTATCTCTCCGCTTGTAATATTTACGATCTTCTGTATCAGGTCGGGATCCATCGCAAGATAGCTTCCTGCGTCGGATTTCTTTACGCTTGCAACAATAGTATCCTCGACCTTCGGGTCAACGGTAATTACTCTCAGCGAGTTTGCCTCTGCAAAGCGTCTTGTTATGGTACGCTTGAGCGCCTGTCTTACATATTCCGTTACAATGTCAATATCCTTAAGCGCACCTGCGTGGTCGCCAAGCGTTTCGAGTATGGTTTCCATATCCCTTATAGGTACGCCCTCACGCAGAAGCAGGCAAAGCACCTTTTCGAGATAACCGAGAGAGATAGTGCCGGGTATAAGGTCGTCGATAAGAGTTGGATTGGTCTGCTTTATGTTGTCCACCATCGTCTTTACGTCCTGACGTGACAAAAGCTCGCTGCAGTGCTGTTTTATGACCTCTGACAGATGAGTTATCATTACGGACACAGGGTCGATAAGCGTATATCCCGCAACGTCAGCCATTACCTTCTTGTCTGCGCTTATCCACTTTGCAGGGATGCCGAACGCAGGCTCAACGGTGTCTATGCCGTCAACAGGGTTTACCACATCTCCGTTGTCAAGCGCTAAATAGTGGTCGGAAAGAATTTCTCCTCTTGCGACCTCCTCGCCCTTTATCTTTATAACATACTGGTTCGGGTTTATTTCGGGGTTGTCCGTCATTCTTACCGACGGTATTACCATACCCATATCCATCGCAAACTGCTTACGGAACATTACCACACGGTCGATAAAATGACCGCCGCTCTTTTCGTCTACAAGATTCAGAAGACTGTAGCCGAACTCCATCTCTATCTGTTCAACATTCAGCAGCTTGAATACATTGTCAATATCCCTGTAGTAGTCATTGTCGGAGGTCGGCTGATCCTGCATCTTTGCAAGCGTTTCACGTTCAGCCTGAGCGGCAAGAGCCGCCTCTTTCTTCGCCTTCGATTTTGATAATCTCCAGCCGAATATAAACAGTGCCGCACCGACACCGAGAAGTATCAGCTTCGGGAAGCCCGGGATAACCATAAGAGCGGCAATAACAATGCCGGCTATCATCATTACGTTAGGCTGAGAGGTGAACTGCCTTTTGATATCGGCATTGAAGCTGTCCGTGCTTGCCGCACGGGTAACTACCATACCTGTAGCAACAGAGATCATAAGTGCAGGAATCTGCGAGCAAAGACCGTCACCGACCGTTGCCAGCGAATAGGTGGAAAGCACAGAGTTTATATCCTGTCCGTGCATAATACCAAGTACCGCACCGCCGATAAGGTTTATGAGCGCCGTGATTATAGAAATTATCGCATCGCCCTTTACAAACTTCGTAGCACCGTCCATTGCGCCGAAGAAGTCGCTTTCACGCTGTACTTCCGCACGGCGTATCTTTGCCTCCTCGTCGGTTATTGCGCCTGTGTTAAGGTCTGCGTCAATAGCCATCTGCTTACCGGGCATAGCGTCAAGGGTAAATCTTGCGGCAACTTCAGATACACGCTCAGAACCTTTGGTGATAACAAGGAAGTTTACTATTACTATGATTATGAATATGATAAATCCGACAATAGCGTCACCGCCCATTACGAATTCACCGAATGTCTTTACGACCTCGCCGGCATAGCCGTTTGAAAGTATTCCTCGTGTAGTCGATACGTTCAGCGACAGTCGGAAAACCGTTGTCAGAAGAAGTATAGTCGGGAATATCGAAAATTCAAGCGCTTTTTTTATGTACATCGTCATAAGGAGTATGACGAGAGAAAGTCCTATATTTATTATCAGAAGAAAGTCCAGTATCGGAGTCGGCAGAGGAATGATAATCGCAAGCACGATAAAAATAACAAATACCGCAAAAACATTCGTCATCATCTTTTTAACCATTCGCACCGCTCCTTTCTTTCTCTTTCTCTGTCCGGACTTTGCTTGTCCGTTTTTATATCAATTGTGCAATTTTTGCACTGACATTTCCCACTTTTCGTAGGGCGAGGCAAGTAGTGTTGGCTTAGTCGTTAAACTCCGCCGTTTCGCCATCTGTCGCTAAATCGCAACATTTTCAAAGGCGGAATTGGCAACGGCTCACAGCCGCTTATGCTGTTCCTCATAAACCATCGCCAGCACTTCTGCCACCGCAGTGTAAAACTCTCTCGGTATCTCCTGCCCTATGTCTACCGCCTCGTAAAGTCCTCTTGCGAGCGGACGGTTTTCAGTGATATATACATTATGCTCCTGCGCCACTGCAACTATCCTCAGCGCCAGTGCATCTGTACCCTTTGCCACGACAACAGGCGCTCTGTAGGCTGTCTTGCGGTCATATTTAAGAGCAACCGCATAGTGAGTAGGGTTACGGACAACCACATCTGCGGACGGCACTTCCTGCATCATACGCTGTTGTGCCATTTCCTGCTGTTTACGCTTTATCTTGCCCTTTATCTGTGGGTCACCTTCGAGCTGTTTGTACTCGTCCTTGACCTCCTGCTTTGACATCTTGAGCTTTTTCTCAAACGACCACCACTGAAATACATAGTCAGCCGCCGCAACGAATACAAGCATAACGAATATCGTTACAATAAGGCTCATCGCCGTTTCGCTTATATACGCAACTATCTTTATTACATCTGTATCTATTAGTTTTTTGAACTCGTTTATCCTGTCCATTACCTGAAAGTACAGTATAGCGACTACTACGATTATCTCGATAAGTCCCTTTACAAGTCCCACAAGCGCCTGCATCGAAAACAACCGCTTGATACCGGTAAACGGATTCAATCTGCTGAATTTCGGCTTCATCGCCTCCATACTGAAAAGTCCTTTTGTCTGAACGATTACGGGCAGTACGCTCAGTACGACCCCCACCGCCAGTATCGGACCTACGGTACAAACGCAGATTATAGCCACTTTCCAGAATACGCTCATCGCAAACTCAACCGTGTTGCCTGTCTTATCTATGGACGTCATGGACTGCTCCATGAAGTTAAGCAGCATCTGGAACATATAGTTTCCGAATATCGCAAGAAATGCGAATATTCCCACCACGAAAACCGCAACCGCAACTTCCTTGCTTTGCAGTACCTCACCTTTTTTTCTGGTATCCTTACGCTTTTTCGGGGTGGCTTTTTCGGTTTTTTCTTCGCCTGCCATTTACCCTCCTTAAGCGCCCATCATACCTAGCAGACCGTAAAGGTTCTGCCACATAATGCCCATCAGCTTTTCGATGAAATCCGACATAGGCTGTGCCATTATCAGCACCGCCGCCAGACCGATAAGCACCTTGAGCTGAATGTTAAGCGCAAATATGTGTATAGTCGGTACGGCTTTCATCAGTACGCCGAGACATATTTCGGTGATAAACTCGATAGCGATGATCGGTGCGGCAAGCTTTACCGCAAGCGTCAGTACCGTTGAAAAGTACGTTACAAGCGCCCACGGCACGTCTGCCGTAAATCCCGAAAATCCTATCGGCAGTGTTTCATACGATATATGAAACAGCTTTATATATGACAAGTGTCCATTCGTCAGAAAGAAATATAGAATGAACATATAGTAATAAACATTCGCAAAAAGCGGCATCGACACTCCCGTTGCAGGATCCATCGCCCTCGCCATTGAAAGACCTGTCTGATAGTCGATAAGCTCACCTGCGGAGATCGTTACTGTCAGTACGAGGTTTACCATAAAGCCGAGTATAAGTCCCAGCCCTATCTCTTTCATCATATCGAACAGCATCATGAAAATGCCGGTCGGCTCATATTTTATATCCCCCATAGATGCGGCAAAAAGCACGGCGAGCGCTAACGTCGTGCCTGCTCTCAGTCTTACGGGAAAATTTGAACGGCTGAATATAGGGTTAAAGCTGAATATTCCCGATACCCTGCACATTATCAGCAGAAAACCGAGAAAATTATTCAGGATCATATCCCACACATCGCTTAGCGTCATGTTGCACCAACCGTTGCCATAAGACCGAATATGTAGTTGAAGAACTCTATACAGCTGTTCATCATCCACGGACCGAACAACAGCAGTACGATTGCCACCACTATGGCTTTGGGAGCAAACGACAGCGTCTGCTCGTGTACCTGCGTTGCCGCCTGTAATATCGCTATAATAAGACCTATCACAACTGCGGCTATTAAAACAGGGAGGCCTAATTTAAGCGCAAGAACAAGTGCGGCGGTAAAGACCTCCATTGCTATATCCTGTGTCAAATCAAGCCCTCCCTTCAGGATCTGTTATGCTACAAATTATACGAGTTGACAATCGTTCCGACCATCAGCTGCCAGCCGTCTACAATCACGAAAAGTATTATCTTGAACGGCAGCGAGATCATCGCCGGCGGCAGCATCATCATACCCATTGCCATAAGCGTCGACGATACTACAAGGTCGATAACAAGGAACGGTATGAATATCAGAAAGCCCATCTGGAACGCACGTTTCAGCTCGCTTACTATAAAAGCGGGAATCACTGTTTCAAAGCCCAGCTTCTCGCTGTAGTTTTCAAGTGTTATATTGTCTGTCGCTCCGCCTGTGACATCGCTCATGCTCTGACCCTTTAAATCCAGGAAAAACTTCATATCGTCATTCGTGGTCTGCTTGAGCATAAAAGTCTTGAGCGGCTTTCCTGCGGCGTCAATAGCCTGTTCCATTGTCATCTCGCCTGCCGCATACGGCTGATATGCCGTTTCGTTTATCTCCGAGAAAACAGGCCACATTATGAATATCGTAAGGAAAAGCGACAACCCCGTAAGCACCATATTAGGCGGCGTGGACTGCGTCTGCATTGCCGTTCTCAGAAAGCTGAAGCAGATAATGATCCTCGCAAACGAGGTCATCATCACAAGCAGTGACGGCGCAAGCGAAAGCACGGTCACAAGCAGTATTACCTCAAGCGACTGTGAACCGTCAACACCGATAAGGTCTTTCATTACCGATGAGCTTGCAGATTCCGTACCGCCTGATGTATTGCCAGATGTTGTATCGGTAATTGCGGATGTTGTACCTGCGTTGCCTGACGCATTGTTATCCGCCGCAAATGCGGTAACACTGCACAGCACTCCGATAAGCGCAACACATACCGTTAAAGACACGATAAAGCGGATAAAAATCCGCTTGTTGTCGATAAACATTTTTCTAATCGCAAGACCAAAAGCTTTTGTCATTTCGACTCAGTGTTCCTCTCGTCAGAATTTTTGCTGTTACCTGTTTTATGAACATCGGGAAGACTTGATTGGTCATCGTTATGACCGTCTTTCTTTCTTCCCATATTCTTCACGTTTTTTGCAAGTGCGTCACTGAAAGCGGCAAAGAAGCTATCCTGCTTTTCCTGTCCATCAGGATAAAGCTCGGATAAATACTCCTCCTCCGTAAGAGAAAGATCATCGATCTTATCTATCCTGCCCGCCGTAACTCCAAGCACCATACACTTTCCTGCAACGCTTACGACCACTACCGATTTTTCACCGCCAAGCGATGCACGGTCAAGAACTTTGAGCCGCTTACCACCTGTTGTCAGTATCCCTTTGTTTACCTTTCTCAGTACCCAGAAGAACAGAAAAATCAGCGCAATTACGCCGACAAGCGCACATACAAGCTGTACTACCGGAGGCATCAGTCAAGTATCTTCTTAACAGTCTGGAGTATTCTCTCAGCCTTGAAAGGCTTTACGATGAAGTCCAGAGCGCCGAGCTTGATAGCCTCGACAACCATAGCTTCCTGACCCATAGCACTGCACATTACGACCTTAGCGCCGGGATCCATTTCCTTGATTTCCTTGAGCGCCTCAATACCGGTCTTGTTCGGCATTGTTATATCCATGATAACAAGGTCGGGCTTTTCGGCTGCGTATGTAGATACTGCGATCTCGCCGTCAGCCGCCTCAAGAATGTTTGTATAGCCGTTTGTTGTCAGTGTGTTGCGGATAAGCATACGCATGAATGCCGCATCGTCTACAAGTAATATCTTCTTATCCATAAGTGTAAGGTTTCCTTTCGTATACCTGTTTATATTTTAATGTTATTCGCCTTTACCAAGGCTATCCATAAATTTCGATTTTACAATTTCAGTTATTCTTACTGCAAAGTTATCATCGATAACCACAACGTCGCCTCTTGCAATAAGGTTTCCGTTTACCATAACGTCAACGGGTGCGCCTGCCTGTCTTTCAAGCTCTATGATAGTACCCTGTGAGAACTCAAGTATATCCTTGATTTTCTTCTTAGTCGAGCCTATCTCGACAGAAATCTGAAGCGGTACATCCATAAGGAGCTGTAAGTTTTCTTTCTGTTCCGAGCCGAGCGGAGCTTCAAAGCTCTCAAACTGTGCGAGCTGGGCATTACGGTAGTTTACTGCCGGCTGAGGCTGCATAACAGGCTGTACCGGCTGACCGTACATTCCCTGTGCAGGATTAGGATAACCGTAATATCCCTGCTGTGCATACATATCGGGTATCGGTTGAGGCGCAGGTTGTGCCGCCTGCGGGATTGCCTGTTGTACAGGTGCCGTTGGCTGAACAGGAGCTGTCTGCATTGCGGGTTGAGGCGCAGGAACCGGTGCAGGAGCAGGAGCAGGTGCAGGTGCAGGAGCAGGTGCAGGTGCAGGAGCAGGTGCAGGTGCAGGTGCAGGTGCAGGTTCGACTGCAACAGGCTCAGGAGCCGCCGCACCGCCCAGAACTTTGTCTGCAAGCATAGCCGCAAGGTTGATATCAAGAACCGATATGAATTCGGATTTTATAACGCCGTCAATGGTAAGGTCGAAATTGATAGCGGCAACCATATCGGTCTGCTCATAGTTCTGAAGGTCTGCTATGTTTATCTCGCTCAGTATAAACGGTGTAGGCGTTGAAATATCTATGCTCATTCCGAGAAAGTCAGACAGAGCCGTTGATGATGCGCCCATCATCTGGTTCATTACTTCGCTTACTGCACTGATATTCAGCTCATCAAACTCAAAATCAGGCGATATAACAGGCGGTTTGCCCATAAGCTGATTGAGTATCAACTGTACATCGTCTTGTTTTAATATCATCAGATTAGAGCCTGAAAGACCCTTGATATATTCGATTTTTACACATATAGCCGGCTCTAAACGGTCGTAGTTCAGCTGTGATGCCTCCACAACGCTTACTTTCGGCGTAGTGATCCACACTTTTGCGTTGAGCAGCTCGGAAACTGCGGTAGCCGCGCTTCCCATACTGATATTCATTATCTCGCCGATAGCGTCAAGCTGCATCTCCGACAGAGTGGTCAGTTTTCCCATTTGCCTTACCTCAATTCTTTAGTATATTGTCAATCCTGAACGCTTTTTTACCATTCAGTGTACCGAGTTTTCCGTCAAACCAGCAGGTACTTCCCACTTTCAGCTGTACGTTTTCGGTTATCGGCTTGTTCAGCGGTATTATATCATTTACCTGTAAGTTCAGGACATCACGGAGCGTCAGCATTGTATCGTCAAGCACCGCCGTGACGGTAAGTTCCGACTGGGAAAGAGTAGACATAAGGTTTTCCTTGCGCTCAGTTTCCTTTGTCGGACTGCCCGCTCTTTTTCCTGAGCTGAACTTAGCCGAGAATTTCTTCATTATCTGATCCATAGTAATAGCGGACATACAGAACGATACTACGGATTTAGAATCGTTTATGGTAACTTCCATTGCGACGATTATCATTGTTTCGTCGGCGTCTGCGGCAGAGATAACACGCGAGTTTGTTTCTATTGATTCCAGCTTCGGTTTTGTTTCGACATAGCCGTCCCACGCCTCTGTCATAAGCGAGGTGAAACGTTCAACTATACTGCGCATTACATTTATCTCTATCTCTGTAAAGTCGCGGTCGGCGTCTTCATACGTGCCCTTACCGCCGAGCATACGGTCTATCATCGTAAAGGTGAGAGAGTTTGAAAGCTGTAACACTGCATTGCTTTCCTCAATATCGTCATCTTCGATACCCAGGTCAACTATGCCCATTATCGTATAATCCGGAAGAGCGTTGCTGAACTCGAAATATTTCTGCTCCTCTATGCTTGCAAGCGAAACTTTACAGTATAATCTCAGCAGTCCCGTTATGTAGGAAGAAAGGTGTCTTGAATAATTCTCGAATATTCTTTCGAGAATCTTTATCTGTTCCTTTGTGAACTTCTTCGGCGTACGGAAGTCGTACTCCTTTATTTCTTCCTTTTCTTCGTGCGTATCAAGCGGAGCGGAGTCACCCGCAAGCACGCTTGACAGCATGGCGTCTATCTGTTCTTGTGTGAGGGTATCAGCCAAAAAATCGCCCTCCTTTCTCGGTTATTCTTCTGATGTTTCCGCAGGTGCAGATGTAAGTATATCTGTAGGAATACCTGTATATGCAGGTTCATACTTGGGTCCTGCAACATTTGTGCTTGTGTTGCCGTCACCGGAGTTGCCGTCGTATCTGCTTTCCATATTGTCGATAATTTCATTTACAACATCGCTGTTGACATCTGAGTTGTTATCATCATTGCGCTCATACGGATCGGTATTTGCGCCGTTAAGTCTGTATTCATATTTCAGAATATCGTCAATTACAGCCTGTGAAGTTGTGTCGAGCTGTGCTCTTACTATCATAATCTCAACACGTCTGTTCGCTGCTCTGCCTTCAGCCGTTGAGTTGTCGGCAATAGGCGTATAGCACGCTTTTCCTTCTACGGTAAACTTTTCACTGTCGACACAGCGGTTGTAATCCATATACTTTACAACGCTTGACGCTCTTGCGGCTGAAAGATCCCAGTCGTTCACATCGGATACTGCCTTTGCAGTATGACCGGATACTTCGCAGGATTTTATGTACTTGTTCACTGCCTTTATACCGGGCATGAACTTGTTGAGCACCTGTTTTCCTTCTTCTTTCAGTACGGCGCTGTTGCCGTCAAACATTATCGTGTTGTTGAATCGGATAAAGATTCTTGTCGGTGTCTGTTCAATATAGACATACTGACCAAGATCGTTCTTTTCCGTTGTTGTCTTTAAAAAGCTGTAAAGCTGGTTGAAATCGGAGGGAAGGCCCTCTGTCTGTTCGCTTGTAGTGCCGCCGTTCTGAGTGTTCGGAGGCGATTCGGCGTTGCCGTTTGTATCTGCGGCATTATTTTTAGGCTGTTCGTCCATTACAAACGGGTTTACATAAGTACCGCTTGAAGTAAACGACTGATATATGTACTGCCACTTTGTTTCATCTACCGATGATGCAGAATACAGCAATACGAAAAAGCACAGCAGAAGCGTAACCATATCGGCATAGGTGTCAAGCCAGTTGCCCTTTTCTTCTCCTCCGCCTCCGGATCTTCTTTTTGCCATTTCTCCACCGCCTTTCTGCAATTAGCGTAACCAATATATTTTAACATATTTACGGTTATTTTTCAACAGTTAATTTACTTGCTTTCCTTCTTTTTTATATCTGTCTGGGCAAGCATGAATTCGAGCTTTTCCTGAATAAGTCTTGGATTGGAGCCTGCCGCAATCGAAAGTACGCCTTCTTCTATTATCTGCATACATAAAAGCTCCTGCTCATGGCTGTTTTTCAGCGACGATGCAATCGGCGCAAACAGTACGTTTGAGAATAGTGAGCCGTAGAACGTTGTAATAAGCGCAACCGCCATACCGCTTGACAGGTTGCTTGAGTCTTCACCCATACCTTTAAGCATATTTACAAGTCCGACAAGAGTACCGAGCATTCCGAATGCGGGGAATACCGACATACCTTTTTCAAAGAAAAGTCTGCCTCTTTCGTGACGCTCGCACATAAAGTCTATTGCGTCGTCAAGCATACTTCTTACTTTATCAAGGTCGTTTGCGTCAACTATCAGCATAAGACTTTCCTTGAGGAAAGGATCGTCGCACTTGTTTGCACTGTCTTCAAGGGAGATAAGACCCTTTGTTCTGGCGATCTTTGCAAATTCAACAATCTGATCTATGTAGCTATGCGGATTGAATTTCTTCGGGAACAACGCCAGCTTCAGATATTTCGGCAGATTTTTAAGGTATGAGAGTGGGAATGAACCGATAAGACAGCCGATAGTACCGCCGACTGTGATAGCAAGCGAAGGTACATCTATGAACCAGTCAAGCTGACCGCCGTTAAATATACCGAATATAACCAGACCGAATGATGCTATCCAGCCTATGATGATCGTAATATTCAAAACAATTTCCTCCTGTAAAGGTTTATATAACACAGCCGGTGGCTGTAATATTCACAATTTATATCCCTCTCTCGAGACGCTGACGTCTTACAGACAGCCTGTATTCCTTGATGAGAGAAAGTATTTCGTTCATCGACTGCTCAACTATGTATGAATGACCCGTACTCGTGGTAATTACCGTGTCGGGGTTTTCCGTTACTATTTCGATAAGATCGGGATTAAGCATAAACTTTTCCCCGTTGAGCTTTGTAAGTATTATCATATATTTCCTTCCTTTGCGGTATCGTCCGCATTGTAATTGATTCCGCCTGTCGAATGTCCGGAAACAGCCGTTTATCATAACCGTTCAGGCATAATATAACGGGCATTGCGGCGGAGCTGACGCTCCGCCTGCCCTTATAAGCTTGAATTTATATCGCAGAAACCTGCAATTTCCGCCAAACTCTTGGCTTTTGATGAACGCTCTGTTAGCTTTGCAATGAAACCAAAGTTGTAATTTACATCAACAACGGAACCCCGCCGTTTTGCTATCCGCCGCCAAACCGCAACATTTTCAAAGGCGGAATTTGCTGCGGCTCACAGCCGCAAAGGCGGAATTTGCTGCGGCTCACAGCCGCAACGTCACATTGCCGCTCCGCAGGTAACGAAAGTTACGCCGCTGTCAAACCTTTAGAACGGCGGAATTGCCTGCGGCGGCACGCCGCCGTTAGCGCTTGAGGTTTACTATTTCTTCGAGCATCGTGTCCGAAGTGGTGATGATTCTTGAGTTCGCCTGGAAGCCTCTCTGCGTGATGATCATATCGGAGAATTCCTGCGACAAGTCAACGTTAGACATTTCGAGCGCACCCGATACTACAGAAGCAGAACCGTTCTCGCCTGCAATGTTTACCTGAGGCTGACCCGATGAAAGAGTTTCTCTCCAGTAGGAGCTTCCCACCTGCTCAAGACCGTTGGGGTTATCGAATGTAACAATATCAATTCTGCCGAGCATTATGATACCGTGTACGCTGTGTACACCGTAGATAGTGCCGTCCTCGTTGATATATACACTGTCAAGATCCTTGACAGTCTGCGTAGCCGCAACACGTCCGTCTGTCATCTTGATATTGCCCAGAAGCTCGACCATATCAGAGAAGAAGTTGTTCGAGCCGCCTGCAAGACCAACCTTGCCGTCTGTTGCAAGAAGCGTTTCAAGTGCGCCGTTTGCAGCGTCCCAGTCAGCGCTTGTAACCTTCATCTGATATTTTTCGTTACCGCCTGCCGCCTTGTCTACAGCCGCCTGTATGTCAGCAACCGTTGCTCCGGGATGAACGCTTATCGTAAGACCGTTGTCAGACCACTTTGCGGTAGTTTCTGCGGCATTCTTGGAATATCTTAAGTTTATCGTGTAGTTGTTTGCGTATTCCCCTGCGTTTACTGTCGTAAATGTAAGAGAAGCCTTTGTTGTTCCGTCGTCCAGCTTCATTGTGTTGGTAGCTGTCGTTGCGGGAATGTCTGCCGTAGGAGGTATAGTATCAAGCTCAAAGTGGAGCGGAAGTACGCCCTCGATGCTTACACCGCCGTTTTCGCACGCACGGGTCACAGCGTCCTCAAGATCGTTGAGGTTTGTATAATCATTCTTTTCGTTAAGCTGTACAACCAGCTTGTTTCCGCTCATATAAGCGTAATCGCTGTTGCCTACCGTAAAGCCTACCGATATGTTGCCGTCCGGAGTCGCTGTATCTGCCGATACTGTAAGCGGATATGTACCGCCCTTGTATGTAATTGTCTTTGAGTAGCTGGCTTCGTTGTCAAGCACTTCGGGAACTACGAATGTAATTCTGTTTGAAGATGCGTCAACGCCTGTTGCGTCACCGCTTACACCGAGTACCATATTACCGTTTGAGTCAACAAGGTTACCTGCGTTATCAACGTTGAATACGCCCGCTCTTGAGTAGAAGATGTTGCCGGCTTCGTCCATTACCTGGAAAAATCCGTCGCCCGATAAAGCACAGTCATAAACGCTGTCGGAATAAGTGAAGCCTGACTGTCCCATTACCTGTCCGATAGCGCCAAGCTTAGTGCCGTAACCTACCTGAGAGGGGTTTACACCACCCTGGAGGTTAGAACCTGCCGAGCCGTTCTTCTTAGTCTGGTAATATACCTCCTGGAAGGTAGTTACGCTTGTCTTGAAGCCTGTAGTGTTGACGTTTGCAATATTGTTGCCTATAACGTCCATCTTCTGCTGATGTGTCTTTAATCCTGACACGCCCGAGAATAAAGATCTAACCATGATCTGTTCCTTTCTCCATCGTGCCGACCGTTCTTACCCGTCTGTCATTCGGGGTAAGGAATACTTCCTTTCGGTCCGGTATTACATAATTACGGTCGAGTCGATGTTCGTAAAAATATTTCCTTTTAAATCTTCCTGTGACATAGTTGTGATTACCGTGCGGTTTTTCACACTCACCACAAAAGCAGTCTTGTCTACGAGTACCAGTGTTTCGTTACTGCCCTTTTCTGCGGCTATCTCAATGCCGTCATTAAGTCTTTGCAGCATATCCGAGTCAAGTATCTCGATATTTCTGCTTTCTATACGCTTCATTGCGTGTTTTGAAAAGCCTACCGCCGAGTTTCTTGCGTCAAGCTCGCTTTGTAAAGCCTCTGCAAATGTTCCTCCCGACTGTTGTGCGGCCTTTTCAGCATTCCCTGCTTTTGCGGTGTTAACGTTGCCTGTCGAAATCTGCAGATTCCGCAGCTTGAGTTCATTTATCAACATAACACTGCCGCCTTTATATTTACTTGTTGCCCTCGGCGTTTCCTGCCGGAGCTTCCGTGTTTTTGTCAGCCGTACTTCCCGTACCCTCGCTGACGTGTACTATCTCGTCAATAGAGTAGAGATAATTGTCTATCACGATCTTAGCGTCGCCGTCCTGCATTTCTGCCGACTCGACCTTGCCCTTTGCATAGTAGAATTTGCCGTCGTCGCCGAGTACCTTTACCGTTACTTCCTTGCCCACATATCCCAGTGCCTCGGTCATCGTGTGTAACGTACTCTTGCTTACCGTATCGCTTATCGCCTTTACCGCCGATAAATCGTACTGCTTACCGTCAACTACTACCTTAACATCGCTTCCGCTGATGTTCACTCCGGTGCATACGCCCGATAAAAGCGTTCCGTCGTCGCTCTGCGCATTCATTGTAAGCGTCTTTCCTACAAGACCTGCTGCATAGTTTGACATACTGTACTTCAGATTGTCCTGCTGTGCCTGTAATGCCGTGAACTGTGCCATCTGCGACACGAACTCGGTATTTGAAGTAGGCTCAAGCGGATCCTGGTTGCTCATTTCCGCCATAAGCAGACTGAAGAACGTATCTGTGCTTATCGTATCGTTCTTGCCCGAATTCTTGAAAAGGTCCTTGTACTTTTCGTGATTTGACTGTACACTCTGAAGACTTGATAAATCTGCCATCTGTTATCCTTTCGTGTAAGTCCTGCCGATATTTCTATCAGCCCATCGCCTGAATCTCCCCCAACAGATCCTCAAAATCGTCCGTGTCATTCTTCTGCTGACCGTGCGACTGCTGTCTGTAAGGGTTCTTACTGCTGCCGTCAAAATCTCTCTGGAATAATTCCGCATGCGAGGTTTCCACCTTGTACGAGGTAAGCTCCACATCGTCATTCTTCAGCGCATACGCAAGCTGCTCGGACTTTGCCTGTAAAAGCTCCTTCGCCGCCTGAGTTTCCGTCAGTATCTCAACTGTTAGTTTTCCGCTTTCGTTTGCCATACGAACCGTTATTTTACCCAGTGTTTCGGGTGTAAGCACAACTGTAAGCGTACTTCTGCCGTTTGCCTTAGGTGCGTGTTCGCTCACAAACTCAGCCATATCGCTTATCGGTACTCTGACCGTGCGGATTTCCTGCCTGTTTTCGTCATAACGGCTTTCTGTTCTTGCAAATACATCACTGCCCTTTGCAAGCATATCGCTTACCGCATTCTTGTCGGTAACCTTCTGCTCTGCTTCAAGGTCGCTGTCAGACTTTGTGACCTCGTTTCCCTTGGTTATCGCTCTAAGCTCATCGCTCTTGCTTTCGATGCTTCGCTTGGTAAATGCAATTCTCGGAGCATTGTCATCCTGTGTCTGCATATCCTGCTTTACGCTGTTGTCACCGTATTTTTCGTATGACGTTACCGTAAATTCAGCCTTTACAGCCTCAGGACTGTCCGCTTTTATACCGGATGTTTCCTGCCTGCCTGTTTTCCCGGTAATATCTGTTTTCCCGATAAAGTCCATCTTCTCGACAAAATCGGTCTTTTCGGTAAAAGTCGTATCCGCCTTTGAACGTATATTATCCGCATCTGAAGACTTTCCGGCATTTCCGACAGCCACGCTTGCAAAAGCGTCTGATTTGTCAGCTGTTACAGTCACAGCATTTTCGCTGTCAATGCTGTCTGAAGCGATTTTAGCATCGACGTTCGTTCGGTTTACAGTATCCGCAGATTCGTCGTTATTCATCTGAATTTCGCTCGCAAAATCATTTACGGCGGAAATCTCTCCGTTTTGTAAACCGAGAGCCGTATTAACGTCATTTCCGGCTGAAATTCTGATGAAAGCGCCTTCTTCCGATAATACATCGCCTATCGGATCGCTAACCTCAAGACCGGGCATAATCTGCATAAGCTCGCTGTTGTCCGTCTGCATTGCATCAGCATAAAACTGCATCGTACCGCCTTGCAGATATCCTGCAAGCTCGGCTGTTTTCAGAAGTTCTTTTAGCTCCTCGGCACTCTGTTCAAGTTCGGCAAGTTCGCCCAGTAAATCGCCGGTCATGATTGCTGTATTCTCGGCGCTCATACGGGTCGCCGAGTTCATATTGATTTGCTGACCGCTTGTTACCATAGCACCGAGCGTATCGGAGAAACCTCCGGCAGTACCATTTGCTGAGCCGTTTTGTACATTACCTGTTGAGATCGTGGCGGCATTGCCTGCAAGCGCCATAACGACGTTTGCAGGCAATACTGCTGTTCCATTCATCATATCTCACCCCCTTTCAGTGCTATTCATTGTCAAAAACAATATATGCTTTTTAACAACTTTTATATATTTAACAGGTTTAAACCGTTAAATTTTATGAAAATTGCACAGCTTTCCACCTTGTATTGTAACACATTTCAAGAGATATGTCAACAATTTACTGAGTTGTACCGCCGTTTGAAGAGCCGTTTGTAACGAACTCCTCGATGATCTGCTCCTGCTCTTTCTTAGCGGCATATCTGTACTCTTCGAGCTGTTTTTCTTCCAGCTTTTCTAGCTTTGAAACCTCTTTTGTAGCGTCAATCACTTTCTGCAACTGATTCTCAATTTCTTTTCGTTTTTGCGCCATATGCGCTTTTATACGATATATATCCTGTTGCAGAGAGGAAACATATTTCTTATGCAGCGACAATCTCATAGCGGTAGTACCACCCCGCACAAGCTCGTTCAGCTTGTCAATGCTTTGTTCGTACTCAGCCGTCTTTGCGTCAAGCTCGCTTTGCATTTCTGCAAGCTCCGCCCTTAGTCTGCCGAGTATTGATTTCTCGCTGTCAAGCACCTGATCATTGTACTTTTTCAGCGACTGCAATGTAAAATTAAACTTCTTCATATCGCATTAATATCAGGAAACTGCCGCCTTTAACAGCTTTATGGTATCCTCCATTGAGAACGATTCATACATTCCCTGCATCAGAAAATCGTTTATCTTGTCTATCTTCTTTATTGCCTCGTCAAGAGCCGGGTTTGTACCTTTTTTGTATGCTCCTATCGAGATAAGGTCTGCGTTGTTGTTGTAAAGCGCAAGCAGATTTCTCAGCTTTCCTGCCGCCTTTTTATGCTCCGGATCAGCTATCGCCGACATAAGACGTGAGATGCTCGGCAGTATGTCAATTGCAGGATAATGGTTCTGCGCCGCTATCTTACGGCTCAGAACTATATGTCCGTCAATTATACCTCTTACGGTATCCGATATAGGCTCGTTTGTATCGTCGCCCTCAACAAGCACCGCATAAATTCCTGTTATACTGCCCTTTTCAAAGTTGCCTGCCCTTTCGAGCAGCTTCGGCATTGCGGCGTATATTGACGGGGTATAGCCTCTTGCAACGGGAGGCTCGCCTGTTGAAAGACCTATCTCACGCTGTGCCATCGCAAAACGTGTAAGATTATCCATCATCAGCAGTACGTCCTTGCCCTGCGAGCAGAAATATTCCGCTATGGCTGTAGCCGTCATAGGACATTTATTTCTCATCATCGCAGGCTGATCCGATGTTGCGACAACAACGACCGACCTTGCCATGCCCTCTTCTCCGAGATCGTTTTCGATAAACTCTCTTACCTCTCTGCCACGCTCGCCTACAAGCGCTATGACATTGAGGTCAGCCTTAACTTTTCGTGCGATCATACCCATAAGAGTTGACTTGCCTACGCCGGAGCCTGCAAAGATACCCATTCTTTGCCCCTTACCCATTGTAAGAAGTCCGTCGATCGCCTTTACGCCAAGCTCTATCGGCTCGTGTATTTTCGGGCGTGTCAGCGGATTTACCGGTACGCCCGCTATCGGCATCGAATCTGTATATTCCACCGGGTCGCCGCCGTCAAGCGGATTTCCCAGTGCGTCTATTATTCTTCCAACAAGCTTGTTGCTGACCCTTACATTCAGCTTGTCGCCGGTATTGTCAACTATACTGCCGGGTCCTATGCCCTCAAGGTCGGTATACGGCATAAGCAGTACCTTATGCTCGTTGAATCCCACCACTTCGGCAGGGATATGCGACTTCATATCCTTTGTGTAGATACGGCACACATCGCCTATACTGCACAGCGGACCGCTTGCCTCGATCGTCATTCCGACTATCTTTTCAATTTTACCCAGATACTTATATGTATCGGTAGCTCTGAGTTCTGTCAGAAATCCGCCGAGATCCATGTTAAAGTCCTTTCAAATAAGGGAGTTATTCGCTTTGTTCTTCGCCGCCGTTATCGTCGGGTTCTGCCTGCGCCGCAGGTTCCTCCTGCTTCTCAGCCTTTTTCCTTGACGGCGCTCTGCGGTATTTTCCTCTGCCAAGCTCCTCGATCATTTTGAGTTGCGTATGTATGCCTGCATCGGTAATTTCACTGCCGTTATCTATAATAACTGTACCGCTCGGTGCGTCTTTAAGCACCTCTACTTCAATATTCTTCACATTGTTGAACAGCTTTTTGAAATAGTCGGTATCTGCCGCCATTTCTTCGCTGACATCGGTCTTTGATAAGATCAGCTTTACATATTCACTGCCACGGAAGCTCTTTCCCGCTTCTTTTATGGTCTTTTTGATAACCGCCTTGTCCTTCTGACCGAGTGAGTTCAGCGTTATGCGGTTTACTATTTCCATTACCGTGTCGAATATCTCGACCTCGTAGCTGTCAAAAAGTTCTGCCTTGTCGCTTACCATCTGCTCGCTGAGCCTTTTGAGCTCTGCAAGCATATCTCGGCATTTGTCAAGCCCTGCGGCATAACCGTCCTCGTGACCTTTTGCAAAACCGTCAGCCTTACTCTGTTCAAATATAGCCTCCGCCTGCGCCTTTGCCTTTGCTGCATAGTCCTGCGCCTGCTTTTCGGTATCGCTTAGTATTTTCTGTGCCTTTTCACGGGCTTCGGCAAGCGCCCTTTCACCCTCGGCACGATAAAAACCTGTTATCTTTTCTTTTTCCTGCTCCAGTTCCTGCCGGTGCCTCTCCGAGATCTGATCGTTGATTTCTGTGTTGTCCGCATCGGCATCAGGCTCTGCGGCGCCCTGCGGGATCTGCGAGATCTGCGAGATCTGCGGTGCGACAGGCTTAACCTTTATTGAGTTGTCAATTACGACAGTATCGGTTGTTGGCTGAACAGGGTAATAATAACCCCTTCCTGCTTTGAATACGCCTGCCAAAATATATTCCTCGCTTTCGTATTATGCGATAATTTCGTCTTCTTTGCCGCCCTTGGAGATGATGAGCGTGCCCTCGTCCTCAAGTCTGCGTATGATAGATACGATTCTCTGCTGAGCATCTTCAACATCACGCATACGGACATTGTGAAGATATTCAACGTCTGTCTGTACGCTTTCACGCATACGGGTAGACATATTTGCATAGATGCACTCCGCAACTTCGGGTGTCGAACCCTTGATCGCAACGGCAAGATCCTTTGAATCGACCTCAGGAATGAACGCCTGTATTGCCATATTGTCGAGGGTAACTATATCCTCGAATACGAACATCTTTGAACGTATATCGTCTGCAAGCTTCGGATCTCTGAGCGTCAGCTCGTCGAATATGTACTTCTCCGTTGCACGGTCTACGTTGTTCATGACCTCCGCAACATAATCTATACCGCCGACCTCTGTGCTGTCGGCTGTAACAAGGTTATCAAACTTCTTTTCAAGCGTGCGCTCTATAGACTTTACGACATCGGGCGATGCCCTGTCCATCTTAGCCATACGCTCGACTACATCTATCCTTGTTTTCTTGGGCAGCTCGCTTAAAATTGCCGATGCCTGATCGCTCCTTGCGTAAGAAAGTATCAGTGCTATAGTCTGCGGATGCTCGTTCTGCACCATTGCCAGCAGATTCTTATAGTCTGCCTTGCGGACAAATGCGAACGCTTTTGTTTGGAACTGCTTTGTTATCTTTTCAAACAGCGCCTGTGCCGTCTGCGGACCGAATGCCTTTTCAAGTATGTCACGGGCATATTCCACACCGCCCTCGGATATTACCTTCTGAGTAAGGCAAAGCTCATAGAACTCATTGAGAACGCTGTCTACTACTTCCATAGGGTAGTAGTTCATTCTTGCTATTTCAAGCGTTATCTGTTCTACTTCCTCGTCGGAAAAGTGCTTGAATACCTCGGACGCATTTTCCGTACCGATAGAGCTTATAATTATCGCCGCCTTTTGTGCGCTGGTAAGTGCCTCCATATATATCCTTCCTTTATGCTGTCGATATCATTCGCCGCTTTTCATCATAGAGCGTATGAGCTGGGCAACGACATCGGGATTTGTGCGTGAGAAATCTTTGATTTCCTTCTTGAGAACTGCACTCTTTGACTCGTCGTCATAGTCGTCAAGGTGCTGAATATTGAATTCTTCGTCCGGCTGTGGCTGAGGCTCGAAGCTGAGCGCCGCCGATTCCTGAGCCGCCTGTGCCGCCGCTGCCTGTGCCGCAGCCGCTTTTGCCTTAGCTCTTGCACGCTTTTTCTTCTTTGCGTTGCTTGTAAGTATAGCGACAATGAGAAGCGCAACAACCAGAAGTCCGAGCAGAATGATAATGTAAACTGTCCAGTCGACATTTCCGCCTCTGCTTATCGTGTTGCCGTTGCCGTTTGTGCCGTTGTTTCCGTTTATAACGAACGGGTAGTTTGCAACCGTGACATTTGCAACGTCTGCGCCGATTGCGAATGCAATTACTTCACGGAGCTGTTCCTTGTCCGCTTCAAGCATATTGATCTGATCTACAGTTACAGCCGCCGTTATTTTATCTACCGAATAGCCGTTCTTTTCAAGCTGTCTTATCTCGGTGTTTACAAGACGCTTTACGGTAATGCTGTTCTGATAGTAATATTCGTTATCGTCGTCGCCCGTGATAGTGGGATAGTTCGGCGAAATGTCGCTGTTGCTTGTTGTGCCTACAACGCCCGACAGCGAGCCGATACCGCCCCAGCCCTCGTTCTTTGTGGAGCTTTCTATCATACCGCCCGATGTACCGTCCTTTGCTATTGACGGGGTGTAGATAGTGTATTCCGACTTTGAGTTATCGTAATTGAGCGTTACGTTTACGTTTATCGTATAGTCCTTGTACAGCTTTTTGAGCGTGTCGTTGAGCTGACTTTTCAGCAGGTTCTGCATCTGTTCCTGGAAGTTCAGCCGTGACTGGTACAGCACGTCTTCCTCAACGGTCGTGTTTTCGCCTGTCAGAAGCTTGCCGTCTGTATCAAGTATCGAAATATTGTCACGTTCAAGTCCGGGCAGTGAATTGAGAACCAGTGCATAGATACCCTCAACCTGATCGCTTGTAAGCTGTGTGTCCTTCTTCAGATCGAGTTTGACGCTTACTCTGGGCTCTTCGCTGTTTGTCGAAATGACGTAATTGTTGTTTTCGGGCATCGTTATAATTACATACGAATCCTTGACTGCACTTATCGTATTGATAGCCTTCATTATGTGCGTCTGTAACTGCTGTATCTGGAGTACCTTCTTTTCGGTGTCGGTCGACCATATACCTATGCCGCTGTTCCATACGTCAAAGTTGAATGTGGATTTCGGGTAACCCTGAATGCTCAGCTGCATTCTGACATTATCCGCCTGGTCGCTCGGTACAGAGATACTGCCGTCCGTACCCATTTTTACGTCCGTTATTCCAAGTTCGTTTATTGCCGAAACGACCTGCGAGCTTTCTTCGCTGTCAAGTCCCGTATAAATTGCTGTGTAACCTTTTTGATTGAGTACTATTGCAAGTACTATTGCGGCAACTATGACTACCGATATTGCCGTTATTATGAATATCCGCAGATTTTTCGCCAGCGAGCTCCATTTATCCTTGAACCCGTTCCAGAATGCGGAAAGCTTATCCTTCATCTATATATGTATCCTTCCCTGATAATCGGATTAAACAGTCATACGCATTATCTCGTTGTATGCGTCGACAGCCTTGTTCTTGACAGTAACAAGCAGATCCACAGCGGTAGCCGCCTTTTCGAGATTGACCTGTATCTGAGCAAGGTCGTCGACATCGCCGAGCATAAGGTCGATCGAATCCTGCTGAACCTGTGCGTCGGTTTCCTTGACGTTATTTACAAGCGACTCGAAGATATCAAAGAATGTAGCGTCGCTTTCGGTTTTATCTTCAGTCTGCTTTTTCTGACTTATCGTTTCCATAGGGGCGATATTGCTTGTAAGCGGTACTATAAACATCTATATCAGTTCCTTTCGGCTGTCTTAGTTATTTCCTATGCTGAGTGCTGTCTGCGCCATTGATTTGACGGCGTTCAGCACAGCGAGGTTGGCTTCATACGAGCGGGTAGCCGCCATAGCGTCCATCTGCTCCTCCGCTACGTCAACGTTCGGCAGATAGTAATATCCGTTTTCGTCTGCGTCGGGGTGGGTCGGGTCGTACACGGGTGTAAGCGGTGTTTCGTCCTCGACTATCTCAGTTACAAGCACACCCTTGTTTTTAGTCGCAGAAACAGTATTCGCAGGCACTCCCCCTGCTATTTTTTCTTTCCTCTTTGCTATTGTTTCCTCAAGCACAGAGTTGAAACCCTTGTTTTCGCTGAACAGTACGACCTGCCTTCTGTACGGCGTACCGTCCTCCGTTCTGGTGGTTTTTGCGTTCGCAACATTCTGCGAAATTACATCAAGACGCAGTCTTTCCGCTGCCATTCCCGATGCGGCTATATTAAGCGAGCTTAAAAACGCCATGCAAAAAACTCCTTTCTGTATGTCAAAAAAGCGTTGAAATCCGTTTCACTGTATATAATCCATTATTTTAAAGTGTCTGCTTTAAGGCGATAGCCGTTAATTGTGCGGTATTGCCTAAAATTACGTTTTCATTGCCGAGCGCAGTCTGGTGAACTCACCGTTCATCTGGTTTTTGAGCGCCTGATACTGTAACTGTACCTTTGCAAGTTCGTTTGACTGTGAGTCAACATCTACGTTATTACCGTCCGGCTGAGTGTTTGTGTCGTCGTCCTCGTACACTCTCGTTGCAAGCTCTACCTGCTTTGAGCCATCCTTAGCCTTACCGCCGATAACGCTGGTGTTTTCCATTCTGTCTTTGAGAACAGCATAAAAGTCAAGATACTTACAGTTATAACCGGGGGTATCCTGATTGGCTATGTTCTGTGCAATTATCTGCTGCTTCTGCCACATTACCGAAAGTCCCTGCTCGGTTATGCGGAAAGCGTTTGTGTTGAAAAGTGCCATATATCCTCCTTTTCAGGCTGAGGTCTTTCCTGACTGTTAATGACTTTAACAGGTTCTGTATTTTGTGCGTTTCAGTAGCACCGTTACAATATATAGAAAAGTAATTTTAACTATGTAAAAATTACACGAGTTTTGGCACTATTTTAACATTTTTTAGCTTTAATGCCACCAACTCAATTGTATATTATACAACATTTTAAGATTTTTTGCAAGGCTAAAAGGAAAATTCTGTTGATTTTTTGTACTTATTTAATAAAAGCGTGGGTGTTTGATATGTAACAGCTGTATTTTTTCGTCAGACTGCACAATGGCACCCTTTTTACCACTTCCTGTCGAATGTCGGAAGCTCGCCGTATGAACTTCTTTTCCTTTGCCTGTAAATCATTTTAGGACGTGGTACGGGACGGCTTTGCATCTGCTTTTTCCTGTCACGGCACTTAATATATCTCTGCGCCGCTATACGGCAGTGCCTGAATATTGTTTTCTGTGCGGTAAAGCACGACGGTAGCGTAACTGACTTTACCTCGGTAAACCCGTTATCGTTGAACCACCAGTTGTCAAATTCCGGCGCTCCGCGTCTTATATGATATGTGAGCCTGTCACTGCTGCCCTCATAATATCTTATCTTCCCCGTAAAAGTAAGTCTTCCGTTTTTTACGAAAAGTTTCAATCCGTCATAGGGTATGACCCAGAGCTTGCGTTCAACGCCGCCGGTGTCGGCAAATATACGGCCTGCGTACCTGCTGTATACAGCTGCGCTTTTCTGAATTTCAAAGTAGGTGCTGCGGGTTATATGGCGCGCTCTCGTTTCGCATACGAGAAATATTATAAGGCTCAGAAAAAGCCATACTGTAACGCATACCGCAGGTATCAGAAGTCTTACAGCAACAAAATTTTCTGTGCGCCAGTTTCTTGTCTGAAGAATCAGCGACATAAGGCTGAGAAGTGCCGGCAGGGCGAGTACCGCTCCTATTGCCGTGCTGGCTTTTCTGCACGCTTCGCGGTATCCTTTTGTATCGGCGTGAAAAAAATTCTGCGTACCCGCACCTCCCTTAAGACAAACTTCTGCTTATACTAATTATATTATAGCCGCCTTACAAAAGTCAACGAACTTTTCTTAATTAAAATGTATAAAAACGACCCGCATTTTTTAAACAATTCGCAGAATTTTTAAAAGTCGACGAAAAAACCGATGATTTAACTTGATTTATTGGCTATTTTATTGTATACTTAATGTTAAATGATATTATAGGCGTGTTGGGTACGGCAGTTTATGCCAATTTCCCCGTGTGTCTTTGAAAGGGGGAGTTGTGTTTTTGAGCTACAAGAAAGAAGAGTTCACTTCTTTTGAGATAACTTCGCTTGACGGCGAAAGACTGTTCTATACGGAAAACAACTTTGACTTTCCCATAATGTACGATATGAACGATAATATTATCGACAATATGCTTATGATAAAAGGACGCCGGCTCCCGGAAATAGATACATCGGAGTATGTCTATGTCATTGCCCGTATGCGCGACGGCGACAGATACAGATATAAGACCAACATCTCTGTGTCGACAGACAGACAGATGAACATTGTATTAAGACCGGATAAGGCAGAACTGCTTGAAGAACGCAGACGCTATTTCAAGATAAAGACAAACGAGAGAGCATTCATCACACTGAGAACTCAGGAGGGTGATGATAAGCCTACTCCGCTTGAGCCGCCTGCCGAGATTTATATCAAGGATATCAATGTCGGAGGAGTGTTCTTCATCTGCACCGATATACGCAGACGTTTTGCAAAGGGCGATAAACTGCTGTTGCTGGTCAATCTGTCCGGCACACGCCTTGAGCTTAACGCAGAGGTGCTGAGAGAACAGGCGATAGGATCTCAGGAAGCGGATACGGGTTACGGTTGCCGGTTTATCGGCGTTTCCCATTTGCAGGAAGAAATCATTTCCAGATATATTTACAAATTGCAGTTTGAAATGCTGCAGAAATCGCGTGAAAAACGTGATATGTTTTAAATAAGGGCTTCGGAGGTTACACAATATGCAGTCATTTAAAATCAAAACGACTTTACGCATACTTACTACCGCATTTGCGGTTATACCGATGCTGATAGTCGGCATTGTCGGATATTTCAGCATGACGGGCTTTGCCGCAAATTCGGTTAGCCAGTTTGCAAGAGCGGCAGGCGCAGCGCAAAAGGAGATAATAAACCAGTATCTCAACGAATGTATATCCGATGTTGTTTACCTTTCGTTCAGCAATTCGGCGGGCACTCTTGCACAGAGCGGCCAGGGCGATGACGCAAAGTCAAATCTGTCGTTGCTTTCGGAGAATATCGAAACCAGAAACAGTGGTTTCAAGAACGTAGTCATCACAGATACTTCCGGTAATATAGTGTATGAATATGAAGACGTACAGGGCATGAAGGAAAGCTTCTTCGGTTTTGAAGAGATCGAGGATCTTCCGGAGGGAAATGTAAAAATATCCAATATCTATATGAACAACGAAGATTACGGTACAGACGTGTTTTTTGTTGCAAAAAGTATAGACAAGGACGGTCTTAATATCAAAGACGGTTATGCGATTGAAGTCATTGACCTGAGCCGCCTGACTGAAATACTTTCACATTCCACATACGGCGAAGGAAAGGGATATCTTACAGTATCCGACGGTAACGGCTGTGTACTTAATTACAACGGAACCACAGTACAGAAAATCGACGATATTTCAGACAGCAGTATGTGTGATATCTACAGATCAACGATCAAGCCCGTAAAGAAGGATGAAAACATTGATTACAATGCAGGTTCGTCGCTTGGCTGCTATAACTATTTCTCAGGTTCGACAACCGCCGGCTGGAAGTGGGTCAGTGTATATCCCGGTAATGTGTCAATGTCTCAGATAATGGTACCGGTTGCGATATCTGTAGGTTCGATGGCGTTACTTGCCATTATATGCGCTTTGCTCGGTATACTCATTACCAAGTCTATAGTAAACCCGATGAACAAGATGGTTGCCGTTGCGCGTGAAATTCAGGAAGGCGACCGTGAAAAGCGTCTTGAAATTAAGGCTCACAACGAGTTCAAGGATATTTCCGAGCTGTTCAATAATATGCTTGATGACGTAAGTATGTCGGAAGAATTACACAGAACAATATCAGACATTTCGGACAATATGCTGTTTGAGTGGGATTTCCACAAGGAGTCGATGTATATCTCAGATAACTTCAGAGAGAAGTTCGATATCGACCCGAAGGAAGCACAACTTGCAAACGGTAAGTTCCTTGATAAGCTTATGAGCGAGGAGTACGCAGAGATTTACAAGCGTGATATCAGCGTCCTGCTCAAGAACAGAACAGGTCACAGCGGTGAATACCAGATGACTACCAAGAACGGCAGTCTGCTGTGGTTCTCGGTGCGTGCGCTCTGCGTTACCGATCGTCTTGGCGAACCGCTCCGTGTTATCGGTGTCGTAACTGATATAGACAGCGAAAAGAAGCTTGAACTTCAGCTTTCCGAGCGTGCAAGTTATGATTTCTTGTCACAGCTTTACAACAGAAGTACATTTGAGCGTGAGCTCAAGAGTGAGATTGAGCGTAGCGCACACGCAAAGGTTGCGGTACTCTTTATAGATGTAGACGACTTCAAGTTTATCAACGACCGTTTCGGACACTCGGTAGGCGACGAAGTTATCAAGTATGTTGCCGGCTGTATCAAACAGCGTGTAAAGGGTAGCGGATTTGCCGGACGTTTCGGCGGCGATGAGTTTGTACTCTGTATTACCGATCCCAAGCAGATAGAAGAAATCGAAAGCCTGTCGCTTGACCTTATTGATGAGCTTTATGAAGGCTATCATTCAGAGCTTGCCAATGTTTCGATAAATGTCAAGGCAAGTATCGGTATTGCATTCTTCCCCGAACATGGCGATGACAGCGACAAGATTGTTGCGGCTGCCGATGAAGCTATGTACTTCGTAAAGAAGAACGGTAAGGCAAACTACCACATTTATCAGCCCGAAGATTCACAGATTGCGGATCTTCAGCACACTCTGTAATTAAATCAAATATTCATACCCGCTTTTTTGGCGGGTATGACTGTTTTTATATGTAAATAATTTGAAATACAAAAATTTAACCGGATAAATCAAAGAGAGGATATACCGTATGGCAGTCGTTATAGCTATAACAAATCAGAAAGGCGGAGTTGGCAAGACTACGACCTGTTCCGCATTCTGCGGAGGTCTTACCGAAAGCGGGAAAAACGTTCTTGCAATAGACCTTGACCCGCAGGGAAACCTGAGCTTCAGCTTAGGTGCCGACTCAGAGGAAAGTTATACCATGTATGATGTTTTCAAGGGCAACTGTACCGTTAAGGAAGCAATACAGAGTACTGACAACTGCGATGTTATACCTGCGAATATTCTGCTGTCGGGCTGTGAACTGGAACTTACCGGTGTAGGGCGTGAATACATTCTCAGAGAGGCTCTGACAGATGTAATGGATGACTATGATTACATAATGATAGACACCCCTCCTGCGCTGTCTATCCTTACTATAAACGCATATACGGCGGCTGACAAGCTTATTATTCCGATGATAGCGGAAATTCTGAGCCTGCAGGGTATAGCTCAGCTTAAAGAAACGATTTTTGCGGTAAAGAAATATTACAACAAAGACCTTGAGATTACCGGAATATTACTTAATAAATACAATCCCCGCCTTGTTCTGACAAAGGAAGTCGAAGAGCTTGCAGGAATGATAGCCGAACAGCTCGGCACGAAGATACTCAGCTCAAGGATAAGCACAAACGTTTCCCTTGCAGAAGCTCCTGCACACGGAATATCAATAATGGAGTATGCTCCCCGTTCCAAAGCTACAGCCGAGTACAGAAAACTAATTAACGAAGCGACCGGTGTACCAATGAAAAATACGCATAAAAAAGACGCTAAACGACCCGCAAGACGTCCCGTTAAAAAATAACGAAAGGAGCATCGCCTGATGGCAGAAGAATATAAGTCAAGCAAGACAAAACAGGTAATGAATCTGATAAACGCAAAACCGTCCGGCGTCAATCCGTTCTTACCGCCTGCTGAGCAGGAAAAAGAGAAGAAAGCAAGGACAGAAACCACGGTAGAGGATAAGCTGCTTAAATATACGCAGTCAAAGCGAGGCGCTTCCGCGCCGAAACAGCCGCACACGACCAGGCATAACCCTATGTTGCACATTCCGGAAGAATGGGAAGAGTTATCGCAGACGCAGGATAAAACGTCCGTAAAGGCTGTAGCGCATCGCACAGGGCAGATTACCATTGACATCAACCGAATCATAATAGATGAAATTCTCGATGATGCGCTTATGCGTTTCAATACCTGCCATTGTGAGAAATGTAAGAAGATAATTACCGAAAAGGTACTTGAGCAGGTTCCCGTAAAAATAGTAACGGTAACGCAGGACGAAGAACAGTCCGTAGTCGACAGCTATTGCAGTTATGCCAGAAAGGATATTTATTCTGCAATAGTAAAAGTAGTGCTTGCAAATAAACGTAAACCGTTCCATAACTGATAGTTTAACAGCCACAGCAAATTGCTGTGGCTGTTATTTTATTATTTTATATTCAGTGCTTTATAATGCAAAAACCCCTCCGCTGTGGCGGAGGGGTCGATATGCTCTTTAATTCAAAGCATTAATCAGTCAGATTACTTGCTTCTCTTCTTAAGAACAACGCCTGCTGTAGCAACTGCTGCTGCTGCGAGAGCTGCAGGAACAACTGCAACTGCAACACCTGTCTCAGGGCTTACAGGCTTGTCAGGGTCTTCAGGTGTTTTGCCTGAAGACTCACCGGGCTTAACGGGCTCAGGAACGTCGCCTGAAGATTCACCGGGGTTAACGGGCTCTTCGGGCTCGTTAGGAGTGCTGTTATCTACAACGATCTTAACGCTGTCGATAGCGATTGTAGGAATGTCTGTTGCATCTTCTTCAGCTGCGAGGTCTGTGCAAACTGCGATGAATTCAGCTGCAGCGATCTTGTTAGCAAAAGTAAGTTCAACTTCGTATGTGCCGTTGCCTGTTACGTCAACAACTGTACCTTCTGCGTTAGCGTTACCTGTGTTGCCTTCGCCCCAGTACTGTACGCCCCAGCTCTTATCTGCAAATGAGATCCAAGCCTTGAAAGGAGTTGTAAAGTTAGAAACTGTGAACTGTACCTTAACCTTAACAGCGTTAGCGAAATCAGCCTTTTCAGCGATTACGTCAGCTTCGTCGCCTGTCCATGCATTGATGATGTTTGTACGAACAAGACCGTTGTCTACTACTGTACGACCTGCGTTCTTGATAGCAACGTCAACTGTTTCTTCTACATCTTCAGATGTACCGGGTGTTACATCATCAGAAGCAACGGGAAGCTTTTCGCCATCCTTGTTGAGGAAGTCGACGCTTGAGTAAGCGATATCGCCGCCCCACCACTCTGAAAGAGCGATCTGACCGTATGTGCCCTCAGCACCTGAGATATCCTCAGCTGTGAAGAAAGGCTTTTCTTCCATTCTTGTGATAGAGTTTGTTTTAGTATCCAACAGAATGTCGTGCGCCTCAGGCTTCTCGGATGTGTCACAGCCGTTGCACCACTGGAGCTGGTTCCAGTTGTTAGATGCTGTGCTGAAGATGAATCCTCCGCCTGCACCCTGTGATAATACATCAGCTGATGCGTCTGTAAAGTTGATTCTTACACCGTATACATCGTTGATGTCTACGCCTTCGGGAAGGATGTCGGCTACGTTAAGTATGAGGTTACCGTTGCTGTCAGCACCGTCCCAAGCTGCGAATGCGCTTACTGCAAGTGAAGAAACTGCAACTGCAGCTGCAGCAACACTTGCTAAAGTTCTTGTAAACTTCATTGGTTTTGTCCTCCATAAAAATATTTTAGCTGTTTAGCTAGTATTTATCATACTATATCCCTGCAAGCTTTTCAATTGGCAAATTGCACAAAAATTGCAAGCCGTTTTGTAGATTTTATCCACCATAACGATAAAACTGTTAAATTAATTACAATTTGCTAATAATGTTATCAAAGCGGAATAGCAGTATCCGACCGGGTTTTTGCATATATCCGGCATTGTTTTGCTTGACTAACTGCGTGGGATAAGGTACAATATAATTGAATAAATATGCTGACAGCTATACACACATCTATATGTAAGCACCATTTTGCGTACATATCCGATATGTTGTGATACTGCACAAAAACCGTATGAAAAATTTTACTTATCCGATACACAGAATTTTCATCATAAGTGAAACTTTTTCGGAAAATCCGCCTACTACAAAGTAGGTGACGTAAGCGAGGTGAGCCAATGGGCAACAGCGGTCACGAAGAATATTTCAACCGTATATATGACGAAACCTGCAAGTCGGTTTCAAGGTTCGTAGTCAGCAAATGCGGAAATATGGACGATGCGGAAGATATTATTCAGAATGTATACACCCGCTTCTTCAAGCGTATAAGCGAGAAGGGTCATGAAGATATCGAAAGCCCGGAGGCTTTCCTTATAAATATTGCAAAGTTTGAATGCCGCACATACTTCTCCGGCAGAAAGAAAAATGATAAGGTTTCATCTTTTTCCGATTATACTGAAGAAGAGATGGTGGCAATAGAGAGCGAAATGTCAAAGCCTCAGCCAAGGCTTGAGGACGTTATAAGCAACAAGATAGTTGCAAAACAGATATTTGATGACATAATGAAGACCGATGAACTGACAGGTCAGATATTCTATCTTCATTTTGCGTGCGATATGAAGCTTGAAGATGTTGCTAAGGCGCTTGATGTAAAGCTTTCAACAGTCAAGAATAAGCTTTACCGCACAATAGAAAAACAAAAGAAAAAATTTAAACTGTGACTTACGGAAGGGGGCTTTCAAATGAATACAAACGAGTTCTATAAAGAGCTTATGAGCGAGTATTCTTTTGACCATGATAAAATAAAAAAAGCCGCTATGGGTAAGTCGGTAAGCAGAAAAACAAGCAGACTTAAGGCGGCATGGATTTCGGCGGCAGGTGCCGCTGCGGCAATTGCCATTACGTTCGGCAGTGTTGCGCTTCTCAATACAGGTAGTCCTGTGAGCGTTGCTCCCACGACCTCGATCAGTGCGGAAGATCGCTTTAAAATGGCAATGGAAGCTTATAACAAGGCTGATAAAAATACCGAGGACGTTTTCCTCTATGTTACATTCAAGGAAAACGAAACGCCTGAGGATATGCAGAAGATACTTGCAAAGGCTGATAACAAGGGTAATATCCGTGTTACGAAAGTTTACCTTTCTGACGGCTCGTCAGTGAGCGGAAGTGAAAACATTGCTTCTCTTTTTGACGCCAATGAGAAAAGCATAACAGCCGTAAAGGTTTACTGCCCCGGAAACTTTCTGAAACGTCTTACCGCACTTGACGGTGTTTACCTTGTGGAAACAGAAGACACATTCAAGGAAAATGATTTCTCTGCTATCGATACAAGTAGCGATTACGACTACTATCCCGATTACAGCACAGGCGATAACACAGTAACGCCTGCGCCCGGAGATTCAACAAACCCTCAGGAATAATCTCTTTATATATTTAAATAGTATACCGCCTTCAGGAGCGACAGTTCCGGAAGGCGGTTTTTAATATGCCGCTCTATCTTTGAAATAGCTGTGTAATCGTTTTAACAAAATTTCGTGACAGTCCCGAAATGCTATTGACTTTTCTTGTGAAAACCATTACAATATGATTAAAACAACAAAACGACTTTTTGTTTCCCGAAAAACGAAAAGCTGAGGAAAGAAAGGTATCTATGAAGAAGAGAATACTTGCCGCTCTTATCAGCGGCATAATGGTTGTTACCGGTATTTCTGCGTGCTCAGGCGGGGCAAACTCGTCTGTTGACAGCAGTACTGCAACTACAACGACCTCCGTGCCAGCCACAACCAAGGCAGAAACCACGACCACTGCCACAACCAAGGCTGAAACCACGACAACCAAGGCAGAAACAACGACCGTGACCACAACCACAACCACAACTACAACGACAACAACGAAGCCGGAAACCGTTGCAACCACAACGACCACAACAAAGAAGCCGGAAACCACCACCGCAAAACCGGCAACAACCACAACAAAGAAGACCGAACCCGCACCTGACGAAACAAAAGGCGACTCTGTCAAGTTCTCACAGAACTTAATGCCCGGCTGGAACCTCGGCAACCAGCTGGAAGCAAATTCAGGCGGCACTCCGAGCGAAACCGCATGGGGCAACCCGACTATAACCGAAAAGCTTATAAAAAAAGTAAAGGCACAGGGCTTCAAGTCTATCCGTATCCCCGTATCATATCTTTCTAAGATAGGTGCAGGTCCCAACTACACGATCGACTCAAAGTGGCTCGACCGGGTACAGGAAGTAGTAGATATGTGCGTTGACAACGGACTTTACGCTATAATCAACATTCACGGCGACGGCTACTACACCGTAAAAGGCAGCTGGCTTCTCTGCGGCGAATCCGCTTCTGAGCAGAAGACTATAAAAGCAAAGTATGAAAAGGTATGGGAACAGATTGCAAAGCGTTTCAAGAACTATGACGAACATCTCGTGTTCGAGTCAATGAACGAGGAATTTGACAATACATACGGCAATCCCAATCCCGAATACTACAACAACATCAATGCATACAATCAGATTTTCGTTGATACGGTAAGAAAAGCAGGCGGCAAGAACAACAGCCGTTATCTGCTTATCCCCGGCTGGAACACCGATATTAACTTTACAACAGGCGACTGCGATTCATATACAATGGAAGCAAAGTTCGTTATCCCGAATGACAGCAGGATAATGATTTCCGTCCACTACTACAGCCCGTGGGAATTCTGCGGAGAAGAAAGCACAGACATCTACTATAGATGGGGCGACTCGGTTAAGAAATTCGTAAAGCCCAGACAGAGTGAATCGCTTGTAAACAGACAGTTCGATAAGCTCTACAACGCATTTATCAAGAACGGTTACGGCGTTGTAATAGGCGAGTACGGCTCAATTGACAGAACTTCAAAGGATAAGAGCAATACTACATATCGTGCTTATTTCGCAGAGTATGTGAATTATGCCGCTCATCAGAGAAATATAGTTACTGTTTACTGGGATAACGGCTATAACGGTAAACACGGCTTCGGCTTATTCGACCGCACAAAGTGCACAGTAACACAGCCCGAAATAATCAAGGGTATTATAAACGGCGCAAAGGCTGCCAAAGCCCCGACAGCGCCTACGGAATAAAACCGCATTCGGTGCAATAATTTTGTATATTTTTCCACTTGCTTTTTCGGTGGAAATGTAGTATATTAATCCTTACAGAAAGGAATGATATTTTATGATGAAAAAAATTACTTCTGCGCTGACAGCCGCAGCAATGTCGATATTACTCGGTATAACCTGCTTTGCCGAAACTACAGTAGGCGCAAGCAGCGGTAACACAAACACAGGCGTTACATTCGATATGACTGCCATCATCATCTGCATAGTAGCTCTTGCAGTTGTAGTTGCAGTCGGCGTTATCACAGCTGTTGTAAGCAAGAAGAAAAAGAACGGCGATAACAAGTAATTATCACTGAAGCCCCGCCCACGCGGGGCTTCTTTTTCATTTTCACATTATCACCACAATCTTTCAGCAAAGATACACTATATTTTACTGTTCAACAGCATAAAATGGTAAAAATTCACTTGACTTTTCGGACCTGATGGGATATACTATTAATGTACAGGAAAATATCAGATTGTACATCTCAGACGACAGTAAGAGGCATATAACGACTGTCGCACGGAGGGAAAAATGAAAAAAAGCTTAGTCACATTGCTTATTGCGGCGTTGGCTGTTACTACGGCCGCCTTGATGAGCGGATGCGGCTCAGATACAACATCTTCGGACAACACGACCCCTGACACGCCACCAACGACTCAAGAGAGCAAAGATTCAGATCCTTCGTCGCAGCAGACAACGGTATCGGATATTATATCCGTTCCTGACAGCTCAAGCGATACCGGTAGCAGTGATAACAGCGATAATACGGCGACAGACCTGCGCAGGCAGATAGTTGCTACCGCTGAAGCGCTCGTAGGCATCGATTATGTCAGCGGTATGGCTTCTCCCGAACAGGGCTTTGACAATTCAGGACTTATCTATTATGTTCTCCGCGAAAACGGATTTATAAATTGTCCGAGAGGTACAGCCGCACAAAAAGAAATGGGTACATCGATTGATTTTGATGATATCAGGGAGGGTGACCTGCTCTTCTTTACCGACACCGACAGCGAAACAGGCGAAAAGATTGATTTCGGCGGTATTTACATCGGCAACGGAAAACTGATATACAGTCCCTATCCCGGTGAAAAAGTAAAGTTCGCCGATATCAACAGTGCTTATTGGCAAAACAGTTTCAGTGTTGCGATAAGTGTTGCTTAAATTCCGATTATGACATTGTCCTTCATATAAAACTACAAGAATACCGTCTGCGTTATGCAGGCGGTGTTTTTGTATTTGCAACATTTGTTACCGAATTGTAACCGTTGTTACCGTTTTGTAACCATTTGTAACCGAATTGTTACCGTATTGTAACCGAATTTTAATTGCATTTTGCTTATTTTGTGATATACTTAAGGCAAGGACAGGGAAATGTCAGATAAAAGGTTGGTGATAATATGAAAAAGAAATTATCATTGATATCAGTGATATTGACCGTTGTTGCCATAGCATCGCTTACGGCTTGCTCCGGTAATTCTCAAACCGCACAAAGCGATGGATCATCTCAGAGCTCATCTGAAAGCTCAACTTCCGGCAGTTCTGACAACTCAGAAACGTCTTATGAGGATAATTCATCACAGGACAGCTCGACCGATGATACATCGTCAGACAACAGCTCGACCGATGATACATCGTCAGACGACAGTTCAACCGATGATACATCGTCAGACAACAGCTCGACCGATGGTACATCGTCAGACGACAGTTCGACCGATGATACATCGTCAGACAACAGTTCGACCGATGATACATCGTCAGACAACAGTCCGACCGATGATACATCGTCAGATAACAGCTCGAATGACAACGCTTCAAACGATACAGAACCTGTCGCACCTTCCCAAAAAGGCGATGTTATCGCCAAGGCGGCATATGATATGCTTGACAAGCCGTTTACGGACGGCGGATACAAGCCCGAAACGGGTTTTGACAATTCAGGCCTTATCTATTATGCGCTGACAAATGCCGGTCTTGAGTGTCCGAGAGGACTTACCGCGCAGAAAGATATGGGCAAAGAGGTTCAGCTTTCTGACCTTCAGAAAGGTGACATTGTATTCATAAAAGACGGCGACTCTTTCTTCGGAGGTATATATACAGGCGATGACACAATGGTGTTCAGCCCGTATCCGGGACAGACGGTACGCACCGCAAATCTCAAGTCGATATACTATATCGACAACTTCCTTAAGGCTGTAAGAGTGGGTTAACGCTTTTATTGCACAATCATCACAAAGTTTTTTCAGTGCCTTGTAACACCTCGCAATAACTTCATAATGTTTTACAACATCGCAACAGCTTTTCAGACTACATCGCAGTAACATTCAGACAGCATTTTTATAACACCTGCAAATATTTACACAGCATTTTCGCATCGTTTCAACATAATTCTTAATTTCCGCTGCATTGCAGCAATTCTCCTCTCTTATATATTTGCCCCTCCGCTTTTGCGGAGGGGCAAAATCTTTTTTTGATAGTCGGATTTATCTTGATTTTCATCATTCAAACTGTTACAATATAATTGTACATATTCAGCTATAAAGCCGAAAGGAAAAAATCAAATGGAAAAACGTACAGTTTTATTTAATGACAACTGGAAATTTGCACTTACCGAGCCCGACAGCGATGAAACGGCTCTTCAGAATATACATTGGTATAATGTTGAAATTCCGCACGACTGGCTTATCGGAGATACCGCAAACCTTTACAAATCGGGTTGCGGCTGGTATGAAAAGCATTTCCGCATAGACAAGCTTGACGAGCGGGACTGCTATATCCTGATCTTTGACGGTGTGTATATGGATACGACCGTTTATGTCAACGGAAAAACTGTCGGAGAGTGGAAATACGGTTATACCTCATTCAGCTTTGACATAACAGACAGCCTTGCCGAGGGTGACAACCGCATCCTGGTAAGAGTAAATCACAAGGCGCCAAATACCCGTTGGTACAGCGGTGCCGGCATATACCGCAACGTATGGCTGAGAAAGACTTCGCGTAATCATATCATACAGGACGGAATATATATAAGCGCAAGACCCAACGACAGCGACCGCAGAGAGCAGGGCAAGTGGAAAGTGACTGTACAGACAGAGCTGTCGGTGCAGACCTGCGGAACGCTTTCGTTTGATGTGATCGATCCTATAGGGTGTGAAACCTACAGCTGTGAGCGCAGAGTGTGCGGAAAAAGCGACAAACTGGTGTTCTATACAGACTGTCCGAAGCTGTGGGATACTATTACACCGAATCTTTATTCTCTGTCTGTAAAGCTCTGCGGCGAGGACGGAACACAGTATGACTATGTTCAGACAAAATTCGGCTTCAGAACTACAAGGTTCAGCCCGGACGAAGGTTTTCTGCTCAACGGCATACGTCTGAAACTCAACGGAGTTTGTATGCACCACGATCTCGGTGCGCTTGGTGCGGCTGTCAATTACGATGCTACATACCGCCAGCTTTCAAAGATGAAAGAAATGGGCGTCAACGCTATCCGCACAAGCCATAACCCGCCTTCAAGAGAGCTTATGGATATATGCGATGAAATGGGTCTTTTGGTCGACAGCGAAATATTTGATATGTGGGAGCTTGCAAAGAACGAGAACGACTATCACCGTTTCTTTCCCGAATGGTACAAGACAGATGTTGCCGCCTGGATACGCCGTGACCGCAACCGCCCATCGGTTATTATGTGGAGCATAGGCAATGAGATATACGATACGCATAAAAGCCCGAGAGGACTTGAGGTAGCACAGATGCTGAGCGCCGAGGTCGAAAAGAACGATCCTATGCACAACGCTCTGCCTACTATTGCGTCAAACTATATGCAGTGGGAAAATGCGCAGAATGTAGCGGACTTCCTTAAGCTTGCCGGCTACAACTATGCCGAAAAACTGTATGACGAACACCACGAAAAGCATCCCGACTGGGTCATATACGGCAGTGAAACAGCGTCTACTGTACGATCAAGAGGAATTTATCATTTCCCTTACGATACCTCGCTTCTTGTCTATGACGATCTGCAGTGCTCGGATCTCGGCAACAGCGTTGTAAACTGGGGTGCTTCTCCGCTCAGATCCTACGCTATGGATACAGCCGCAGATTATTCTATGGGACAGTTTGTATGGACAGGCTTTGACTATATCGGCGAGCCGACCCCCTACAGCACCAAGAACTCATATTTCGGCATAGTGGATACCGCAGGATTTGAAAAGGATTCGTTCTGGTTCTATAAATCGGTATGGGATATTGCCTGCGAAAAGCCCTTTATCCACATATCGCCCTGCTACTGGGATTTCAATGAGGGACAGATGATAGATATCATAGCATATTCAAATCTGCCTGTTCTGAAACTCCGCTATTGCGGAAAAATATATGACAGCGAAACGCTTGATCATAAGAGCGAGGATAAGCTCTGCGCACATTTCCGTGTGCCTTATCATAAAAATTCGCCTGTAGCGGTAAGAGGATATTATAACGAAAACTGTACGATCAACGATTATGCGGTCGAAAAAGTACTCTTTACCTCTCTCGATCCGTATAAGATCCGTATGCACAGCGACAGGAGCGAGATAACCGCAGACGGCAGATCGCTTGCGTTCGTAACGGTTACGGTTGAGGACAGATCCGGTCAGGAAGTGCAGAATGCCGTCAACAGAATTAAATTCACCGTAAGCGGCGCCGGCAGACTGCTGGGTCTTGATAATGGCGACAGCACCGATTATGACAGCTACAAGGGCAGTCATCGCAAGCTGTTCTCGGGTAAGCTTCTTGCAATTATCGGCTCTACATTTGAAACGGGCAATATAACGATAACTGCCGAAAGCGAGGGCTTACAACCGGAAACGATCATTCTCAATTCTGTTGTCCCGAAGACTGCGCCGGAAGGCGTAAGCATAGTGACGGAAAATGCATTCCCGGCAGTCACAACGCCGTATACAAACGAAATACCCGTCCGCAGGATCGGGCTTGAGGATAACAGCTCACATAAGCTTAGCAAGGACAATGATACTACAGAAATAAGTGTTAAGATATATCCCGAAAATGCAACGTTCCGTGATATAGAGTTCAGATGCTGCGCCGATAACGGAGTTGAGATAAGCTTTGCCAAGGTAGTTTCGTTTGACGGAAAGACAGCAACTCTTAAAGCTTTCGGCGACGGAAATTTCCGTCTGCGTGCATATTCAAAGAACGGTACCGATATCCCGAAGATAATTTCAGAGCTTGAATATACAGTTGAAGGGCTCGGTAAGGCGGAAAAGGATCCGTATATCTTTACTGCAGCCTGCCTTTGCGATTTCTCAAATGTACCCGTTACAACGATAGACAGAGGTTCGCTCGGCGGATTCAACGGCAGAACCGTTGTCGGATTCAGTTCTATGGATTTCGGCGGCGGCACTAAACGTATGACGTTAAGCGTCGGAAACAGCGGCGGCGGTGAGGATTACCCGGTAGAACTCTACCTTGGTGATGCCGATAACGGCGGAGAATACATCGGCACATTCAATATAAAGAATAACGGCGGCTGGGACAGGGCGTATCCTCAGGAATTTGACCTGCCGCACAGAATAAGCGGAATACACGACGTCAGCTTTGTCATCAATAATTCCTGCATATTCGGCGGCTTTGAATTTGCGAAATACGACCGTACCTATGCGGAAAACTCTGCGGCAGACAACGATAATCTGTACGGCGATGATTACAAGGTAAACGGCTCGTGCGTTGAGGAAATAGGCAACAACGTTGTTATCGAATTCAACGGCCTTGATTTCGCAGGCGGTACGGATAAGATAACCGTTACAGGCAGAACACCGCTCGATAACTGCACGATTCAGCTCAGAGTAAATGATGAGAACGGCAGCCAGACCACCCGCCTGCTCGAATTCCCCCACGCAGACGAGTACACGCCGGTAACGTTTGACATCGAGCATATCGCAGGCAAGAACAACATAGCATTCGTATTCCTGCCCGGCACACAGTTCGATATGAAATCGTTCAGATTCACAAAAACCGAAGATTAAACTAAAGCCACGGCAACTGCCGTGGCTTTTGTTTGCGAAAAACTATATAATTATTGAAAATGGGTGTTTAGCCTTGCTTGCTCCTCCTTTTGCACTAAACCTTGCCATTCCCACAGCCATCTTATAAGAACATCTATCCTTCGCCTCGCACCAACCCTTCCAAATCCGCACTATCCCTCGAAAAGCACTACCACCCTTGCCTCCCTTGTCAAAGGGAGGTGGATTGACGGCAAGGCACAAACTGTTGTCTTGTTGCGTTTTAATTGCGACACATCCGCCTTTTTATTCACCAAACTTTTCTGCCGTCAAGACGGAGGGATTGCTTTACACCACCAACCCTCCCCAAAACGCACTACCCCTTGAAGTGCTATACTAAAATTGGACACATGGGGGTAGAAAAACAGAAAGGCAAGGTGTATAATCCGCCGTGGCTTTTTCCCACACCCACCATCTAAAAACCACCTCTTTTTTCCAACCCCACAATCATTTACACTCTTCCGCTATAGACTTTTAGTGAAAAATGTGCTATAATATAAACGATTATAAATAACTGCGCCATATAAACGAAGGGCAGACACAAGGAGGTGTTCGTAGCAGATGACTTATGAAAAGTCCTGCGGAGGAATAGTTTACAGAAAATTTCACGGCAATACCGAAATATTGCTGATAAAGCACGTTAAATCAGGTTACTGGTCATTCCCGAAAGGACACGTTGAAAACGGCGAAACCGAAGAAGAAACCGCAAAACGTGAAATCAAAGAGGAAACCGGCATAGACGTTTATATTGACTCAGGCTTCAGAGAAACAGTTACATATTCGCCACGCAAGGACGCAAAAAAGGAAGTTGTATATTTTGTCGCTCGTGCAAGAAATTATGATTACACCCCTCAGCTTGAAGAAATTTCGGATATCCGCTGGGTAGGTATAGGACAGGCGCATAACCTGCTTGTCTATGATAATGATAAATTGATAGTCAATAAGGCAAAGAGCTTTATTGCGCTTATGAAGTGATTGTGTTTTGAGTAAAAGAAGAAAATGCGAAAGGAAACCCACATGACATACGAACAGGCATTTGAATACGTCGGTTCTTTCACAAAATCCGGTACGCCTGTAAAGGACCTTATAAGATTTGTTATTCTTATGAGGCTTCTCGGCAATCCGCAAAACGAACTTAAAATAGTTCACGTTGCAGGCACAAACGGAAAAGGTAGCGTATGCGAATATATAAGCAACGCTGTAAAAGCCGACAACAAGAGCGTAGGAAAATTCACATCGCCCTATATTGATTGCATCGAGGAACGCATACAGGTGAACGGCAAATATATTTCCCGTCCGGCATTTGCACTGTTGTGCGAGCAGGTGAAAAAGGCAGTCGAACAGACAGGCTTTGACGGCTTTTCACAGTTTGAGATACTGTGCGCTATCGCTCTGCTTTATTTCTACAAAGAGCAGGTAAACGTTGCCGTTATAGAAACAGGTATAGGCGGACTTCTCGACTGCACAAATATCGTAAATCCCGTTGTAAGTGTGATCACAACAGTAGATTACGACCATACCGATATTCTCGGTGAAACGCTTACTGATATCGCTCGTCACAAGGCAGGTATAATAAAACCGTCAATTCCGTGTGTTGTAGCTCCCGGACAGGAAAACGAGGTAATGCGTGTCATTGACGACAAATGCCGTGAGTATAACTGTGAAGAAATTATCCCCGATATGTCAAGAGTACAGACGCTCCATATGGATATCACCGATGTGTTCTTTTCGTACAAGGGTATGAATTATCACCTCGTTATGTCCGGCGAACATCAGATAAAGAACGCTCTGTGCGCCATAGAGGCCTGCCGTATACTGAATATAGAGTACAGCAGTGTGTTCACAGGGCTTGAAAGATCCGCCCTCAGAGCAAGAATGGAGGAGGTAAGCGTGAACGGCGCTACCTGCATTATAGACGGTTCGCACAACCCTTCCGCAATGAGAGCCGCCGAAAAGCTGCTAAGCTGCGACAAAAGAAAGATACACGCCGTAGTCGGAATGATGGCAAACAAGGACTGGCAGACCGCCCTTAAAATAATTCTTCCCCGCTTTGAAGACGCCATATTTGTTGACGGCTTTATGCCGGGCTGTGTTCCCGCTTCTCAGCTTACACGCTTTGCAATTGAGCAGGGAGTACGCTGTACATCGTGCGCCGACCTTGACAGCGCAATATCGCAGGCAACGCTCAAGGCGGGAACAAAGGATATAGCGATGATAACAGGCTCGTTATACCTTGCCTCCGCCGCCGAAAAGATAATCAGCAAGTAAATACGATTAAAGCCGCCCGATAGCCGAGCGGCTTTATGTAAACAAAAAACCGACCTTATATAAAAGGCCGGCATAATATCCATATAGCAACTTTACCTGTAAGCCGAGTTTTGTCGTGTGCGATCATCTATCTACGCCCTGCGTCGCCGCAGACCTCAAGCCACCTTAAATCGGGACCGCCGAGCAGACGGTTCACCCCCGAAACCAATCGGTGTTGCATCGGATAGGGTTTACAGACAGGAACAGTCGCCTGCCCCGTGGTGAGCTCTTACCTCGCCTTTCCACCCTTACACTGTAAAACAATGCGGTATATTTCTGTTGCACTCGCCCTGGAGTCGCCTCCGGCTGCCGTTAACAGCTACCCTGCTCTGTGATGCTCGGACTTTCCTCACGGTTTTCACCCCGCGACCGCACAGTAAAGTTGCGATTGTTATTGTATCATTTTGTGTTGCATTTGTCAATACAAACCCCCGATTATTGCCTTATTTCAAGGAGTAAAAGCATATTATGACCGTAAAGCCGAATATAAAAAAGAACTTCAATATAACGTGGCTGCTCCTGTACGGCGCAGGACTTATCACTGTCGGTATACTTGTACTTGTAAACGGAAGAATAGTGGTAGAGCCTGCCGCAAGGCTGGGTGGTATCTTTATCGTTGCAAACGGTATCCACCGCCTTATCCGTGCCTACGCAAGACATCAGCGACTGCCCGTGTTCAGCGGTGTCGGAAACATTATAATAGGACTAATATCCGTTTTCTTTCCTGCCGCTACTCTTGCGCTTCTGTCGTTTATATTCTCACTTTACGTTTTTCTTAATGCCCTTGTAAAATTCATCGACTTCGGCACAGCCCTTAAAAATGCCGTTCCCGATGCGTTCTATGACTTTTTTTCGGGAATATTCTTCACCGTTTTCGGCATTATTATGCTTTTCGGCACCCTTATGGGAAGTCAGGGTATGCTTGTTGTCATCGGACTATATTGCATAATTTACGGCGCAGGCGAGCTGAGGCTGTTTATCCGTGAGGCCGCTCCGAATAAAGCCAAAGGCATCATCCGCCGCAGGATACGCTTTTCGCTTCCGCAGGTCATAACCACGTTCATACCGCTGAAAACCTTGCGTAGCTATACCGAGCGGCTTGATTCCCGTGAGATAGATATTGAAAAACTGCAAAACGAGGAGCGTTACGAAAAAAGCGCCGACACCCCCGATATACACGTTCTTATCCACGTCAGCGCCGACGGAGTAGGCTCTATAGGACATTGCGACCTTGTGCTGAACGGCACGGTAATATCCTACGGAAATTATGATAAAGCGTCGGAACGCCTGTTCGGCGGTATCGGTGACGGCGTACTTTTCAAAGCGGATTTTGACAAGTATATAAATTTCTGCGTTTATCACGATCTGCAGATGGTGTTTGATTTTGGCATAAAGCTGTCGGAAAAACAGCTTGCAAAAGTCAGAAAAGGCATAGCAAAGCTCGAACGAAACATCACACGCTGGAAACCGCCCTATCAGCTTGCAACCGAAAACAGCCCCACCGCCGATATTGCGGATTTTGATGATTATTGCAGTTCGCTGTGGAATGGTACACACGCACGGTTCTATAAGTTTAAAAGCGGCAGATTCAAGACCTATTTCGTTATGAGTACAAACTGCGTTTTCCTTGCGGATTATATACTCAGCAAGGCAGGAACCGACATAGTAAAGACCGCAGGCATAATAACCCCCGGCGACTATTACGACTATATGCAAAGTGAATATGCCCTGCCCGGCGGAATAGTCATAACCCGTGACATTTACAGTAAATATAATGTTTCGCCGGCTGAAACTTAAGTGAAAATCCTTGAACTTGACACGATAGTGTGATATACTACAATAGGACAAGAATTTACATTTACGGGCAATATAAAAATACCCCCCGCATAAAGAAAGGACATACTATGAAGCTAAATATCAGGTTAACAGCGGCAATACTTGCCTGTGCGTCAATTCTGACGTCGGCTTCCGCCTGCTCATCACAGAATACAAGCTCCGCTACGGACAGCAAAAACGAAAGCAGTATAACGGAAAGCTCCGTTACAGAAAGCAAGGATAATACAAAAAGCGATACGACAAGTGATAATTCATCCGCAACTTCAGAAAGCACAGCTTCTTCCGATGAATCATCGTCCGAAAACAAGAAGCCTGTCGGCGTTGACGGCGTTCAGACAAACGGCCAGCTTGTCGTTGACATAGACGGTCATACATGGGGCATCTCCCTTTACGGCGGCGGCGACGGCGCAAACTATGCGTCATATCTCAACGAGTTCAAGGAAAAGGTAGGCTCATCGGTAAATGTATTCAATATGGTAGTGCCTACAGCAGGTGCATACTACCTCCCCGAAGGCTACGAAAAATACAACGCAAGCCACAGGGATTCGATAAACAGCATTGCAAACAAGCTGGTGAACGTGATAAACGTTGACGGATATGCCGCACTTGAGGCGCACACAAACGAGTACATCTATACCCGTACCGATCACCACTGGGAACCCCTCGGCGCATATTATGCGGCAAAGGCATTCTGTGAAATGGCACAGGTACCCGTAAAGGAGCTTTCGACCTACAAGACGGAAACGATAGAAGGCTTTGTCGGAACAATGTACGCATTTACCGAGTATAACGAGCGTATCAAAAACGACCCCGATACCTTCACCTACTATATCCCCTCTACAGAGTACACCGCCACCTATTATACCACCGACTTCAAGGCTGACGAGCAGTTCACACAGTTCCACAGCATATTTGTAGATCAGCCCGCAAGCGGCGCATATTCGACCTTTATGGGCGGCGATCAGAAGATAGTAAAGATAGAAACCGCAAACAAGAACGGCAGAAAGCTCTGCATCTTCAAGGACAGCTACGGCAATGCCGAAGTTCCCTTCTTTATAGATTCCTTTGAGGAAATCTACGTTTGCGACATCCGCTACTTTGACCTTTACGCACCTGACTTTATTAAGGATAACGGCATTACCGACGTTCTGTTCACAATGTGTACATTCTCCGCTGTCGGTGAAAATGCAGAGGGTATAAAGAACAACCTGCTTTCAAAGTAAATCTCTGACAGGTTTTCTGAAAGGAGGAGCAATATGAAAAAGCTCCCGAAGATAACAGCACTTATATTGACATTATCGCTCGCCTGCGGATGCTCGGAGGTTTTCCCCGACAGCAACGCAAGCGGCAAGGACACATCGGCATACACCCTACCACCCGACCCCGTATCATCGGAACCTCCTTCGGACACCGAAAGCGAAGAAACCGGACAGCCCGATACCTCCGCTCCCGAAACGTTACCGCCGGATACTTCTGCCGAAGAAACCTCCGCTTTAAATATCGAAACCACCGCCGCTCCCTCAGATGCAACATCATCGCCCGAAAGCTCTGCGCCTGCGGAAAACAGCGATATAAACAGCTACAGGGCGATAGGCGACAACGGTATATTAGTCGCAGGTATGGATAATCACTACCGTGGAATTATGTTCTACGGCGGTACATACGGCTACTGCGACCAATATATGACCGATGTAAAGGCGTTCCAGTCGGCACTTCCCGAAGTGACGGTATATTCTATGGTAATACCGACATCTGTCGATTTCTACAATCCGACCGAATACAAGGGCTACACCGAGCTTCAGAAGGACAAGATAGATTATATCGAAAGCGGACTTAAAAGCACAGGCGTTACAAACGTCAGCGTGTACGATACCTTGTCAAAGCACACCTCAGAGGAGATATACTCAAGGACGGACCACCACTGGATGCCGCTCGGCGCATATTATGCCGCACAGGTATTCTGCAAAACTGCAGGAGTAAAGGTACCCGATATAAAAAAATACCGCAAGGAAACCTGCGGCGGTTATGTCGGCTCGATGTATTATTACTCTTCCGACGAACACCTTAACAATGACCCCGAAACCTATGCGGTCTACTATTCTCCGAACGAGGATAAGCTGAAAACCACATATTACGACCGTTATTACAGCAACGGCTATGACAGCAACCTTTTCCTTTGCGACAACGCAAGCTATTACTACCTGTCGTTTTTAGGCAGTGACGATCTCATCGCCCATATAAAGACCAACGCAAAGACAGGCAGAAATTTGGTCGTTATCAAGGAAAGCTACGGCAACGGGCTTATCCCGTTCTTCACCGAGAGCTTTGATAATATCTATGTGCTTGACCTGCGATACTGCGAGGTAAACGCAATAAAATTCTGTAAGCAGGTCGATGCGACCGATCTGCTGTTTGCAAACTGCGCATATACCGTTGCAGGCGGCAACTGCGATTATTTCTCATATGTACGAAATATCTGAAAATTGTCGTTTGAATAACGTTGTATATCAGCAGTGGTATGGATAGCAAAAATAACAACAAGAATTATTCGTAGGGGAGGGGCTTGCCCCTCCCGCAAAACAAGCACTACAATTGCTTTTTACATCGAATGTCTTATTAAGCTAAATTTATTTTAAGGACACACCTATGAAAGAACTTGAATACCCCTTCGACAGCGGTTATCTGCTGAAAAAGAAACGCTCTATAAAAAGACAGCTCCTGTCAGACGGCAGTGTACGCATAAAGAAAAAAATCGCCGTTCTCGGCGGCTCAACCACGAATGATATAATTAATATGCTCGAATTATTCCTGCTGAACTACGGCATCGAGCCGACCTTCTACGAGTCTGAGTACAATCGCTACTGGCAGGATGCGGTATTCGGAAATGAGGAGCTTGACAGCTTCTCACCCGACCTTATTTTCGTTCACACGTCCAACCGCAATATTCTGAAATATCCTGCGATAACCGACAGCAAGGAGCAGACAGACGCTCTTTTTGCCGAGCAGATGAGATATTTTGAAACAATGTGGGAAAAGATAGCCGAGCGCTATCACTGCCCCGTTATACAGAATAACTTTGAACAGCCGTATTTCAGGCTTATGGGCAACCGTGATGCGTTTGACTGCCGAGGCAGAGTGAACTTCATAAACAGGTTGAACACGGCATTTGCCGATTATGCCGCATCGCACGAGAGTTTTTATATCAATGATATAAACTATGTCAGCGCCTGCTACGGTCTTGACAAGTGGAGCGAGCCGTCCTACTGGCACCTGTACAAGTACGCAATGTGCGTTCCTGCGATACCCGACTTTGCTTTCAACTTAGCGGCAATAATAAAGTCGGTATTCGGCAAGAATAAGAAAGCGCTTGTACTCGACCTTGATAATACATTATGGGGCGGAGTTGTCGGAGATGACGGCGTTGACGGTATCGAAATCGGACAGGAAACCCATATGGGACAGGTCTATGCCGAATTTCAGAAGTATCTCGGACTTGTGAAGGATACAGGCGTAATGCTGACCGTCTGCTCTAAGAACGACGAAGAAAACGCCCTTGCAGGCCTTAATCACCCCGAGGGCAGTTTAAAGCCCGATGATTTCATAATGATAAAGGCAAACTGGGATAACAAGGACAGAAATATCGAGGCAATAGCGACAGGACTCAACATCGGACAGGATGCGCTTGTATTCCTTGATGATAACCCTGCCGAGCGTGCGATAGTTTCCGCACAGTTGCCTACAGTAGCCGTTCCCGAAATGGAACGTCCGGAGGATTATATAAGAGTGGTCGACCGCTCACGCTTCTTTGAGATAACCGCTTTTTCAAGCGATGATTTAAAGCGTAACGAAATGTACAAGGAGAATGCGGTAAGAGCCGCACAGCAGGCACAGTTCACCGACTACGGCGAGTATCTTCACAGTCTTGAGATGGTGGCTGTGATAGATGACTTCCTGCCTGTCTATCTCCCCCGCATAACACAGCTTACAAACAAGAGCAACCAGTTCAACCTCACCACAAAGCGTTTTACGACCGCAGAAATGGAGCAGGTATTTGCAGATGACAGCTATATCAGGCTGTACGGCAGGCTTGCCGACAAGTTCGGCGACAACGGTATAGTATCGGTAGTTATCGGAAAGGTGAACGGCGATACGCTCGATATAGATTTATGGCTGATGAGTTGCCGTGTGCTTAAGCGTGATATGGAATACGCAATGCTCGACAATCTTTGCGACAGAGCAAAACAGCGTGGACTTAAGACGGTAAAGGGATATTATTACCCCACCGCAAAGAATAAAATGGTGAAAGAGCTGTACGGTGACTTCGGCTTTACGAAGGTCAGCGAGGATGCAGACGGCAACACCGTATGGGAGCTTTCGCTTTCGGGCTACGAGCCTAAAAACAAGTATATTACTGTAGAAAGGAACAAGTAAAATGAGCGAGCAGGAAATTTACGAAAGATTAAACGAGGTTTTCAGAAACGTATTCGACGATGACGATATCGAGGTCGAAGCAGGCACAACAGCAGATGATATAGAGGACTGGGACAGCCTTGAGCATATCAACCTCATCTCCGCTGTAGAAGACGAATTCGGCATCCGTTTCAAGATGGGCGAGGTTTCTTCGATGAAGAACGTCGGCGAAATGGTCGACATAATAAAATCCAGAGCCTAGCGGCAATGTGCCGCCTCAAATTCCGCCTTTGGAATTGTCGGCGGTCAGCTAAAGTTAGTTGAACGGCGGGATTAAACAAAGCAATAATCAATATAATGTGGGTGGCTGTGAGCCGCTTCAGATTCGCCGTTCTGACGGATTAATCATCGCTCAACCTCCGTTACCGGCGGTGTGGCAATGTGCCGTTTCAAATTCCGCCGTTCCGAAAATCGGCAATTTGCGTAATATCCGTTACCGGCGGTAGCAATATGATAATGCAAATTCAGAATTTGTGCGATTTGGCAAAACCGAATATAAAGAAGTCCACTGCTTTCGGGCGGTGGATTTTTTTGCTTATTACGCAATATTCATTTCATCCCCTACACTGTTTTTCTTGTAAATTTGATTCAAAAAAGGACACCGACCGTTTCCGACCGATGCCCTTTGCTATTAATTTATAATGCTTTTACTTTTTCGTCCTGACTGTCAGAGTACCGCTCCACGAGCTGTACTGCGTAGCCTTGCCGATCGTCTTGTAAGCTCTGATTCTGAACTTGTAAGAAGTATTCTTCTTAAGATTCTTCACAGTGCTTGTAACTGTGCTGTTCCTGGTAACTTTAGCGGCAGAAACCCACTTTTTGCCGTTCCACTTCTGGATCTCATATCCGGTAGCGCTTGTGTTCTTCTTCCACTGTAATGTTACCGAAGTCTTAGCGATCCTCTTAGCCTTGAATCCGCTCATATTCGAGGGATTTGTGTTGACTGAAAGCTCTTTATATCCGCTGTACTGCGTAGCCTTGCCTATCGTCTTGTAGGCTCTGATTCTGTACTTGTAAGTTGCGCTAGCCTTTAAGCTCTTGACAGTGTAAGTAGTTGTGCTGTTCTTTGCAATCTTTGTGAGCGCAACCCACTTCTTACCGTTCCACTTCTGTAATTCGTAGCCTGTAGCCGAAGTGTTCTTGTTCCACTGGAGTGTTATGCTGTTATAAGACTTTGATTTAGCCTTGAATCCGCTCATATTTGAGGGATTTGTGTTGACTGAAAGCTCTTTATATCCGCTGTACTGCGTAGCCTTGCCTATCGTCTTGTAGGCTCTGATTCTGTACTTGTAAGTTGC
>OLNY01000058.1_pt1 | contig 105675 bp, 92 predicted proteins | sample 1671981 | NCBI WGS metagenome assembly OLNY01 (sample SAMEA3136632, study PRJEB25190) | human gut metagenome | biome: human gut; feature: human-associated habitat; material: faeces | place: Austria | collected 2013
CGGGTCTATGTCAACGCCGTCATGCTCCTTTACAAACGCAGCAAGGCGGTTCTTCTGAGCCTCCTTAACAGCCATGAACTCGTTGAGCACAGCCTCATCGTCAGCATATTTTTCAAGCTTTTTAAGCTCGTCCAGGTTCTTCACCCAGTCCGCATTGCCTAAAAGCTTTGTGATAAGAGCCGAAAGCTCAGGATTGCAAAGTGCCAGCCAGCGTCTTTGAGTGATGCCGTTTGTCTTGTTCTGGAATCTCTCAGGATAAAGCTCATACCAGTCCTTGAGAGCGTCCTTTTTCAGTATCTCCGTGTGGATAGCCGCAACGCCGTTTATATAGCTTGAAACGTAAATTGCCATAAACGCCATTTTCACCATGCCGTCGCCAACAGGGGAGAGCTTTGAAATATATTCTCTGTCCTTTTTGAGGGCGTACATATCCTTGATAAAACGCTCGTTTATCATAAGAATGTAAGTGTAGACCTCAGGCACTACCTTTTCCACAATGCGGCAGTCCCATTTTTCAAGAGCCTCAGCCATGATAGTGTGGTTTGTGTAGTTAAAGACCTTGTGAGCGATCTCAAAAGCCTTGTCAAAGTCATATCCATGTTCAGCACAAAGCTGTCTTATAAGCTCAGGCACAGCGATAACAGGGTGAGTGTCATTGAGCTGTATAGTGATAAAGTCGCCAAGGTTGTCAAGCGTGCCGAACTTAGCCAAATGCTTTTTGATGATGTCCGTCACAGATGCAGAGGAGAAGAAATATTCCTGCTTGAGCCTGAGTATCTTGCCCTCTTCGCAGTTATCGTTAGGGTAAAGCACCTTAGAAATGTTCTCAGCGTCATTTTTAGCCTTTACCGCACCGTCATAGTTTCCGCAGTCGAACTGAGCGAAGTCGAAATCCTCCACGCTCTCAGCCTGCCAAAGTCTTAGCGTGCCTACATTTTTAGTACCAAAGCCGATAACAGGCATATCATAAGGCACAGCGTAAACAGTCTGATCGCCGTATTTAACGATTACCTTGTCATTTTCACATCTCTTAGACCAAGGGTCGCCGTACTTTGTCCAGTTGTCAGCCTCTTCCTTCTGGAAACCGTCAACTATCTTCTGCTTGAAAAGACCGTACTTGTATCTTATGCCGTAGCCGTCCAAAGGCAGGTCATGAGCGGCAGCGGAATCGAGGAAACAAGCCGCCAGTCTGCCAAGACCGCCGTTACCGAGAGCAGCGTCCTCTATCTCTTCAAGGTCGTTAAGACTCCTGCCGTGAGCCTTCAAAAGCTCGTCCACCTCATCGGTGATACCAAGGCAAAGAAGGTTGTTGTAAACGGCTCTTCCCATAAGGAACTCCATAGAGAGATAGCAAGCCCTGCGGCTGTCAAGGTGAGCCTTTCTGCTGTTCTCCCAATCTCCGTCGATAAGCTCCATAACAGTAGCCGACAGGCTTTCATGGAGCTGCCAAGGCAGGGCGTTTTCAACGTCCGCACCGAATTTCTTTTTCAGATCTTTGCTAAGTTCGCTGTAAAACAGTTCTTTGTTCATTGGTTTTTATCCTTTCTGATATTTTATGTATTCTATTGTATTTTGTACTTTGTTATTATCCGCATAACGTATGGTAGTGGCGAACATCGTTCACCCGTCGGAGAAACAAGCCCATGGCAACAATATTGTGGGATAGAACTAAAACCTATCCTATCACACCTGTAGGGGACGACGCCCTCGGCGTCCCGTTCCACGCACGCACGTCTTATTATTTATCGAACAAACCTTGATAACCACACAACGTATGTGTAGGGGCGAACATCGTTCGCCCGCATTTATCTTGCCCCTCAAATTTTCCGTCTGCCACTACATTGGATTTACATCTTGTTCGGCAAACGAAAAATTTCTCCTATCACACCTGTAGGGGACGACGCCCTCGGCGTCCCGCTATTTCTCTCCCGTCGAATTAACTGAGAATATCACAACAATGTCGCTTATCGTTTGGACGTCACGGCATATAAAATTATCGCAAAATTTTGGTGACCACACAATGTATCGTAGGGGCGACCTCAGGTCGCCCCTACATCTTATTCAGGCAAGTTCTTCCGCCGCAAAATCGCTCCGCTCGGTGATTGTGCACATCTCTGATAAGCTATGCACATTCCTCACTCCTAACTTAACGCTGCTCTATCTTCCATAAACCGCCGTTATCTTCGCCAATCTCTCCGCCAATCTATCATCAAGCACATCAAAGCTTTCCAATCTCCATTTCCAGTTCGCTCCCACTGTTGACGGTGTATTCATTCTCGCTTTACTGCCAAGGCAAAGTATATCCTGCATTTGTGCTATAGCCGTATCGCACACGCTCGACCAACAAAGCCTTACCATTGCCCAAGGCACAAACTCATCTTTCGTCACCCCAAGATAATCCTTGCAATACTCCGCCGTTTTCTCGTCACAGCTCTTTATCCAGCCCAATATCGTTTCGTTATCGTGCGTTCCTGTATAGCAAATGCTGTTGGTGGTCTTGTAGTTGTGCGGCAGATATCCATTCGTGCTGTCAGAATCAAATCCGAACTCCAGTACCTTCATGCCAGGATATCCGCTTGCATTGAGCATTTTTACAACGTGCTTTGTAAGGAATCCCAAGTCCTCTGCAATGATCTGCACGTCCCCAAGCTGCTTTTTAACTTCCTTGAAAAGTTTCATGTCAGGACCTTTTCTCCACTTGCCCTTTTTGGCGTTTTTAGCACCATACGGTATGCAGTAGTAGCTCTCAAAGCCCCTGAAATGGTCTATCCTGACCACATCATAAGTTTCAGCCGCCGCCTTGATACGTCTTATCCACCAGCGGAATTTGTCCCTTGCTATGTATTCCCAGTCATAAAGTGGATTACCCCACAGCTGACCGTCCGCCGTGAATGCGTCAGGCGGACATCCTGCTACCTCCACAGGCTTTTTCTCCTTGTCAAGGCTGAAATACTGCGGCGTGCTCCATACCTCAACGCTGTCATACGCCACATAAATAGGTATGTCGCCAATTATCTCGATACCCTTTTCGTTTGCATAAGCCTTTAGTTTTTTCCACTGCTGGAAATATTTATACTGTACAAAGCACCAGAAGTCGATATCGTTAGCATATTCTTTTCTCGCATTTTTTATCGCCTTAGGCTTGTACATTTTCAGCGGTTCGTCCCATTCATACCAAGCCTTGCCCTTGTTTGCGAACTTCAGTGACATAAACAAAGCGTAATCGTATATCCACTCCTTGTTTTCCACCACAAATTTAGAGTATGCCTTTTCAGGTTTTTTGCGAAAACGCTTGTGAGCCGTCCTCAGCACCTTGAAAATTATCTCGTATATCCTGCCGTAGTCAACAGACCCCTTGTCATCGCCCCAGTCGATATCCTTGTATTCCGCAGGCTTTAGATATCCCTCAGCCTCCAGCGTTTCAAGATCTATAAAATATGGATTGCCTGCGTGAACAGAAAAGCTCTGATATGGCGAGTCGCCATAGCTTGTAGGAGAAATCGGCAGTATCTGCCAGCATTTCTGATGAGCTTTTTCAAGGAAATCCACAAATGCATAAGCCTCTTTTCCAAGTTTGCCGATACCGTAATCGTTAGGCAAAGAAGAAATATGCATCAAAATACCCGATCTACGCATAAAATGCTCCTTTCATGTCAGTGCAGCACCAAAATCATCATCAGGTGCAGCTGTTTATAAAACACCAGTATAATTATACTACTTTTCAGCCTTTTTTGCAATAGAAAAACCGCCATATATTTCATTTTAGAAATATTTTCTCTAAACAGATCGACATCGTAACAAGCATGATAAAGCACAAAAAATCCCGAGGACGCAAACCCTCGGGATAATTTTTTATTCATGTGTTATCATCATAAGCACCGCAAAATAGTGGAAAACACTGCCTGCAATGGTGAATAAATGCCATATTGAGTGAAAATATTTCTTGTTTTTCTTGACGTAAAAAATAACGCCCACCGTGTAAAAAAGTCCGCCAATAAGAATGAACCATAGTGCCAGCGGATAAACCTTTTCTATCATAGGCTTGACAGCGATTATAACTACCCAGCCCATTGCAATGTAGCAAACAACAGACGGCTTGCGGAATTTTTCAAGGTCAATGGAGTTAAGTACAATGCCAAGAACAGCCGCACTCCAAACGATACCGAAAAGCACCCAGCCGAGAGCACCTCTCAACGGCACAAGAGTGATAGGTGTGTAAGTTCCTGCAATGAGGAAGAAAATGGTGTTGTGATCCATTATCCTGAAGAATTTTTTAGCTTTAGGGTTTGTAATAGCGTGATAAAGAGTAGACATTGTGTATAGGATAATAAGCGACGCACCGAAAATCGCTGAGCCGACAACGCCCCAAGCGTTAGAGTAAATGGCAGCGAGAACGATAAGAACGGCAGTACCCGCAATGGAGAGCAGACCGCCAGCACCGTGTGATACGGAGTTGAAGATCTCTTCACCGAGAGTGTAACGTTTGGTAATATCCTGAGTATTGATCTGAGAAGACTTGTCCATAGTATCATTTCCTTTCCAATAGGATCGAGATTTTGCGTATAAATATAGTACCACTTTTTTTGACACTTGTCAAGATTGAATACAGGTGTAAAAAGAGAGAAGTTAGGAGTGAGGAATTGGCAAAGCCGACCGGAGCTGTGCCCCCAACACCGAGCGTAGCGATTTGGCGGCAGCAGAACTTGCCTGAATAATCCGTAGGGGCGAACAGCGTTCGCCCGCATGGTATGCAACCACGTATCTGTAGAGATCCAACTGTAGTGAAAATAGCAAGACTTGTCAAATCAGAATAAATATGATATAACATGAATAGGATAAAAATAGATTATTTGAGGTGTTAAATTTCGTTGCGACCACACGCCGATGGCATGACAGGGGAAACCCGAGAGATGCAGGAGCTGCGACGCCTGCCAAATAACCGTTGCTTTAAAATCCGTTTTGAGAGATCAAAACGGATTTTTTTCTGTCTGCCCACCAGTACCATGTAAACAAATTTTCCCAAATAACTTAAATCAAAAAAATTTCAAAACCCCCTTGACAAAACATGAATATATGATATAATAAACATATGAACAGTTATTCATATGATGAATTGAAATGACCCATATCGAATATACTAAAACAATAATAAGAAAAGGAGAGCGAAAATAAATGAGCGAGAATACAGTAAAGCATGAGCATAAACAGTGCGGAGGAAAGAATATAGAGAAAATGGAGGAAATAGGGAAAACAATGCCCGTTGAGGAGGAGATATATGACGTGGCAGAGCTTTTCAAAGTCCTTGGCGACCAAACAAGAGTGAAAATACTCTTTACCCTTATAAAGGACGAAATGTGCGTCTGCGATATCGCCGAGCTGCTGGAAATGTCACAGTCAGCTATATCACACCAGTTGAGAGTGCTTAAACAAGCAAGACTTGTGAAATATAGACGTGAGGGAAAAACCGTCTATTATTCCGTTTCTGATGAGCACGTCGCTATAATCCTTAATATGGGTATCGAGCATATCAGCGAGTAAATTGATTTTTATGTAGTATAAGGAGAATGTGAAATGAGTAAGATGACTTTGTTGCTTAAAGAGCTCGATTGTCCGCATTGTGCGGAAAAGATCGAAAAGCGTGTTGGCGAACTGGAAAATGTCCAGAACTCAAACCTCGACTTTATCAATAAAAAGCTTACCGTTGAGTATAGCGGCGATAAAAACACTCTCTTCACCGAGATAGAAAATGTCGTCCATAAGCTTGAACCTGATGTTGACGTCAAAGAACTTGGCACTTCTTCTGAAAAGACCCTCTACCTCAGACTGGAGGATCTCGATTGCCCTAACTGCGGTGAAAAGATAGCAAACCGTGTGGGCGAGCTTGCCGGCGTTATCTCTTCAAATGTCGATTTTATCAGCAAAAAGCTTACCGTCAAGACCGACGGCTCAAACCCTGACCTCCGTATCATGATAGAAGATACCGTACACCAGCTTGAACCTGATGTTACAGTCAGCGACTACGGCAGCCAGACCCCCGACGCCGAACCTGCCTCCGACCATAAGGGCGAAATAGTAAAGCTTTCTGTGGCTATCGTCCTCTTCATCGCCTCTATGCTTATCGATAAGCTTGGCAGCGGTTCAGTGTGCGAATACCTCAGTGCAGGCCTTGCAATAGTTTCTTACCTTATCGCAGGTCTTGACATCGTTATCGCCGCCGTTAGAAACCTTGTCAAAGGCGAGGCTTTTGACGAGTCACTGCTCATGACCATAGCAACAGTTGGTGCGTTTGCTCTTAAAGACTTCCGTGAGGGTGCAGCCGTTATGCTGTTCTTCCAGGTGGGCGAACTTTTCCAGACTATCGCCGTTGAGAAGTCAAGAAAATCTATCACAAAGCTTATGGAACTTAAGCCTGAGTCCGTTACCGTTGTGAGAAACGGCAAAACTTATGAGCTGCCTCCTGAGGATATCCTCAAGGACGAGATAATCGCCGTAAAAACAGGCGAAAGAATACCACTTGACGGCGTAGTAACAGAAGGCGAGTCAGAACTTGATACCTCAGCCCTCACAGGCGAGTTCCTCCCGGTTGAAGTCAAAGCAGGGGATAACGTCCTCAGCGGCTCAACAAACCTCAGAGGACTTCTTAAAGTCAGGGTTACAAATACTTTCCATGAGTCCGCTGTGTCAAAGATACTTGATATGGTTCAAAACTCAAGCGAAAGAAAAGCCAAGACCGAAAAATTCATCACCCGTTTTTCAAGAGTTTATACCCCTGCCGTAGTATTTGCAGCATTGGCACTGGTGTTCATTCCAAGCTTTATATTGGGCTTTGACCAGTTCTCAAAATGGCTCTATAGAGGACTTCTGTTCCTTGTAATATCCTGCCCATGTGCACTTGTCATCTCCGTACCTCTCTCGTTCTTCGCAGGTATAGGCGGAGCATCTAAAAAGGGAATACTTATAAAGGGTGCAAAGAACCTCGAAACAATGGCACAGTGTAAGACCCTCGCCGTTGATAAAACAGGAACTCTCACAAAGGGTCAGTTCACAGTCCTCAGCGTGAACCCACAGGGCGTTTCACAGGATACCCTCCTTGAGGCGGCAGCCTATGCAGAGAGTATGTCCACCCACCCTATCGGTCTTTCCATAGTTGAAAAATACGGCAAAGAAATAAACGGCACAAGACTTTCAGATGTTGAAGAAATAGCTGGAAACGGCGTAAGAGCAAAGCTTGACGGCAAAGAGATACTCTGCGGAAAGAAAGCACTTCTTGAAACAAACGGTATCGCCGCACAAATCTCAGAAGATTCTGCGACAGCAGTCTATGTTGCCCTTGACGGCAAGTTCATAGGCGAGATACTCTTAGGCGACGAGATAAAAGAAACCTCCGCCGCAGCCGTTTCAAGACTGAGAGATCTTGGCGTTGAAACCGTCCTCCTCACAGGCGATAAAAAGGATACCGCCGAAAAGGTCGCAAAGAAAGTCGGCATAAAAACATTTTTCAGCGAACTTCTCCCTGAAAATAAGGTAGAAAAAGTTGAGCAGCTTATAAAAGACCCTGACCGCAGACTTGTTGCGTTCGCAGGCGACGGAATAAACGACGCCCCTGTTATCGCAAGAGCCGATATCGGTATCGCAATGGGCGGCTTAGGTTCAGATATCGCCATAGAGGCAGCCGACGTTGTGCTCATGAATGACGACCCGTCAAGCATAGCAGACGCCGTAAAGATATCCCGAAAAACTATGACCATAGTAAGAGAGAATATAATCTTTGCCCTCGGTGTAAAAGCCTTCGTGCTGATTTTCGGTGCATTAGGACTTGCCGGAATGTGGCTTGCAGTGTTCGCAGACGTAGGCGTAGCCGTAATAGCCATCCTCAACGCACTCCGCAGCAGCAGAATAAAATAATAAACTATGTACAAAAAAGACGAACGCTGAAAAAGCGTCCGTCTTTTTTTGTAGGGGCGAACAGCGTTCGCCAGTCTAAGAAACAAGCCCTGATAGCAATAAAAACTATCCTATCGCATCTGTAGAGGAGAAACTCATTTCCCGTCATAGCATCACTGCTTGTAAATTTCTTTCCTAAGCAAAGCCTTGCAAGCCTCAAAGTCCACATCAAGTATGGATTGACCGTCATCAGTCGAACCGTAAGAGTAGGAATTATCATCAGGCAGCCTCATGGATTTTATCTCGTAATTCATTGAGAAAATAGCCTTGTAGGTCAGTGCAAAAAGCTGCGTCTTGGACATATTCGTTGTAAGATGCGACATCGACGCCTTTGCAAATTTGTCGATAGTCAGCGGACTTGACGCCTTTGCTTTTTCGACTATCTTTGTTATGACAGTCCTTTGACGCTCCGTCCTCTCAAAATCAGCGTTGCCTACATATCTGAGCCTTGCATACGCCAAAGCCTGATTTCCGTTTAAGTGCAGCTTTCCGCCGTGGTCAAGATAATCCGTGCCCTTGTCATTGCCAAGCAGCTTGTTCTGTTCACTTATCGGCGGTATCATGCCCTCCGCCTCTTCATCGGATATCTCGATATCTATTCCGCCAACAGAGTTCACAATGTCAACAAATGACATAAAATCAATGTAAATATAATCGTCCACCGCAATGTCAAAGTTGTATTCAATGGTGTCCATAAGAAGTTCCGCACCACCGTAAACATACGCCGCATTGAGCTTAGCCCATGTGTCGATATCATCGCCCTCAGCGTCCTTGCCCTTTATGTTCACATACATATCACGCATGAACGAGGTCATTGTTATCTCTTTTGACTGACTGTTTATGGAAAGCAGTATCATAGAGTCCGTCCTGCCACGCTCCTCAGCGTTTCTCGTGTCCGAACCAATGAGCAGTATATTTCTAACATCAGAGCTGTTCATGGCAGCCCCCGTGTTAGTCCTCTGCCCCCTGTCCACCGTGTTCACCATGCCTATGTATCTCCAAATAAGCAGATTAGCCAGTATGAAAACTATGAGCAGTATTATGATAAGGACTTTGAAAAACGTCCTTATAGGGTGTCTTTTTTTATTTTCCACTTTGTTTTTACCTTTTTTGCCTGACGAACCACTTCGGCTCTTGTTGTTGCTGCCGAATTGTAAGTCATTGTTTTTCCGAGCCGCCGTACTTTTGCCATTCTGATTTTTCTGACCGTCAGACCTGCCATTCGATCTCGATTGCGGCCGTGCAGCCTGCCTCTGAGGCGACCTTGCCCCCCTGTAAGAGCCATCATAGCCGTCAGACCGTCCACCATATTCCTGTCCGTATCCCTGAGCAGCCCCCTGACCGTAGTCCTCCGAGTAACCCCCATCGTAGTAATCGTCAAAGTCGTTTACGCCCTCGTCTATCTGTTGAAACTGTGACCCGGCATTGCCGCCCACACCGCTGATTCGGTTAAATTCGTCCAACTGCCGTTGATATTCCTGTTCGTAGTAGTCCTGCGGCTTGTTATTTCTGTAGTTTTGTTGTCTGTTGTCATTAGCCAACCTGACCACACCTCCGTTCATTTTTACAATACCACTATTATAGTACATATCTCACGCCTTGTCAATGACAGCCTAGCCTATACACTATTTACCGGTCGAAAATCGAACTATATCCTCAGCATATCCCACAAAAATCGCCCCACCGATTTGTGCAAACAAATGATTTATATTTTAATTTGGCAACATTCCATTAATTGTTGCATTTTTTATGCAACAAACCGCCTGATTTTCGGGATAAGTATAAGGGTATTATCCCAAATCGAATATCCTGCGAGGTAGCAGTGCATGAGGAAACATTCTGTCAACGTGAATAGGTGAGGCCGAGGTGAAGTCTCTGATCGCACAGAAAAGCACTTCCTGCACCTCGTTCGCAGCTTGAAAATTGAATAAAAAACGGCTAAAACACAAAACTCATGGCAACAAATCTGTAGGGGCGAACACTGTTCGCCCGTCGAAGAAACAACTCGACGGTAACAACACGGTTCGATAACCATACAAACTATCCCACCGCACCTGTAGGGGAGCGACTCAGCTGATTCATCTTTTCTTGAATCGGGATCATATCCCACCGCACCTGTAGGGGAGCGACACAATTTCTGTTTCACAGAAATGGGAGTCCCGTTTTATCGAACGTCACGGCGTCTAAATTTATCACACAAATTTTGAAACCGAACAACGTATGTAGGGGCGACTTCCTCCCGCCGCAAAATCGCTCCGCTCTTTGCGGACACACATTTGCTCAAGAAAAAGGAAAACGGTGCAGATTATATCACTCCGATATAGCTTATGTTTAAAGCACAACTTCCATATGCTTTTTATACCTAAATCTGCACCTAGTCGGCTTACGCCGAATGAGGCTCTGCCTCATACTCCGACAGGGCTTTGCCATGTACCCACAAGCCCTCTAACGCCTGGCCCCGCCTGCGTTTTATCTTGTTCTGCTTGCAGAATTTATTTTCTTGCACAAAAAAGCTCTGCATTATGCAGAGCTTTCAATCATTGTTCAGGTGTTGGTTCTGGTTCAGGTTCCGGTGTAGGCGGATCTGTCACAGGGTCAGTCACTACTGGAGCTTCCGTTTCAGACGGCTGTGTATCAGTCGATACCTCAGTCGTTTCAGACGGCTGTGTCAGTGAAGGCGTTGTTTCCGTCGCTTTATCAGTAGATGTGGCTGACGTAGTTGTGGTAGCTGATGTAGTAGTCGTTGCATATGTTGCACGACGAGTAGTGGTCGTTGTGGTCGTTTCCTTCTCTGAAGAATCGTCCTCAACAGGAGCGTCGCCAAATGCGATAACGCCCCATTTTCCCGACTGTCTTACCCATGCCTTGCCGTTGTGAACAGGTCTTGCCTGATCAAATTCACCCGGCTGCACAATGCAGTTTCCGTCTATATCATAATAACCGTATGAAGAATTTATGGATACCGGTACGTAATCATCAGTGAAAAGATAAGGGTGAACAGCCATTTCATCATCGATTATCTTTCCGCAGTAGGTGCTCATGTCACCGTCGCACTTGAAGTCGATTATGGTCTTTCCGTCAGAACCCACATATCCCCACTTGCCTTCGTCATTTTCAAAGGCGATGCAGGTAAGTCCGGCTCCCTTGTAAGCAGGTGCATAGAAATCTGTGTACTGCATATCAAGTATGAGCTTGTCCTTCTTAGCCAGTCCGTAAAGCGGCTCGCTGACAGGAGTTATGTCATAATATCCGCTGTCGTTTTTTGATACCTCAGCCTCGCATACAACAACAGCTTTCTTCCCTGTGTATTCCTCGCCGTAATCTTCGTCAGCGTCTTTTACATAGATCTTTTCTTCACTGCTGTTCCAGTAGTATCTCGGAGAGCTGTCATGATGTTCAGCGGCATAGTATACCACCTGATTTGAGCTGTCAATGCTGCAATAGTCATACTCGTCGTTCTTTTCGTTTATCACATTGAACAGTGTGACCTCGCCGCACCAGCAGGTGTAGTAATCATCATATTCCGCAGGCACTACCATGTTTCCGCTGTAATCGATAATACCGTATTTTCCGTCCTGTCTTATAACAGAATAGTTTGCATAAGCTGTGTTTTTTTCATTGTTCGGGTCTACCTGACTGCCGTCAAAGGAAATGATATTGTCGGCATTGATAGTCGGTTCTATCAGCCAGTGGTAAGCCTGTTTCTGTTCTGAATTTGAGTCAGCCGTATAGGAATAACCGTCAGGGGCAGTGTCGTCATCAGTACCCTGTTCCCAAGGCATCGCACAGCCTGTCAGCAATGCACCCGTTACAACGGCTGTCAGAGCAGAACAAAAAATTTTGTTCATAAGTTTCCTCCTATCATTTTCTGCTGCTTTCTTATTGCCAATTATTTGTATTTTTTATCTTTTCAGGGCAATATCTACACATACGATTATTATATACTATAACCCCTTTTATGTCAATAGCACAACTTACAATTACAAATATGTTCCTCTCGATTAATTCAGTCATTTTTACACGTTTTTTTGTAGACAAAATAAAGCCGACCTGTCCAATAACAGATCGGCTATTATTATATGTAGTTGTCGGTAAAATATACCTCTCAGAGATTATTCTTCCTCTTCAACCGGCATATTATCCCAGTTGTGGTAAACGTTCTGGACGTCATCATCGTCCTCAAGGTGCTCAAGAAGAAGTCCCATTTTCTTGATAGCGTCCTCGTCCTCGATAGTTGTGTAGTTTGAAGGAACTTTTTCAGCCTCGGCAGAAAGAACCTTGTAGCCCATGCCTTCAAGTGCCTCTCTTACGGAAGATACCTGATTAGGGTCGCATGAGATCTCGATAACATCGTCCTCAACGTTGAAATCGTCAGCACCTGCCTCAAAGCAGTCCTCCATTATCTTGTCCTCGTCTGCACCGTTATTTTCCATAACAACAGTTCCAACGTCAGAGAACATGAATGATACGCAGCCTGATGTACCCATGTTTCCGCCGAACTTGTCGAAGAAGTGACGGATATCGCCTGCTGTTCTGTTCTTGTTATCTGTCAGGCACTCAACGATTACAGCAACGCCGCTTGGACCGTAGCCCTCATATACCATTGACTCATAGCTGTTCTTGTCGCCGTCGCCAGCTGCCTTTTTGATTATTCTATCGATATTATCGTTAGGCACGTTGTTTGACTTAGCCTTTGCGATAAGATCTCTCAGCTTAGCGTTGCCTGCCGGATCAGCACCGCCCTGTTTAACTACAACAGCGATCTCTCTGCCTATCTTAGTAAATATCTTAGCTCTTGCAGCGTCTGTTGCACCCTTTTTTCTTTTAATGTTTTCCCATTTTGAATGACCTGACATTTAATTCACTCCTTGATGTAATATTATTCATTGGTGCTGCCCACCGACCATGCTGCCTCGAACAGTTCACCTATACGTTCCTCACGTCCTGTGAGATATAAAAAACCGAAAAGACACTCCAGACCTGTTGCGGCACGGTATTCCCCAACAGTGGAATGTTTCGGAGCATTTATGCCCTTTGCATTCCTGCCCCTTTTGAATATATCCATTTCCTGCTCGTCAAGCATACTGTCCTCTATCCATTTGTGGACAGCCTTTGCCTGATATTCCGCACAGACCCTTTCAACCGTGAGTTTGTGCAGCTTGTCCGCAGGCATATTTGCCTCAAGAATAAGCTTTTCTCTTACTCTTATCTCGTAAACGCCGTCCCCGATAAAAGCCAGTGCCAGCGGGGAATACTGCATAGCGTCCATATCAGAAAGCTTTCCCGTGACGCTCCCTCCTATCTGAGATATTCAAACTCAAAGTCGAATATAGAAACAGTGTCGCCCTCTTCGATGCCCATTTCTTCCAGCTTATCTATTATGCCGCTGGTCCTGAGCACGTTCTGGAAATACTGGAGGGAAGAGTAGTCGTCCATATTAGCCGTTCTGAGGATATCGAGCAGCCAGTCTGCCTCCACGAAATAAACGCCGTCCTCCACGGTGACACGGAAGTCTTTCTTTGAGATAAGCTTATCGTCAAGTTCTTCCTGTGTAAGCGGCTGAGCCTCGAACTGTTTAACAGGCGGCAGGACAGAAAGTCTTTCCCAAACGCCGTACATAAGCTCTTTTGTACCCTTTGTTGTGGCAGCAGAAATCTCATAGAAGAGAAGTCCCTGATCCTCAACATAATTTCTTAGCCTTTCCACCTGTTCAGGGGTCGCCATATCGCTTTTATTTGCGGCAACTATCTGAGGAGCCTCAGCAAGCTCCATGGAGAAGTTTTCAAGCTCATGATTTATCGCCTTGAAATCCTCGATAGGATCTCTGCCCTCGCTGCCTGAAACGTCGATAACGTGGACGATAAGGCGGCATCTTTCAACGTGTCTTAAAAACTCGTGACCAAGACCGACGCCTTCGCTCGCACCCTCGATAAGACCAGGGATATCCGCCATAACAAAGGATTTTCCCTCTTCTATCTTAACAACGCCAAGGACAGGCGTCAGGGTAGTGAAGTGGTAGTTGGCTATTTTAGGTTTTGCGGCTGAAACAACAGAAATGAGTGTGGATTTTCCCACATTCGGAAAGCCCACAAGCCCCACGTCGGCAATAAGCTTGAGTTCCAGCATGACCTCATATTCGTCACCACGGAAACCAGGTTTTGCAAACTTTGGTATCTGTCTTGTGGAAGTTGCGAAATGGGCGTTTCCACGTCCGCCCTTGCCGCCGTGAGCGATAACAACAGGCTCATCGGTAGAAAGGTCGGCAAGTATCCTACCGCTTTTTATTTCTCTTACAACAGTGCCTCTTGGAACTTTGACAACAAGGTCTTGAGCGTTTCTGCCTGAGCAGTTTTTGCCGCTGCCGTTCTGTCCTTTTTCGGCGACATATTTTCTTTTATATCTGAAATCTATAAGGTTTGAGATATTGTCGTCAACAACGAAAACAATATCTCCGCCCTTACCGCCGTCACCGCCGTCCGGACCGCCTGCCGCAACGTATTTCTCACGGTGGAATGATACTGCACCGTCGCCGCCGTCACCGGCTTTTATATAGATCTTCGCCTGATCGACAAACATGATCAAACCTCCTTATAAATGATATTATGCGTATACTTTTTTGCTTTAATCAACAAAAGACCCCAAGCCTAAGGCTCAGGGTCATATGTTACAAAATTAAGCCTTGGGATAAACCGAAACCTTCTTGCGGTCTCTACCGAGTCTTTCAAATCTTACAACACCGTCGCTTGTTGCGAACAGAGTATCGTCAGAACCTCTCTTAACATTCTCGCCAGCGTGAATGTGTGTTCCTCTCTGACGAACGAGGATATTGCCAGCCAGTACGAACTGACCGTCAGCTCTCTTTACGCCAAGTCTTTTTGACTCAGAGTCACGTCCGTTCTTTGTAGAACCCATTCCCTTTTTATGAGCGAAAAACTGCATTGAAATCTTTATCATCTAAATTACACCTCCATAAAATGTAATCCGTCCGATCAGTTATCCCTGACCGTGACTTTGATCCTGCCTGAAAATTCTTCGGCCAAAAAATACAGGTGAGTGAGAAGTCCCAGCAGGAGCTTATCCCCCTCTTCAGCCATATCGTTTTCAAGCTTGAGTATTATTTCGTTTTCTTCCACTGCCACTTTAGCGTTTATCTTAAAAGCCTCAGTAACAGTATTCGCTGTCAGCATTACAGCAGACGATACGCTTGCACAGCATATGTCCTCGCCGTGATCTGCATAGCCTGCGTGACCCGTTATACGAAATCCCACAAGTTTGTCATGCTTGTTTCTGAAAAAATCAGCACAGATCATTATGCGTTGATAGCTTCGATCATAACCTTAGTGTAAGGCTGTCTGTGACCGATCTTGGTCTTTTCGCCCTTCTTTGGCTTGTAAGTGAATACAGTCACCTTCTTGGACTTGCCGTTCTTGATGACCTTAGCTGTTACAGTTGCACCATCAACATATGGAGCTCCTACCTTGATACCATCGTCAGCACCTACTACCATTACCTTATCAAAAGTAACAGCGTCCTCAGCGTTAACGTCCAGCTTTTCTACGAAAACCTCATCACCAGGTTTTACCTGATACTGCTTTCCGCCTGTTTCAATTACTGCGTACATTACGAATGCACCTACCTTTTAATAAACTCGCTACGCACGGTGGCTTACACATACAAACACTTATGACCGTGAATATGCGGCTTTAATATCATAACATATCCGCTTTCAAAAGTCAAGGGCGGTCGGATTTGTGACGAAAAATTTACAGAAAATTAACTTTTGAGGGACTGTGCACGCTCCGAGTAGACGTTTGCGGTCTAACTTTTCTCGCAAATACCTATTGTAAAAGGGGTGAAAATATGCTATAATGAATTTGTATTCATTTTTTATTATTACGAAAGAGGTTGAAGGACTATGACAAATTCTTATGAAAGCCCATTCTGCACAAGATATGCCAGCAAGGAAATGCAGTTTATTTTCTCTGCTGACAAGAAATTTACTACTTGGAGAAGACTTTGGGTCGCTCTTGCTCGTGCTGAAATGAAACTGGGTCTTAATGTTACTCAGGAGCAGGTAGACGAGCTGGAGGCCAATATCGAAAATATAGATTACGCTGTGGCGGCAGAGCGTGAAAAGCAGGTGCGTCATGACGTTATGGCACACGTTTATACTTACGGCCGTGTTTGCCCTAAGGCTGCCGGTATCATTCACCTTGGTGCTACTTCCTGCTACGTTGGCGACAACACTGATGTTATTATAATGAGAGACGCTCTCAAGATAATAAAGAGAAAGCTTATAAAGGTCATTGACCAGCTGGCTAAGTTTGCTGACAAGTACAAGTCTATGCCTTGTCTTGCTTACACTCATTTGCAGCCTGCTCAGCTCACTACTGTCGGTAAGAGGGCTACTCTTTGGTGCAATGAGCTGCTTATGGACCTTGAGGACCTTGATTTCAGACTTTCTAATCTCAAACTCCTTGGTTCAAAGGGCACTACCGGTACTCAGGCGTCATTTATGGAGCTTTTCCACGGCGACACTGACAAAGTAAAAGAGCTTGAAAAGATGATAGCTGAGGAAATGGGATTTGACGCTGTTGTTCCTGTTTCAGGTCAGACTTATTCAAGAAAAATGGATTATCAGGTATGCTCAGTCCTTGCCGGCATCGCTCAGTCTGCAATGAAGTTCTCAAACGATATCAGAATTTTGCAGTCCTTCAAGGAGATAGAAGAGCCATTCGAGAAAAATCAGATAGGTTCTTCTGCTATGGCTTACAAGAGAAATCCTATGAGAGATGAGAGAATAACTTCACTGGCTAGATACGTTATCTGTGATGTTCTCAATCCTGCTTTCACTGCCGGTACACAGTGGTTCGAGAGAACTCTTGACGATTCTGCTAACAAGAGAATTTCTGTTGCGGAGGCTTTCCTTGGCGTTGACGCTATCCTTAATATAATGATAAACGTTACTGATCCTGAGAACGGTCTGGTAGTATATGACAAGATAATCAGGAGAAGAGTTATGGCTGAGCTGCCTTTCATGGCAACAGAGAACATCATGATGGACGCCGTAGAAAAGGGCGGAAACAGACAGGAACTTCATGAGAGGATAAGGGAATATTCAATGGTCGCAGGTGCAAGAGTTAAGAAAGAGGGCCTTGACAACAATCTTTGCGAGCTTATCCTCAACGACCCTATGTTCATGATAACAAAGGAAGAAATGGACAAGATAATGAAACCTGAGAACTTCATTGGAAGATGTCCTCAGCAGGTCGACGAGTTCATCGAGAACTGCGTAAAGCCTGTTATCGAGGCTAACGGCGTTTCTGATGATGTGGCTGAGATAAACGTATAAAGGCAGAGATATGGCTGGATCTTACACGGGCAAACGCTGCCCGAAATGCGGCGGACGCAACTGTCAGCTTATAAGCGAAACGGACTACAGGAGCGGCAAATACGGATTTGGCAAGGGTTGCTGCGGGTATATACTTTTTGGTCTGCCGGGGCTTATATGCGGACTTTGCGGAATGGAGAGCAAATCAAAAACACGTTCATACTGGGTCTGCCCTGATTGCGACCACAAGTTCAGAGCTTAGGGGCACGATGAACGGCAGAAAGAATTTTTACAGCCTGTGGCTGCACCTTATGGAGATAGGTGCGGCGGCAGGCTGTCATCAAAGACCTGAGAGAAGTTTCTTTTTCCACGGCTGGCAGTTCCCTGTTTGTGCAAGGTGCACCGGCGTTCTGTTGGGACAGCTTTTGGGCTTTCCTGCGGCTTTGGTGAAAAATATATCATGCTCCGTGGCGGCGATATGCTGTGAGAGCACTTTGCTGGACTGGCTTTTGCAATATGCCGTGGTAAAGAAGTCAACGAACGCAAGGCGGCTTATTACGGGGGTACTTGGCGGTTTTGGGCTTGCGGTGATATATGTGAACGCTGTCAGGGGGATAGTAAGAAAGATAAAAAGAGGGGTAGAAAAGGCATGATAATTGAAACTGACAGGCTTTATATGCGGAGGCTGAACGAGGGCGATTTTAAGGCACTTTGCAAAATTTTGCAGGACAAGGAATGTATGTATGCTTACGAACACGCTTTTTCAGACGAGGAAGTGAGGGAGTGGTTAAACAAGCAGCTTGTGAGATATCGCATATATGGTTTCGGGCTGTGGGCGGTGATACTCAAAGAGAGCGGCGAGCTTATCGGTCAATGCGGTATCACCATTCAGCACACAGACAGGGAGAGCGTCATGGAAGTGGGATATCTTTTCAGGCGTGACTGCTGGAACAAGGGCTACTGCACGGAGGCTGCGAAGGCTTGCAGGGACTTTGCTTTTGACAGGCTTGGTGCAAAAGATGTATATTCCATTATCAGGGACAATAACATGGCATCAAGGCGTGTGGCTGAGAAAAACGGCATGACGGTAAAATATGACTTTGTAAAGCATTATTACGGGGTGGATATGCCGCATTTAGTATATTCGGTAAAACGTGAGAAACGGTGATAGATATGGAACTTGAAAAATACAAGGGCAGTGCTTTTGAGATATTTGACAGGCTGCTCAGGGCAATGAGAAGTCCTGAGGGGTATGTTCACCCTCAGTCGCTTTTATGCTGCATCGGTTCACTGGCGGGGTTTGCTTGTCAGGAGGACGTAAGGAGGCTTTTTCTGACGGAGGGCGTTGGCGAGGAAGATGTTTTCACGGTGTTCGCTGACAAGCTTGGACGGAAATATTTCTACGGAGATATCATTGACGAAAAGCTTGTGGGAAACAACTACTCGGTATGGTCTTTTGTGGCAGGAGTTTTGCAGAGGTATGAAGAGCCTTTCACTGATGTGGGTGAGATGCTGAGATACACGGCGGCGAACGCCGGCGGTGAAAGCTTTGGCAGGATAAGAAACTGCACGACCGGCGAGAGCGTTCAGGGATATATAAAGCTTTTATGGCAGGCTATTTTGCCTATGGCGGAAAAGTCCGCAGGCAAGGGAGAGCTGCACATAGTATTCGGGCTTTGCATACAAAAAGCGATGATGACCTGCAAAAGTGCGGTGTCGCTTGGGGAGTGTGCAAGGATAGTAATGGAGAGTGCTCTTACGGGGGCAAGGGTGGACTTCAAGGACTTATAGGATAAACAAAATATAAAAAATAGGGAGAAACTTAATATGAAAAACAGCAGAAAAACAGCCGTATTGCTGTCGGCAGTGTTGTCGGCAGTGCTTTGTGCCTGCGGACCTGTTGAGGAAGCCGTAGACAGCGTTTCAGAAACGAAAGATACTACTACTGCGGAAACGGTGTCAGATACGCCCGACAGTGTGGAGGAAAGTTCGCAGACAGATGACAGTTCGCAGGTGGAAATAATTCGTGACCCTGAGCTTGTTTGTGATCTTAGCGAAATACCATATACAGCCAAATGCACCGTGGAGGGTAATTTTGGTGCAGAGGCAATGCTTTCTGATTATTATGGTATAAACGCAATGATAAATTCTGACGAGCCGCTCCTTAGTATACCTGTCAAGTATACTGACGCTGATTTCGGAGGTGGGGTCATTCGCTTTGAGTTTAGTAACAAAATAAGCGACGAGCAGAAAGCCAGTGCAGTTATAATGCAGTTTGACGAGGACAGCACGTTCACGAAACTTGAAAGTTTCGTTGACGAAAATGGCATTTCTGCGAATATCACCACGGGTGGCGTTTACATGGTCATAGACAGTTATGTTTATGATATGTTTAACGGAGGGTCGGTGGATACAGACCGTTATGATATTGAAAACGGTTTGACCATAGAGCTTTCAGATTTTTCTGCCGCTTTAGAGTTGCCTGAGATAGGTGGATTTTCTGCCGCAAAGTTGGAAAAGCATGAGATAGTTACAGATGATTTTGACGGCACGAGAGATGTGAAGATCGTCTATGCAAATCTTATTGACGGCAAAGTGGACGAAAAATATGACGGGTTAAATCTGTCATTGTCTTATTATCAGCGGCTTGACAAGACCACAGTTGATGATATGCTAGATATGTATGCAAAGTCGGCTGATATCAGATCTGACGATAATGTTTGGCTTGATTACCGTGGAATTGACCTGGGCGGAGGCAAGCGTGGCTGTGTTATTGCGGCTCTGGGTGAGGATCAAAGTGTGAACGTTCAGGGTATATACGAGTTTTCTGACAGCGAATATATACAATATAATGTGGTGATACCACTAAAGTATGTTTCAATGGGAGAAGATATTTTCGATTCAGCTATGAGTTTTCGCTATGCAAAATAAACGCATTTGTAATGTTGAGGCGGTCTTAGGAGGCTGTTGTTTTAAACGCTTTTTGAAAAGCTTTTTATATTGGTAAAAATTTTGCGGTCATCACCGCATTGAAAGGATTTGATTTGATTGAAGATCGAAACACAATGTTTACACGAGGGTTATACGCCTAAAAACGGAGAGCCGAGAGTAGTGCCTATTGTACAAAGTACAACCTATGTCTATGACTCGTCAAGAGAGATAGCCGAGGTCTTTGACGACCCTACCAAGAGCCTTATCTACTCACGCTTTGAAAACCCTACCACAGATGCTGTGGAAAAGAAAATCGCTGCTCTTGAGGGCGGTGTGGCCGCAATGTGTACATCAAGCGGACAGGCTGCTACACTTTGTTCTATCCTGAACATTTGTCAGGCAGGGGACAGCTTTATTGCGTCAACTTCTATTTACGGCGGAACGATAAACCTTTTCAGCATAACCATGAAGAGGCTTGGTATCGAGTGTATTTATGTTGACCCTGACGCAAGCGACGAGGAGATACAGGCGGCTTTCAAGGACAACACCAAGCTTGTTTTCGGCGAGACTATCGCTAACCCTGCGTTGACTGTTTTTGATATCGAGCGTTTTGCGAACATCGCTCACAAGAACGGTGTTCCGCTTATTGTGGACAACACTTTCGCTACCCCTTATCTTTGCAGACCTATCGAGTGGGGTGCTGACATCGTTATTCATTCCACATCTAAGTACATGGACGGTCACGCTGTACAGGTAGGCGGCGTTATCGTTGACAGCGGCAAGTTCGACTGGACAGGCGGAAAGTTCCCTTGCATGACTGAGCCTGACGAGAGCTATCACGGAACTATCTACACTGAGAAATATTCTTTTGCACCTTACATAGTAAAGGCAAGAATGCAGCTTATGAGAGATTTCGGCTGCTATCCTGCGGCTAACTCTTCATTCCTTCTCAATCTGGGACTTGAAACGCTGCCGGTTAGAATGAAACAGTACTGCGAGAACGCTATAACGGTGGCAAAGTTCCTTGAGGACAATGACAAGGTAGAGTCTGTGGCATATCCGGGTCTTGAGAGCGACAAGTATCACAAGCTGGCTGAAAAGTATCTGCCGCTTGGCACAGCAGGCGTTATATCATTTGTCATCAAGGGCGGAAGAGATGTGGCTGCTAAGTTTATGGACAGCCTGAAACTTGCGTCAAACGAAGTTCACGTTGCGGACATTCGCACCTGCGTTCTTCACCCTGCGTCTGCGACACACAGGCAGCTTTCTGACGAGCAGCTTGTTGCGGCAGGAATAAACGGCGGAATGATAAGACTTTCTGTTGGTCTTGAAAATGTGGAGGATATTATCGACGATCTGAAACAGGGCTTTGCGGCTATCTGATAAAAAAGAAAAAGGCGGACATTTCTTTGGAAGTGTCCGCCTTTTTTTATGATACTAAGGTTATTTGTCGTTTTGCGGGAGGGTGACAATGAAATTTGTGCCTTTGCCGTATTGAGATTCTACACGGATATTGCCGCTGCACAGTTCTACGATACGCTTAACAAGGGGCAGTCCAAGTCCGTTGCCCTCGGCGGCGTGTGCACGGTCACCCTGATAGAACCGCTCGAAGATATGGGAGATAGTTTGCTGATCCATGCCTATGCCGTGGTCGGCTATGGCGGCGGTTATGGTATCGTCCTTTTTTGAGAGGCGGACAGATATGGTGCTGCCCTCAGGGGAGAATTTTATGGCGTTGCCGATTATATTCACCCAAACCTGCGAGAGCATTTCGGCGTTGGTGGTATACTGTATCTCCTGCATATCTATATCAAAGCTGATGTTCTTAGCTGTCCACTGCTTTTCAAGGAGCAGGATACAGTTTCGCAGCTGTTCGTCAAGGGAAAAGCTCGTTTTATCGGTGATTATCTGCTGGTTTTCAAGCTTTGACAGCATGAGGATATTGGAAGAGAGGTTCGTCAGGCGTTTGGACTCGCTTATTATTATGTCGATATACTCCTGCTTTTTCTCCTCGGAGAGGTTCTCTTTTTTCAGCTGTTTTGCAAAGCCTTGTATGGAAACGATAGGGGTCTTTAACTCGTGGGAAAAGCTGTTTATGAAATTCTCACGGAACATTTCTATGCCGCCAAGTTCCTGTGCCATTTTATTATAGCACTTTATAAGCTCGTCTATCTCGCCGTTAAAGCCTGTGACTTCAAGGCGTTTGGAAAAGTCGCCTTTTTCTACGCTGTGCATGGCTTTCTTTACTTCACGGACGGGCTTTACTATTTTGCTTGCAACGGCGGCGGAGATACAAGTGCCGATTATAACGGAAACGATAAGTCCCACTGTAAGAAGGACAAATGGCATTTGCAGAGGTGTGAGAAAATGCAGGCATTTTCGTATGCCGAGCATTATAAAGCCTGTGAGCGTGCCTGCCCAGAGCATTATCATAAAGACTGCCGACACGATACTTGCGTTCATGGTATAATTGCTGCGGCGTTCGCAGCGGCGTGCGGCAAGGGAGTGTTTTTTCATTTTTATGCTATCCTTTCAGCTTTACGGCTTTATAGCCAAGTCCTCTTACGGTCACGATCTCGAAATCGGGGTTGTTTTTCAGGTGCTCTCTGATACGGTTTATATGTACGTCAACGGTGCGTTCGTCGGTATCGGAGGTCATATCCCAAAGCTCGTCCATAAGCTGGCGGCGTGTGAAAATTTTATCGGGATAGGAAAGGAGTTTATAAAGGAGCATGAATTCCTTTGGCGGCAGCTCTTTTGACATATCTGGGGTCTTTACGGTGAGGGCGTCATAGTCTAGGGTAGTGTCACCCACGGTTATTTTATGGTCGCTGACTATTTGCGAGCGGCGTAAGAGGGCTTGGACACGAAGTATCATCTCTTCCTCGTCAATCGGTTTCACCATATAGTCGTCTGTACCTTTTATAAAGCCTTGCTTTTTGTCAAAGGCAGTTTCTTTGGCTGTGACCATTAGGACTGGGGTCTGAAAGCCGGCTTTGCGGATAGTTTCGCAAAGTTCAAGACCGTCCATGCGTGGCATCATAACGTCCATTATGATAAGGTCGATATGCTTTTCGTCCATTATTTCAAGAGCCTCCACGCCGTCACGGGCCTCTATGGGTATATAGCCGTTATCGCTGAGCACATCGCAGGTCAGGCGGCGTGTATTGGTATCGTCTTCTACTACAAGTATATGAAACATTTTTACCCCTCCAGTATATATTCATACTATTTTAGCATATCACAGAATTATTAACGGGGTATTAACAGGGACTTGGCATGGTCTGCGACAAATTTTTTCGGAAAAATGGGGTATGTTTAAACTGAGTTTATAAAAGGGGGATATAATATCATTACAATGACAGAATAGGAGAAAAATTATGCTTAGTTTAAAGGACATAAAAAAAGATTATGTCGTGGGTGACAGCGTTGTTTCTGCACTTAAAGGCGTGAGCATCGATTTTCGTGAGAACGAGTTCGTTTCTATTCTTGGCCCTTCGGGCTGCGGAAAGACGACACTTCTTAACATTATCGGCGGTCTTGACAGATACACCAGCGGTGACCTGAACATAAACGGAAAATCCACAAAGGATTTTAAAGACTGCGACTGGGATTCTTACAGAAACCATTCTATAGGTTTTGTGTTCCAAAGCTACAATCTTATACCGCATCAGACGGTGCTTTCTAATGTTGAACTGGCGTTGACGCTTTCGGGCGTTTCAAAGTCGGAGAGGCGTGAGAGGGCGGTCAAGGCACTTGAACAGGTTGGACTTGGCGATCAGCTGAACAAAAAGCCTAATCAGATGTCGGGCGGTCAGATGCAGAGAGTTGCCATTGCGAGAGCCTTGGTGAACGAGCCTGACATTCTGCTGGCGGACGAGCCTACGGGTGCGTTGGACACAGAAACCAGTGTTCAGATAATGGAGCTTTTGAAGAGCATTTCAAAGGACAAGCTTATTGTAATGGTAACGCACAATCCTGAGCTTGCAATGAAATATTCTTCAAGGATAATAAAACTTCTTGACGGAAAGGTCATAGATGATTCTGACCCGCTTGACAAGAACGTGGTTGAGCCTATCAAAAAGCCTGAGAAAGAACCTACAAAGGCGGACATAAAGGCGGCCAAAAAGGAACGCAAAAAGCTGAAAACTTCTATGAGTTTCCTGACGGCGTTGTCTTTGAGCCGAAACAATCTTATGACGAAAAAGGCGAGGACGCTGCTTACGTCATTTGCAGGTTCTATTGGTATAATTGGCATTGCACTTATACTTTCTATCTCAAACGGAGTTCAGCTTTATATAGATCAGGTGCAGTCGGACACGCTTTCAAGCTATCCATTGCAGATAACAAAGACTACGGCGAGCATTGGCGAGATAATGAACACCATGGCGAAAAATCATGAAGAGTCGGGAAAGCATGACATGGACAAGATCTACTCTCAGAACGCTATGGGCGAGATGATAAACACTCTTATGGAGGAAACTAAGGTCAACAATCTTGAGAAGTTCAAGAAATATCTTGACGAGAACAGCGATCTGAAAGACCTTACAAGTGATGTGCAGTACACATATGCCACAACGCTCAACGTTTTCACGGAGGGCGATGACGGTGTAAAGCAGGTCAATCCGTCAACGCTTTTGGAGGATATGGGTTATATGTCCTCGACCCAGACGGAGGCAATGTCAATGAGCAGCTCGATGGGCGGCATGATGGGCATGGGAACTGACGTTTGGAGCGAGATGATAGACAATGAGGACCTTATCTCAAAGCAGTATGACGTCATTGCAGGACGTTTGCCTGAGAAGTACAACGAAGTTGTATTGGTGGTAGACAAGAACAACGAGATAAACGACTATGTGCTTTATTCATTGGGACTGCTAGACCCAAGTTCCCTTAACGGCATTGTAAGGCGTGCTCTTGCGGGAGAGGATATCTCAGTTGACAGCAAACAGCACGTTTACACTTATGATGAGCTGCTTGATCTGAAATTCAAGGTCGTGCCTACGCCTGATTTCTATGAGAAAAAAGACGGCGTATGGGAGGACATGACCGGCGACGAGGACTACATGAAAAAAGCTGTGGCAAATGGCACGGAGATAAGTGTAGTTGGTATACTCAGACCTGACGAGGACGCATCTTCGGCGTCGATAAGCGGTGCTATCGGTTATCGTCATGACCTTATGACTTATCTTATCGATGAGGTGGATAAGAGCGAGATTGTTAAGGAGCAGAAGGATAACCCTGACATAGATGTTTTCACGGGATTGAAGTTCAAGGGCGATGAGGCTCAGGCTGATACAGATACTAATGCTGGGGACAGCTCGGCGGCGGTTTCTGACAGTGCGGCAGAGAGCAAGGCTGAAAAGGCTGAGGACAGTTCGGAGGCTGACAAAAAGTCGGCTGCTATGGCGGCAATGGGCGACAGCTCTATGGAGATACCTGAGGGCATGACCGAGGAGCAATACAAGGCTCTTATGGAGCAGAGCGGTGCGGCTGACACGGGCGAGCTTGCCGGAATGGGCATGGACGCCATGGGCTCAATGGATATGTCTGCGATACAGAGCGGCGATATGTCTTCGCTGACGGAAACGCAGAAGAAGTATATTGCGTCACTTTCTGACGAGCAGATGGACCTTATGAAACAGATGCTCAAGGAGCAGTCGGACACGAATGCTGAGCAGCTTGCAAACAGCGGAAAATATTCCACTTCAAACTATGACAGCAACATGAAAAAGATCGGGTATGCGTTGGTGGAGGACCCTGACAGCATAAACATCTATCCTGTGGATTTTGCGTCTAAGGAAAAGATAATAGATATTATCGACGATTACAACGACAGTGTTGGCGAAGAGGACAAGATAGAATACACTGACTACGTGGGTCTTATGATGAGTTCTATCACGTCTATAATAAACGCTATCAGCTATGTTCTTATTGCGTTCGTTGCAATATCGCTGGTGGTATCTTCCATAATGATAGGCATTATCACTTATATCTCGGTTCTGGAGAGGACGAAGGAGATAGGAATACTGAGAAGTATCGGTGCATCAAAGAAGGATATTTCGAGAGTGTTCAATGCGGAAACGGTCATTGTGGGATTTGTGGCAGGTGCAATGGGAATGATAATTTCATATCTGCTCACCATACCGATAAACATGATAATCTCGCATCTCACAGACGTGCCGATAAGGGCGACTATACCTGTGAGTGCGGCAGTGATACTCATTGCAATAAGCATTTGTTTGACGCTTATAGCAGGCTTGTTCCCGTCAAGAGTGGCGGCGAAGAAAGACCCTGTTATCGCACTGAGGACAGAGTGATTTATTTCAGTACCTAAGGAGGTAATCTAAATGAAAAAGCTTACAGCAGAAAAAATGGACAATATCATGGGTGCACTGAGCTGTGTTGTTACAGGGCTTTGCCTTATGGCTCTCATTATGATGGGACAGTGCTGATAAACTGACATTTTTCCATAACATTTTCCTATAAAAGCGGCTGCCTGTCATACCTTTTGGTTGGCGGGCAGTCTGCGTTTTAAGGAAAACTGGGTGGTCGCACCAGAATATTCTATAAACCGTCACAAATTTTACACAATAATAGGTTATCATATAAAAAGAATATGAATTAATAGGGAGGAATACTTATGGCAAAGATACTTGTTGTTGATGATGAGATAAAGATAAGAGAGATAATAAAGGAATATGCTGAGTTCGAGGGCTATGAGGTGGCTCAGGCGGAGGACGGTATGCAGGCTGTGGAAATGGTGAAAAATCAGGATTTTGACATCATTATCATGGACGTTATGATGCCAAAGCTGGACGGTTATTCCGCTTGCAAGGAGATAAGAAAGATAAAAAAGATACCTGTTATAATGCTTTCGGCGAGAGGCGAGGAGTATGACAAGCTTTTCGGCTTTGAGATAGGCGTGGACGATTATGTTGTTAAGCCGTTCTCGCCTAAGGAGCTTATGGCGAGGATAAGGGCGGTACTTAACCGTGCGTCGGCTACTCAGCACACGGAGGACGTTATCAAATACGAGGGACTGGAGATAAACTTCACAGCTCGTGAGGTAAAGATAGACGGCGAAAAGGTATCTATGACGCCTAAGGAATATGATCTGCTTTTCTATCTTGTGAAGAACATGAACATTGCACTTTCAAGAGAAAAGTTGCTTGAAGAGGTTTGGGGCTTTGATTTTTATGGTGACGACAGAACGGTTGACACTCACATAAAAATGCTGAGAAACAGTCTTGGAAAATACCGCAATCTGATCGTTACTCTGAGAGGAATGGGATACAAGTTTGAAAAGATCCAGTAAGCTTGCGGGGCTGAAAGAAAAGGTCGGTCGCAAGACGGAGGAGATAAAGGCGAAAAGAAGTCTGCGGTCATACGTATGGATGTATTTTATCTTCTTTACGGCTTTTATACTTATACTTATATGGCTTTTTCAGTATGTCTTTTTAGAAAGATATTATCAGTCGGCTAAGATAAGAGATATTACGGACGCTGCAAATCAGATAATACAGGCATACGGCACAGATCAGCAGGAGGTAACAAACCGCTCGCTGGCTTTTGACAACAACCTTTGCATTATTATAACGGACGAAATGGGCAACCTTGAGGTAATGGAAAACAACATGGGAGCGTATTCGTATTTGAACAAGGTGGTAAGCAAGGGTTACGGCATTGGGCTGTTTCAGATGATATCGCAGCTGAAACGATCAGATGACAACTATATCACGAAGATAGCTCAGAACGAGAACTTCAAGAGCAAGGAGATCTTTTACTGCACGTCTATCTACACAGAGGATTCGGACACGCAGGCGTATCTTTTCATTGAAAGTTCTATCGAGCCGATAGATTCAACGGTGAGCATTATAAGAGAGCAGCTTATTTACATCACTATCATACTTTTTGAACTTGCGTTCATTGTGACGATGTTTATTTCAAAGAGGCTTTCAAGGCCTATCGTTGAGATAACGGACACGGCGAAGAAGTTTGGTGCAGGAGATTACACGGTGGACTTCAACGGTCACGGATATCGTGAGATAGAGGAACTTTCCACGGTGCTCAACAATGCCAAGGACGAGATACAGAAAGTTTCGGAACTGAGGAAAGACCTTATTGCGAATATTTCTCACGACCTTAGGACGCCGCTTACCATGGTAAAGGCTTATGCGGAGATGATAAGGGACTTGTCGGGGGACAATCCTGTTAAAAGGCAGGAGCACATTCAGGTCATTATCGACGAGGCGGACAGGCTTTCAAGCCTTGTAAACAATCTGCTGGAGCTTTCTAAGCTGGAGTCGGGCAATGCGGAGCTGAAACTCACTGATTTCTCTATTGTTGACAAGCTTAATGACTGCATGACAAGATATCAGCTGCTTATCGAGCAGAATGGATATGACATCAAATATATCCCTGATGAGGACAGGATAATAACGGCGGATATCGAAAAGCTGGATCAGGTCATTTACAACTTTATAAACAACGCTATAAACTACACGGGTGACAACAAGGTCATTCGTATCAAGCAGATAAACAAGGCTGACGTGGTGCGTATCGAGGTAACGGACAACGGCAAGGGCATTTCTAAGGAACTTTTGCCGAAGATATTCGACAGATACTACCGTGACGCTAAGGTAAAGCGTGATGTGGTAGGAACGGGTCTGGGACTTTCTATTTGTCAGGAGATACTAAAGACCCACGGTTTTGCTTACGGCGTTCAATCGGAAGAGGGCAAGGGCTCGACTTTTTGGTTTGAGGCGAAGATAGCAAAGCAGGAGAGCAAGACTGTTCAGAAAATGGAGAGCAAGCTTTCACTCAGCGGACTTGAAGAAAAATAGGGTAAAATTTAAGAGTGCATTATCGGGAATGGTAATGCACTCTTTTTGGCTATATCAGTGTTCCCTACAAGCGTGATAGGATAGTTTTTATGGTTATCGAACGGTGTTGTTGCCGTGGGTTTGTTTCTCCGACGGGCGTTTGAGGCAAAAAAATCCGCCTTACACAAAATAAGGCGGATTATGGTGCAGGGGCACGCCCCTACAAAGTAAAATTGACACACAAACTATCGCAGCGGCGTCTTTGTATGGCAATAAAAATGCCATGGCGGGAAATGCCCGCCACGGCGAGTGGCTGGTGGAGGTGAGGAGAATCGAACTCCTGTCCGAAAGCCTATCCCCACGAACTTCTACGAGTGTATTCTGTTATTGCGGAAGATCCCATTCCCTTGCACAAAGGCAAACAGACACGCCTGTGTGTTTGGTAGACTGTGATACATCACAGGGCTACAGTCATCGCCAAGCAACGTTCACCACTGATCGACGCCCTTACCAAAGTCGTGGTACTCTAAGGCAGGACGAGTGCTGACTTAAGCAGCAGCTAATTCAAAATTATCGTTGTCGTCTAATTTTAAAACGTACGCCGTTTTAAGAGTGTGCGTTCCTCTACTCGCTTATCGTGTTTCAAAACCCCCGTCGAAACCTTTACACCCCCGTGTCAGTTTCGCTCTTTCATGGCTCGCTCTATGTCACGCTGTGCGGATTTCTTTGCCATGTCATCTCGCTTGTCATACAGCTTTTTACCTTTGCAAAGCCCAAGTGCCAGCTTGACCCTGCTGCCTTTGAAATAAAGCGACATCGGGATGAGCGTAAGACCTTCCTGCTGTACCTTTCCGAACAGCCTCAGTATCTCACGTTTGTGGAGCAGCAGTTTTCTTTCTCGGCGTGGATCACGGTTGAAAATGTTGCCGTGCTCATAGGGCGAAATGTGCATTCCTTTGACCCACATCTCTCCGTCCTCGATAGAACACCAGCTGTCTTTCAGGTTGACGCCGCCGTTCCTTATAGACTTGACCTCTGTTCCAACAAGCTCGATACCGCACTCGATCTGCTCTAGCACGAAATAATCGTGACGTGCCTTTCGGTTGTCAGCTATCTGCTTTGTGCCCTTTTTGTCTATTGCCATACTGCTCACCTCCCGTGGATTACTATTATAACACCATTTCACGCCTTTGTCAACAGGTGATGTGTTCAAAAAAATGTACAAATGGTCGGAATGTTTAGTTTTTTACACATCGCTTTATGTGCAAATTCGTATATTGAATTTGTATGAGCGTTGTGATATAATATTAGGTGCGATAAAAATAGTTAGTTGAAATATGAAAGAAGATATTTTATGAAAAATAAAGAAATAGATATGCTGCACGGCCCGCTGGCGAGCAAGCTCGTTATTTTTGCTCTGCCTCTTGCGGTGTCAAGCATTTTGCAGCAGCTTTTTAACTCGGCTGACCTTGCTGTTGTGGGAAGATTCGACAGCGATCAGGCTATGGCGGCGGTGGGAAGTAATGCGTCGCTGGTGAACCTCATAGTAAGCCTTTTTCTGGGACTTTCGGTAGGTGCGAACGTTGTGGTGGCTAGGCTTATCGGTCAGGGCAGGAAAGAGAAGATAAACGAGGCAGTGCATACGGTGGTGCTGCTGGCGGTCATAAGCGGATTTATCATACTGGGTGTGGGCGAGATACTTGCTCCGATACTCCTTGGCATGATGAATGTGCCTGACGATGTTTTCACGCTTGCCACCCTTTATCTTAGGATATTCTTTTTTGCAATGCCTTTTATCGAGATATACGATTTCGGTTCGGCGGTGCTGAGAAGTAAGGGCGACAGCACAAGACCGCTATATGCTCTTATCACAGCCGGTATCATGAACGTTGCATTGAACCTGCTGTTTGTTATCGTGTTCAAAATGGGTGTGGCAGGCGTTGCGACGGCGACTGTTATATCGAACTTTTTCAGTGCCTGCATGATACTTTATTTTCTCACTCACGAGGAGGAAACTTTCAGGCTTGACCTGAGAAAGCTCAGGATACGTTCTGAATATCTCATTGGTATCATAAAGATAGGTTTGCCGGCAGGTTTGCAGAGCATGGTGTTCTCGCTTTCAAATGTAGTTATACAGACGGCGATAAACAGCTTTGGTTCGGGCGGAATTGCCGGAAGTACGGCGGCTCAGAACTTTGAGTTCATGTCATACTTTGTGATAAGTGCTTTCGCTCAGACGGCGACCACGTTCACAAGTCAGAACTTTGCGGCGGAGGACAAGGACCGCTGCAAAAAGATATACAGGCTTTGTACTTTTATCGGGCTTGCGAGCTGCCTTGGGCTGAGCTTGATATTCCTCATTGGCAGACACCTTTTTATACAGATATTCTCAACGGACGAAAATGTTATACACTATGCAATGATAAGAATGTGGAGCGTTTGTCTGCTTGAACTGCTCACGGGTGTATACGAGATATCTGGCGGTTGTTTGAGGGGCATGGGTCACTCCATGATACCGGCGGTAATAACGGTGCTTGGAACTTGCGTGTTCAGGCTTGTGTGGGTGAACACGATTTATGTTGCTCACCGCAGTTATCTTATGCTCATGATAGTTTATCCTGTTTCGTGGGTGATAACGGGAACGGCTGTCACTATCGCATACATTGTCACACGGCGGAAAGAATTTGCCGCCATGGGCAAACGCAGGGCGGATATAATATAAAAAATAAAAACGCAGCGAATGGTATGAGCCGTTCACTGCGTTTTATTTGTATCAGTTTTTATCACGTTTTGTTTTGGCTGCATATTGGAGGATCAAATGACGGTCTGCCGAAATCGTCAGTATCTGTGAGCTGCATATGTGCAGTCCATGCAGGATCAAGCATTATGTTAAATTCTTTTGAGATATTAGAACTGCTGATAGTCATGTTCTTTTTACAAAGCCTTTTCTTACAAGCGGGATAAGGATACCGCCGGCGGCGTTGCCAAGGGACATTATAATAAGGTAGCCGAAGGCTTTTGTGCTCCATGAACCTGCAAGGGTGAAGTAGTACATATTTGCGATACAGTGCTCAAAGCCGCTGAGGATAAAGACCACAATGGGCAGGAAGATCGCAAGGATCTGCCCCACAGGATTTTGGATATTTTTATAGCCGTCTGCGGCGATGAACATAAGAATACCGCAGAAGAAAGCTAAGATAAAAATACTTGTGATGCTGTCGCTAAGCTTTATATCACAAAGCTCTGCGGCTTTATCGCTTATGGCGGATATGCGTGTTTGGGTGATAAGCAGGGCTGAAAGTGCCGCACCGACAAAGTTTCCGAGCCATATTATACACAGTTCGCCGAGGTAGGAGGGCTTATTTTCCACTGCGTAGCCGACTTTTCCTGTGAAAAGGTTAAAGCCGAATGTGAGTATCACGAAAAGTCCTGTGCCGAAAAGGAACGCTCCAAGATATTTATTGGGGCAGGAAAGATAGACTGTTCCGCCTATGGCTATCGCCACGCCTGTTAAAAGTGCACGCAGGAATATATCGGTTATTTTCTTCATATGTATTCTCCTATAATTTTTTGCCGCTTTGGACAGCACTGTGTTATTATACTATAATTCCTACGCTGATTCAATAAGGATATGCTTTTGTTTACACTTATTTCGATATTTGTTTCCAAGTCAGCTATGGGTAACATGGAATTTATCACATATTTTTTATGGAATGGGCTGCATATGGATATTAAGATAGAAAAACCGCCGACACAGGTGTGTATCGGCGGTTGATATTTATGCTGTTATGAACGGTGAGAAATGGATATGAGATGTTTTTTCTCAAGGATAAACATTACAATGCCCAGGATAAAAATTGCTATAAAATATATGTGAGGCTTTTTCTGCATATCAAGTTCGGTGACGGAGTTTAGTGGGTCGCTGTCTTTATAATAGACTTTGACAGGGTCATTTGAGCTCATGCCATGAGGGCAGTCGCTCACCACTCTTACATAGTCTTTGTCATCGACTTTGTACTTGACGACTATGGTATATGTTCTTATCTTATCGCTGGCTTTTTTATAACGTCCAAAGTTGGTGACGTTTTCCTGAAAGTCTATGACATAGCCAGTGGTCTGCTGGGCGTTTTTTGAAAATATCCAATGGACAAGGTCTGAACCCCAATAATACAGACATGGGATGCCGCCCACCAATATAAGCAATATACATATGGCTTTTAACTTTATTTTGTCTGACATATATTTTCCCCGTTTCTATGATTTTCTTTTTTCAACATTATATCACGCTTACAGCCTAAAGTCAATTACTTTTTTCAAGCCTCATATATCAAGCAGGGCGGTCAGCAGGGGAGCAGGTCTTTCGTTGGTTTCGTATATTTTCATTTTACCTTCATTTTAGAACAGGTCAAGCATACTGTCAAGGTATATCAGCTCTCGGACGTTCAGCTGATATTCGGGCTTTGTCATATAATAAAGAAGAAATTCCAGTATCAAGGCACTGCCAAGACCTCTGCCCTCTATTTTGAAGTTTGAAAAGCCCATGGGGAGATAGGTGTTCACGATGTCCTTTATGCCGATAAAGGCGGGGCTTTTCATGGCTTTTGAAAAGCGGTAGCCCTCGGCGGCGTTTGGTGCGGTGCAGATATGGTCGGGACAGTTTTCTCCGAGGTTTTTGCGGCTGACGTTTTCGTAGCAGTTTTTCCTATCTGTGCAGCCTACATAACAGCACTCGTTGCAGAGGAATTCCACTTTGTTTTTCTGCTGAGGATTGAGGGCAGAAAGCTTATCGAGGGCTTTGTTAAGGCGGAAGTCGGGGACTACATAGGAAAAGTCGTCACGGTCAAGCTCGCTGATGAGCTGGGAAAAATCAGTCAGGACTTTTGTGGTAGAGGACACGAAATACAGATGTGGGTAATTCTTTTTGATATACGAGAGCAGCAGGTCGGAATATATTATCACGCCGTTTTTAGGGTCTGCATTTTGGGAGAAAAGCTTGCATAGGTCATTGCATTTTTTTTCGGAGAGGTGCTCCTCTGTGAGCAATGAGTTGCTGAAGGTCAGTCGGGCGGAGATGTTATATTCTTTCATAAGGGACAGGACTTCGCTTGGTGAATGGTCGCCAAAGCCTGCTCGTCCGCCACCCCAGATACAGTCGGCAGGTGCACCATAGACAGAGCCTATTTCGCACCAGTCATAGAAATACTCTCTATGCTCACGGAATATGGGCAGAAATGCGGCGTAAAGCTCGTAAAACTCGAAAAGCCCCGGCAGGTGATAGTATGCTTTATTTATCATGATGTCAGCTCCTTTGGTATCTATTTGAATGTAATATGCTTTTAGATACATTTTAGCATATTTGGAGGGGGATTGCAAGGGAGTGATATACCAAAAAAAAAGTCCGCACAAAGTTGTACGGACTGAGTAAATTTTTCTATTATTTCTCCAAAACGACTATCCTGTTTGAGACATTGCTGACAGGCTTTATTCTTTTGAGCAGTTTGAATATCGGGACGAACTCTGCCATGCCCTCGGCGAGGCTGTGTTCTTCTATAAGGCGGAAGTTTGGGATAAGCTTTGCAAGCTCGCTGCCGTTTTTGACGCCCCATGTGAATTTGGCTTGGCTGCCCTCGATAGACTTTTCTTTCATATGCTTTACCATGGCAGGATTCATTGTTTCGACAAGGATGGTGACGTGGTCAAAGCGTTTGCTTATGACGTCAAATATCTGCTGTACGTCCTTTTCGGAGAGGTACATAGTCAGACCTTCGATGATGACCATTGCAGGGCCGTCATGCTCGGCTATCTCGCTGCCCCAATCGTCCATGGCGGACATTGCTATTTGAGATATCTCTCCTGATTCAGGGAGCAGTTTTTGACGGACGGTGATAGTTTCAGGCAGGTCAAGGTTATACCAATGGGAATAGCCGTTCATTCTATAGCAGCGTGTATCAAGTCCGCAGGCGATATTCACAACGGTCGCACCCTTATACTTGTTAAGATACTTTTTTGTCAGCTCGTCAAGGACTATGGTTCTTGCAACAACGCCGCTGTGCATTGCGGAGTCCTTATCGGCAAGTGAAAAATCATAGTTTATCTTATCTATTATCTCCACGGCTTTTGTATCTTTTATCGCACCCCTTGTTTTGGTTTCCTTTGCACGGGCATACACGGTTTGCAGCATAGTTTCAGGCACGCCTGAGAGCTTTGGTTTTTCATTCATATCCATTTTTCTTCCTCCTGCGGTATTATTGGGCTAGTTATGACTAACTCGTTCTTTTTTTATGATAGCACAATAAGGGGGAAATGTCAATAGAGGGTGTGTGGGGTAGGTTTTGTGGCAGAAAAAACACCGATACAGGTGGCTGTATCGGTGGATATATCTGAAGTTAGTTATTGTTATATCAATAATCTCCCAATATCATTAGAATGTCTTTACCGTATTTTAGGCATTTGGCATCACCAAAGCCTTTTATTGATTTTAGTTCTTCTAAAGTTTGAGGATTAGTTTTTATTATCTCTTCAAGCTGATATTTGGCAGTATAGGACATATTTTCGTTTCGGCTTTCGTCATTCAGTCTTTTTATATAGCTGTTAAGTCCGTCAACTTTAACTATCTTGGATTTGCAATGTGGTACAACTATTGTAGCACTACATATATTACAAGGGTTTGACTTTGCAGGGCTGTTGAAATATTGCGGATAATGTGATATACTGTCAATAAACGAAATACCGCAGCAACGATAGGACGGACAATGTGCTTGTCAGGGTTTCTTCTTTCGCAAGGCTAAGGGAGGCTTATCCTAATTATTTTGCGGATATAGGGGAATTTGTTGGCGTTGTAAAGGGGTACTTAAAGTGAGATACATTACAGAGGTGACGGCAAAATGACATACCATTATTATGGCGACAAAAATGCTGATATTGTTCTTATCCAGCCGGTGGGCGACCATGATCTGCCTGAGATAGAAAACGAGGTGGCAGAGATAAAAAAGCTCACGAGTGTGGATTTTCAGCTTATTGCGGTGAAGGTCGACGATTGGAACGATGAGTTATCGCCTTGGAACGCTCCTGCGGTGTTTGGCAACGAGGATTTCGGCATGGGTGCTCAGGTTACGCTGACGGAGATTTTAAAGCTTTGCTCGGATAAGGGCAAGACTTACTACATTGGCGGGTATTCTCTTGCAGGGCTTTTTTCACTGTGGGCGGCTTATCAGACGGACGTCTTTTCAGGCGTTGCGGCGGCATCTCCGTCTGTGTGGTTCCCGAATTTTATTGAATATATGAAAGAGCATGATATCAGGTGTGACACGGTTTATCTCAGTCTTGGGGACAGGGAAGAACACACCAAAAACACTGTTATGGCAAGGGTCGGCGACTGTATTCGTGAGGGCTATTCTTGGCTTATGGAGCATGGTGTTGACTGCGTGCTTGAATGGAACAAGGGAGGTCATTTCAAAGAACCTGCTTTGCGGACGGCTAGGGCTTTTGCATGGGTGATGAGCAAGAATTAAATATAAATAAAATACAACCTCAATGCGGAGTTAGGGCTGCGTTGAGGTTGTTTGTTCATAACGCACAAATAAGCTTATAAATTAGATGTATGATTTGTATATTAAGTAGAAACTCACAAAAGCTCTTGACTTTTATGATGACATAGTGTATTATAAATGTAGTACAAATGTATTGAGCTTTTCTGGAAAGGTAATTAAGTAAAAATAATATTAAAATTAAAGGAGTTATACAAATGAAAAATATTGAATATCTGATCAACCTGAGAGCCGATAAAAGGCTTTGCTTGATAGAGTATCTTATCAAGCAGAAGGACAAGTCCCTCGACCAGTCCAGAGCTGCGATTTTGAGCAGGGCTATCGAGAACGTAGAGCTTGGCACAACAAACTGGGACGTGCTCTACGCTAAACTTCAGGCTCTGAAACAGCCAGAGGGCGAAGATGTTCCGCAGTTCACAAGTTGGCAGGCAAAGTTAAATCCGAAAGACAAGGAAAACTATGATAAGATTTGTAAAGAGATGAGGCAGGACCTCATCGAGAAAGGCATCATAAAGAGAACTCTTAGGGCACAGCTTATGGTAGTGCTGCTCTTGTATAGATACTTAGACGCTCTCAAACGTGAGGAGGTCATGGCTGCTCAAGAGGTCGAGAAAGAGAAGAGAGTAGATAAGATTATCTCAGAACTTGAATTGCCCGTTGCTCAGATGGGTGCTATACTCATCGAGATGCTGTTGACTGACAAAGACAGTCCTGCTCTTAAAGAGATAAATCAGATCATGGTACAATGGCTGTGCAGAAATAGAAAAAAATCAGGTCAGGAGGTGTAAATATGTCAAACATAGCAAACAAGTGGTTCGATGAAAATTCTACAGGGGTACTCAACTTTGTGGAAGATCCGCAGGGCCTTCTCACTACTGACGCAGGAAGAGTTTCGGGCTGTTATATGGCAAGCATTTCGTGGAACAGATATGGAGAGAGATTTAAAATCCCTATGTATGTGGGAGAGTCCATTGATGTGCAGTCGAGACTGAAGGAGCATTGCAAACGTTGGTTGGGGAAGTATACCAAATATTGGACTGGTATCACTGAGTTTGAACTGATAAACAATATTGTAAAATTTAGGCTCGAACTTGTGGGTTTAGAAAAGGACTATGAGAAGAGAAAATTGATGGAGACGCAGACTATCATGGAGAAAAAGCCTTACTTACAGAGTAGCGACTATCCAAAGTACAATACTAAATATTCTGGAGCAGACCTTGCTATCATACCCTTCAACGATACTAGGAGGCACGCTTTTTTGGCTGCCCTGAACAAAAGAAGTGTTATCCGACATATAGATGCAGACGCTTGCTAGGTCATAAAGAGAGGAGAGGTACATATGAATAAAGAAAGTCTTATGAAAAACATTGTTGAATATCTCAAAAAAAATGGTATCGAATACCGCTATGCTGAGGAAGATTGCGATACTATAGTTCTTAGAGCAAATATCCCTTACGCTATAGGCGGTCACATTGAAACAAGGCTGACGTTCCATGGCAAATTGTATTGCCGCAGCTATTTCGGCAAGGCTGTGGCACATAATAGCGATGAACGTGTCAAGGCTGAGAGGTTCTTGTGCTACCTTAACAACGTTTATTTTCAGCATGGTTCAAACAATGAGAAGTATGGTGAAGAGAAGTTTGACAATCATTTTTACTATGATGAGGAGTCAGGAAACATTTTCAATGGCTCTGTGATAGCATATGATAAAACTGTTGGTATGGACTTTGAAGATATTATGAAACACGTTCTTGACCGTTTGCCTTGGCAGCTGGCTGATGTTGGGGTGCAGCTTGTTCCTTTCATTCAGGGAGAGATAGATTATGATTATGCAGAATTATGGATAAGGAAGGACTTGGTTAAGAGGCTGTAAAAGCTGAATCAAGCCATACAAAAAGCAGTCAAGTTTTTGCTTGACTGCTTTTTCTCATTCCATAGGGCTTTGAATTTTCTGAAATAATATAATGTTAATTTTAGAGAAGTTTCCAAATTCACCAAATAAACCGCAAAATCTTCATAAAATGCTTACATTTTCGTGATAATTGTGTTATACTTTAACAGTAAGAGGAGTTATTTATTATACAAAAGGAGAAATTAATATGAAGAAAATCAAAGCAATTTTAGCGTTTGTGATCGCACTTAATATATGTACATCATTGGCTGCCTGCGGAGATATTGAGGACAACCGTTCTTCCAGCAGGACAGAAGATACAAGTACAATAAATACAAGAGAAACAACTACTTCCCTCAACTCCACTCCAGAGATGACTGTTTCTGATGGCGGTGTGAAGATAAAGGAGTCTGAGAGCAAGCCATCTAAGAAGCCTGACTCAACAGACAGCAGAACACCAGAAGAGCATGAAAAGGATATTAAGGACAACGATAACAAGTCCGATGTCGTTGACGATGACCCAGTAACTCCTGTTGAGACACCTGATTATGATTTACCTGATGGTTATCATCAAGGTTCAGACGGTAACTTCTATCAGGACTCTCCACAAGGCCCAGCAACAGACAGCAATGGCAAGGTAGACCCTAGCAAAGACCCACAAGGTGAGGGCAGACCAAAGTACACCACCGATCTAGGCGGAGACTTTAGTAAGATTGCTGTTGACTATGGCGCTATTCAAGCTCTGATTGAAGATCCAAGAGGTGACCCGTATAGTGTATATAACCCCGATACTTACGACTGGCATGTGTATGAACAGTATGGTATCTTGATTGATGCAAAGTATACATGCGGTGGTGTTGACAGTACAACTGCAGCTGAGTATTGGGCTAAGGTGATTGGAGATCGTCTTAGTCTTCCTCTTTATAACGTAGCTAACAGAGTTGAGTGCAAGGATGCAGGTTCTGAAATTCCATCTGAGAGTGAGTGGAATAAGTGGATAAACGGTCGTAAGGCTGAAGACATTCCACTTTCTGAGATAGCTAGTCACTATAAGTGGCTTAACTATGATTACGATCAGGGTGAAGAAATTTGGAATATTTGGAACTGGGTGATTTGTCCTGCCTTTGGCGATCTCTAAAATGGGAGGAATGATATTATGGTGCTTAAAAATATTTTAAAACGAAGTATAGTCGCTGGTGCCGCTATGGCACTAGCGTTTTTTTCTGCCATAAGTGCATATGCCTATGACCCCAGTAACAGGTAATGGAGAATAGTCTTAATAGGAAAGTGTATATCAATAAGGTATGATATATTTATTGTGCATTTTTCGGTCTAAATGGATAAAAAAACAGTTTATCAAATGATATGAACAAAAAAGAGCCGAGTGACCCTCAGCTCTTTTTTCGTATATATTCGTTTGTTTATTATCCCCAAACTTCTTCGGCGATCTCCTTAACAAGAGCAAGCTTTGCCCACTGTTCCTCCTCTGTGAGCTTGTTGCCTATCTCGCAGGACGCAAAACCACACTGTGGGCTAAGGCAAAGTCTGTCAAGTGAGATGTATTTTGCAGCATCGTGGATACGGTCGATAACAGCCTGCTTGTCCTCAAGTTCAGGTTTCTTTGATGTGATAAGTCCGAGAACGACCTTTTTGTCGCCGCTTACTGCCTTCAAAGGCTCGAAACCGCCTGAACGCTCGTCGTCAAATTCAAGATAATATGCACTTACATTTTCGCCTGCGAAAAGTGTTTCTGCAACGCTGTCATAAGCACCGCTGCTTGCATATGTTGAGTGGAAGTTACCACGGCAAACGTGTGTTGTGATAACAAGATCCTCAGGCTTGCCCTCGATAGCAAGGTTGTTTATTCTCAACAGAAGTCTTTTTATATCCTCAAGACCTGCGTCGTCAACTTCAAAAATAGCTTTTGCATTAGGGTCAACTATCATGCCCCATGAGCAGTCGTCGAACTGAATGTTGCGGCAGCCTGCTGCATAAAGGTCAGCGATGACTTTTCTGTAGCCCTTTGCGATATCCTGAACAAGCTCTTCTGTATCGTCATAATACTTCTTTGTGTTCTCCAGTGCGAAAGGCATTATCATCTGCTCAAGGAACTGTGCAGGTGCAGGGATAGTCTGCTTTGCAGCTGTGTTCTCGTCCTCGAGAGTCTTAACGAATTTAAAATGCTCAACAAATGGGTGGTCGCCAACTGATACCTTGCCTGTGAGGTATGTATCGTCTATCATTGCGGCCTCGCCATGGAATGGCAGACCAGTCTGTGTCTTGCTGTGGCCAACGCCGTTAAAGCCCCACATAAAGTCAAGATGCCATGTTGCTCTGCGAAACTCTCCGTCAGTGATGATATGATAACCAGCCTTTTTCTGCTTTGCAACGAGATCAAGGATAGCCTTATCCTCTACCTCTTTAAGCTGCTCGGCTGTGATAGTGCCGTTTTCAAAATCTGCTCTTGCCTTTTTCAGATAGTCAGGTCTGAGAAAGCTGCCCACAAAATCGTAGCGGCATGGTGCTTTGATATTATTGCTCATTTTTATTACCTCTTTTTCATAGTCTAATTCCTATCGGTTTACTAGTAATTAGTATAGCATAAAAAGATGTAATAGTAAAATAGTTTTTTATGTGGGTTCGGTATAGCTTTAGGCTATGACTAAGATTTTAGGTACAACACCTAAATGACCTGTCCGTAATTATCCTAGCGAAGATAAGCCCCAAAGGCAGAGCTAGTATTATCAGCAGAGCAGACGCAAGCCATGACGCAGATGTTTCAAGGGACATGACGCCCAAATTATAGAAAGCCTTGTAAAGATATAATCCCGGAACCATTATGACTATGGACGGAACGGTTATGGATATTCTCGGATAGCCCACATACTTTTTCAGCAGCGAGGCGAGTATGCCTGCGGTAAATGCCCCCACAAACGCAGCAGCTGCCGGCGGAAATGAAACAAGGTCAACAAGTTCCAATCTCAGAGTGTTTGCAAGTGCACCTATAACTGCCGCAGAGGCTGCAAGCTTGACAGGGCTGTTGAACATAACGGAAAATCCGAAAACCCCGCAGAAACTTGCCGCAAGTCTGAACAGTATGAACTGCCATAAGGTAAGGTGCAGAGGCAAAAAGTCCATTGGCGTAAGGTGCAGGATAAGTGCCATTAACCACGCCGTCATTGTGGCTACAATTATAATGATGAGGGCGTAGGTCAACCGCTCGATGCCCGAACGCATATCGAGCTTTGAAAGGTCTATGCCGCTTGTGATGAACGGAAAACCAGGTATAATAAAAAGCATTGCACATATGTAGCCTGCCTCATGCTGCATTTTTATATTGAAAAGTATTTTCGCAAGTTCAAACAGCCCTGCATATGAAAGGCACGCCGCCGATACTGAGGCAACTATTCCAAGCACAAGGGTAAGGTGGTGCTTTGTGAATTTGCTCCGCACATAATTGCCAATGCCTGCACCGAAAAATGCACATATCATCTCGGTCAGTCCACCGCCAAGCAGGAATGTGAACGCTCCGCAGGCAAGTGCCGCCGCAAGACCCAAAACAGGCGGCGAGTAAAGTCCGTGTATCTTTTCGATATCGTCAAGTTCATTGTGGACCTGTTCGCAAGTCAAACTATCGCAGCGGCTGACAAAATCGTTGATGAAACTTTCAAGACGTGTTAGCTTTGAATTGTTTACTCCCGTGTTAGTAAGGCAAAGAGACTGCGAAAAGCAAGCCTCGCCGTCAAAACAGGTGTAGTTTATGGACATAAGCCCGATATCTGCTGTGCAGGTCAGTCCCATACATTCCGACATGGTGTTCATGGAACTTCTCACACGCCACGCTCCCGTTCCGCAGGAGAGAAACATCATTCCCACCCTGCCTATAACAGAGGCTTTTTCTTTTAGGCTCGCCTTTGATACTGGCTCGTCCTTTTCGGCGTCTGTGAAATCGTGCCATGGGATATCCATGTGATTTTTCTTAACTATAGTTTGTGACATTCAGTATCACTTCCGTTTTTAAAGATCAAGGCTGTCTGAGCCTGCTTTTTTCATCATTTCCTCACGGCAGGCAAGCACAATGCCGTCTATCTCGCTGAGGTGCATGAGCATTTTCTTTTCAAACTGATGAACAGGCAGTAAAACGCCAATCTCATCAAATGATTTTCCAGCCTTTTCGCCTGTTTCTTGTCCGTAATAGACCATTGCAGTTGGGGCAGTCTGCTGTATCTTGTGGAAAGTATTCCATATAACATCATAGGTCTGAGCCTCGGAAAGTCCAAGCTTTACAGTGTCAGGCAGGGCGTAAAGTATAAGCACGCCACGTCTTTTGTCAACACGCTTTTCCTTAATGTTCATTCCGTCGGTATAGACCCTCATAAGGTCATATCCGTCTGCAAGATAAAGCTTTGAACGTGGTGCACAGCTGTGGTTTTTGTACACATCACGAAATTTCTCGAGCTCATGCTTTGTGACAAGCTTTTTCTTTTCTTCAATGACATCGCCTTCAGGGGTCGTAAGGAGTTCAGGATTTTTTCCGGCTTTTCCGTGAAAACGCTTTGGTATAAGGTATGCCTCTCTCAGCAGATCGAAAAGACTTCTTCCACAAAGCTCCAGCAGAAGTGCACTTATATCACCGTTCGTATATGCGGTCAAAAGCACCTGCACAAGATGTTTTGGGTCAGGATCGGTCTGCATATCGTCGTCGTTAAGGTGATCGTAAAGCACGCTGCTGAGCCTTTCGCAAGCTCCTTCCGATGCCATTATCCTTGAAAAAAACTGTTCGACTTCATTTTCTTTTGGCAAAACTGTAGGCATATTATTATCTCCTTTCATGTATGTCATATCTCAGCATTTGCAAACATATTACACTTTTTCAGTATCATTTTTTGTATCTCTGTAGCGGCGGCATTGAGTTTTTTGTCTGCATTTTCTGCAAGAACGATGCTCCTCTTTGGAAACTCTTCATCAGTTTTCAGAATATAAACATCGCCGCTTTGTGCCATTGGTTCAGGTATAAGACCTATGCCAAGGTTGCTTTTTACAAGCGGCATTATCTGATCGGCAGTTGCGACCTCTATATCCGGCTGAAAATCTATTCCATGCTGGAAAAAGAAATCGGAATAGAAATCATATGTCCTTGTGTTTCGGTTAAGTGATATTATAGGGTGGCTGCAAAGTTCCTCAAGAGTGAGCGTTCGCTTTGCAAGATCCTTTAGCTTTGTGCTGCATATGATAAGTTCACGGAACTCTCTGAGCTTATGAAAATTTAGCGAGCCCTCTGTGCTTATCGGCGTTGTTACCACAGCGAGGTCTGCAATGCCGCTTTTGAGAGCAGTCAGTGCCTGAGGGGTTGAATGGTTCAGCAGCTTTATTTTTATTCCCGGATATCTTTCATGGAACTCATTGAGAAGTGGCAGCATAACGCCGTGAAGTGCGGTCTCCGTCACACTTATGGTGACGGTTCCGCTTTGCAGGTCGTTGGCTTTTGAGATCTCATCTTCGCCCTCTGTAATAAGTTCCACCGCCTTTGAGATGTGCTCGTAAAGTATCTCTCCCTCAGGGGTAAGCGTGACGCCGTTTTTCATTCGATTGAAAAGCGTGCAGCCAAGTTCTCCTTCGAGTATTTTTATCACCCTTGTGATATTAGGCTGATTTGTGAGCAGCACTTTTGCCGTTCTTGAAAAGCTGCGGTTCTTTGCGGCATAATAAAATATCTTATAATATTCGTAATTTATATTCATTTTATCGCTTTCTTGCTATATCAATATTTTATATCTTGCATATCAATTATATATTTGACTTATATATCTGAGATAATTATAATGGAAAAAGGAGAAAATTAAAGTGCATAAAAATATTTTTCTTGTTAATTTTTTATGAAGGAATATGATAAAATGATGTTACGATCAAGAAAACAAATGTCTGAAACCAATATGCTCATGATACTTCTGACCATATCAGGGGGCTTGCAGGACGCATATTCGTATTTTGTGCGAGGTGAAGTTTTTTCAAATGCACAGACGGGAAACATTGTGCTTATGAGCACATATGTCGCAAAAGGCAACTGGCACAGGGCGTTGCACTATCTTATACCTGTGCTGGCGTTTGCAATGGGGATTTTCATAGCCGAGCGTCTGCACGCACGTTTCAAGGATGTGGGATTTATACATTGGCGGCAGATAATAGTTTTCACGGAAATGGTGCTGCTTTGCATTGTGGGGTTTATACCGCTTGGCGGTTCATACGATTTTGTTGCGAATGCACTTTCATCGTGTGCCTGTGCAATGCAGGTGCAATCGTTCAGGAAAGTAAATAGTTATCCATACGCAAGCACGATGTGCATAGGAAATATGAGAAGTGCAATGGAATCCATAAGTGCATACATGAGGATAGGGGACAAGTCGTTGCTTAGGAAATCGCTGCAATATTTTCTTACGATATTCGTATTTGCCTGCGGTGCAGGAATAGGCGGAGCATATTCATTATACATAGGCAATGAGTTTATATGGATATCTTGTGCATTGCTGCTTATATGCTTTGTGCTTATGTTTATAAAGAGTGAGAATGATATGATGAGGGAGGATATGTAGGGCACATTTCGGTTAGTATTGTATTATAAAGGTCAAAAGCCGCAAGGTACGTTGGGACGAGGCTTTGACAGATGTGATTTTTATTTATATAGGGACAAATGATTTTGTGAGGGAAATTTGAAAAATTTTTTCGCTGCCCCCTTAGACAAACCTGATTTTATGTAGTATAATTATATAAAAAAACAGGAGGAAAAGCTATGTCAAACTTAACGATCAGATTTTATTCAAATTGCCTGCGGAGATATACCACGTTTAAAATGTACCTGCCATGTGATATAAGGCAGGACTGGGGGCAGACAGATACGAAATACTCGGAAAACAGCACCAAAACGCTTTTCTTGCTGCACGGTTTTACAGGCGACGCAGAAAACTGGGTGCCTGAATATCTTTCGGACAAGTATAATTTTGCGGTAGTTATCCCTTCGGGCGAAAATTCTTTTTGGCTGGACGGACGCTCGACTGGTCATCAGTTCTGCAAATTCGTCGGCGAAGAGCTTGTGGACTATGTAAGACGAGTTTTCAGACTTGCGAAAGACGGCAGCGAAACATACATTATGGGACTTTCAATGGGTGGATTTGGTGCACTTCATACAGCATTTGCATATCCAGAAACCTTTGGCAAGGTTGCGGCATTATCTTCGGCTCTTATCGTACACGAAGTCGCAGGAATGTCAGAGGGGCAAGGCAATGCCACAGCGAATTATGAATATTACAGAGAATGTTTCGGCGAAACGTCTGAGGTGCTGAACAGCAGGAACAATCCCGAATTTCTTATAGACGAACTTCAGCGAGAGGGCATAAATATCCCGGATATATTTATGTGCTGCGGCACAGAAGATTTCCTGCTTGAAAACAACCGTGATCTTCACAAATTTCTTGAAAGCAGAAACGTTCCTCACGAGTATTTTGAAAGCAAAGGCAACCACGATATGATTTTTTGGAGTGAGTATGCTGAAAAGGCGGTCAAGTGGATGTTTGAGGAGAAGTAAGAGCGGTGATGTCTTTGCGGTTTCTTATGTGATAATATGAAACACAAAAAAACCGCATACAAACCGCACAATATAAAAATACCCTTTGAGAAAGGGATTTCTCCTCTCTCAAAGGGCAAGTTGGCAAACTGGAATTTATCTGTCTCTTTCTTTATTTTTATCAGCATTTGCTCTTCTTTTTATTCTTAATATTAAACTATCAGGACTTTTCTTTTCTTCCGTATTTTTGCCTGCATTAGCTCTTGCTTTTATTCTTGATATCAAATTATTTGTATTTTCTTTTTTATTCTTTTCCATATAATTAACCTCCCTACAAATTCCGATTTGTATTTCCATTCATTTTAGAAAATGGGCAATCCCGATTGGAATTGCCCATTAATTCTACAAATTATCTTACTATGTTTACTCCAACGTCTTCATCGTAGGGAACAACAGCACATCTCTAATAGCCGGTGAGTTAGTCAGCAGCATAACAAGTCTGTCAATGCCGTAACCAATACCGCCTGTAGGTGGCATACCTATCTCCAAAGCCCTCAGGAAGTCCTCGTCTGTGTGGTTCGCCTCTTCGTCACCCTGCTTTAATGCCTCTTCCTGTGCCGCAAATCTCTCACGCTGATCTATTGGATCGTTCAGCTCTGAGTATGCGTTACACATCTCTCTGCCTGTGATGAAAAGCTCGAATCTCTCTACATAATCAGGATTTTCAGGCTTTTTCTTTGTGAGCGGAGATATCTCGATAGGGTGATCCATTATGAATGTCGGCTGTATAAGATGCTCCTCAACATATTCCTCAAAGAACAAGTTGAGTATGTCGCCCCTCTTGTGCCTTGCCTCGTATTCAATGTGATGCTCGTCTGCAAGTGCCTTTGCCTCTTCTGTTGTGGCTACCTGTGAGAAATCAACGCCCGAATACTTCTTTACTGCGTCGATCATTGTCATTCTCTCAAATGGCTTGCCAAGATCTATCATTACATCACCGTAAGGTACACAAGTCGTGCCGCATACCTCCTGTGCAACGTGCCTGAACATATTCTCCGTCAAATCCATCATGCCGTAGTAATCTGTGTATGCCTGATAAAGCTCCATAAGAGTGAACTCAGGATTGTGCCTTGCGTCTACACCCTCGTTTCTGAATACTCTGCCGATCTCGTATACTCTCTCAAGTCCGCCAACAATAAGCCTCTTCAAATAAAGCTCAAGAGAAATTCTCAGCTTAACGTCCTCGTCAAGTGCGTTGTAGTGTGTCTCAAATGGCCTTGCAGCAGCTCCGCCTGCATTTGATACCAGCATCGGAGTCTCAACTTCCATAAAGCCCTGTCCGTCAAGATATCTTCTGATAGATGATATTATCTGTGACCTCTTTATAAATGTGTCCTTTACCTCAGGATTGCATATAAGGTCTGTGTATCTCTGTCTGTATCTTGTGTCCTGATCTTTCAGACCATGCCACTTCTCAGGCAGCGGCAAAAGGGACTTCGAGAGAAGTGTGAACTTATGTGCATGAATGGATATCTCACCCATTTTTGTCCTGAATACAAAGCCCTCAACACCAACGATATCGCCAATGTCGCCCTTCTTGTAATCGTCAAATTCTTCCTTGCCGATCTCGTTCATTCTCAGATATACCTGAACCTTGTCAGTCTTATCTCTCAGATCGAAAAAGCTTGCCTTGCCCATAAGACGTCTTGACATTACTCTGCCTGCAACGCTAACCGTTATGCGGTTCGCCTCAAGGAGCTCCTTGAGCTTTTCTTCGTCCTCGCCTGCCTGTGACTTCAGCTCAGCCTCAAGCTTTTCATACTGTGCCTTTGCGTCAGCACAGCTTGCTGTAACATCATACTTTGTTATCTCAAATGGATTCTTGCCCTTGGCTTTCAGTTCCTCCAGCTTGTCTATTCTTATCTTCTTTAAGCTGTTTATGTCCTCCTGAGTAAGCTCTTCCTCAGGAGCGTTTGTGCGGTTTTCCTCGCTCATTTATATTTTCCTTTCCGTGTGTTTTGTAAGTGGTCTGTTACTTTGAAATGTCGATGACCTCGAATTTCAGCAGACCGGCAGGTGTCTCAGCCTCGAAAACATCGCCCACCTTGTGCTTGAGGGCTGCCTTGCCTATAGGTGACTCGTCAGAGATCTTGCCGTTGTCAGGGTCAGACTCAGTTGAACCTACTATCTGAAGATCTTCGATCTCGTCAAGCTCAATGTCCTTTATCTTGATGATAGAACCAACGCCTATCTCGTTTACAGAGATATCATCATCTTCAACGACTGTAGCGTTTGAGATGAGAAGTTCCAGTTCGTTTATCCTTGACTCAAGGATAGCCTGCTCGTTCTTAGCCTCGTCATACTCAGCGTTCTCAGAAAGGTCGCCGAAAGAACGTGCCTCTTTAAGTTTCTGAGCGACTTCACGTCTTTTTACTGTAATGAGGTATTCAAGTTCCTCCTGCAATTTAGCATAACCTGCTTTTGAAACAGTCTTAGAAATAGCTGCCATAATTAAACACTCCTATATCAATATATTTTATACGGGTACTATCAACTTAATATTATACACGATTTGCCCCCTTTTGTCAAGGTCGAAAAAGGCTGCAAAAGGGCTTTTTTGCACCTTCGGATAGCTTGTGCGATTTTGCAGTTTGCACAAAAATTCACCTTAAAAAGCTTGTTAGGATATTGAAAATAATGATACTATGCTTTATAATTATTTTAAGAAAACAAAACAGAAAACCATAGGAGGTCCTAAAATGCCAAACCCTATATTGCCTGCATGGGAGTATATCCCTGACGGTGAGCCGAGAGTTTTCGGCGACCGTGTGTATCTTTACGGCTCACATGATAGAGCCGCACAAAGCGACTTTTGCGACTATAAGCTGAAAGTGTGGTCAGCACCCCTTGACGACCTTAACAACTGGGTCTGCCACGGACATAGCTTTCATACCCGTGATGACCGTGACCATAAGTCCGATACGGAAGGCCTTACAGACCATAAACTTTTCGCACCTGACGTTATAGAAAAGGACGGAAAGTATTACCTCTATGCCTACATAGTCGGCTCAAAAGGCGTTGTGGGCGTGTCGGATAGACCCGAAGGGCCATTCGAGCTGCTTTCGCAGTATAAGTATGACCCTGCGGATGCTGGCGATGACGGCATCTATAATGACGCAGGCGTGCTTGTTGATGACGACGGCAGAGTGTATATCTATTACGGCTTTACTGAATCCAACTTCAATGAGATAGACCCTGCGGATATGTATACGATCAAAAAAGGCAGCTATAAAAGGGCAGTCATTGACGACAGCGACAACGCTCCTCAGGAGCAGCGTTTCTTTGAGGCAAGCTCCCCACGAAAAATAGGGGATACATACTATCTCATATATTCCCCGTGCGTTGGCAGCAGGCTTGCCTACGCCACCTCGGATAAACCACAAGGTCCGTTCAAATACCGTGGATATATAATTGACAACGGCGTGGATTTCCCAGGTGGAAATGACCACGGTTCAGTGTGCAACATAAATGGTCAGTGGTATATCTTCTATCACAGAATGACAAACAACACCATAATGTCAAGACGTGCCTGCGTGGAGAAAATAGAGATACTTCCTGACGGAACGATACCGCCGGTGGAAATGACATCTCTGGGATTTGAAGAGAGCCTTGACCCTTTCAAGCCTTATCCTGCGGATATCGCCTGCGTGCTGAAAGGCGGCTGTTTTATCTCCGAAAAGGATATCTTCACAAGAAGTATCGTGAACATCACCGAGGGCAATGTTATCGGCTATAAGTATTTTGACTTTGGCGAGGACTTTTCCTCAAAAACCATGAAGATAGCCCTTAAAGTCAGGGGCATGGGCACTGTCACAAAGGTTGCAGTCTATGCCGACAGCTATGAGAACGGCGAGCCTATAGGCTATGTTGATATCGGCACAGGCGACGGAGTTTACACAGGAGTAGTCAAGTCACTCACAGGCAGACATTCTATCTACTTCGTGCCCACAGCTTTTTCAGATGAACTTGCCGATTGGATAGCAGGTTATTTCAAAACCAAGCCGCTTTTTGAACTTGAAGAATTTGTATTTATGAAATAGGAGGAAATGACATGGAAAAGTTTAGGCTTATCCCACTTCTTACCGCAGCGGTCATGGGCTGCACAGCACTGCTTGCAGGCTGCGGAAAGGGAAGTGACAGCTCTTCATCTAAGGCAGAGGAGGGCATAAAGACCTCTGATGACGGCAGCATAAATAAAGACCTCACTGCAACAGAGCTTGCAAGACTTCTCGGCAACGGCACAAACCTCGGCAACACAATGGAGGCATACGGTCATAAAAGCTATTCTGCCGACACCGACCCTGAAAGCTTTGAAACTTTCTGGGGTCAGCCTGTCACAACGGAAGAAATGATAAAGGGCATGAAAGCAAGCGGCTTTGACTCTCTCCGTGTGCCTGTGGCATGGACAAATGCAATGGAGTATGAAAAAGGCGATTACACCATAAATGAAGCCTATCTCGACAGAGTGGAGGAGATAATAAACTACGCTTTGGATAATGATATGTATGTTATCATCAATGACCACTGGGACGGCAGTTGGTGGGGAATGTTCGGCTCTTCTGAGCAGAGCGACGTTGACAAAGCATTTGAAATGTATAAGTCCATGTGGACGCAGATAGCGAACAGATATAAAAAATACTCCGACAGACTTATATTTGAGGGTGCAAACGAAGAACTTGGTGACAGACTCAATGACACAGACGTGTGCAAAAACTCAGGCTCGCTTTCAAAAGCCGAGTGCTATGAAATGGCCAACAAGATAAATCAGACCTTTGTTGACACCGTCCGTGCAACAGGCGGCAACAACGAACAGCGTTTTCTTCTTATCGCAGGCTACAATACCGATATCACAATGACCTGCTCAGACAAGTTCCAAATGCCAACTGATACCGCAAAGGATAAGCTCCTGCTTTCCGTCCACTACTATACACCTTGGGACTATTGCGGAACAAAGGGCCGTTCCGATTGGGGCACAAAGGCTGACTATGAAGAGCAGAACAGACTTTTCAAGAACATGACAAAGTATTCCGAGCAGGGCTATGGCATAATAATAGGCGAGTATGCAGTGCTTACAAACGACGGTGTCCTAAAGAAAGGCACTGACAAGTTTATTGACAACCTCCTTGACAACTGTGACGCCTACGGCTTTGCACCATTCCTTTGGGATTGCAGTGATTTCTTCTCACGTTCAGAGCTTAAAATGCGTGATGAAACTGTGGCAAAGATATTTGATGAAAGACGCCGTGATAACCGGTCCTCTATGACAATGGAAGAGGAAAGAGCCACTGCTGTAAAGAAACTTGATGAAACTCTTGCGGCTGCACCTGAAAAGCTTACAGACGATACCGCACCGCAGGCTGACGAGAACACAGCGGTGGCATGGATAATGTATCAGAGTGCAGATTTTTCCGTATGCTACAGCGTTGGTGACGAGTATGACCCGGTTTCAAAGAGCGACGGAGTTATCGCAGAAAACGCAGTTATAGACGGTGAGGGAACTTACACAGTAAGCCTTGATATGTCATCAAACAACGCCAACGGCTTTGCATTCTCGGCTCTGGGTATCGCAAACGGCGAAAAGCTTTATCCCGGATATATCGTTACCCTTGACGAGATAAAGATAAACGGCGAGGCAGTCGATACCACCGCAGAGGGCTATACGACCTCTGACGACCAGCTTTGCACAAGAGTGAATCTTGTGAATCAGTGGGTATCCGCACCGCCTGAGGACGCAAGGATAGCAGGCGGTGACCTTTCAAAAGCAGCACCGACTATCCTAGATTATGCAGGAAAAATAAACACCCTTGAAATAACTTTCACATACGCTCCTGCGGCATAAAATAAGCAATATAAAAACGGCAGTTCAGCATCAAGCTGTTCTGCCGTTTTAGTTTGCGTAAATACGTTATTAGTAATGTAGGGGCGACCTGAGGTCGCCCGCTGATATCATACTTTTGCGATAGACTGCGGGCGAACAGTGTTCGCCCCTACAAACGATGACATATTTTACGAGATATCAGAACTGCGAATTTGTCCAGTCCACGATAGTTTGGATAGATTTTTCACGTTTCTCTATGAATGCCCTTATGCAGTCAGAAGATGCGTAATCCCCATGAAGAGCCTCATCAGCCGAGCCTGTTTCAGGATATCTCTCAAAAAACTGCTCATAAAGAGGGGAGTAAACGCTTTCAAACTCAGCAAGCTTTTCAAGTGCTTTATCTTTCTCGAAAGTGCCCTCCGACATTTTCAAGAGCCTGTCATTGAAATCGTTCCTGAAATCTTCGTTAGACATAAGATAAGCAAAACTCAGCACCGCAGGATTTTTCGTGTCCGTGTCAAGCAGTCCCTTAGGCTTGTAGTTATCCTCTTTCATTGTGTTGGTCCAAGCGTCGCTCTCACCGCTCACTCCGCCGAACTCAACGTCATAGAACATGAAACGCCACCTGCCGTCTGCATATTCATTGGAACTGTCTGTGTTCTGAACTTTCCACATTGACCAGTTCTTGCCCGGCCAGTCCCACTTGTTGTTTATCCAAACCTCTGCAAGAAAATAATCTCTCACGCTGTCCGTGTCAACAAGCTTTGAGAACTCATCGTAGTCCGCCTGTGAAGAAAGGTCTTTGTGTGAATTGAAGAAGTCTGTAAGCTCCTTGAAGAAATATCCCTCGTCAGTTTCCCCCTCAGGCAGTTTTCCCTCATCAAGCTTGTAACCGCTGTCATAAGTCTCAGCATCGCCTTTGTATACCACTACATCATCTTTGTTCACGCCGTAGTGACTTTCAAAATAGCTGTCAGAATAGTCCTCCTCCAGCACATAAAGTCCCCAGTATTCGCCGTTTAGATAAACCACACATGGACGTGACGCCTTTGTGGAGCAGTCAAGTTCTTTCATAAGGCTCTGCCAGTAGGTATCATTGAATTTCGCTGTAAAAGCACAGTTTCCTCCAGCACGGAGCGTCAGCGTTTTATAGCTGTCGATAGCCTCGCCTGCCGTGTTTTTCAGTCCGTCAAATACCTCGTAGTCAAACTTCTTTTCGCCGTATTTCTTTCGTGCATAAAGCCTGAATCCCTTTTGCAGGTCAGAGCGTGAATAGTTTCCCTGTATCCTTATTCCGCAGTCCTGTGACAAAGCGTTCGTCACATTACCTTCCGCAGATATCTCGTCAAGCTCCACATGACAGTCACGTTCCCATTCCTTGCCACGCTGTTTGTAGTTTGCGTCAAGCTGTCTTGCAGTTTCACCCTCGATGTTCTCACCGCTCTTTTTGTAGTCCTCCAGTGCCTTGTCAAAAATATCGCCCTTGACGTAAATTCCCCTGCGGTTGTCGAAAAGATCGCTATAGTCCATTGTGATGTTCACCACCGCAAGGTCATGCCCAGCCGCCTCGCAGCTTTCTTTCAGCCCCTTTATGTGCTCTTCGGCACTGCCTATGTAAAAGCTTTTTGAAAATCCCTTTGAAACACTGCCGTCGCTTTTTTCGCTTGCCGCCCTTATAACAGTGCACTTGTCTACCGCATTGTCAGCAGGGGCTTTCGCCATGCACCAAAAATCCCCATCGCCAACGCTGAACTCATTGAAATTGCCTGATATCATCTCCGTTGATACTGCTGAAACAACGTTTGAGTCGTTGCTCCTGTCCTTTATCTCGATAGGTGCGGTGTATTCTATCCTTGTGGCAGAAGTATGCGGGTCTGTGCCGTCGGTGGTGTAGTATATCTTCTCCCCCTCGTTTGCAGAGAGTTCAAGGTTGAAACCGCTTTCATAAAAACCGCTCTCCTGTGAGAACTCTACCACGCTGTCATTGATAACAAGGTCAGGCTTGTCTGTTTCAGGCTCAGTGGTGGTGCTATCATAGTCTGAAACGCTGCTGTCTGCCTTGCTTGAGCTACCAGCCGCCTTTGATGGAACCTGCGAGCTGTCCCCACCTTTTGAACAGCCTGTCAGCATAAGCACTGCGACCATGAGGCATAGTATCTTTCTTGTGTTCATATATTTCCTGCTTTCTGTTTTGTGTAAACGTTTTATCATATCTCTGTAATTGTACCATAACAAAGCCGTGAAAGCAATAGAAACGCCGCATTTTCGGCATTTGCCACTGTTTAGACACTGCCTGTTTGTCTATTCTGATATAAAAAAGCGTCGGATAAAACTACCCGACGCCGTGTGTATTGTATTTAGTTGTTACTTGTTTTTGTTGTAGATTATCATAAGTCCCTTGAGCAGCAGTTCGTCATCAATGACGATATCACGCTTGCAGTATGGCACTATTATCTTTGCCACGCCGCCAGTGGAAACCACCGTGCATTTTTCCCCAAGCTCGTTTTCTATCCTCTCGATAACTCCGGCAATGCTTGCAGCATTGCTGTGGATTATACCGCTCTTCATGCAGTCGATAGTGTTCGTGCCTATGACCTTTTTAGGCGGCACAAGGCTGATAAAAGGCAGCTGTGAGGCTTTTCCTGAAAGTGAGTCAAGGGAAGTCCTCAGTCCCGGTATTATCATTCCGCCAATGAAATTCTTTTCCTTGTCGATCACCGATACGGTGGTCGCAGTGCCCATGTCTATCATTATAATAGGTACAGGATAAAGATTTATCGCCGCAACTGCGTCAGCAACTCTGTCGCTGCCAAGCTGGGCTGGATTATCAAGGTTTATTTTAAGTCCTGTTTTTATTCCCGGTCCTACCACCATGATACGCTTTTTTATGAGCCTCTCCATAGCCTCTTTCATAGTAAGCGTAACAGAAGGCACAACGGACGAGATTATACCGCCCTTGAAGTCGTTAATGTCTATGGAATGTATCTCAAGAATGTTCTTGAGCATTATTGCATATTCAAGTGCCGTGGACTGCTGATTTGTAGAAAGTCTTTCAACAAAAAGTATCCTGTCGCTTTCAAAACAACCCATGACTATGTTTGTGTTTCCTATATCGACTGCTAAAACCATTTGTATGTTATCCTTTCGGTGGCATTATGCCTGTGCTTTACTTTTGTTAGGTATGAACTTTGCTTTGTAGAGTGCAGCACCTACCGTACCTGTAACAAATGTGCATACAGCCATTTCGACCAAAGCGTTTATGCCTACAAAGGTGCAGATGAATACTATGATATTCTTTCCGCCCATAAGCTCTTTTACATAATCGGTGTTGCCGAAAAGCAAAACAAGTGCACTCATAAAGAACGCAGTGTTCAAAAACGCAGTAAAAAAGCCCGTAACAGCATATGAAACATAATTGTTTGTTACCTTGCTCATGCCTTTTGCAATAAATCCTACGATAATGCCGTCAAGAAGTCTTGGTACAAATCGCTGAACGAAAGCCAAAATAGGGTTTATCGATACTAAAACTGCACCCATTCCGCTTGGTACGCCAATTCCGAAACACTGCAAAAAACTGAGCAGTCCGAATATTCCGCCAATGACCGCACTTCCCACAGGACCTACCGTTACAGCCGCTATCGCAATAGGAATTACATTAAGGGTAATTACCAGCGGTCCGATCGGTATAGAACCGATAGGGGTAAATGAGAAGATCATTGTAAGAGCTGTCATCAAACCCAGAATCACCAATGATTTCGTGTTGACCTTTGTTTTCATATTAAATTTCCTCCTTGTTATTATTCCTCCATCGTGGGAGGATACAATACAATACCAATATATTATAGCATATTTTTTCGCATATTTCCATAGATTACGCAAATTTTTTATGAATTTTTTTATCTTCATAAACAGGAATATCTCCACACTCATAAATGTATAATTTATTAACAAAAGAAAACGAAATAAGCACCACAAAATTCCATATAGTGCAAACAAAATCGTGATTTTTCATGTAATTGTGATATTTTTTACACCTGTTTTACACATTCATATGTACATTTAGCTGTATGCACTAACAGATATACGCTATGTAAAAGTTAATAATTAATAAAATATTCATAGATTATGTTAGAATAGTTCATTGACATTTTGTATAATTAAAGTCAAGCAAAGAGAGAATTTGTGTGAGATTTACACAAACCTCTTTGGATTACATTATTACATTACATATAGGAGGAATTAGAAATGAGATTTACATTACCAAGAGACCTTTATCACGGAAAGGGAGCACTGGAGAACCTGAAAACACTGAAAGGTAAGAAAGCTATCATCGTAGTCGGCGGCGGCTCAATGAAGAGAAACGGTTTTCTCCAGAAAGCTGAGGATTATCTGAAAGAGGCTGGTATGGAAGTTAAGCTTCTTGAGGGCGTAGAGCCAGACCCTTCTGTAACAACAGTTATGAACGGTGCAAAAGTCATGCTCGAATTTGAGCCTGATTGGATCGTAGCAATGGGCGGCGGTTCACCTATCGACGCTGCAAAGGCTATGTGGATCAAGTATGAGTATCCTGACTGCACATTTGAAGATATGTGTAAGGTATTTGGTATCCCTGAGCTGAGAAAGAAAGCACACTTCTGTGCAATTTCTTCAACATCAGGCACAGCTACTGAGGTAACAGCATTCTCTATCATCACAGACTATGACAAGGGTATCAAGTATCCTATCGCTGACTTTGAGATCACACCGGATGTAGCTATCGTTGACCCTGACCTTGCAGAAACAATGCCACAGAAACTGACAGCTCATACAGGTATGGACGCTTTGACACACGCTATCGAGGCTTATGTTTCAACAGCTAATTGTGCATATACAGATCCGCTTGCTATCCACGCTATCGAAATGATCCAGAAGAATCTCATTGATTCTTACAACGGCGATATGGGTGCAAGAGACAGAATGCATGACGCTCAGTGTCTTGCAGGTATGGCATTCTCAAACGCTCTGCTTGGTATCGTTCACTCAATGGCTCATAAGACTGGTGCTGCTTTTGCTGATTACGGTGCACACATTATTCACGGTGCAGCTAACGCAATGTATCTGCCAAAGGTTATCGCATTCAACGCTAAGGACGAAACAGCTAAGAAGAGATATGGCGTTATCGCTGATTATATGCACCTGGGCGGCTCAAATGACGACGAGAAGGTAAAACTCATCATCGAGTATGTAAGAGGCATGAACGACAAGCTGAACATTCCTCACTGCATCAAGAACTATGGCCCAGACAGCTATCCATGCGAGCAGGGATTCGTTCCTGAGAACGTATTCCTTGAGAGACTCCCTGAGATCGCTAAGAACGCTATCGCAGACGCTTGCACAGGTTCAAACCCACGTCAGCCTTCACAGGAAGAAATGGAAAAGCTCCTCAAGTGCTGCTACTACGATACAGAAGTTGATTTCTAATTCTCCAGATTATAGAACAGAGAGCGTCCCGAATTTGATTCGGGGCGTTTTCTGCTTTTTTGTGTATTTTGCTTAAAAACACTTGATTTTTGATAGATTTTATGGTATACTTTAAAGTAAGACTTGGGAAATCTTTAGGACAGACCCACCAATGTGCGGAGCTGCCTTTTATCGTAGGGAGTGTTTATTTTGCAGGATATGGATTATTATTTTTCTCATTTTCCTGTGCTGGAAACGGACAGACTTATCCTCAGGGCAAAAACTGCCGCAGACGCAGAAGATATGAAAACCTATATGGCTGACGAGCGTCTTTATAAATACTGGGGAAGAAACATGACAAGGCAGGAGCGTGAGCCGTCGCTGTTTTTTGGGCGGACTATAAACAGCGGTAAAAAAGACCATATAAGCTGGGGCATAGAGCTGAAGAAAAATCATAGACTGGCAGGCGAGGTAAACCTGTTCAATATCGAGAATGACCGTCAGGCAATGATAGGCTATCGAATTTCGGCAGCGTATCAGAATATGGGCTTTGTCACCGAGGCTCTAAGGCGTGTCATAAGATTTTGCTTTGAGGAAACAGGCGTGCAAAGGCTTGAGGCTGAGGTCATGACGGTGAACGTGGCGTCAAACAGAGTAATGGAAAAATGCGGCTTTACCTGCGAGGGTACAAAACGTCAGGCGAAGTTTGTGAATATCTATACAGATTTTAACATCTACGGACTTCTTCGCAGCGATATCATGGGAGAACGTGCGGCATTTACATAAAATACAGAAAAAAATAACGGGCGGAAGAAATTTATCTTCCGTCCGTTTTGTTATCAATGTCAGCCTATGGCTTTGAACGCCTCTCGTATTGAGCGAACGCCGATTATTTTCATTGAGAATTTGTTGGTGTCAACGCTTTTCAGCGAATGTGCAGGCACGATACAAGTTTCAAAGCCCATACGTTCACATTCCGCAAGCCGCTGTTCGCAGTGGGAAATGCTCCTAAGCTCGCCGCCCAGTCCTATCTCGCCCAGTGCAATGAGCTTGTCGCTTATCACCTTGTCTGTCAGTCCCGAATAAAGTGCCAATGCCACCGAAAGGTCAGCCGCCGTGTCGTCAAGCTTTAATCCGCCTACAATGTTTATGTAAACATCAAGACCGCCGAAAAAGTATCCAAGCCGCTTTTCAAGCACTGCGATTATTATTGCCATTCTGTAGTAGTCAAAGCCCGTGGCAGTACGCCTCGGCGACGCAAGCACGCTCTTGCATACCAGTGCCTGAACTTCCGCCATAACAGGTCTTGTGCCCTCCATTATGCAGGCAACGCAAGTCCCCGATGCGTCAGTCGGTCTGCCCTCAAGGAACATCATGGAAGGGTTCTCTACCTCAAGCAGTCCGCTGTCAGCCATTTCAAACATACCTATCTCGTTTGTCGAACCAAAACGGTTCTTTATTGCTCTCAGTATCCTGTATGTAAGATTTCGCTGTCCCTCAAAATACAGCACGCAGTCAACAATGTGTTCCATGACCTTAGGACCTGCGATAGCACCGTCTTTGTTGACGTGACCAACTATGAACATTGGTATCTCTTCCGACTTTGCCGTCCGCATGAACATATTCGTGCATTCTCTCACCTGAGTGACCGAACCCTGTGCAGAGGATATCCCGCTTATGCTCATTGTCTGTATCGAGTCGATTATGACTATCTCAGGCTTTTCCTTGACTATGACCGAACATATCTGCTCACAGTCATTGTCCGCAAGCAGATACAGATTTTCCGAATCAACGTGAAGTCTGTTTGCACGGAGTTTTATCTGCCTGACTGATTCCTCTCCCGATACATAAAGTATGGTGTGATCTTCGCCGAGATATTGGCATATCTGCAAAAGCATAGTGGATTTTCCTATGCCCGGCTCACCGCCAAGCAAGACCAGCGAACCTTTTACAAGTCCGCCGCCAAGCACTCTGTCAAGCTCTTTCAGGCCCGTTGCATAGCGAACCTCGTTGTAGCTTGCGTCAACGCCGCCAATGCCGACTATCTTGTCTGAAATATCCCTTACCGCCGAGGGCTTAGACTTTCCGCCCCCTGTCCGTACAGTAAGCTCCACCTCTTCAAAGGTGTTCCATTCGCCGCAGTTCGGGCACTTGCCGTTCCATTTTGATGTTTCATATCCGCACTGACTGCACACATATGACGTTTTCGACTTTGCCATACACCATTAACTCCCTCTGTTATTTTCCCTCAAGACCCTTGAGAGCCTTTATCTCGTCACGGTCGAGCCTTATAACAGAATCCTTTATTACCTCAATATCGTCTTTCTTCACAACAACAACGTTGTCGTTCTTGTCCATTTTCACTCTCAGCTTGCCTGTGAGCAGATTGACTTCCTCAACAACGCCTCTGCCCTCAGCCGTCTTTACGATAGCACCCACCTTTGGAGTGTGCTTGAGAAGATCTTCATAGCTGTCCTGCTCGTATTTCAAACAGCACATAAGTCTGCCGCAAGTGCCCGATATCTTTGTCGGGTTAAGTGACAAGCCCTGCTCCTTAGCCATTTTAATGGAAACAGGCTGAAACTCTCCCAAAAATCTTGAGCAGCAGAAAGGCTGTCCGCATATGCCAAGACCGCCAAGCATCTTCGCCTCGTCACGAACGCCTATCTGACGAAGTTCTATCCTCGTTCTGAATACCGCTGCAAGATCCTTTACAAGCTCACGGAAATCCACTCTGCTCTCCGCAGTGAAATAAAACAGCAGCTTGTTGTTGTCAAAAGTACATTCAACGTCGATAAGGTTCATTTTCAGCTTGTGAGCAGCTATCTTCTGCTCGCAGATCTTGAAAGCGTCCTTTTCTTTCTGTCTGTTTTTCTCGATAGTTTTCATATCGTTAGGGGTGGCAAGCCTTATTATGCCCTTAACAGGGTTTGAGAACTTTGTTTCGTCTATCTCCCTGTCCACAAGCACTACATCGCCGCATTCTACGCCTCTTGCAGTTTCAACAATGACCTTGTCGCCCATTTTGACGTCATTGTTCTGTGGGTCGAAGTAGTATATCTTGCCAACGCTTTTAAAGCGTACACCGATTATTTTTAACATTTCTTTTTCCTTTCAAAATATATATCACGGCAAGACCGCTGTGTGAAATGTATATCAAAACACAGCCGTCAGCCGTTAGCTACTTTCCTGTGACAGAGTATATTTGTCCCGCCAGACTGTTTATAGTCAGGCTTATGTTGCAGTTTGCGTCTATCCTGCCTATGTAGTCTGAAACTATGTCATAAAGCCTTACCGCCTGATCTGACGAAAGACTTCTGCTCAGTGCCTTTGCACCCTCCTTGTCACAGCTAACAGACTTTTCGCTTTCTCCCCCAAGCCTGAACGCCGCACTGTCACGGAGTATCTCCTCAAAAAGGCTCAGCCCCTCTCTTAACAGGGCTTTTTTGCCGTCTGCCGAAAAAAGCGTTTTCAAAACGTCATATTCACTTCCGCCGCACATTGTACTGCACAGACCTCTAGCAAGCTTTACGCTGTCAAAAAACTGTGCGTGTTCAAGATACTGAACGCACCTGCCGATATTTCCACGTCCTGCGGCAACAGCCTCGCTTATGTGTGCAGGTGACGCATCAGGGAATTTCTCTCTCAAACACGCCATGCTCTCCGCCTCTGTGACGGTCGTCATGCCAAGGGACAGAACTCGTGAGATTATGGTAGGCAGAAATACTTCCTTGCTCCTTGCCGTAAGAATAATGGCGGTGTGCTCGGGCGGCTCTTCTATCACTTTCAGCAGTATGTTCTGCACCTGAACCACCGTGTTCACTGACATATCAAGGTCAGGTATTATGTATACCTTCATTCTCGCCTCGTTCGGTGCTACCGACGCATCTGCCACGATAGGACGGATAGCCTCGTCAACGATATAGTTGCCGTTGCTGTTCGCCTTTGCCACCATAACGTCAGGGTGAACGCCGTCAGCTATCATTTTGCAGGTCCTGCAAACACCGCATGGCTCGCCGGACTGCCTTTCACAAAGCAGTGCCGCCGCTATCCACCGTGCAAGGGTTTTCTTTCCAAGCCCCTTTTCTCCGTGTATCATTATAGAGTGAGGCTCTCTCTGCTTTTTTATCATTTCAGACACGAGCCTGCGAGGCTCGCTGTTTCCGTATATTATCAAGCCCTCAGACCCTTTCTGAAAAATCTATCCCGTCACTCAGACTTTCTCGAAACGCTCGATATCCGTAACGAATATAGTCGCACCGCCGATAGCGACTTCTACAGGATAAGACGCCGCACCGTCAGGCTCCATGATAGTAGATGACGGAACGAACTGCTTTCTCTTCTTTGAATACTTTTTGCATACCTCTATAACGAGGTCTACCTGCTCGTCAGGGCAGCAGATAAGAAAAGTGGTGTTTCCTGACATAAGAAAACCGCCTGTTGAAGAAAGCTTTGTGGCTCTTATACCAGACTTCAGAAGTCCTTTGTTTACAGCATAAGTATCATCACTGTTTACGATAGCATAGACAAGTTTCATGATTTTGCCTCCTGTTATTTTTGATGTAAGAATAGCTTTTGCAGCTACACCTTATATTATAGCACATTTATGCGGTCAATTCCATAGTTTTTCAAAATTTTTATTACCTGAGGGGTTATCTCCTCACCGCTCACCGCCACCGGCACGGACGGCTGACAGCTTGTGACTGTCATTCCGCAAACAAGACCGCAGGCGTCCTCAACATTTACAGTGTGCTGAGCTGAAAAAGCCGCCTGCCTTATGCCCATACGCTTTATCCCCTTCGGTATGGCAGGGAAGTCGCCGAAAAGCCTTATCCTAGGTTGCCTTATCTCAGAGAACGCCTTTTCAAGCTTTTTATAGTCCTCTTCGCTGTTGAAAGGCGACGGCATGAGCACAACATATTGTGTGTCACTGTATTCAGGCTCTATACCATATTCCCTCAGCCTGTCCGCAAGATTGTTCCCTGTGATACCGCTTTTGTATGCGGCGATAGTTATCTTCATAGGCTCATCGCCCACCGCCTGCCAGCCAAACGAGCAGATACGCTCTTTGCAGGCAGTGACCCTTTTTATGGTTCGTTCAAGGTCACGGGGAAAATCTCCGCTTACATAGTCTGCACAAAGGTCAAGGCTCTCCATTATAAGATAGGAGGGGCTTGTTGACCCGAACATTGACATTATCTCTTTTGCATAGCCGTCATATTCCTCAGGTGCGTGACTTGAGATGTGCAGCATCGCTCCCCCTGTGTAGCATGGCAGCGTCTTGTGAGCAGAATCGCAGCACATATCAGCCCCCAAGTCCATAGGGTGCAGGCTCTCGGACAGAAATTTCAGATAAGCCCCGTGAGCATTGTCGCAAAGTAGGGGCACACCGTATTTCCTGCAAACCTTGCTCATTCCGCCTATGTCACTGAGATTGCCCAGATAGTCAGGTGAGGTGACATAAACGCAGTCCACCTCTGTTTCAGCCAGCACCTTTTCAACGTCCTCAGGAGTAACGCTGCCTGCACAGATCGAGGTGAATTCGCCCTTTGGATATATCCACTCAACGTCAATGTCAAGGAGTATGCAGGCGTTGATGAACGCCTTGTGCACATTTCTCGGTGCAGCAACGGTTATCCTTTTGCCTTTTGCACTGCGGCTAACTATGCCGAGCATAGCCTTTATGCAAAGGCTCGACCCCTCGGCGGAGTAAAAAGTCCGCCTGCTGCCATAGGCTGCCGACATTTTCGCCTCGCTCTGTGCGATAATGCCCTCTGCCTCAAAAAGATAGTCCGCACCCCTTATCTCAGTGATGTCAAGAGCCTCAAGACCGTGAAACTTTCTGCCCTTGTGACCCGGCATATGAAATCTTGCCGTGCCCGACTTTGCATAATCATTCACGAATTTGTTCACAGGTGCGTTCAATGCTATCTTCCTTTCAGTGCACTTTTGAGCATGGCAGGTTTCATTCCGCAGGAAATGCGTTTTCTCGCAAGTCCGATAGTCCTGGATACTGTAGATCTTGACACCCCCTCGGCGTCAGCGATCTCCTGCATGGTCATGCCCTTTGTATAATACATTATTATATAACATTTCTGCCGTTTCGTCAAATTTTCCCGCACTATCTCACGCATGAGCCTGTTTTCCACCGCCATGGCAGGGTCAACAGGCTCTTTTTCTTTCGCTTGAGGGCTTGGGATATAATTCTGTGTAAGTTCGTATGATACCTTTGTGTGCTGCATAAAATTCCTTTCTTTATCTTTTTCTGACCGATTTTTTACCCACTATATATTGTGGGTAAATTTTTGGACAAACACAATTTTCAAAATTCTTGTTTAATTTGTGGGAAATTAAACGGACTGTTTGTGCAATTTACCGTTGCAATTTAAAGAAATATGTGTTATAATGTATCTGCAAATTTGTTTGAGGGTGTTTTGTTGGACTTATAAATATAAATAAAAGAAAAAGCCGATATGAACACTTTTTGAACGTAAAGGGTGGTATTGTGTAAGCTGCCCATTCTAAATTAAGTCGGATACTGCCGATATAAAAATAAAACAGGTGCAGATCATGGCTTATGAAGGAGAAGTGTAAAAATTTATGGAGAAAGTAAAGCTTAACAGATTGTCTGAGCTTACTGCTATTGCGAGAAAAAGAGAGCTTACCGCCGAGGAGAAGTCTGAGCGTGAGGCTTTGAGAAATGAGTATCGCAGGAGCGTTATAGCCAACCTCACAGGTCAGCTGGAGGCTACGACGATCATTGAACCTGACGGTTCAAGAATTAAGGTTTCGGATTTGAAACGCAGCGGGGAGGATAAAATAAAGTGACAGGAGTTTCCAGACAGAAACAAAAGCTTTTGACCATGAAAAAGCTTTTTGAGACCAAGACAGACGAAAAGCATACCATTACAGGAAACAGGCTCATAGAGATACTGGGCGAGTATGGCATAAAGGCTGAGAGAAAGACTATCTATGACGATATCAAGACCCTGTGCGACAGCGGAATGGATATCGAGATAACGAAGGACGGTCACTCCAACGCTTATTATCTTGCACAGAGGCTGTTTCAGGACGAAGAGCTGTATGTCCTTGCAGACGCAGTTGCGTCGAGCAGATTTCTTACACAGAAGAAATCAAAGGAACTTCTTAGAAAAATACAGTCACTGACATCTGAATACAAGGCAAAGGATCTCCGCAGAATGGTCTATGTGTCAAACAGGACAAAGACCTTCAACGAGCAGATATACTATGCCATAAACAGCATACAGGAAGGCATTTTCGGCAGCGTCGAGATACGATTCAAGTATTTTGAATACACCGTCGAGAAACGCAAGCAGCTCCGCCATGGCGGTGAAGTTTATACCGTTTCGCCATATTCTCTTGTGTGGGAGAATGACAATTATTATCTTGTGTGCTATTGCGAAAAGCATGAAAAGATATGCCGCTACAGAGTTGACAGAATGACGCAGGTCACAGTTACTGATATCCCAAGAAGGGAGCTTTCCGAGGAGGAGAAAACTGAGGTCACCAACCGTCAGGCTATCTATGGAATGTACGGCGGCGAGCTTATGACGCTGCAGCTGCAGTTCGACAATAAGCTGATAGATGTTGTAATGGACCGTTTTGGTGAGAAAACCATATGTCACAAGAATTCCGACACTACCTTCTATATAAATGAGGAGGTTCAGGTCGCACCAACATTCTGGGGCTGGCTTTTCCAGTTCGGCCCGCAGGCAAAGGTGCTCGGACCTGAAAAAGCTGTGGAAATGGCAAAAGAGGCTATCGCTCAGGTCGCCGATTGTTACGATTAAAAATTTGGACAAGGATAAAAGAGCCGAGATAAAAATAGGCGAACGTCTGCTGTAAAAGGCAGACGTTTTTTATTTCCATTGATACACTGTCTTAATATAAATATAGCACATATGTTCTCACTTGTCAAGAGCCAATGTAAAATTTGTGTAAGACGTTGGCAAAAAGTTGACAGCACAGCAGTTAATATGTTATAATATTTACACAAGCAATGACGCTTTGAGTATAAAAATACCCAAAGCGTTATTTTTATAATGAGGAAAAAAGGGGTGATAAGCTTGACCACAATGCTCATTTTATCTTCGGTGATAGTGCTGTGCTGTGTGTTTTTCAATAAAATATCAGATAAATTCGGACTGCCTGCCCTGCTGGCGTTCATACTTCTTGGAATGTTGTTCGGCTCTGACGGGCTTTTCAAAATAGAATTTGACAACTATAAATTCGCCGAGGAGATATGCTCGGTGGGACTTGTTTTTATAATCTTTTACGGCGGATTCGGCACGAAATGGAGCGAGGCGAAAAAGGTGGCAGGCAAGTCGCTCATACTTGCCTCAGCAGGGGTTTTGCTCACCGCCTTTGCAACGGGAGCGTTCTGTAAATTCGTGCTGGGATTCGAGTGGCTGGAAAGTCTGCTTATTGGTGCGGTAATAAGCTCAACAGATGCCGCATCTGTGTTCTCAGTGCTCAGGAGCAAAAAGCTCAACCTCCGCTATGGCACAGCCTCCATACTGGAGCTTGAAAGCGGAAGTAACGACCCGTGGGCTTATATGCTCACTGTTATCATACTTTCTCTTATGAAAGGCGGTGCAACGGCAGGAGGCTTTGTAGTCAGACTGCTATCACAGGTGGTGTTCGGAGTGGGCTTTGGTGCACTTATCTCGCTTGGTGCGGTGTATCTCATAAAGCGTGTGAGATTTGACGCTGCAGGCTTTGACGCTATCTTTGTCACCGCCATAGCCATACTTTCCTACGCCCTGCCGTCAGCAGTGGGCGGAAACGGCTATCTAAGCTGCTATATAGTTGGCATTGTCCTTGGCAATACAAAAATATCAGGCAAAACAGCCCTTGTGCACTTCTTTGACGGCATAACAGGCTTTACCCAGATATTGCTGTTCTTCTTGCTTGGACTCCTCGCATTTCCGTCGCAAATGCCGTCCATAATACTTCCGGCGGCAGCAATAGCACTGTTTCTTACATTCGTGGCAAGACCAGCGGCTGTCACCCTCATAATGAAACCTTTCGGGGCAAAATGGAAACAGATAGCCCTCATATCATGGGCAGGACTAAGGGGAGCGACCTCCATAGTTTTCGCTATTATGGCGACCGTTGACGACGCCTACATGAAAAATGACGTTTTCCATATCGTTTTCTGTATCGTGCTTATGTCTATCGGTATTCAGGGTACATTGCTGCCCCTGTTTGCCAAAAAGCTCGATATGATAGATGATGACGAAAACGTAATGCGAACGTTCAATGACTACAGCGATGAAACGGAAGTGCAGTTCATAAAGCTGTCCGTGCAGCCTGACAGCAGCTGGGCAGGGCGGAAGATAAAGGATATACCGTTCCCAAGAGGTCTGCTTGTGGTTATGATACTTCGTGACAAAGAGAAGATAATACCAACAGGCAAAACCCAGATACTTGCAGGGGACGTTGTGGTGCTCAGTGCGGCAGGATTTTATGATGACAGCCATTTTGTGCTCAGCGAAATGAACCTTGATAAACACCACGAGTGGTGCGGTCATAGGATATCCGAGATAACAATGTCAGACGACAGCCTGATAGTCATGATAAAGCGACAAGGAAGAACGCTTATACCAAACGGCAGACTGCGGCTGAAAGAAGGGGACGTGCTTGTGGTCACGTCAGGATAGAGAATATGCGGGCGGCGGATTGACTTGCGTTTTGTGTGCGGACGCTGTTCGCCCCTACGTTATTATTAAAACCACTTTGCCATTCTTATCAGCTTATTTTCAGTGTCTTTTCATAAAACTATCATATTGAAAAGGTATTATATATACAAGGTCAGAGGAACACCGTGAAAGACCTCAGGCAAAAGCTTTGAGAGCTTGCTGAAAGTTCCGTCAACCAATTACTCATAATGAGTTTTCATATATAATTTTCCTTCATTCTTCTTTTCATTTCATAACGCTGTGCTCTGAATTTTCAGAGTGCGGCAAAAGTGAAATGACATAGGAAAATACATAGCTTTAGCATTCCCCATTCATAATTTTTTCTTCATATTATACTTCTTACTTCTCTGAAAGACCCTGCGGCTTTTGCCACGGGGTCTTTTGGATTTGTAGAAAAGTCATCAAAACAAACGTTCTTATCTGTGCATATCGACAAAAAACTTGCTGTCCAAAAAATTACCCCTCAAAATCTTTCTGCTGTGGTATTATACATACAGCCCCGAAAAAATAAAAAACGAGGAAGTGTGTGAAAATGATATGGATAGTAGCGATGAATGTGTTTATAGTCATTGCAGGATTAGGCGGCGAAAGGTGGCTTATGAAAACCATAATGCGAATGGTGCTGTTTTTCGTGCTCCTTGCAGCCGCCGAAAGAAATATGGGTGCAGTGTTCGCAGCAGGCATCGTCCTGACAGCCGCTTGGGCAGCAGTGTCGCTTTTTGAGGCGGAGCTGAAAAAGAAACAACGCTGCGAGTTTGCGAAAAACTCAAAACGTACATTACAAATTGAGCAATAATTAACAAAAAAATCACTTATTTTATGGGCTAATGTGTTATAATTAATAATGATTGTAATGATTTAGACCAAGAGGTGAGTTGCTTTTGAAAAGCTCTGCTGATTTTGAACTGTATGATAAAATAAAAAAATATAGAAGATCTATTTTGAAAACAAGCGTGTTAGTGCTGTTTGGTGCTTGTCTGCTTGTGTATGCGTGTGCCTGCTATTACAGCGGCGTGAACGCATTCAAAAAGGAGGCTCAGCTTTGCTCCGCCATAAATGCCGAGGCTAACCAGAATATATCCGCCTTTATGGATAAAATGGAGGATACCGCCAAGCTTATCATGGGCAATGAGGATTACGCAAAGTATGACCCTTCCGATACCTCAAAAAGCGAGTTCGCAGTGCTCAGCGAGGAAAAAGACCTGACCGAAAAGCTCATAGAGCTTAGCACGCTGGGCAACTATACCGACTTTGGTATCGTCAGCAGTAATGGGCATAACGTTGGCAAGATAACCGACGGCACAAAGGATATCTTCGACGATGAGATATACAAACGTGTGTCCGCAATTATGGGCGACAGCAAGATAAAGTGGTTTACAGGCGAGGACGATAACTATAAACGTGTGTATTTCGCAGGCAGGATAAATGAACAGCTTATCTTTATATCCTCTGTGTTCTCCACTGAGTTTGACCTCGTGTTTCTGCCTTCTGATAACTATAGCGAGATAAATACCTTGCTGTGCAATAATGAGGGCAGGATAATCTATGCCAATGACAGCAAGAGCGTTGTCGGCGGAAAGCTTGACGATAAGACGGAAAAGTTTCTTGACGGCGGCACAGGGGTCACAGTGTCGGATATGACAACTATCTGTGCCATTGACGATTGCGGTGACGATTGGGTGGTCATCACTACAGTGGATATGTCTGATACCGTCCGCCACTATGTGCGAACAGGTCTGAAATGCTTTGGGATACTCATTCTTTTTGCATTCATACTCGTGTCAGTTTCTGCGGCGTCAGCCTCAAACAATGACCCTGATAACGACCCTAAGTTCGGCAAATATCCAAAAGTTGACGAAAATACAGGGCTTTTCACTGCCGAGTATACCGAAAACAGCATTATGGATAAAATGGAAACTTGTATTTCAGGTTCGACTATCGCCTTCGTTATCGTGAAAATAACAAATCTGGAGCTTATAAGGCTCAATTATGGCGACGATATAGTGGCAGAGGCGGAAAGAAAGGTCGCAAAAATGCTTGAAGAGGATCACAAGAGCGGCGACGTCTGCGGTATCCTCAGCGAGGGCGAGTTTGTGATGTTCACAGACCATACGGATTTTGACCTTGTGAAAGCCTACAGCAGCGTGCGTTCTGCGATCAAAGAGCTTAACGATAAGCTGAAAGATTGTTGCCTTGACAGCGATAGGGGATATATAAAGTGTGCAGTGGGTGCAGCTGTTTATCCTGAGTCAAGCGACGATTATGACGAACTTCTTGATATGGCAGAAAAAGCCTGTGACGAGGCGGCAAACAGCGAGGACGGAAGAGCTGTGCTGTTTGAGAAACGAGAGGAAGAGGTGAGCCGCAGTTGAAAAAGCGTATTGTAAAAGGTGCTGCCCTGACTGCTGCCACGTTGTGCACAGCGGCATTTATGACCGGCTGCTCGCTGCCTGAACGCAGGGTAGAGCATAAAACGAAAACGGAAGTGTCCTTCTCATGGTGGGGCAAGGACGTGAGAAATGAATATACGCTTGAGGGTCTGAAAGCATATCAGAACAGCAACAAAAATGTTGTCATAAGACCTGAATATGCCGACTTTGACGGCTTTAAGACCCGTATGGACGTTGAGTTTTTCTCCGACACCACTGCCGACGTTATGCAGCTCAACTATAACTGGCTGTATGAATATTCTCCTGACGGTGAGGGCTTTTATGACCTTAATGAGCTTTCAGACTACATAAATCTGTCAGCTTTTGATGATGACAGCCTTGCATACGGCACGATAAACGGCAAACTTAACGCCTTGCCTACCGGTACGAACTGTATAACCTTCTACTATAATAAGACGATGTATGACAGCTATGGTCTGAGCCTGCCTGAAAATTGGTCTGACCTTATAAATGCGGCAGAGGTCATGAAATCAGACGAGGTGTATCCTGTTGAAATGACGAAAAAGGCGGCTTATCTCAGCTCTGTGGCGTATGCGGAGCAGGTCACAGGCAGGAAAATGTTTTCCGACAGCGGCGAGTTCCAGTATACGCTGGAGGACGTAAGGCTCATGCTTGGCTTTTATCAGGAAATGCTAAATAAAAAGGTCACAAAGCCTGCCTGGGATTTTGACAGAAACGATTTTGAGAAGTGCTTGGTCGGCGGCGTAGCCTCATGGATATCAGATGCCGAGTATTATTGCGAGCCTGTACAAAAGCTTGGCTTTGATATTGTTATCGGCGATTATCCAAAGCATAAAAAGGCAGTGAGCAGCGGCTGGTATAAAAAGCCTACCAGCGTGTATGCCATAAAGAAATCCTCAAAATCCCCTGAGGAGGCAGCAAAGCTCCTTGACTATCTTGTGAACGGCGAGGAAATGGCTTTGGCACAGGGCACAGGAAAGGGCGTGCCTGCGTCAAAAGCAGCCCTTGAGGCACTTGCGGCAAGGGATATGCTAGGCGGCATAGAATATAAAGCCAACGAGAAAATGGCGTCCTCAGATGATCTTGAAATAATGTCGCCAAAGCTGGAAAATCAGGACATTCTCGAACTTTTCATAAGCACCTCCGAATCGCTTTATTATGGCAGAGCGGAGATAGGAAATGCCTCAGAAAATCTGTACAATAAAATGGTGGAACTGTCTAAATAGTTAAACGTGTGAAACAATTAGTGCAAAGTGTATTTTATAACGCACGATTAGTGTACAGAGTTCACAAAAATAACGAAACTGTTAAATAAGTCTTGACAATTTATTTGTTTTAAGATATAATTAAGAACGATGTAAGGTGATACATCATAAAAAGGTGTGTGACAAAGTGTGTGACAGACTTTTATGAAAATGTCAACACGGTGTTATCAATCGTCAATTTGCCTGAATGAAAACGTGATTTTCGTCAAGTTGAACAAAGTTGAGAAAAAATCTGAAAAACTATTGACATTTTGGACAAGATGATGTATACTTTAATCATGGTGATAAGGAGAACACAAAGAACTCCGAAAGCCACTTAATTATTGGAAAGTAGCTGCTTAAATCGGCTTGCGGCACTTTTATAAACAAATTTATTTAATTTATTATGGAGGGATTTTCTATGAAGAAATCTAACAGAAAAGGTTTCACCCTTGTAGAGCTCGTAGTTGTTATCGCTATCATCGGTATCCTTGCAGCTATCCTCGTTCCTACAATGATGAACTATGTAAAGAAGTCAAAACTTAAGACAGCTAACTCAAACGCTAAGCTTGTTTTCACAACTGTAAACACCGAAGCTGCTGATATGCTCGTTAACGGTAAGACTGTTACATCTACAGATTCACTTGGTGTTACTTCTACTGGTGGCGTTAAGGTTGCTAGTGGTATGGGTGGTGCAGCAGCAGGTAGCAAGAAGGATCTTGCTGATGCAGTTTGGAACGCATTGAAGGACAACGGTGACGGTGCTGGTTACTGCGTATACTACATCGGTACAGATGGTAACGTTAAATTTGCTCAGTGGTCTGATGTTCAGAGCCCAACAGGTGGTGTTCTTGGTCAGTATCCAAACCCATGTTCAAAGGTTGACAAGGCTAACAAGGCATTCTCTTCAACAGCTTACACTTCAACAACTTGGGGTTAATATCTTATCAGATTAATTCAGAACCGCTCACATGAGCGGTTCTTTTTTTGTCTTAAAATATATGAAATAACCAATATTACCAGTTTGGCTTTGTGTAAATGGTAAAAATCAATGGCACTGCTTGTCTTTTCCTTGACAAAAACGGGTAAATTCTGTATAATATACTTGTCGAAATATTTAGTGGGGATCAATATTCCGATGAAAGAATTGAGGGAAAGAAATGAACAAAAAAGGCTTTACTTTGGTGGAGCTTGTGGTCGTTATTGCCATTATCGGCGTGCTTGCGGCTATTCTCATACCAACTATGATGAGTTATATCAAAAAGGCAAAGCTTAAAAGTGCAAACAGCAATGCAAAGATAGTTTTTAACACAGTAAACGCAGTTGTAACTGATATGCAGTGTGAGGGAAAAGATGTTGACGTCAGATCTTGCACAGCTGTTGTTGATTGCACCGCTGAGCCTGACTCTTCAAAAAAACTTGAAAAAGCTGTCCATGATGCACTAAATGTAAACGGTGATAACGCAGGCTATGCCTATTGGATCGCAGGCGAGGACGGCAGATACAAGCTTGCACAGTGGTGCGATGAAAGGTCGCCTGCATCAAAAGCGATAGTGGGACAGTATCCTGACCCTGCTAAAAATCTTGATGAACTGCCTGATAATTTCAGCTGGGGCGTTAAGTTCTAAGACTATTGACAATCTGTCATTGCCATGGTATAATTAAGGTAACAAAAGAGGCATACTGCTGTAAGCGGTTTACCTCCAATATAGTTTTTCTTTAAGAAATAACCGACCTATTGGGAGTGGGGCGGTTATTTCTTTTTATTGCTGACATTGAGCATAAGCTCAATTATGTTTGTTATAAGTAGAAGTAAGGTTAAAACTTCCATAACGCTCATGTGTCGCTCACCTCCTTAGCCATGAGGCTTTTGGAGGATGATTTAAACCGCCTACCGTTTTGCAGTATGCCATAGACTAATTGTATCACACAGTTGTTTCTTTGTTAATATTTGTCGCATAAAAACGCCATAATGCGTTGACTAATTTCTTAATAAATGTTATAATTTATGTGTCAATAATTTTTGGGGAGGATATGAATGAAAGAGAAATTCAAAAGCTGGGCGTTCAGTAAAGAGCATGGCAAGTGCGATGTTATAACGCTGATAATATATCTGCTTGGCGTCTGTACGATAACGTATTTTCATGAACCGTGGTTTGACGAGGCTCAGGCTTGGGCGATAGCAAAGTCGGGTACTATCAAAGAGATACTTCTTGAAGTACCACATTATGAGGGACATCCGCCGCTGTGGCATCTCATACTTATGCCTTTTGCAAAGCTTGGAGCACCATACGAATTGTCCCTTGCGATAGTCAATATATTTTTTATGACCCTTGCAATAGCAGTTCTGCTTTTCAAGTCACCATTTCCTAAGCTGATACGCTGTTTGCTGCCATTTAATTTTTTCCTGTTCTACCAGTATGGCGTTATAAGCAGACCTTATTGTATACTTGTACTCGCAATGTTCCTCGCAGCTGTGTGTTACAAAGGTAGGAATGAGCACCCTGTAAAATATCTTCTGTGCCTAACATTGATGTGTGTAATACACTCGTATGGTATAATAATAGCTGGCTGTCTTTGCATTGTGTGGCTTATAGAGATTTTTGCTGAGTATAAAAAGAGTGGCAATTTTGTAGGTATACTTAAAGACCGACGTTGTTGGTTTATGTTCTTGTTGTTGCTTTTGGTAATTTTGATTTTAATACCTATCATTCCTAATAAGGATGTCTATGTTGGAGGAAAAACTACAAATAAAAGCAATTTTACTTTTGATATAGGCCTGGTAAACATAGTCTTTTGTTTTTTACTTTTTTCTGATTCATTCTTGACATCATTTTTTGATTATTCAGGTGTATCCTCCGATATAGCGAGCTGTATCACAATGGCTATTGCTGCGGTACCGATTTTTCTGATATTTCTGTCCTTTATGCATAAAAGCAAGAAAATGTTATTGTTTTTGCTTACTTACATAGTTGTTGCAGTTTTTGGTGCTTATGTTTATATGTCACCTCATCATGTTGGAATCTTCTGTACGTGGACTATAGTTGTGCTTTGGATAATTTTTGACGAAAATGGCAGGATAGAGATTCCTCAGTATATTATTAAAATTTATGGATCTATAAATCCAAAATTGCAAGCAGTATTTAAGTTTATGGCCTTTTTGCCTTTGTTGATACCTGTAGCATGGAGCGGAGTATCGTCGTATTTTGATATTCGGTATGCGTATTGGTGCAATGAGGCGGCTGACTTTATAAAGGAATATGACCTTGATGATTACAAAATAATGGGTTGTTGGCAGTGTGTCCCTGGCGAAAATGCAGAGGATGAAAAAGATAATGTTTGGTTTACAGATGAGGAAGATATAAATTGGTTGGATTATCCGAATCTGCAAGGCTTGTCGGTAGCTATTGATCCATATTTTGATAAAAACATATTTTATAATTTTAATATTGACAATCCAAGTATGACATATCAGAATCATAAAACAAACACACAGGAACAGGCAGAAAAAGAATTTGCCAAGTGGCGTGAACAGGGCGAGCCTGATGTTGTCATAGATCGCTGTGAAATAACAAAAGCATATCCAGATATTGATGTTAATAATTATGTTGCAGTCAAGAGAATATATTTCTATAAGCCATATAAATTTGAAACTTTTGACCAATACATCACGATCTACGTCACAAAAGACCTTTTCAACAAAATAGGCACACTAAAAGAGATCACAGCCAAAAAACTCTACTAAAAACCAACACCGCCGAGGACGCCATCGTCCTCGGCGGTATTTTTTTATCCAAAATAAACCCCATAATACCTGCAAGCCTTTAGCATAAAATCTTCGCTGACCCCAAAGTGCTGGGATAAAAGATATATGCTGTCAAGATTTTTCTTTATCGCCGCCAGCAGTTCATCTTTTGGTATCAGCTCCTCGATCGCCCACTTGTCAGCCCTGTATTCGTGCCGTGAAATAAGATCTGCCGCCGCATATCTGTTGTAAAATGCTCCCTTTACACAGTGTCCGATCTCGTGAGCCGCACGCTCTTTCAGCAAACCCACAGGCGTAGAACTATCAATACCTATGGCACAGCCGTTTGCACCATAAAGCGATATCGAGCCGCATTTCGGACAGTCTATGAAATCTATGGAGATGTTCTCCCGCCTGCAAATGTCATACAGCTCCTGTATGTTCTTCATCTCTTATTCTTCACCGACCTTTCTGCGTTTTGCCTCCTCTCTGAGCCTGACCATTTCCGCAAATTGCCTGACTTCGTCAAACATTTCGTCCGTCACACCCTCAGAACCGTTGAATAATGCAAATTTCAGCTCTTCGTCAATGTTTTTTTCTTTTCCGTCTGTAAGATATTGTACACTGACCCCGAACCTGTCTGCAATTTTTGACGCATTCGCCGTGGAAAGCCTCTCCGTCCTGCCTTTGCTAAGCTCCGAAAGACAGCTCCTTGTTATGGAAAGCTCCCTGCACATCTGCGATACCGACATATTGTTATCCTTGCATAGCTGTTCTATCCTTTTGTACATTTCAGACATATTTTTCTTCCTCCAGTTGTGATTTTTCACGAATATACAGAAATCTGTATTTTATTTGCGAGTACCTATTGACATTTACAGAAGTCTGTATTATACTGTATATGTGATAAGTACAGATATCTGTATAAAATCATCTTGTGATATAATTATAGTACATTTTTCTGTAAAAGTCAAGAGAATTACAGCCCCGTGTAAAAAATATTTCCCGATAAGCTTACAGAAAACTGTCAGAACTATATCACCTATTTGTCTTTGTAAATATAGTATAACATACTAAGTGTCCAAATGTCTGTACAAAATGCAGAAAGGAGCAAAAATATGAACCGTGTTACCGATTATTCAAAGGAAGTCAGAGAAATAAAAAGCCTTTCACCCTCAGCAAGCCGATATAATTTCCGCAGCGGAGGCAGTAAAGTGAACGCCACCGCAGTGCGAAAACTTTCCCAGTACCGTAAACTAAGGTGGCAGGAGTGGAAACTTAAAGAGGATATCTGCGAAATGTCCTCACAGCTTGCCGCAGTGGGGGAGTATTGCGGACGGATAGCCCACCGTGGCAGAAAACTCACCGACCTGTGGCTGGAGCTTGCCAAAGTGCAGCTGCGATTGAGAGAATGTGAGGAGCTTGCAGAAAAAATGCCAAAACGCTACCGTGCCGTGGTGAAAAGCAGATACTTCGACAGCAGCAAAAAACACCCGCCTGAGTGGGGAAGTTCCGCCGCAGAGTTCGGTTTCCCATTCGGCGGCGAAGAGCTGCGAAAGCGTGTGACAAAATGCCTTAACGAGGTGTGTAAATAAAAAAATCCACTACCATAAATGATAGCGGATTTGGTGCAGGGGTTCGCCCTGCAAAGTAAAAATAACGACCAACTACACCAAGCGGCGTAGTCATAAGATTTAGAATAAAGTTGGACGGACAGTGCCCGTCACGGCGAACATATAACTCTCCCAGCATATTACACCTATGGGCGGAAATAAAAAATCCGCTACCACAAATGATAGCGGAATTGGTGCAGGGGCTCGCCCCACAAAGTAAAAATAACAACTCAACTACACCCAGCGGCGTAGTCGTAAGATTTAGAATAAAGTTGGACGGACAGTGCCCGTCACGGCGAGTGACTGGTACGCCTGACAGGAATCGAACCTGCGACCTCAAGAGTCGGAGTCTTGCGCTCTATCCAACTGAGCTACAGACGCATATAAGGAGCGGAAATCCGCTCCTTGTTTTTTTAATAAATGTTTTATCTAAGCTTAGCTCCGCATGGCAAGTCCTGATCCGGGAAAATAACGCTTGCCGCACCGTCAGGAGTGTCAGCCGCACATATCATGCCGTTGGATTCAACACCGCAAAGCTTTACAGGCTTGAGGTTCGCTACAATAACTACCTTCTTGCCAATAAGATCTTCAGGCTTGTACCACGCCGCAATGCCCGATACTACCTGCCTGCCGCCGAATCCGTCATCAAGCTGTAAGCAAAGAAGTTTCTTCGACTTCTTTACCTTCTCGCAGTCCTTAACAAGAGCAACTCTCAGATCTACCTTTGCAAAATCATCTATGGTTATCTCGTCAGCTACAGGTGCAGGCTCAAATCCATCGTCAGCCTTCTCCTCAGGCTCTGCATTGCTGCCTATTATCTTGTTAAGCTCCTCGATCTCTTTGTCAACGTCGATCCTTGGGAAGATTATCTCACCCCTGTGAACTGTCACATCAGCAGGAAGTACACCGAACTTGCCTGCGTTCTCGTATGTGATGTCGCCCTCAGCCGCACCTATCTGCTCCCATACCTTCGGCATTGTGGTTGGCATGAAGTTGCTAAGAAGTGTGGATACTATCCTGATAGTTTCAAGCAGATTGTAAAGAACTGTCGCCAGCCTTGCCTTCTTGCTCTCGTCCTTGCCCAGTACCCATGGCGTAGTTTCATCAATGTACTTGTTAGCTCTCGATACTACCTTGAATATCTCAGCCAAAGCATTGTTTATCTGAGTCTTGTCCATGAACTCGTCTACCTTTGCAACAAGTCCCTTAGCCTCAGCGATAAGCTCAGCGTCAAATTCGCCCTCTTCTCTGTCAGTAGGCAACGTGCCGCCAAAATATTTGTCAACCATAGCTACAGTCCTTGAAACAAGGTTTCCAAGACCGTTGGCAAGATCAGAGTTTATCCTGTTTATCATTATCTCATTTGAGAACGAGCTGTCTGCACCCAAAGCCATTTCACGCAGAATGTGATACCTGATAGCGTCAGCACCGTATCTCTCACCAAGAATGAATGGGTCAACAACATTGCCCAAAGACTTGGACATCTTCTGTCCGTTGAATGTTATCCAACCGTGTACAGCAAGATGCTTAGGCAGCGGAAGATCAAGTGCCATAAGCATTGCAGGCCAAATGATAGCGTGGAATCTCATGATATCCTTTGCTACCATGTGAACGTCAGCAGGCCAGAACTTGTCAAAATCATTGTACTGCTCGTTCCAGAAACCAAGTGCGGAAATATAGTTTGAAAGTGCGTCTATCCAAACGTAAATAACGTGCTTGTCATCAAATGTAACAGGAATACCCCACTTGAAAGTAGTTCTCGATACACAAAGATCTTCAAGACCAGGCTTGATAAAGTTGTTTACAAGCTCAGTGGCTCTAGTCTTAGGCTGGAGATAGTCAGTTTCAGTGAGCAGCTTTTCTATCCTCTCAGCAAATGGTGACATCTTGAAGAAGTAAGCCTCCTCCTTAGCTTCTGTTACCTCTCTGTGACACTCAGGGCAGCAGCCGTTCTCATCAAGCTGTGACTCAGTCCAAAAGCTCTCACAAGGCGTGCAGTATTTGCCCTTGTATTCGCCCTTGTAAATGTAGCCCTTGTCGTAAAGAGCCTTGAATATCTTCTGAACAGTTTCAATGTGATAATCGTCAGTAGTCCTGATGTATCTGTCATAGCTGATGTTCATGTAGCTCCAAAGCTTTTTGAAAGTCTTGACGATCTCGTCAACATATTCCTTAGGCGTAACACCTTTTTCAGCAGCCTTCTGTTCAATTTTCAGACCATGCTCGTCAGTACCGGTGAGGAACATGACATCATAGCCTTGCATACGTCTGTATCTGGCGATAGAATCGCAAGCAACAGTGGTGTAGCAGTGACCGATATGAGGATTACCTGAAGGGTAATATATCGGGGTAGTGATATAAAACGGTTTTTTCTCCATATAAAGGACCTCCGTAAAATTATTTTGCATAAGCAACATTTCTTATATTATACTACTTTACATTGATTTCGTCAAGCGGTAAAGCGAGTAAAGTGGGGAGTGAGGAATGAGGAATGAGCAAAGCCTACCAAAGTTGTGCCCCCTGCACCGAGCGTAGCGAGCACTTAAACGCAGGCTCAAGCCCGGCGTTAGAGGGCTTGCAGGGTCAAGGGACAGAGTCCCTTGTGGGTTCTTAGGGCAAAGCCCTGAGCGGAGTATGAGGCAGAGCCTCATTCGGCGTAAGCCGACAAGGTGCAGATTAAAGTGTAAAAGGCACACGAGAGCCATATATCAAACAAACCCCATATCGGAGCACAAAATCTGCACCGCCCACCCTCGCCCTGAGCAAATGTAAATCCGCAAAGAGCGTAGCGATTTTGCGGCACAACAAACTTCCCCTAACTACTGTAGGGGCGAACAGCGTTCGCCCGTGCTCAGACCCTGCATAAATTCTGAATCGTAGGGGACGCCACCTCGTTTGTGCTGATTTAACAAATAATTCATACAACTTTCGTATAAAAATGCTATAATAAAAAGGTTAAAGTATATATTCTAAGAAAAAGTAACTTTAAGGTGGGAATCGTAAAATGGAAGAAGTAAAAGAAAATAAAATGGGAACGCAGCCTATAGGTAAATTGCTGTTTACTATGTCGCTGCCTATCATGATATCTATGCTCGTGCAAGCACTCTATAATATCGTGGATAGTATCTTCGTCGCAAAAATAAGCGAGGACGCCCTTACCGCCGTGTCATTGGCTTTCCCGGTGCAAAATCTTATGATAGCCCTCGGTGCAGGCACTGGAGTCGGTATAAATGCACTGCTATCAAAATCTCTCGGCGAAAAGAACTTCAAACAAGCCAATAGTGCCGCCAATAACGGCATCTTCCTCTGCCTAGTGAACTTCGCTATCTTCGTGGTGTTCGGTGCGTTCTTTACCGAAATATTCTACCGCTCACAAACTTCAAGCAAAATCATAATCGAGTACGGCGACCAGTACCTCACTGTTATCAGCCTGCTCAGTATCGGACTTTTCTGCCAGATGACTATGGAAAAACTCTTGCAGGCTACTGGCAAAACTATCTACTCTATGTATACTCAGGGTATCGGTGCAGTGATAAATATTATCCTCGACCCTTGCTTTATCTTCGGCGTGGGCTTTTTCCCTAAGTGGGGCGTAACAGGTGCTGCCGTCGCTACCTGTATCGGTCAGTTCACCGCCGCAGCTTTCGGCCTTTTCTTCAATATGAAGTTCAACAAAGAGATAACCATAAACCTTGTTAAGTATAGACCGCAGGCAAAAATAATCAAGAAGATCTACGCCGTCGGCCTGCCGTCTATCATAATGCAGTCTATCTCCTCTGTTATGACCTACGGCATGAACCGTATCCTTATCGGCTTTTCAAACACCGCCGCAGCTGTTTTCGGCGTGTATTTCAAACTCCAAAGTTTCGTTTTCATGCCTGTTTTCGGTCTTAATAACGGCCTTATCCCTATCGTTGCCTATAATTTCGGTGCAAGAAAGAAAAAGCGTATCACCGGTGCAATGAAATATGCCATGATGTATTCCGTTTCTATCATGATAGTCGGCACTATCATTATGCAGCTTTTCCCGGCACCTCTCCTGAAACTCTTTGACGCAAGCGATAATATGCTCAGCATAGGCGTAACAGCCCTGCGTATAATCAGCACCCACTTCTTCTTCGCAGGCTTTGATATAATCATAATCTCATCTCTTCAGGCCCTCAGCAAAGGACTTTCGTCAATGCTCATCTCTTTCACAAGACAGCTTGTGGTGCTGCTCCCTGTGGCATATCTTCTTTCCCTTACAGGCAAGCTTGCCGCCATATGGTGGGCTTTCCCTATCGCCGAAGTATTCTCCATATTGGCGTCACTTTTCTTCCTGAGAAGAGCATATAACGCCGAGATAAAACCAATGGAAGATTAAATAGGAGGTATTTTTATGAGGCTTATTTTCATCAGACACGGCGACCCGGATTACGTCCACGATACCCTTACCGAAAAGGGCAAGCGTGAGGCTGAACTTCTCGCTCAGCGTGTGAAAAATTGGGACGTTTCAAAGTTTTATGTCTCACCTTTGGGCAGAGCACAGCTCACAGCAGAATATTCCCTGAAACTCCGTGGGGATACCGCCGAAACTCTCACATGGCTAAGAGAATTTAACGGAATCATTCCGACCGCAGACGGCGGACATCGTATCCCGTGGGATATGTACCCCACCGAATGGGCGGATAAAGAGATATACTATGACCGCAATAACTGGTTCAAATCCGACTATATGCAAACAGGCAATGTTGAGGAGCAGCTGAAATGGGTGCATGAGGGCATCGACAAGCTCCTCGCCGACCATGGCTATATCCACGAGAACGGTATGTTCCGCATTGAAAAGCACAGTGATGAAACGCTGGTGTTCTTCTGTCACTTCGCCGTTTCAATGGTCATTATAGGACACCTTCTGGGCATTTCCACCATGAATATGTGGCACGGCTTTAATATGCAGCCTACCTCCGTTACAGTCCTCGGCTGTGAGGAGCGTGAGAGCAACTATGGCTTTTTCAGATGCCATGTCATGGGCTGCACAAAGCATTTGGCAGGCGGCAACGAGCCTATCTCCAACGCAGGCTACTTCACCGACGTTTTTCAGGATTAAACACACCTGCCAAACTCTGTTGTACGGCTTTTTCACTCAAATATTTTTGCATAAAAAATTATTTTTATCCGCCTTGTTTTCTCAGGACGGATATTTTTGTGCTGCGAAAATGCAGTTTAATATTATAAGACAGCCACAGAAAACGTTTTCTTCTAAATATGACTATCAAAAGATAATAACATATTCACAATTTGTGAAAAATCACAATTACTGCAGCGTATTTACGGGGATTTTTTGGTTTACATTGAAGAAAATTATTTTCCTGACCCCCTTGACTTTGCTTTTAAAAGGGCTTATAATATCCCATAGCTTTAAAAGAGCATAAGTTTCATATTTTTATATATGGGCTTATAAAAGCATGAAGTATAGAAGTATAAAAGGAGCGTGAAAAATATGTTTCAGCTGCAATGGATATGGCATAACCTGAAAGGTTATCGAAAGTTTTATGTAACAGCCCTGGTGCTGACAGTGGTGTGCAACGCCTTGTATCTTACTACACCTTATTTTAGTAAAGAGCTTGTGGATAAGTTCCTTTCAAGCAAGGACGCCCTTTTTAACCTTGAGCATGAAAGAAAGCTGTTCTGGCTGCTGCTTGCGGGCATGGTGGGCTTTACACTGCTTAGAACTATCTGTCAGTATTCCTGCAACATGACCTATGAAATATCCTCACAGGGCATGATATACAGAATAAGAACACACCTTTTCAGACGTATCGAAAATCAGGATATGGAGTTCTATGACCGCAACCGTACCGGCGACCTTATGACAAGACTGACCGGCGACCTCGATATGGTACGTCATGCAGTGGCGTTCGTGTTCAAAGGTATGCTTGAATCATGTTCGCTTTTTGTCGCCTCAACAGTGTATTTCTTTACGGTAAGCTGGAAAATGGCATTGCTGCTGTTGGCTGTCACGCCGTTTATCTTCGGCGTGGTGGTGCTGCTTGATAAAAAGGCAAAGCCTGTGTATGTTGACCTCCGTGAAAAGCTTTCTAAAATGAATACCGACGCTCAGGAGAACATCTCAGGCAACAGAGTTGTAAAAGCCTTTGCCCGTGAAGACTATGAGATAGAAAAGTTCCAAAAAGCCAATAAGGAGTATTCCGACGCAAATAAAAAAGCCTCACTTCTGTGGCTGAAATTCTTCCCTTATATGGAGTCTTTCGCAAACGCACTGTCAGTAATAATGCTGCTGGGCGGAGGATTTTTCCTTATAAAAGGTGAGATAACAATGGGCGAGTATGTGGCTATCTCAGGACTTATTTGGGGTATCGCAAACCCTGTCAGAAACCTCGGCATCTATGTGAACGATATGCAAAGGTTCATGGCGTCTGCAATGAAGGTCATTGAGATATACTACGCAAGACCTATCATCACCGACCGTGAGGACGCAGTTGAACAGACCGACAGACTTAACGGAGATATCGAGTTCAAGGACGTTACCTTCAAGTTCGGCAAGCATATCGTCCTTGACAACGTGAACTTCAAGATAAAAGCAGGTCAGACCGTTGCCATAATGGGCGAAACAGGCTCAGGCAAGACCTCGCTTATAAACCTCATTCCAAGATTTTATGATACCAATTCAGGCGAAGTCCTTGTGGACGGCGTGAATGTCAGAAAGCGTAAGCTTTCACAGCTCCGCTCACAAATAGGCATGGCAACTCAGGACGTTCTGCTTTTCTCCGATACCATAGACGGCAATATCGCATATGGCGACTCTGATATGTCCGAAGAGGACGTTAAGCACTATGCAAAGCTTGCGGCGGCAAACGAATTCGTTGAGAAAATGCCTGACGGCTATGAAACTATCGTCGGCGAGCGTGGCGTAGGTCTTTCAGGCGGACAGAAACAGAGGTTGTCCCTTGCAAGAGCACTTGCCATAAAGCCTGCAATACTTATTCTTGACGATACTACCTCCGCCGTGGATATGGAAACTGAAAAGTATATTCAGGACAGCCTGAGAAACCTTGACTTCCCATGCACAAAGCTTATCATTGCCCAGCGTATCTCCTCCACAAAGGACGCCGATGTGATAATAATCCTCGATGACGGCAAGATAACCGAAATGGGCACTCATGAAGAGCTTATCGCCAAAAAGGGCTATTACTATGAGGTGTTCAAGCTCCAGAACGAGGGCTTTGGAAAGGAGGCGGTCTGAATGGCAAGAAACCGTTATGACGTTGACGAAGTCCTTGAGACCCCATTCGACTTCGCCCACCTGAAACGCTCCTTTGTGTATATCAAAAAATATAAGGGCAAAATGATAACCGCCCTTGTGCTCAGCGTGTTCGCCGCAATATCAGGACTTCTCGGACCGCTCATCACCCAGTATGCACTTGATAACACCATTCCGCAGAAAAATATGGGACAGCTCGTCCTGCTCACTCTCGCATTTATCGGCACCATAGCCGTGTCAATAATCTTCTCCACTATCCGTTCAAGGATAATGACCGTCGTTGGTCAGGATATAATATTCGATATCCGTACCGACCTTTTCAAGCATTTGCAGGAGCTGCCATTTGAGTATTACGATAACCGCCCGCACGGCAAGATCCTCATCAGAGTTGTAAACTATGTAAACTCCGTGTCAGATATGCTCTCAAACGGTATCATCAACGTGATACTCGAGTGCCTTAACATGGTTTTCATCACCGTATTCATGTTCTTTGTGAACGTGAAACTGTCATTGGTGGTTCTTTCAGGACTGCCGATATTTGCAGTGATAATGATGATGATAAAGAAAAGACAGCGTAAAGCATGGCAGGACGTTTCAAATAAATCCTCTAACCTTAACGCCTATTTGCAGGAAAACATCACAGGTGCACGAGTAACGCAGATATTCACCCGTGAGGAAGAAAACGCCGAGATATTCGACAGGCTCTCAGAGAAATACCGCAAAAGCTGGATGAATGCCGTGAAGTATTCTAACCTTGTTTGGCCTGCTACCGATAACGTTTCTACTCTCGTCAGGGCGGCGATATTCGTTGTTGGTCTGCTTGTTTTGACCCCTGCGGCAGTGAGCCTTGGAACAGTGGTTGCAATGACAAGCTACGCATCAAGCTTTTGGCAGCCTATCATGAACCTGTCAAACATTTTCAATAACTTCATCAACAATATCGCCTACCTTGAGCGTATATTTGAAACTCTCGACGAGCCTGCCACTATCGCAGATAAGCCTAACGCACAGGATATCGGCAATATCACAGGCGAAGTAAAATTTGACGACGTTACATTCAGCTATGAGCAGGGCAAAACAGTCCTTGAGCATATCTCCTTTGACGTAAAATCAGGTGAGAGCGTCGCCCTTGTCGGACCGACAGGAGCAGGAAAATCCACAGTAGTTTCACTGCTGTCAAGATTTTATGACGTTGACAGCGGAAAGATAACCATAGACGGCAAGGATATCAGTCAGGCTACCCTCCATTCGCTGCGTTCACAAATGGGCATAATGCTCCAAGACAGCTTTATTTTCAGCGGCACTATCTATGATAATATACGCTACGGCAGACTTGACGCCACACAGCAGGAAATAGAAGAGGCAGCAAAAGTGGTTTGTGCAGACGAGTTCATAAAAGAAATGAAAGACGGCTATATGACCGAAGTGAACGAGCGTGGTTCAAAGCTTTCCGGCGGACAGAAACAGCTCATCTCCTTTGCAAGAACTCTGCTTTCAGACCCGAAAATACTTGTCCTCGATGAGGCGACATCTTCCATCGATGCACGAACAGAAAAGCTTTTGCAGCAGGGACTGCAAAGACTTCTTGTGGGAAGAACGTCATTTATAATAGCACACCGACTTTCCACTATCAAAAACTGCGACAAGATAATGTATATCGACAATAAGGGTATCGCAGAATGCGGCACTCATGACGAGCTTATCGCAAAGAAAGGCGAGTATTATAAGCTTTATACCGCACAGCATATGGACGAATAAAATCGCATAAAAACACGGGCGGACACTGCCCCCTGCAAATGTGGCTATCCACACCTGTAGGGGCGAACAGTGTCCGCCCGTTTGTTATTTCACCCTGTTATCACGTTGTTTATCTTTACTTTATCACTATCTTATCCAGCGTTTCCCCAACCTTGTCATGGATAACAAGGTCGCAGGAGCTGTCCATAGACGTCTTGTCCCGATTTATGAGCACAAGACTGTCACCCTGAAAATATCTCACCATTCCTGCCGCAGGGTATACCGTCAGGGAAGTTCCTGCAATAATAAGCGTGTCGCACTGAGATATCTCCCTGATAGCCTCTGTGACAGTGGCGTCATCAAGTCCCTCTTCATAAAGCACAACATCAGGCTTTATCGTTCCGCCGCAGGTGCATTTCGGCACGCCTGTGCTGTTTAAAATATCCTCCGCAGTGTAAAATTTTCCGCAGTCCATGCAGTGATTGCGGTGAACGCTGCCATGCAGCTCCAATACCTTTTTGCTGCCTGCCGCCGTGTGCAGCCCGTCAATGTTCTGCGTTATCACCGAAGAAAGTATACCTGCCCTCTCCATTTCCGCCAGCTTGTAATGAGCCTTGTTAGGCTTTGCCGTCAGACAAAGCATCTTGTCACGGTAAAAATCATAGAACGCCTTTGTGTGCCTCATGAAAAACGTGTGGCTCAGTATCTGTTCAGGCGGATAGTCATATTTCTGATTGTAAAGTCCGTCCACGGAACGAAAATCAGGTATGCCGCTCTCTGTGGATACACCTGCACCGCCGAAAAATACTATCCTGTGTGACTTGTCAATTATCTGCTGTAGCTCCATTGCCGCCGCCCCTTTCCAAAATATAAAAATGCGGTCTACGCCAAAGCACAGACCGCATTGATTATTTACGATATTAGTCGATCTTGACGATCCAGCCGAACTCGTCAGGGATCTTGCCCCACTGAATACCTGTCATTGTGTCATACAGCATCTGTGAAACAGGTCCGATCTTGTTGTTGTTTATCTCCATTACCTTGTCGCCCCACTTGAGATGACCAACAGGTGAGATAACAGCAGCAGTGCCGGTGCCGAATACTTCATCGAGCTTGCCGTTGTCGTAAGCCTCAGCGATCTCCTCGATAGAGATCTTTCTCTCGCTTACCTTGTAGCCCTTCTTCTTGCATATCTCGATAGCAGACTTTCTTGTGATACCAGGGAGAACAGAACCAAGCAGCTGTGGCGTAACGACTTCGCCGTCAATAACGAAGAAGATGTTCATTGAACCAACTTCCTCAACATACTTTCTCTCAACACCGTCAAGCCAAAGTACCTGCTCGTAATCCTGCTCGTGAGCCTCTTCCTGACCGGCCAGTGAGATAGCATAGTTAGCAGCAGTCTTTGCAAAACCAGTACCGCCTCTTACGGCTCTGACATACTTGTTCTCAACGTAGATCTTAACAGGGTTAAGACCAGTCGAATAGTAAGCACCGGAAGGTGAAAGGATAATGATGAACAGATAGTGGTCAGCAGGCTTAACACCAACATATGGGTCAACTGCAATGATGAATGGTCTGATGTAAAGTGATGCACCCTCAGTGTGAGGTACCCAGTCCTGCTCCATTTTTACAAGAGTTTTCAGAGCGTAGAGCATATCCTCTTCATTGATCTTAGGGATGACCATTCTCTCAGCAGAGTTATTCATTCTCTTGAAATTCTCCTGAGGTCTGAAAAGCTGAACAGAGCCGTCAGCAGTACGGTAAGCTTTAAGACCCTCGAATATCTCCTGTCCGTAGTGCAGGCACATAGCAGCAGGGGAGAGTGAAAGGTCGCCGTAAGGCACGATCCTAGCGTCATGCCAACCCTGACCTGCGTCATAATTCATAACAAACATATGGTCAGTAAAAATGTGACCGAAACCAAGCTTTGTTTCGTCAGCCGGCTTTTCCTTTGGAGTAGTGGTACGTTCGATCTTGATATCTAACATACAGATCCTTCTTTCTTTATTTTATGATCGGTCCGCCAAGCGAACCTTTATCCCTTATATTATAATACTTCCTCTAAGATTTTTCAAGAGGTTTTGCAAAAAAAAATCGCCTGCTTTTCAAAAATATGCAGGAAACCGCACCCAAAACTGCATTTCAGGCATTTTTATCTGAAAACCATAGCACGCCGCTTTTATACAGGTGTATGAAAACTGTTGAGAAATTGTCATAAAAATGTCTTTATATTGTAGGAAATACTCCTTGAAAAAAAGGTAATAGTGTTGTATAATAGGGTAAAATAAAAGTGAAACGGATACATTATTATAAGGTATAAGGGAAGGTAATATCATGAACGATAATGAAAGAAAGGATAATGACCTTAATATAGATCTCGGTGTGAACGGCGGCGAAACTGCAAAGCCTCAGGAAAGTTCACGCCCTATGAGCCATGAAGATATGGCAAAAATGATAGCCAAAAACATGGCAATGCAGGATAACGGCTTTGAAGACCCTGTCGCTCCCGTAAGAGGCGTTTCCGACTTTGGCGAGGAAACTGTCAGACCAAGCAAAGCTAAAACGGCGGACGACCGTGGAAAAACTGCAAAGTCTGCACCTAAGACCTCTGCAAAAAGCGGCTCAAAGAACAGCAAAAAGAAGAAAAAGAAAAGCTCCTCAGGTAAAACTGCCGCAGTGGCGATATGCTCAGTTGTGGGCGTTGTGCTCGTTGCGGCAGGCGGCATTTACCTGTGGGGAATGAATTCGTATAAGGATAGATTTCTGGGAAATACATATATAAACAGCGTTGACGTCAGCGGCAAGACCAAAGCCGAGGCTTATCAGCTGGTAAGTGAGCAGTCACCGATACCTGACGCACTCACCGTCACAAAGAAAGACGGCTCGACCTTCTCCATAAAGCTGTCGGAAATAGGCTATAACAATAATACTCAGACCCTTGTCACCCAGTATTATACTCAGCAGAACCACTATTCATGGTTCACTTCCACAATGAAGAGAACAGATTTCAGCTTTGATTCAAAGTTCAAGTATGATAAGAGCAAGCTTGAAAAGGTGCTGAAAAGAAAGGTGCTCGATTCTCAGAGCACTAAAGAACCTGAGGACGCCTATATCAAAAAGGACGACGACAACAGCTATGTGGTAGTTAAGGAAACCACAGGCGACGCTGTAGACGAAAGCAAGATAGACGAGCTTTATTCTTATGTAGAAGAGCAGCTTGACGGATTCAGTTTTGACGTTGATATCTCTCAGGCAGACTGCTATCAGAAACCAAAGATAACAGCCGATATGCTCGAAGATACCTGCCAGAAACTCAATAACCTTAACGATATCGAGATAACATTTGACTTTATCTATACCACCGAAACCCTCAAGGGCGACACTATCATGGATTGGATAACCTTTGATGATGATAATTCCGATGTCGGCTATACTGTTGACGAGGATAAAGCAATGGCATATGTTGAAGACCTTGCAGATAAGTATGATACCTTTGGCAAGGACAGAGAGTTCAAGACCACAAAGCGTGGAACTATAACTATCTCCGAGGGCCAGGGCTGTTACGGCTGGTGGATAGACCAGCAAAAGACCTGTGACCTTATCGTTGACCTTGTTGAAAAGGGCGAGTCTGCCGAAACTGAGCCTGTCTACTATGTAAACCCTGACTCAGCCTATGAGTATACCTGCAATAAGGATTGGCGTACAGCCGATAAGGACTACGGCGATACCTATATCGAGGTAGACCTCACCGCACAGCATTTGTGGTATTATAAAGACGGCAAGCTCACAATGGAGTCTGATATAGTTTCGGGCTACCCAAGCAAATCAAGAAACACCCCTGGCGGCGTTTACAAGCTTTGGTATAAGGAAAAGGGCAAGACTCTGAGAGGCTCAGCCGACGGACAGTCTTATGCCTCATATGTTGACTATTGGAACAACGTTTCTACTATCGGCATAGGACTTCATGACGCATCATGGCAGAACGGCAACTTCGGCGGCAGCCGTTATAAGTCAAGCACATGGGGCTCACACGGCTGTATAAATATGCCGTTAGATAAAGCAAAATACGTTTATGAAAAAATAGATATGGGTACTCCTGTATTTATGTATTGGTAAGAGATAATAGCAAGGCAATACGGACAACTCGTATTGCCTTTGCTTTTAGTTACAGTTAGGAGAATTTATGTATATTACAGACGAAGACAACCCACGGCTGCCATTTCTGCGTGATAAAACTTCAAAGCTCACCACCTCGCCGGGCTGTTATATAATGAAAGACAAAATGAAGAAAATAATCTATATCGGCAAGGCGAAAAATCTCCGCAACCGTGTGACGTCCTATTTCCGCAAAGGACAGGATCACCTGCCAAAGGTGTGGAAAATGGTTTCTCACGTCTATGACTATGACTTCATCGTCACTGACTCCGAGTTCGAGGCACTTGTCTTGGAGTGCTCCCTTATAAAGCAGTATACCCCAAAGTATAATATCCTGCTGAAAGACGATAAGGGCTATAGCTATATAAGGGTCACAAATGAGGACTACCCACGTTTGCAAGCCGTATTGCAAAAATATGATGACGGTGCAGAGTATATAGGACCTTATACAAGTTCATTCGCAGTCAAGCAGGCTGTTATCGAGGCGAACAAAGTCTTTATGCTCCCTACCTGTACCCGAAAATTCCCACAGGATTTCAGAAAACAGCGTCCCTGTCTTAATATGCACATTAAGCAGTGCATGGGCGTCTGTACGGGAAAATTCTCCAAAGAGGAGTATAACACTATCGTCCGTCAGGCAGTGGACTATATCCGAAACGGCTCGTCTGACTCAGTGGAAAGGCTCACCGAGGAGATGAACAAAGCCGCCGAAGAGCTGGACTTTGAGCTTGCCGCAAAGCTCCGTGACCGTATCCAAGCTATACAGAAAGCCGCCGAAAGTCAGAAGATAATAAACGATAATATAAAAGATACCGATATAATCGCCGTTGCCCATAACGGTGAAATGGCTTGTGCCAGCGTTATAATGTATCGTGGCGGCAGACTTTTTGATAAAGCCTCCTACTTCCTCGGCGAAAATGACGACGGCGTAAAAATGCGTGAGGATTTTCTTATGCAGTATTATTCTTCAAAAGACAGCATACCAAAGGATATCCTCCTTGACGAGGATATCACAAACGGCGAAATAATCGAGAAATTTCTCCGCCAGAAATATGACCACGCCGTGAATATCTCCACCCCTAAAAGAGGACAGTTCCTCCGCCTTACTACTCTTGCCAAAAGCAATGCCACCGAGTATCTCTCCATAAAAGTCGGCAGAACAAGCCGAGAAATAACCGCCCTTGAAGAGCTTGCCAAAGCCTTAGGTCTGCCAAAGACCCCAAGATATATCGAGTGCTACGATATATCGAACCTCGCCTCAACCAATATGGTAGCAGGCATGGTAGTCTTTGAAAACGGCAGACCATGCAAAAAGTATTATAAAAAGTTCTCTATCAAAACAGTCGCAGAGCAAAACGACTATGCTTGTATGCAGGAAGTCATAGAACGCCGTTTCAGGAATTATTTTGAGAAAACCGACGAGGGCTTTTCTATCATGCCTGACCTTATCCTCCTTGACGGCGGAAACGGTCACGTCAATGCCGTTGAACCGGTCTTAGAGCGAATGGGCGTCACCTGTCCGATGTTCGGTCTTGTGAAAGACTCAAAGCACCGCACAAGAGCAGTCGCTACAGGCGGCGGAGAAATAAGCCTTGCAAAGTGCCGTGCAGCCTTCAATCTTGTTACCGCCATTCAGGACGAGGTGCACAGAGTAGCCATAACCTATCAGGCTCAGAAACATAAAAAGAATGCCCACCGACTTGAGATAACCAAAGTCAAAGGCATAGGAGATAAAAAAGCCGCAAAACTCATCACCGAGTATAAAACCAAAGAGGCTCTCAAAAAAGCAACAGTCGAGGAGCTTGCAAAGACCGCAGGTGTGAATATGGACACCGCAAGAGAGCTTAAAGAAATAATCGACGAAATGTAGGGATAACATTGATAGAAAATACCAAAGACATAGACGAACTTGAATTTATAAACAGCTTTTCCCACTCAGGCAAGCCGGTGAAAGACCTGTCCAGAATAAAAGCCTTGCTCTCCGACCTTGGCGACCCTCAGGACAGCCTGAAATTCGTCCATATCGCAGGCACGAACGGCAAAGGCTCAATGGCTCAGATGTTCAGCGAAGTGTTCCGATGTGCAGGACTAAAAACAGGGCTTTTTACCTCGCCTTATATAATAAGCTATACCGACAGGATAAAAATAAACGGCGTCGATATCCCAAAGTCCGCCCTTGCGAAAATGGCAAAGCGTGTTAAAGCCGTCACCGATATGCTCTGCGACCGTGAGAATTTCTCTCAGTTTGAAATAACCACCGCCATAGCTTTTCTCTATTTTGCCGAGGAAAACTGCGATATAGTCGTCCTTGAAACAGGTCTTGGCGGACTTTTAGACAGCACCAACGTTATAAAAACGCCTGTCCTCACAGTTATAGGCTCAGTGGACTTTGACCACACCGCAATTTTAGGTGACACCTTGGAGAAGATAGCCTATCAGAAAGCAGGCATCATAAAGCCCCATTGTCCATGTGTGCTAAGTGCAGGCAACGACATGAAAGTTATCCGCACCGTCAGAGAGCAGGCGGTGAAAAATCTTTCTCAGCTGGTTATCCCAGACCTTAACCAGCTCAGGCTCAAAAGCTGCAACGTGTTCGGCTCAGAGTTTGAGTTCAAGGGACAGCATTATGAAGTCACAATGGGCGGAGCACATCAGGTACTGAACGCCATGAGCGTCATAAGCGGAATACGCCTTATAAACGACAGTTTTAAGATACCACAGGAAAAAATAGCCGAGGGCATAAAGCGAGCACAGCTGCAAGGCAGAGTGCAGATACTAAGCCGAGAGCCGCTGCTGATACTTGACGGAGCACACAATCCCGACGGTCTGTCAGCCTTGGCAGGCGTACTTGAGCATTGTGAAAAACACCCATGTTACGCCGTTATGGGAATGTGCAGGGATAAAAATATCACCGAGGCTGTAAAGAAACTCATACCGTATGTAGACAAATTCTACACCGTTGACTGTTTCAGTGACAGAGCCGAACCTGCCTCAGACCTTGCTGACATCATAACGAACGCAGGAGGCAGGGCAGAGCAAAGCCCGAAACCTGCCCTTGAAATGGCACGTCAGCTAACAAACGAGAATCCTCACGGAGTGAATCTCATATGCGGTTCGCTTTTCCTTTGTGCCCAGGTGCTTAATGAAATGAAAGATATATAACAGAAAGGGCGACCTAGGGTCGCCCTTTCTGTTACCTTTATTCCCTAATAGCCGCTTGAACCGCTTTTTTCCAACCACTTATCAGATCACTGCGTTTACTCTCGTTCATAGACGGTATAAACTCCCTGAACTTATCCGAAATGCCCACCAATTCTTCAGCACTGCTCCAAAGCCCACAGCCAAGCCCTGCAAGATACGCCGCACCCGTAGCGGTGGATTCTACATTATAAGGCCTTATGACTGAATGTCCCAGTATATCCGCCTGAAATTCCATGAGAAAATCGTTGCTTGCCGCACCACCGTCAGCCTTTATGCTGCCGATAGAACCTGCGTCCTCCTCCATTGCTCTGAGCACGTCATTGGTCTGATAGCACATTGCCTCCAGTGTCGCCCTGACTATGTGACACCTGTTCGTGCCCCTTGTCAGCCCTGTTATCATGCCCCTTGCCTCAGGTTTCCAGTATGGTGCACCAAGCCCCACGAATGCAGGCACAAAGTATACACCGCCCGTGTCCTCAACGCTCCTTGCAAGCTCTTCCGTTTCCGCCGCCGAGCGTATTATGCAAAGTTCGTCACGCAGCCATTTTACCGCCGCACCCGATACGAATACCGAGCCTTCCAACGCATAATTGACCTTTCCGCCTATCCCCCAAGCGATAGTCGTGAGCAGTCCGTTACGGCTCTCCACAGGCTTTTCACCGGTGTTCATAAGCAGAAATCCGCCCGTGCCGTAAGTGTTTTTAACATCGCCTTCACGGAAACAGCATTGCCCGAACAACGCCGCCTGCTGATCTCCTGCACAGCCTGCTATCTTTATCTTGCCGCCGAAAATGCTCTCCTCAGTTTCACCCAAGTCGCCGGAACACTCTCGTACCTCAGGGAGCATACAGCTTGGTATGCCCAAAAGCCCCAGTATCTCCCTGTCCCATTCAAGCTTGTGAATGTTGAAAAGCATCGTCCTAGATGCGTTGGAGTAGTCCGTAACGTGCACCTTTCCCCCGGTGAGATTCCATATGAGCCAGCAGTCAACAGTGCCGAAAAGTATCTCACCCTTTTCCGCACGCTCCCTCACGCCCTCAACATTGTCAAGTATCCATTTTATCTTTGTCGCCGAGAAATAAGGGTCGATAAGCAGACCCGTCTTGTCCTTGAAAAACTTCTGTAACCCCTGATCTTCCATTCGTGCACAGTCCTCAGAAGTCCTTCTGCATTGCCATACGATAGCGTTGTAAACAGGCTTGCCCGTGTTCTTGTCCCACAGTATAGTGGTCTCACGCTGGTTCGCAATGCCGATAGCCGCAATGTCCTCCGCCGTTATCCCTGCCTTTTGTATCACCTCACGAGCAGAACTCAGCTGACTTTCCAGTATGTCCATAGGGTCATGTTCCACCCAGCCGTTGCCAGGGAATATCTGCGGATATTCTTTCTGTACGCTCGCTACCTTTTCCCCCTTAGCGTTAAAAAGCACCGCCCTAGACGACGTCGTTCCCTGATCGAGAGAAAGTATAAATTCTTTCATATTATTCTCCTTGTTGCAAAAAAGGGGCGGAAATTCCACCCCTTATAGATCTGTTATCTAAATTGCTAACACTGTTTATTTCCGTACAAAATCATGCATTGCATTATCATTTCTCACAACTTTTGCCGATATCAAATAAGTCCCGTGTAAAGCAGCACTACATAAATGATAAGCAGCAGTGCCAGAACGCCCAGCAACTTCCAAATGCCCCTTATAGCGGATTTTTCCTGCTTTTTGGCTTTCACAAATTCCTCAATGGCGTCAGGTTTGTATTCCTTGTGCATCTGACTTCCCACCGTAGGATTGAGCATATCATTGATGTTGATGTTGCGGTATTTCTCCTCACGCAGCTTTTTCGGGTCAGTCTCCTTTGGATTGATGTTGTCATATGAAGAGTTGAGCAGGCTCTTGTCCATCTTCTTCATGTTGATAGCGTCCATTGAAAGCTCAACTTCTTCAGCCTTGCCAAGACTGTCGCCGTTATCGTAAATGTGCTTTGTGTCAACGCTCTTCATAAGCTGATTGTTGGAGCGGTTCGCCCTCAGCATCTTGATAAGAGTGTCAGTGTAAAGATTCTCTTCCTCATCAGCCTCATCAGTAAGAATGATGTCCGAAGTATCGTTGAGAGCCTCGTCAACCGTGTCGATAAGCGAGGTAAGACCCTTGTTCGCCTTCTTGTATGGCTTTTTAGCCGCAGGCTTAGGGGTATCAGCCGCCTGCTGTGGTGCAGACTGCTGGAAAACAGGTGCAACTGTCGGCTGCTGAACAGGCTGAGCTGCCTGAACTGGCGTAGGCGTCGGTGCAGGAGCAGGCTGTGAAACAGGCGGAACAGGTGCTGAAACTGGCTGGCTCACAGGAGCAGAATTTGATATGCCCTCGTGACCAGGTATAAAAATCTTTCTCTTTCTGATAGGTGCAGTTATGTCGCCTGACATACCGCCCTGAACAGGCTGTGAAGGCTGAACAGACGGCTGTGCCGTAAATGTCGGTGCAGGCTGTGCCTCCTGAACTGGAGCAGGCTGCGGTGCAGGCTCCGGCTTTGGTATAGGCGGCACCGGTGCAGCCACAGGCTGAATAGGTGTCGGCGGCGGAACTACCTTTAGCTCAGGATTTTCCTCAGGCTCGTCAGGTATAGGCTCGCTGTCAGGACCTTCATCGCCTACGATAGCGTCAGCAGAAATAGAACTTGCCGCAGCAGAGAAGTCGTTGCTTTCAATGGCCGAGTCCTCGTCACCCTCAAAGTTCACCATCTTGCCCGTTGCAACATCATAATATTCCTCGCCGTCCTTTACCGCTATCTTCAAAAGCGGTGCAGGCTCGCCGTTCTTAGGCAGGTTAGCCTGCGGGATATCAATGTCAGGGAATACTTCGTCTACATCTACCTTTGCGATCTTCAGTATCTCCATGGCAGATCTGCACTTCATAGAGCCTCTTACCATTTCCTTGATAGGCAGCAGAATGATATCGCAGAACGTAGCATAGAACGACCTCAGAGCAGACATAGAACTGTCCAGCATATCCTGAGGGAAACGGTGGTCAAAATACTTTTCCCACTGGTCAGGGCTTGACATTATCATCTTGTCTATGTATTGACAAAGAGGTATCCAAAGCTCAGGCTCTTCAAAATCTCTGTCATTAGTGATGAGCCACATATAGCATCTGAGGAAACAGTCATAGCATGATATGTCCCTCAGGTTGAGCATAACGTCATCAATGTTCAGCGACGCCGAAAATACAGAGTCAGAAAATGCAAAACATCTGTATCCGTTGCTGGCGATCTTTGCATAAGCCGTTTTCAGATCCTTTTCAGAACGTGAAAAAGGCGGAAGAAAATCAAAATCATAAGGTGTTTCATAGTCAGCCGTTTCACCCTTAGCCGCCATATCCAGCAGCTTTTTGTATGTGAGCGTGACATCAGCAGTAGGAGTGTCAACGGCTATGCCGAGCACTCTGAAAGGATTGCAGGCAAAAAGCTCCATTGCCGTTATTCCAAGTGACGGTTTTGTCATAAATAAATCCTCCTCCATGAGAACCTGTACCAAAGACACAGAATTTTACTTCATATATATACTAAGCTTTTACCTTTATCTATGCCTATAAATTGTTTTCTTAAACTAATTTGTTTTTTGTTTTTAATTAACAAAATAAATGTCTTAACAAATATAGTATAGCAAATATTAGTATAAATTACATTAACTAACCGTGAATTTTATATTTATATTCTATTAATGCGAAACAAAATGCACAAAAAGAATTTAAAAAATCGTACAAAAAGTAAACCCTAAAAGGTTTGCAATTTTGGTGAAAATATTGTATAATAAATAGGTATAAGATGTTAGGCTGAAAAACGCCGATATCAGATCATCAAGCCAATAAAAAGGGGGAGATCTTATGGGTCTGTTCAGCAGGAAAAGCTCTGCACCCAAAACACCGGTACAGCCGAAAAAACAGCAGATAAGTGCTGATGATATATGGAACACGCCAGTGAAGAAAAGCGACGGAGAGACCGCATTTATCAAGGAGTCACACAGCGATAAGGTACACGCTGAGAAGATAACCGATACCATTGAGCCGGAAACTATCCGCAGCAAAATGGAGCAGCTGGAGAAAGAGCTGGCTGAAAAGAAAAACGATCCCGTAAAGACATATGCCGACTATGACGTGAACCCTGTAGGTCAGGCTGAGATAACCGACGCCCAAAGCGAGTATGAAAAGCTTTATGAGGAAGAGCACGCAAGGTTCGTTGCATCTCATAAGGAGGAAATAACTGTAGCGTCAGTTGAGGGTATCGACTCAAAGCTTGAGGAGATATATAGGATACATGACGAGAAAGTGGCTCAGGAAAAGCGTGATACAGGCAATATCGAGGCGATAAGTGCCGAAACAACGGCCGCAAAGGTGGCTGAGCTGCCTTATGCGAAAAAGCCTGAGGACTATGCCGAGTATAAGGATATAAAGGGCATATCAGTTGACGAGGCTCTCGTGGAGGGTCTTGGTTCTGTTGACCACAGCGAGGACGACGACGCTATCGGCTCTGTATCTGAAGAACTTCTGGCACAGAAGGTAAGAGAATTTAATGAAAAATATGGCGGATGATCGGGGTTTTTACACTATATTTGAATTGGAGAGATAGAATTGATAATTAATACCGATAACCCTATCATAAAATTTTCAGACAAGGGCAAGCCTTTTCAGTATGATAAGCTGCTTTATGCTACCCTGAACGACTATATACTTGACTATAAGAACGCAAGACTTGATAAGCTCACCGATCAGGACGCATCTATCTGCCTTGCAAGAATAATAAGAAAAATGGAAGTCAATGACGTCCCTGTTCAGCAGTTTTTCCATGAAGAACTGGAAAAGTGGAGCGAGCATACCAATTATGAGAAGATACTCAGACTTTGCGAACTCATGGCAAAGGATATCTTCGGCTGCTTTGATAAAAACAGAGATGACGGCAACGGCGGTTTCTATAAAACAGACAGGCTCTATTGCGTGAATAATGACGGCGAAAGAGATTATATCGTCTGTGACGAGCTTGAGAAAAAAGGACTTTTCAAGAAAGTCCCAACTCCTATCACATTGTATTTCAATGACCTTATGGAGAAAAATAAGCGTGGCGAGCTGCCAAAGTCCAAGTAAATTTTATATTAATAAATAATGAGGAGAGTATTAACATGGTGAATATAGAAATGGCAAACGGAAAGAATATCAAAATAGAGCTTTATCCGGACGTTGCACCTATCACAGTTGCAAATTTTGAAAAGCTTGTAAAAGAAGGCTTTTATGACGGACTGATATTCCATAGAGTTATCTCAGGCTTTATGATACAGGGCGGCGACCCAATGGGCACAGGCATGGGCGGTGCAAAAGAGAAGATAAAGGGCGAGTTCCTTGCAAACGGCGTCCGCAATGACCTCAAGCATACAAGAGGCGTTATCTCAATGGCACGTTCAGCAATGCCAAACTCAGCAAGCTCACAGTTTTTCATCATGCATCAGGACGCTCCTCATCTTGACGGACAGTATGCAGCATTCGGCAAGGTAGTCGAGGGCATGGACGTTGTTGACGAGATCGCAGCGGTAGACGTAAACTTCAACGATAAACCGCTTGTAGATCAGGTGATGAAAAAGGTAACTCTTATTGAGGACTAAGATGTAAAAAAGGGGCTGCGGCTTTCATGTCGGCAGCCCTTGTTTACGGCAAAATATTGGAAATAACGCACAAGATCAGGAGAGTAAAAATGAATTTCAAAAAAATAACCGTGGGATTATTCGCAGCAGTCATGGCAATGACCTCAGTGTGTTTTGCGGATAACGAAACGCCGCAGACCACAACTCTGCCCGAGAACGAACCTGCTCAGGACGTGACCACCACAACAGAGCAGTCCCAGTGGCAGGACAACCCACAGACAACCACTACCGCTCAAACATGGGAAACTACAACATGGGGCACAACAACATCTTATGTGGCAGATACCCCGACATCTACCCCAACAGTGATAAAGCTCGTGGTCAGCGAGGTAAAGGATAAAAAGTTCACAGCGAAAATAAATATCCAGTCCGACCACCTTATCTCAAACGCATCTATCTCCGTGGGCTATGACGAAAGCCTTATAGAGTTTGAAAAGTGCGATACTAACGATAAAGCAGGCGGCATGGCAGTTGATAACGCCTTTGCAGGAAAGTTCGTCTATAACTATGTGAATGCAGACGGCACCGACTTTGACGGCAACTATGCGACACTGCATTTCAAAGTCGCAGACGAAAAGCTTACCTCAACCGTGCTTTATCTTACCGTAAATTCCCTTGATGACGAGAACCTCAACGCAATTTCCAATCAGGTGGAAAACGGCATCGTTAAATATAAAGACGCCGCAGAGTCAGAAAGCGACGACAGCAACTATATCGAAATAGACGTTGATTATTCTAAAGACCCTATCGACCCTGCTGATATGGGACTTACAGATGTTGACAGCGTTACCGTGGCAAACGGCGAAGTGCTTATTTTTGAGGACGGCAAATTCCAGACTATGAGCACAGGCGAAACTAAAATAGACATTACATATAAGGACGGCTCAGTAGGTCATTTCAAGGTAGTTATCAAAGACCCTGAGGTGTCCAAAGTGGAAAGCTCTGAGGCAGACAACTCCTCAAAAATCGCAGCCGCTCCAACAGAAGAGAAGAGCAGTGGCATTTCAATGGGCATTCTTATCGCAATAGTGTGCGTGCTCTGCGTGGCAGTTGTCGCAACTGAGTATGTGATGATAGTCAGAAAGAAGTCCGTTGGCAAAAAGAAGTCTGACGATACAGAAAATGAAGAGGAAGAAGATATCGGCGAAGAGCCTGAGAAATCTGACGAAGAAACCGAAACCGCCGAAGAAAATGCCGACGACACCGACGAGGATACAGTTGACTTTGAAGAGAACTATGATTACGAAGAAGTCACCGATGATGATTCGGATAAATAATTTGTGGGACATATCACAAAAAAACAAAAGCCGTACAGACCAACATCTGTACGGCTTTGATTATTTGCTGTTGTTTGAAAGCTCCTTGAGTTCACGGCCTTCTTTGAGCAGGTCATGCAACCTCTGAGCGTCATTATTAGCAATGGCGTCACGATATTCCGTCAGCCTTGCGATTATGTGCTCTATCTCGTCCACCAGTGGACCACGGTTCATAAGGAAAAGCTCCGTCCACATATCCTCGTTGAGCTTTGCCACTCTCGTAAGGTCTTTGAAAGAACCTGCCGAAAAACCAGCCTGCTTTAAAAGACTAGGGCTTTTTACATATGAGCTTGATACAACGTGAGCAAGCTGCGATGTGAACGCAATAACGCTGTCATGCTCATCAACGTTTGATACAACGACCTTTGCAAAACCTATGTTGTATGCAAGCCTGGATATCTCCTGCACAACCCTCATAGGCGTTCTGTCTGTAGGCGTCATTATAAAGCTTGCCTTCTCGAAAAGATTGTCCACCGAGTATGCAAAGCCTGAAAATTCACGTCCTGCCATAGGGTGACAGCCCAGAAAGTTTACGCCGTTTTCTATGCAAACGTCCTCAACAGCCCTGACAATCTCGCCCTTTACACCGCAGGTGTCAAGCACGATACCGCCCTTTTTGAACTTGCCGGCGTTCTCCGTTATGAATTTTATGGTAGCCTCAGGGTGAAGTCCCACAATAACAACGTCGCAGCCTGCAAGGTCGTCAATGGTCATCTCTCCGTCAATAGCCTCCTGTGCCAACGCACCTGCTATCGTTCCCCTGTCTATGTCGATTCCGAAACAGCTCTCGTGAGTGTTCTTTTTTATTGCCTTGGCAAGCGAACCGCCTATAAGTCCAAGTCCAACTATACAAATCTTCATTGTCCGTCATGCTCCCTTTGCTTTTACGCTTTTAAGCTTTTATGTAATAAAGTATATCACTAAAAGCATACTTTGTCAAGAGCCGTGCAGGTCAATTATTCACCGCAAAGCTCCGCAATAGCGTTTGCATACATATTCAGATTTATTTTGAAAGTTTCCATAGAAATATGTTCGTCAGCACCGTGCATATTGTTGTTTTCCTCAGGGAATTCCGCACCGAAAGCAACGCCGCCCTTTGTGTTGTGAACATAAGTTATTCCGCCCTCAGCGATACATTTTCCCTTTTCGCCCTTGACCTTTTCGTATACTCTGAGCAAAGTCTGAACAAATTCGCTGTTTTCGTCAACATAATGCGGCTCCATGCCGTCAAGCTCATCGACCTTGAATCCCTTGCTCTCCAGTGCGGAAGTAATAATTTTGCTTATCTCTCCAAGGGCCTTGTCAATAGGGAAACGTATGTCAATGCCACCATGAAGTCTGCCGCCCTCTGTTTTCAGGATAGTGAGTGCACAGGTCATTTCTCCTGATACATCATCTGAAAAACCAAGTCCGCAGGACTTTCCGTTACATTCACCATGAGGGAAAAGTTCAGCCAGTCCACCCAGCAGCCCGTTTTTGCCTTTGTATCCTGCCACAAATTTCGTTACCGCATTGTCGCCGTTTTCAGGTCTTGAACCGTGTGAGGATTTTCCTCTGATGACTTTTTCACTGCCGTCAGTAAACTTAACTGTGCACTTGTCAGGGATAGCATTTATAACGCTGCCGCCATTTATCTCAGCTATCTTATCATCTGAAAATTCAGCTGAGAACGTGAGGTGCACCATGCCCTTTTCGCAGTTGAGCACAGGGAAAGAACCGTCCGGCGTGAACACCATTTCAGGGAAAGGCTGCTTGCTCTCATAATATTCCATGTCCTCGCAGCCGCCCTCTTCATTGCCGCCGAAAATAACACGGAAATTCTTTTTTATCGGCACGTTAAGTTCCTTGATAGCCTTAACAGCCCACAGAACAGCAATGCTCGGACCTTTATCGTCGATAGTTCCTCTGCCAAAAAGCTTTCCGTCAGCCTTCGTCAGCTTGAAAGGCGGATAGCTCCAGCCCTCGCCTGCGGGAACAGTGTCAAGATGTGAAAGCACAGCAAGCTTACATTCTCCCTCAGGGTAAAAATCGCCGTGAACAGCATAGCCGTCAAAGTCCTTTGTTGTCATGCCAAGCTTTTCAAGATAAGCCTTTCCCCAGTCAAGAGCTTTGCGTGAACCCTCGCCAAATGGCTTAACAGGGGCGTTTATGTCACCAACGCTCTCGATAGAGATTATCTCGTCAAGGTCACGAAGTATCTCGTTCATGTGCTTGTCAAAATATTCTGCAAATTGTTTCTGATACATATTTATTCCTGCCTTTCAAGTGTGCAAATCATTATTTCTGAGGGATTATTCAGCCTGAATTTACCAAGTCCTGCCGTAACAGCAAGCTTAGCTAAGCCCTGTTCAGCGTTAAGTTCGTAAATGCCCTTTGTGTATCGTGGAAAGAATTTCCGCTCAGGAGAAAGTATACCGCCAATAAAAGGCAGCCTTATGACCCCTCCGTGACAGTGCCCGGAAAATGTCACATCTGCCCCCCAGTCCGCATAAGCACTAAACGCCAGCGGCGTGTGGGAAAGCAAAAAGTTACACTTCATTTTGTCAGGCTCGCCCAAAAGCTTTGTAAGGTCGGCTTTTGTAAGCTCAGGGAGGTCATTGTGGGAAAAATCCTCGTTGCGGTAAAATCTCTGGGGCAGCTGCGTGCCGTAAATATTTATGTGCTCGTCGCCTATTTTTATCTGCTCCATAGCGTTTCTCAGAACGTGTACGCCGCATTCGCTGAGTTTCAAAGCCAGTGCCTCGGCATTGTCCATGTTGTCGGTTTCGTGGTTGCCGAAAATATAATAGGTCGGTGCGATATGCCTTAGCCTTTTCATAAGTGCAAGCTTTGGTATCATGTCCGTTTCGTCACGGCTGTAAAGATCTCCTGCAAAGAAAATAAAGTCAGGTTCAGCGGCGATGCAGGAATTTACAAGATTGTTAAAATTGTCTCCATAGCGTTTTTTGTGCAGGTCTGCAAGAAGAAGTATCTTTTTGCCTGCAAAGCTTTCAGGGAGCTTTGATACCTTCAGTTCGTATTTGTTCACCCTCAGCTGTCTGTTTGAAATAAGCGTATAACCACCCACAAATGCGGCGGCAGCAAAAAGCGGCAACTTGTATGACATTTTATTACCTCATTCCTACTTGCGAAGATATTTTTTCAGATCGTCCATTGCCCATTTTGCGTGGTTGTAGCCATAATCGTAGAGCCTTCTCAGCTTTGCAGGGTCGCCCTCTGTTCTTCCCACACCGAAAGTGGTCTTAGGTGTGAAAACAAAGACTTTGCCCTCGGCTTTAAGCTCCATAAGCTCTGCGATACATTTATTGTATCTCTCCGCTCTGGAGGCAAGTGCCTCGGCAAATTCAGGGTACTTGTGATAATATTTTATTGCAAGCTTTGCGGCAGGTTCTTGTGTTTTTACATATCCCTTTGGTCGGGTGAGCACAACGATATTCTTGTCACAGCCTGCTTTTATTGCCTGCAAATACGGTATGGAATCTGAGATACCGCCGTCCATATACATTTCGCCGTTTATCTCTATCTCAGGGAAAAGCAGCGGAAGTGCACAAGTCGCTCTCAGCAGATTCCAGTGAGTGTCATCTCTCGGCACGTCCATGTATTCAGGCTTGCCGGTTTTTACATTTGTCACAACGGCACAAAATCTGCCCTTGAAGTTTCTGTAAGCCTCATAGTCAAAGGGCAGTTCAACATTCGGCACAACGTTGTAGGCATAGTCAAGATTATAGTAACTGCGGTTTTTAGGGTCAATAAGATGTCTTGCACCCATGTATTTCTTTGTGCCCATGAACTCGGTGGCAAGACGGAGATTTCTTCCTATCTGCCCTGAGCAGTAAGAAACGCCGAAAGCCGCTCCAGCCGACACGCCTATAACATAATCGGCAATGATATCGTCCTCAAGCAGAGCGTCCATTATTCCGCAGGAATACACAGTCCTGCTTGCTCCGCCCTCAAGTGTAAGTCCAAGCATAAAATTACCTCTGTTTCTGAAAAGAGGACGGCTTGACCGTCCCCATTTTTATTATATTATCTGTCTGTTGAGAAAGCAGGCGAACCCTGTCCGTCTGTTTTTGTTAAACGCACTGAACAACGGGCGAACGCTGTTCGCCCCTACGATTTTATCTTACGGTTTCTGATGTGACGTCATTAGCCACGCTGTTATCCAAAGATGAATCGTCAAGAACTGTTTCTGTGAACTCTCTTCCGTCATCGGTGAGAGCCTTTTTCAAGTCCTCCATAGCGTTCTTTGTAGCGTTGTCGTCTGTTATCCTTACGATAACATTGTCGCTCATAAGCTTAACTGTGGAAACAAGACTGTTGAGGTCTACCACACGCTCGTCGATTATATATGTGCTGCCTGAAACTCTGATATCGAAAAATTCTTTTGGCACAGCTGTTGTGGTGGTGGTCACGGAAGTGTCATTTGAGGAGGTGCTAACGTCCTTTCCCTCGCCTGAGCCTTCGCCTTTTCCTCCGCCCAGTCCAAGTCCGAGATACTGCATTATAAGAATAAGTGCGGCGATTATTATAACTGTCAGCAGGATACCCAGAAGTCTTTTCTTCTTTTTCTTCTTCTGTTTCTGCCTTTGCTTTTCAAGATCGCTGCGGTAGAGCTTTTCAACATCGTTCTGAATACTCATTTTTATTGTCCTTTCTATTTAGAAGTGTTTATGTATGTGAAATAAACATTGCCGTATTTGTCTGAAACTGTCTGCACGGCGTTTTCTACTATCTTCATGTCACGGTAAAGCACAGCGTCGCCGTCATAGACGACTGCCGCAAGCATTACCTCGCCGTCTGCTGCACCAAGTCCTTCAAAAAGTGATATGAGCCTGCCTGAGATATCATCATCAGGGGTCACGGTCATAATATCTTCATCATTTCGGGAAATATACAGCTTATCAGTGCCGTTCTCATTTCGCATATCAAGTGATATGAGCATACCCTGAGTGTAGCCGTCAAGAGCCTGCTGATTTTTTGCGGCATTGCTGTTTATGTTCTCAGCCTTTTTATATGCCTCGTCTATCTGCTTTTGCATATCCTCACGGAGCTTTTCAAGCTCGTCAGCGGACTTTTGCTTTTGCTCTTCAAGCTGCTGTGTAACAGCCTGCACCTGAGCTTTTGCGTCCTCTTTCTGACTGTCGGCTGATGCAGAAACGTCAGTCATGACCCAGAAAAGCATTATCATGATAACGTCAAGAAGGGAAGTCAGTTCAAGGACGATACCCTTATTTTTCCTGAAACTGTTCATGGCTGTTCACCGCTTTGAGAATGTTCGGCGTTGTTTCTTTCGAGATAAAGCTGAACGTTTTTCTCATTGTCCTCAATTTTTGCGGAGATTATTCCGTCAAGGAATTTGAAGATTATAGCAAAGACCAGTCCCCAAAAGGTAGAGGTCAAAGCACCGTAGAAATTATCCTGAACACTGGACATATCGCCCACCATACCAAGGAGTGAGATGACAGTACCGAGAATACCGAGCAAAGGGAAAATGCCTGTGAGGTTCACAAAAAGTGAATAGAGGCTGCCTGTGCGGTTACGCATTGATACGATATCGGTCTCACGGATATCGGAGATATCGCTGTCAGCCTGACGGCGTGACGCACCTGAGTCGGGAACGAAGATGTTCAGATGGAGTTTATTATATAAAACATCAGCAGATTTTTTAGTAAAATAAAAAACGAGGGCGGTAGCGACAGCGACCAAGAAGATTATCATGTCGAAACCGAAAAAGTTCATAAAAATGATGGAAAAGAGTTTTTTCACGGATAAGACCCCCTTTAGAAATAATGATAGCACATTTTGAGGGAAAATGCAAGATGTGGGGAGAGAATATTGTGTGGAGAGCGGAGTTAAGTGAGGAAAGGGGGTTAAGTGATAATTGTCACACCCATGATGCCGAATTATTCGTAGTGACATTGTTGTGATATTCTCCAATAATTCAACGGGCGAGAAATAACGGGACGCCGAGGGCGTCGTCCCCTACAGGTGTGGTGGGATAGTTTTTATGTTTATCGAACAATGTTGTCACTGTGGGCTTGTTTCTTCGACGGGCGAACGGTGTTCGCCCCTACACATACATTGTGCGGTTATTGAGGTTTGTATAATGAATGGTAAGATGTGCGTGCGAGGAACGGGACGCCGAGGGCGTCGTCCCCTACAGGTGTGGTTGGATAGTTTGTATGGTTATCGAACCGTATTATCACCGTGGGTCTGTTTCTTCGACGGGCGAACGGTGTTCGCCCCT